>Ga0118677_10007923_pt1 | contig 17313 bp, 10 predicted proteins | sample AliMusrvi5mmetaG_FD_86154 | JGI IMG/M metagenome (GOLD analysis project Ga0118677, IMG submission 86154) | reverse complement strand
GTGCTCGACGGGGCCGGAGGTATATACAAGCTCTACGAGTTGCCTGCCGAGTGGCGCAAGGACGGCTGGATCCACGAGCCGCGTCCGGTCCAGGCCCGATCCCGCGAGCGCATCATCCCCGCGATGACCGATCGGACCATGGCCACCGGCACGGTCACGCTGGACAACGTTTACATCGGCCGCAACATGCAGGGTGTCAAAGCGGGCGAGATCAGGAAATTGCTCGTCCTTGAGGCATTGCCCAAGCCGGTTAATTTTTCCGGCGAGCAGGAACCGCTCTCGATGGGTGGCACCTTCACCTTGGAGCGTGTTTTGGGCACAGTGCCCGTCGAACCCGACGGCTCGGCCCACATGGTATTGCCCGCGCTGCGCAGCTTGTTCTTCGTCGCGCTCGACGAAAACAACTTGTCCGTCAAACGCATGCAAAGTTTCATGACCGTCCAACCCGGGGAAACGCTTGGCTGCGTGGGATGCCATGAGGAACGAGGCAAGAGCCCATTGGGGGGTACGCAGCGTTTGGCGATGCAGCGCCCGCCGGACCGGATCACCCCGATTCCGGGTATTCCGGACGTCCTCGATTTCCCGCGCGACGTGCAGCCCATCCTCGACCGGCATTGCCTCGCTTGTCACGGGTCGGTGCAAACTCCCCAAGGTGGACCCAACGCTGGCAGCGTGCTGCTAGATGGCGGCCGCGGGCCGATCTATAGTATCAGCTATGTCACACTGACCCAAAGGGCCCAGTTCTCCGACGGGCGCGACGCCGGCGGCAACCGCGCACCCAGAACAATCGGTTCTTCGGCCAGCCCGTTGTTGAAAAAACTTGCCGGTGGCCACCACGACGTCAAGGCAAGCGCGGCTGAACGGCAGATCGCGCGGCTGTGGATCGAAACAGGAGCCCCCTATCCCGGCACCTATGCCGCGCTCGGATCGGGAATGATTCCTCCCGTCGGCAATTCCGAAAAAGTCCGCCCGGTTTTTGAGCGGCGCTGCAACGAATGCCACGACAAGCAACCGCGCAGCGGTGGTGCGCTGAACTTCAATACGATCTTCAACCTCACTGAACCGGAACAATCGCTGGCGTTGCTGATGCCCTTGGCCTCCGAGGCCGGCGGCAACGGCCGGTTCCACAAGGGCCGCAAGAGCGATGATCCAGCCATCATCATCTTCAAGGACAAGTCCGATCCGGATTACCAAACCCTGCTGGAAGCCGTCGTCGCCGGCAAGACCAACCTCGGGAAGATCAAGCGCTTTGACATGCCGGGATTCCTGCCCAATGAGCATTATCTACGTGAAATGAAAAACTATGGCGTGCTGGCTGAGGATTTTGATCCGAAAAAAGATCCGCTTGATCCCTACGAACTGGACCGGCGTTACTGGAAATCGCTGCAGCACCAACCCGTCAAAGCGCCACCCACAGAACAATGAACAAACTCACAACATTCATCCGAAAATCAAACACCCGCTCAGAAGTCAACCTAATGAAATCACTCATCTTCGCCACCCTTTGTGCTGCCGCCCTGACCATCGCCGATGCGAAAGGAATTGGGTTGACACCTGATTCAACGAACGAATCCCTGACGGCGGACGGTCGGAAGATCATTCGCTACGCTCATCCAGTCCAGTTGGGAAGTGAAGGTGATGGAGTCACCAACCAGTATTTTTTTGTAACGCTTCCAAAGACGGACACGGCCCGATTGCGCCCGCTCATCGTTTATCTGCATAGCGCGGGCGGACACGCGGAATCCGGTGCTGATACCGCAAGAGGGCAGGGGTTCCTTTCAACAGCGGGCCCGGAATTCATGCTGTTGGAACCGAATTGCGCGTCCCCGGATGGCACCGGAGGTTGGTGGGGGTGGAAGCAGGCCGAAAAAAATGGTGCTGCGAGCAGTTCATCAGAAACGCCCGTTGAACAGCGTGTGCTGACTACCCTCGAATGGGTCGTTCAAAAATACAATATTGACCGGAACCGGATATACTTGTGCGGCATTTCGATGGGTGGGTGCGGTTCTCTTGGCATCGGCATGCATCATGGCGATATCTTTGCCGCCATCAATGTGCATGTGCCCGCAGGGGCTGGATTCGCCATGCTTAGGATGCAGTTTCCTGATCCGCTTCCGCCCACGGCGACGGCGGACGAAAAGGATAGATATCTTCGCAAGGTGTCCGGTGCCGGATTGCCCGATGCCCCGCCGATTGTTGATTTTTCCTCCAGCGATGATAGTTGGTCCAGCGACCAGCATCGCCTGTTTCAGGCGGCCCACGATGGTCGCCACGCCTTGGTGCTGGGCTGGGGGCCCTATGGACATGAGGGGTTTCAGGCTGTTACCGATCCGGTGAAATATCCGGAATCGTGGCGAGCGACCCTGGAGTATCCGTGGCTGAGCATCCGCAAGAACGAGGCATATCCCGTGTTCACCGATGCGTCAACTGACCAACGGTGGAAGACCGCGCCGGAAACGTGTGGCCAAGCCAACGGCTATACCCGCTGGAAAAACATCAAGGACACACCTGATGGGTTCGGCATCCAACTCCGCTTGGTTGATCGTTCAGAGCTTTCCGCTCAGGCCTTCATTCCAACGCAGGTTGTTGCCAATGTCACGCTCCGGCGGTTGCAGCAATTCAAAGTTACGGAAAACAGTGAGTACACATGGACCTATAAGTCGGACAACTTATCGCTTGCCGGAACGTTGAAACCCGATGCCGCAAACCTGCTGACATTCCCGCAGTTGCCCATCACGCGCCTGCCGGCGCTACTTACCATAAAATCCGCTCCGGCGAGGCCGATCGTTCATTGAATGTGCGGCGATATCATGCCACAGACAGGTCAGCGCCAGGAACCAGGGAACAAAGCGGGAATATCACGATGACACGACACCTGATGGCCGTGATATTGCTGTGCGTGCAGCTAGATGTTACGGCAGCGCAAGACAACACACTGGACAAGGGGTTTATCAACCCGCCTGCTTCCGCTAGAAACTGGACGTGGTGGCATTGGATGAATGGCAATATCACCAGGGAGGGCATCACCGCCGACTTGGAAGCGATGAAGCGCATCGGGCTGGGCGGAGCGCAGATCTTCAATGTTTCCGACGTGCCGGAAGGCCCGGTGACATTCATGAGTCCGCAATGGCTGGATTTGATGAAACATGCGGCGTCCGAAGCCGGCCGGCTCGGACTCGACCTGGGGTTTCACAATTGCGCCGGCTGGACGAGCAGCGGCGGCCCGTGGATCACGCCCGAACACGCGATGCAGACGGTGGTCACCCGCGAGGCCCGGATCAGCGGCCCGGCCCGCTTCGAGGCGGCTTTGCCCCAGCCACGATCCGAGCAGGGCTATTACCGCGACATCTCGGTGCTCGCTTTCCCGACACCGCAGGATGATGCCAGCCGCACCAACACATTCAAGCGTAAGGCCGGATTCGACGGCAGCGACTACCTGCAACCGAAGCCCGCCACGATTCCTGCCGACGCCTGTGTGCCTCGTGATCGCATCGTGGATCTAACCGGCAAACTATTGGCCGGCGGCAAGCTGACCTGGGCTGCGCCCAAAGGCGACTGGACCATCCTGCGCATCGGGCACACCATGATCAATGCGGACAACCATCCGTCTCCCAGAGCGGGTCATGGCCTTGAATGCGACAAGCTGAGCCGCGAGGCGTTGGATGCGCATTGGGCAGGCGGAATAGCGCCCATCCTCGCCAAAGCCGGACCGTTGGTTGGCAAAACACTTAACAACATCCTCATCGACAGTTACGAAACCGGCAATGGGAATTGGACGCCGCGTCTGCGCGAGGAATTCCAGCGCCTCCGGGGATATGATCTAACACACTTTCTGCCAGCCCTGACCGGTCGCACGGTTGACAGCAGCGAGGTCACCGAGCGCTTCCTGTGGGATTTCCGGCGGACCCTCAGCGACCTGTTCGGCGAGAACTATTATGGATACTTCAGTGAGCTGTGCCACAAGAACGGACTCATCTCGGCGGTCGAACCTTATGGCGGGAACTTTGAACAACTCCAGGCCGGCGATCTAACAGATATGGTGATGGGGGAGTTCTGGGCCGGCGGTGGTGAGTCGGCATCCGTGAAACTGGCGGCTGCCATCGCCCATACCCATGGCCGGGCCGTGGTTGGGGCCGAGGCATTCACGGCCCAACCGGCGAACGCCCGCTGGCTCAACTATCCGGGCGCCCTCAAGGCGCTGGGCGATTTGCAATGGTGCGATGGCGTCAACCGCTTCATCTTCCACCGCTACGCGCACCAGCCGTGGCTGGATAAGTTTCCCGGCATGACCATGGCGCAGTACGGCATGCATTTTGAGAGGACGCTGACGTGGTGGGAGCAGGCACGCGCCTGGATGAGCTATTGTGCGCGGTCCCAGTTCCTTCTCCAGCAGGGGCAGCCGGTGGCCGACGTGTTGTTATTCGGCGGCGAGGCGGCACCTGGCCAGATGCAAGGCAAGGGCGAGTTGAAGGCGCAAGGCTATGACTCCGATGCCTTTGGCACCGATCTCATTCAATCCCTAACAGTTAAGGACGGATGCATAACTCTGCCCTGCGGCACCCGTTACCGCTTGCTCGTCCTGCCCGAAACGATGTGGATGACGCCCGCGCTGGCACACAAGATGCGCGAACTGGTGAAGGCCGGCGCGACCGTGATGGCCCGGAAACCGTCCGCGTCGCCGAGCCTGCAGGATTTTCCGAAATGTGATGCCGAGGTGAAACAGATCGCCGACGAGGTGTGGGGCGGGGAAACCCCGGATGCAACCGGCGAACACGCGTTCGGTGACGGTCGTGTGTTATGGAACCGCCCGATGGCCCGGACACTTGAGGTGTTAGGTGTGAAGCCGGACTTCCAGGCCGCCAAAGACACGCGCCTGCGATTCATCCACCGCCGCACGGCGGATACAGATATCTATTTTATTTCCAATCAGAAACCCGCGGCGCAATCCGTCGAGTGCTGGTTCCGGGTCAGCGGCCTCCAACCGGAGTTGTGGCATGCCGACACCGGGGTCATCGAACCAGCGGCGATGTGGCAGGTGAAGGACGGTCGCACGGCGGTGACCCTGGATCTCGATCCAGCCGGATCGGTGTTCGTGGTCTTCCGGCGACCCGCCGCTCCGCTGCCTGATCCCATCGTCGCCGTGGAACGTGCCGCGGAAAAGACCGCCGCACAGCCCCTGCCGCAAATCGAAATACGCCAGGCATTCTACGGCGTGCTCAGCTTCGAAGGCACCACCCTGGCGGATGTTTCCCATACGTTTTCCGGACAGGTCAAGGACGGCCACCTGCATGCGCACATCGCAAATCTCGGCGTCGATCCGGCTTTCGGCAGCGCCAAGGAAGTGCGCGTCGCCTACGAAGTCGATGGCAAGGAACAGATGATGGTCGCCGGCGAGGGGGGCCCTATCACGATTCCTGAGGGGACGGTGGGCGCTGTTTCGTTCAAGTTCCTGCGTGCCGTGTATGGAAAGTTCGATCCGCGACAGAAGGGCGTGCCAAAGAAATACACCCTGGATGTCACCGCAAAACTGACCGCGCTGCTCAAGGACGGAACGCTGACCCTCATTCCTAACAAGGTGTTTGCGGATGACACTCCCGAGGTCTTCGTGCCGAGGCAACTGCGCGTGACCTGCCTCGTCGATGGCATGCCAAGAACCATTACCGTGCGCGAGAATGAGGAACTCAACCTGCCTCGGGATATGATATGGGAATCGCCAGCGCCCGCACCACGGCTTGCGGTGAAGCAGGGCGCAACGCGCCTGTTGGCGTGGGATGCCGGAAACCATGCGCTAAAGACCGCCTCTGGCGCAGTGAAGACCATTGAGGTGTCGGCGTTGCCCACACCCGTGGTCTTGACCGGCCCCTGGGATCTGACCTTTCAAGCGCCTGTAGGAGTTCCGCCGAAGACCACCTTCGCCGGTCTGTTCTCGTGGCCGGAACATCCGGATGCCGCAATCCGGTATTTTTCCGGCACCGCCATCTATCGGAAATCGTTCGACCTTCCGGCAGAAGACCGCAAGACTGCTGACCGCTGTCTTCTTCTCGACCTCGGACGGGTGGAGGTCATTGCCGAGGTGATGCTCAACGGCAAGGATCTGGGTATCCTGTGGAAAACCCCGTTTCAGGTGGACATCACCGCTGCGGCCCGTCCCGGTGCCAATGACTTGGAGGTGCGTGTCACCAACCTCTGGCCCAACCGACTCATCGGCGATGAACAGTTCCCGGATGACGTCGCGTGGGATGGCGCCAGGATCAGCGCTTGGCCCGAATGGATGATCAAAGGCACGCCGCGACCCGTGAAAGAACGCGTCACCTTCACCACCTGGAAACACTATCAGAAGGAGAGTTCGCTTCTGCCCTCCGGCCTGCTCGGGCCGGTGACCGTGCGCGCGGGAAGATGGCTGGATGTGAAGTAAGAACCAATCCGACGGTGCGGCCGGAAACTATAAATGACAACGATCATGCAAACAACAAACAAGCATAAAATCACTCGTTCCGCCCGCAGTGCCGTTCCGCACGGACCCATGAGCATCGGCATGCCCGTGGCAGAGTTATGGCTGATCTTCTCTAGCGAGACCGCGCCTCAGACCCCAGAGCCCAGAATGAAAACATGATCTAACTACACCATGCTTGCTCGTTCCAGGATTCCTGAGGGAGGTTTCCCGGGGAGAGAATTGCGTCAGGGAAGCCCGCCCGGCACCCCGCCGGCACCTTGTGCGGTATGGCTGGCGCGGAACTGTTTCGGGGTCATGCCTTTGACGTCCTGGAAGACGCGGGTGAAATAACTCTGGTCGCAGAACCCGCAGGCATCGGCGATTTCCGCGAGGGACGGATCATGGCTGCGTAACAGATCACAGGCGAGGTCGACCCGGCATTGCCGTAACAACTCGGTGAACGTGCGGCCGGTGCGCTCCTTGAGCAGGCGTGAGAAATGACTAGGCGAGATGCCCGCGTGGCGCGCGGTCTCGTCGCGCGAGATGTCGCGGTGCAGGTTGGTGCGCATGAAATCCAGCGCTTTGCCGATAAGCAGCGGCGGCGTGAAGTCCTCCTGGCGCTCGATGGTGGAAATCACGTGTTCCAGGGTTTTGCGCAGCCACGCGGCCAGGTCCTCGTCGTCGCTGATTTCCGCCAATTCTGTCAGGAAGCGGTAATTGAGGCCGAGCACCTCGGATTGCACCGCGCCCGCCTCGACCGCCGCGCGCGAGATCATGACCACCAGCTCTAACAGCAGGCCTTTCAGCAAATCGCTGCGTTCCTCGCCGGAGCTATAGATATGGACGAGGACATGGTTGATGATATGCCGTGCCTCGCCGCGATCACCGCGTCGGATGGCGGCCAGCAGGGTGGGTTCCTGCATCAGATAGAGTTCGCGGATCCGGTCATACGGCCGGTGCTCGAGCAGCGGGATGGCGGGATAATCGTTCATGGCAGTGACAGGTGATCGATGTAATGGTCCTCGAAACCTTCTGCCAGATTCAATTCGATCACCTCCACCTGGGTGCGCAGGTCTTCCATTTCCCCGAGGCAAGAGCGGTCCACCAGTGCCAGCAGGGCACCGGCCAGGGCGGTGTTGCCTACCACCCGCACCTGGGTCTCGCGGCATCCCGGCAACAGCCCGATGGCGATGGCATGGGCGACATTCAGATGCATCCCGAATCCGCCGGCCAGATAGATATGTCCCAGATCCTCCGCGCGGAGACCCGCGGTTTCCAACAGGATGTCGATGCCCGCGCCGATCGCCGCCTTGGCTTGCAATAACAACGCGACATCCACCTCGCTGATCCGCAGCGCGCCGGGTTTGGCGGTGCTCGTTAGAGCGAGTGCCCGTTCGTCATCGTCGGTGAGGCGGTGGGCTGCGGGCAGACCGGCCCATGCTTCGGCGATAAAGCGGCCGTTGGTGTGAAGCAGGCCGCAAGCGCGGGCGGTGGCCAGGAAATCGACATAAGCCGAGCCGCAGATGCCGTTGGCGCGGTCCAGCGGGAGCGAACCGATGGTGGCGGCAGTGATGCCGAAAGGATCGAGCGTGAGGGTCAGGTCGCTGACGGCACCTTGGCGGGCCCGGGTTCCGCAACGCAAGCCGCTGCCCTCGAAGGCGGGGCCGGCGGCGGTCGCGCAGGCGGTGAGTTTGCCGCCGCATTGCAGGACGATTTCGCCGTTGGTGCCCATGTCCACCAGCAGGCTGGGCGCGGCATCATAGACCATGCCGCTGGCATAAACACCGGCGGTGATGTCCGCACCGATGTAAGCCGCGATGCCGGGCAGGAGTTGCACCGGTGTCTCCGGCGGCAGTCCGTCGCCATCTAACAAAATAGCGCCGGCGGTGACCTGCTTGCCCGCGATGAAGCGCGGCGTGAAGGGCGCGATGCCCAGCGGCGTGGGGTCCTCGCCGACTAACAGATGCAACATGGTGGTATTGCCGGCGATGGCGCCGCCGGCGATGCGGTCCAAATCGCGCCCGGCCCGGCCGCAGGCCCGGAGCATCAGCGGGCGGATGGTTTCCACGGCGATGGCCCGCTGCATGGCGGTAAGGTTGTGCGGATCGCGCGCGGCGTCGATGCGGGTGACCACGTTGTCGCCGAAGCGGATTTGCTCGTTGAAGGCACCCGCGCGTGACAATACCTCGCCGGTAACCAGATCGACTAACAAAACGACCACGGTGGTGGTGCCGATGTCCACCGCGAAGGCCGTATCGCGGACCCCGGGTAGCGGCGGAAACAACGGCTGGTGCGCGTAGGGCACGGCAATCTCGAAGGTCTCGCCGACCTGCGGCCGGTGCTCGATGCGCGAACGCGCCGGGATGTGGATAACCGCCACGCCAGATAGGCGGGTTTGGCAGGCTTGCAGGGTGGCGGGCGCATGGGCTTCGCCGCTTGTTGTTAGCAAAACTCCGTCGCGCAGCATCACCTCGCAACCGCGACACAAGCCGCGTTGGCCACAGCGGGTGTTGAGCGGCAGGTCGTGTGCGGCGAGCACCCCGGACAGTGGGCGGGAATCGCCTGCGTTCACGGGAATGATCCGGCATTCGCCGTTGTCCAATTCCACTTGCACATAAAATGGGGAACTCATGTGGCGGTTGGCGGAGTTGGCATTTCTGCGCGCATGATGGATTCATCGGTGGCTTGGCCGAGTTGCTCGCCGGGTTCCAGGATGAGGAAACGATCGGGGTCCCAGTTGCCCCATAACAAATCCTTAAGCAATGTGGGATCTCCCTGCTGACGCTCGAACTTCCAACCCATGAACGTGGCGCACTTGCTCGCGTAGACCGCTTCGTCATTTGCGGTGTTGGTGCCGAGATCGATATAGGTGGCGGTGTCGTGCATTGCCAGTTGCTCGTGTTGGGACTCTAGCAGGAACTCGACGTCCTCCTCGTCGAACCGGGTCGCGAAATCCTGGCGCAGAGTCTCGAACATCTCCGGCCCCGGCACCCGGCGGGCACGGTTCCAGCCTGGCGTGTAGTAATAGCAGGTCGGGCAGCGGTGCTGGTGGTCGCTGTATGCTTCCTTGCTGCCCATGAACAGGGTGATGCAATCGTGGGCGCGCGGAATGACCATCCTGTGATGCAGTGGCCGCAAGCCGATCGTGCCACGACCGCATAACCCGTAAACCAGCACCACCGCGTCGATGTCGGATCGCGCATCCATCGCCGCGAGATTTTCCGCCAGGATCGCGCGGAGTTGGTCCGGGCGGTCATGCAGGCAGATCTCGAAATAGCGGGTTTCCACGATGTGGGTTGCGTCGGCGGCATGCAGCGCGATTTCATCCTGCAGCACATCACAGGCGAGCACGGCGATGCGCGGTGGCGGATGATGGATTTCCTGTTGGCTCATAAGGTGGATTGGTTTCAGTGAGTTGGCTCGGGCGTGGCACCCGGATGCTGGAAATAGGACACACAATCATCGAATGTCACGCCGCACTTTGGACTGCGGTGAAGCGCGCGCGCTTCACCGCTTTGAGAGGCGACACCGGAACGGGGCAATCGCCTATCCCCTGGAGCCGCCAGCCGGAAATGCCGGGTATGTTTGGCGGCCATGGTGGGATTTGTCAGCCGCAGTCCAAAGCGGCGGTGGTCCGCCGCAGTCCAAAGCGCGCGGATCATGGATTGTGCGACCAATCGCGTTCGATTTCCTCCAGCGAGCGGCCTTTGGTTTCCGGGACCAAACACATCACCCCGATGAGCACCACGCAAAAACCGGCATAGATATAAAACGGAAAGGCGTGATTGAATTTTTCTATCAGCCAGAGGTTCTGATCCATCATCGGGAATGTCTGGGTGACCGCGTAATCGGCCAGCCACAGACAACAGGTGGCCAGCCCGAGGGCGCGACCGCGCACGGCGGTCGGAAAAATCTCGGCCAGGATCACCCACACGACCGGTCCGACGGATAAGCCGAAGCAGGCGATGTAGAGGACGATGAAGCCGAGCATGGCATTGCTGGCGGCGGTGGGATCGGTCATGGTTTGGGCCATGATGCCCATGGCGATCAGGCTGAGCATCATGCCGGTGGTGCCGAGAAACATGAGCGGTTTGCGGCCCCATTTGTCCACGGTGGCGATGGCGATGAGGGTGAAGAAGACGCCGGAGCCGCCGATGATCGCCTGGGCCAGCATGCCGGCATCCACGCCGGTTTTGCTACTCATGTTGTTGAAAATGGTGGTGCCGAAATACATGAAGACATTGATGCCGGTCACCTGCTGGAGAATCGCAAGCGAGATGCCGAGAATCAGCGGAATCCTGAGCCTGCGCGAGAACAGTTCGCGCCACGAGGACTCCTCGCCCATCAGCGACTCGCGAATCGCCGCGGATTCGGCCGCCGCGAAGCCGGCACCGGCGACCTTGGCGAGGATGGCCTGCGCCCGCTCATTGCGTTTTTTTTCTATCAGCCAGCGAGGGCTTTCGGGGATGAAGAGCAACAGCAGGGCGAAAACCACCGCCGGCAATGCTCCTGATAGAAACATCCAGCGCCAGCCGCTGTGGATATTCCATGACTCGCCGGGGGAGATGAGGGTCACAACCGGTTTGGGATAAACAGTGGTGCCCGATGTGAGGGCGCTCCAGTTGATGTTAGGCAGCGCGGCGGGTATCACGTTGGCCGTGCAGCGGTGCTCGGAAACAGCCCCGATAGTGGCCAGGGCGACGCGCACGGGTTTGGTTTTCCGCGCGTCCACCAGCATGCCGAGCGAACATCCCATGCCGGACTCGATGCCATCGGCCGTGCCGCATTCCAATGCGAACGCGCCGTCCCGTGGATCCAATCCAGTCGGCGGATACTGGTGTGAAAGGGATTCCTCAAGGGCGGGAGACGGGGTGGGGACCCCGGCATAATGGGCACCGCGCTTGGCGATGCCGTAATTGGCGAAATAGACAATGGCCAACCCACTGACGATGGCAATCTGGTTCACCGCGATCAAGCGGCCGCGGATATGTGCCGGGGTGATTTCGGCGATATACATCGGGGTCGAGATCGAGGCGATGCCGATGCCCAGTCCGGCGAGGAAACGGAAAACGATCAGCAGCCAGATGTCATTGGGGACCGCCGTGCCGATGGATGATATCAGAAACATCAGCGCGGCTAGAAATATCGCCAGCTCGCGCATTTTGTCCCCGTCGGGCGTCTCATGCACCCGGTATATAAAGGGCATTTCCATATAATAATGATGCTCGGCCACTGTGATATTGGCGGCAAGCATAAATTCTTCAATCAGCTTTTCACCGTCCCCCCGCTGCGCAGGCTCTATGGAAAGGGGTACGCCTTCCTTGTCCAGGGTAATTTTGGGCTCCTCCAGTTCAAAGTCAATGCTTCCGCGTTCAAAGCGGTTGGCGCGCAATATCCCGGCCAGTTCGTTCATTAAAAACAGCGTATCTTTAATATGAATGTACTGACCGGTGGTCTCTTGGTCCCCCGCCAGTATTTTATTCACGTTGGTATACGTCATCCGCTCCACAGAATTAATAACGCTCCTGGCAAAACTATGTTCTATTATCTCACCGTCTTGATTAACCTCCATGATACAGGAGAGCGTCAGTTTGTCTTCGTGAGGATTTAAGGAACAAACCCCGTTGGACAATTTTTGCGGCAGCATCGATAGATCGTTGTCATTTACGGCAACAGGCTCGCAATACCGGATGTAAGAAAAATAGATCCGCTGCCTGCTTTGGATTTCCAGGTCGTCGATGATCCTCCTGCGTGTGATCGGGGAGAAAATTTTTGGGGTTTTTGAAACAACAACGATATCGGCACGGTTGGCCCCGAGCCTGAACTCCCGCAACCGTCCGGATGGCACTACATGATCTTCACAATAAAGCCGGTGATAATCGGTCAGCAGAATGGAAAGGCCCGGTTTGACATACCTGTGCTGGAATGCATCATCCAGCAAAATGACATTCAGGTCAGGAAATTTCTCCAGCAGTGAACGGATCCCCCTTTCCCTTTTCTCATCCACAGCGACTTTGATCTGATCGAATTTTTTTACATACTGCAATGGCTCGTCACCGATATATTTCCCTCCGGATCGTTTGGATGCCAGGATGTATCCTTTGCTTTCCCTGCCGTAACCCCTGCTGAGTGTGGCGACAAAGAATTTTTCCTGCAACAGGTGGATGAGATATTCAATGTGAGGCGTTTTACCGGTTCCGCCCAAGCTAAGATTTCCCACGGAAATCACGGGTGTATCAAACGAGGCCGATTTGAGGATGCCAATATCGAAGAGGAGGTTTCTTATGATCATAAGAAACCCGTAACAAACCGAAACCGGGAACAGAAGTATCTGTATAAACCTCATTACTCGAAAAAAGGCTAAAATATAAAAAAAATCTACAGGGATAAGCTGTCTTTGGAAAAAACGGAACTGAAAATACGATAGTTAAGCGCTTTTCTACCGGTATTGATAATCCTCCTGGCAGAGATAGGTAAGGTTCTTGATTAATTCCGGGATCCCCGCATCCTGTTTTCCGGAGATAACGATATAATCCGTGGCACCCGCGTTAAGAACTTCGGTTGCCAGATCACAGTCACCTGATCTGGTAAAAAAGATGACCCGGATAAAAGAATTCTGCAGGCGGATTCTTCTCAGAAATTCAAGGCAGTTGATTGATTGATCCTCTGAATCGACGATCACGAAATTTGGCACTGTATTCCCACTGATCAGGCTGAGCGCTTCCTCCGGATTATGAAGCAACCGTGTATTCATAAACCTGCCCGTAGTAAGCCTGTATTTGAGCAGGTTTCCCCAGACAGGGTTGCGTTCCACGATGAAAATCAAAACGTTTTTCATGTTCAATGATATGGAATTCATGGGGATCAAAGATTGTTCTATTAGGGGATGCTTTTTTTGGATAAGGACAAAACTTTTAAACAACATTTCAACAAAATTCAGGGATATATTCAGGGTGTTTATTTATTACTTTTGATAGATCAACAGATACCGTGTAAAATAAACGCTCCGTATCAGGTATACGGGAAATCAAATTACTTGAAATGAGGATAAAGGAAATTACAGACTGCCTGGAAAACCTGGCACCATTGGCTTTTCAGGAGGATTATGATAATGCGGGGCTGCTGACAGGCGATGTACAGATGGATTGTGCTGGAATTCTTATAACCCTCGATATCTCAATGGAAGTAATGGAGGAAGCGCTGCAAAACGGATGCAACCTGATCATCTCTCATCATCCGCTGGTGTTTAAACCCATGAAAAAACTGACCGGAAACCTGCCTGGTCAGCATGTACTAATCAAGGCGATTAAAAATGATATTGCAATCTATTCCATTCATACAAACATTGACAATGCCTCGCATGGGCTGAACCGGTTTGTTGCAGAAAAACTTAGGCTTATCAACCTGGATATACTCCAGCCTAAAGAAGCTTTCCTGGCAAAGCTTGTCACCTATTGCCCGGTCGCTTACGCGGATAAGGTGAGAAATGCCTTGTTTGATGCCGGGGCAGGGAATATCGGGAATTATGACCAGTGCAGTTATAATTTGTCGGGGCAAGGCACTTTCAGGGCATCCGGAGCCGCAAACCCATTTGTGGGAGAAAGGAATAAACTGCATACGGAGGATGAAATCAGGATGGAACTTGTTTTTCCTGTGTACCTCGAACAAAAACTGGTGGCAGCCTTACTGAAAAACCATCCGTATGAAGAGGTTGCTTATGACATCTATCCCCTTAAAAATTTATGGAATGGCGCTGGCAGCGGTATTATCGGTGAGTTGCCGGAAACGGAAAAAGGGCAGGACTTTATTGACCGGGTTAAATTTATCACCGGGATACCGGTTGTCCGTTATTCCGGAGAAATCGACAGAAATGTTAAAAAAGTTGCAATATGCACAGGGTCAGGAAGTTTTTTGATTCCTGACGCCTTGATGAAAAATGCCGATATTTACCTCACTTCCGATATTAAATACCATGATTTTTTTGAGCCCCGCGATCGGATGATCCTAGCGGATATAGGTCATTACGAGAGTGAACAGTTTGTTAAGGAATTGATTTCTTCAATTCTTATCGAAAAATTTCCTAATTTTGCAATCCTTAGTTCCAAGAAGAATACAAATCCGGTAAATTATTATTAATAGCTGAAAATATGGCCAAATCAACAAAGCAACCCGTTGCAACTTCAAAGCCCGAAAAACTTCTGAAAAAGACGAGGGACGAAGCCACAACTGAGGAGAAAACAGAGAAGAAACCGGCTGCTAAAAAAGGGAAAGATGATCTGAAAGCAGAGGTGAAAAATGAAGTGAAGAAAGTTGCGGCCGCTGAGGAGGCTTCTGATGTTATTAAGTCAGTTTCCAGGTCAAAAATGGAAGCAGCTGATGATAAATCAGAAGTAACCATCGAGAAAAAGCTGATCGCCTTGTACAGTCTTCAGCAGATTGATTCACAAATCGATAAAATCAGGATCATCCGGGGAGAACTTCCACTTGAGGTCCAGGACCTTGAGGATGAGATTGCCGGTCTTGAAACACGTATCGAAAACTACATTCAGGAAACGGATGCCTTTGATAAATCATTGAACGACAAAAAGAATGCGATCAAGGAAAGCCTTGCTCTGATCAAGAAATACGAAGATCAGCAGATGAATGTCCGCAATAATCGTGAATATGATTCACTGTCAAAGGAAATTGAGTATCAGAATCTTGAGATTCAGCTTTCTGAAAAAAGAATACGGGAGTTCCAGCAATCAATCGATGCTAAAAAAGAAGAAATAGAGCATTTTCAGAAACTTCTCCAGGATCGTAAAAGCGACCTTGAAATAAAGAAAAATGAGCTTGAAGATATCATAGCCGAAACCGAGAAGGAAGAAAATGACCTCGTTAACTCTTCCGAGGAAAACAGACAGGTTATTGAAGAAAGACTGATTACGGCGTACTCACGTATCCGTAAAAATGCACGGAATGGCCTGGCGGTCGTTCAGATTGAAAGGGATGCCTGCGGTGGATGCTTTAATAAAATACCACCCCAGCATCAACTCGATATCAGAATGCATAAAAAAATCATTGTATGTGAATATTGCGGGAGGATCCTCGTTGATGACGGAATTGTCAGCGCTGTAGTTTGATGACCCGCTTTGCCAATAAATGGAAAGCATTAACCGGAAAAGCATTTTTTCTGCTTAATGCTTTCTTCTTTTTCTCACTTTCCCTCAGCTCCCAGACTTCCTTTAATAAAAATTGCCAGGATGCCTATAAAGCGATCCTGTCACTCCGGTTTAATGATGCGAAAATTATCCTGAACAGGGAAGAGAAAGGCAACCCTTCAAACCCTGTTCCTGTCTATCTTGAGAATTACATCGATTTTCTGACTGTGTTTATTGGCGAAGAGCAAACCGCTTTCAGGGTTTTTACTGAAGCACAATCTTCAAGGCTTGACCGGATAGACAAAAGTGACCGCAAATCCCCGTTCTATCTTTATTGCCGTGGGAATATGAACATACAGGGCGCACTTGTCAAACTGAAGTTCGGGGAATACAGCAATGTAGCTTTTGATATTAAGCGGGCCTATAATGACCTGAAGGAAAACAAATCCCGGTTTCCCGGATTTCTTCCCGATTTAACAGGCCTGGGAATGATTCACATCCTTGCAGGGATTATTCCTGAAAATTATACCTGGCTCCTGAAAGTATTTGGGATGGAAGGGGATGTTCGTCAGGGGCTTAGCGAGATATCATCACTTTCTTCTTATAAAGGTGACGACCCGGTTTACAACCTTTTAAGGATTGAAGCGCTGTTCAACCTGGCGGTAATTGATGCAAGCCTGGGGCGTGATTCAAAAGATGCCTTGCAGATTATCCGGGATTATGACAAAACCAAAACAGAAATTCCTGATTCAGCAAACCCGGTCATGATTTATATCCGGGCCGGGGTGTACATGAAATGTGGTATGAATGACCAGGCAATTTCAGTCCTTGGAGGTTACCATGAGGATACAGGGCAATACCCTTTTTATTACCTGTATTATCTGCGGGGACTTGCAAAATTGAACCGGCTGGATGAAGATGCGGACAAGTACCTGATCCTCTTTTTAAAGGATTACCACGGGCAGAACTATATTAAAGCGGCTTATCAGAAACTGGCATGGAAATACCTCTTGGATGGCAATCATGCAAAATATGACGAGTTTATGGCAAAAATACCGGCAAGAGGCCATAATTATGTTGATGCTGACCGTCAGGCGGATAAAGAAGCGAAAACAAACCAGGCGCCTAATGCGTACCTGCTGAAATCAAGGGTACTCTTCGATGGCGGGTACTATACCCGGTCTCTGCAGGTGCTGCAGTCAAAGAATATCCAGGATTTTTCATCTTCCTCCAGGGACAGGCTGGAATATACCTATCGTCTCGGGCGCATATACCAGGCGAGTGGGGATTATCCGCATGCACTGGGCTGTTATGAAAAAACCATCCGGGATGGATCCTTGCTGCCTTACTACTTTGCGGCAAACGCCGCCTTGCAGTCAGGTCTCATCTACGAAGAAAAAGGAGATCTTGTGAATGCGGGAAAGAGTTACCGCCTTTGTCTTTCGATGAGAAATGATGAATATAGAAACAGCCTTAGCCAAAAGGCCAAGGCTGGATTAAAACGCATTGAGCAATAGAAATTTAGAATCTCAACCCCAGGGTCAGAACCACATTGTGTGTGTTTGTGGTATTCAGGGAGGGATCTACGAGCGTCGGATCATACAGGTAGTAATTATCTTTCTGCTGTGTCCATACATAGGCCACATCGGAGAAGAAATGTTTACCACGGTATCCCAAACCACCCGAAACAGTATATTTATCCCCGGTGTATAATGCGGATTTATAGGGTTTTCCGTTATA
>Ga0118677_10007921_pt1 | contig 17313 bp, 27 predicted proteins | sample AliMusrvi5mmetaG_FD_86154 | JGI IMG/M metagenome (GOLD analysis project Ga0118677, IMG submission 86154) | reverse complement strand
TACCAGTATCGTTAAAAATATGTTCTGCCATTCGACTATATTTAGTCTTTCTATAAATAGCTGTATGAATAAGGGACAGACTGTACCGAGGAGAACAAACATTTGTCCCTTATTATAACGGGTAGAGCGGTTATAGGTCGAACGGAGCTAGGAGGCGGCGCTCTTCAAACTGCGCCTGCATATGATTCTCTTCCCGTGGTTGGTTTGGCGGTTGTTGGAACAACCGATTTTGTCACACCAGTTGCTGGTACGACAATCAACAAAACAGCGAGCGATACTTTGAATGTTGTTGCTTCGGAAAGCGAAGTTTCATCTTCAATTGGCATATCATTTCCGACAAGTCTACCGGAAGCGTGGATCTCCTCTTCTCAATCAGCTACATCGATACTAGCCTTTTTGTCGAGGATCGATACGAATGTTATTGCTATCGCTGAAACCGACACTATCAAAGCTGTCGTATCAGTTGTTGACGCAATTGCTGTTGTCACTCCGGAGATATCAACACCAACCGTTAAGTGCTCACGTGCAGATATCATTGCTGCTGCATTCTCAGAAATTTCTAATATTTCCACTTCGGCAACAAGCATTCATACCAATGATACAATTGCTGTAGCTACTACCGAAAATCAAGCTACATTAGTCAGGTTGTCACGTTCCGATGCTCTTGTTGTTGCAGCCGCTGAAAGTAAAAACTTATCGATTTCAGTTAATACATCGGATATAACAACACTTGCCATTTCTGATGTTAATGCACTCACAGCAAAGCTATCTCGAACTGATACGACAGCTTTAAGTATTTCTGAAAATAGAGCCTTGGTAACTTTGCTGTCACGTTCCGATGCTCTTGTTGTTGCTGCTTTAGACAGTAAAGCCATAAAAGTTTCGCTATCACGTACTGATACAACTGCTGTAGCTATTACCGATACCGGCATAGCCGCGAAAACGCTGATGGTCGTATCATCAGATACAACAGCATTTGCCATCTCCGATGCTAGCACGCTCACAGCAAAGTTGTCTCGCACTGACACAGCAGTTCTAAGTGTCTCTGAAAGTAAGACCACAGCCGTTTCGTTGTCTAGAGCTGACATTAGTGCAATCGTTATCTCTGATAGTAAGACTATAAAGGCCAGTCTGTCTAGGGTTGATCAAACAAACGTAGCGGTTGTTGATGCCAGTGCGCCGAAAGCCTTACTGTTGGTTAATGACATTGCCAACGTAGCTGTTTCAGAAAGCAACACGCTGTTGGGTGTTAAACTTTCACGTGCTGACGGTGTCAATATATGGCTGGGCGTTCTTTCGATTCCTCATTTAACACCAGAAAGAGCCGCTATTTTAGCCAAAGTTCAAACTTCCAACCAGATTGACATAGCGGCTGTTGATATTTCACATCCCAAAGCTATAGTGGGCGTAAATGATCAATGCGGCCTCATTATATCGAGTATCCCGGCTGCAGTCACAGCAGCCTTCCCAGCTGACGATGCACTTGCGATTACAATAACTGAGCAAAAATTTGACATTCCAGTTACACTTCATATCAATGAATCATTGAATTTGGTTCTGGATACGTCCACAGCACAGTTCGTAACACTTTCCGATGCTGATTTGATCAATACCGCAATCATAGATGCTCCAACAGTTTTGGCGCTGCTTAATGTGGATGATGTTACCGCTTTATTGTTCTCTGAAACCAGTAAGTGGGTCATGCCCTTCTATGCTGTTGATTCGTTGAACTTAATTTTAACTGATCCAGCTTCCATTCGATATCCAAACTATATTGCTGGTCAAAGCGCTGTTTGGATGGAATAAATATTCACATGGCAATCGACATTCTCCATGGAACTGGCTATAGAATCGGCACTACTGACAGAGTGTTGGGCAGTCCAACATCCGCAGCTGACGCTTTTGTAGTGTTAAATCAAACTAACAACAAGCTGTTTATTGCTAGTGGTGGTGTCTGGACCAGCGGTGGAACATTTCCTGGTGCACTCAGCCAAAATGACTTTAACGCGTGGTTGCTGTCTTAAAGGAAATAAAAACAATGGCATACCGTTTACCAGGCCCGAGATCTCGACAAGATTTGATTGACTACTGTTTACGTAACCTTGGCTTTCCGGTGATTGACATCGACGTTGATCCTGACCAGGTAGAAGACCGTATTGATGACGCACTAAGCTTTTTCGGTGATTACCATTTCGACGCTTCCGAAAAGCTTTATTTTCCACACCAGCTGCTTCAAAGTGATTTGGATAATCAGCGCATTCTGCTGCCACCCCACATTATTACAGTTACTCGCATCATTCCATTACAAAATACCTCAAATTCGCTTACTATGTTTGATGTTCGCTACCAAATGCGTCTGAACGATTTGTACACCTTTACATCAACCAGCGTTATTCATTATGATTTGATGATGCGACATCTAGCCCTGTTGGAATTTGAGTTCAATCCAGAGCGGTCCATTCGCTTCAACCGCCACAAGCAAGCTATTGGACCAGACAACACACCGTGGGGAATTTTGGAAGTTGGATGGGATTGGCATAAAGATGTTCAGGTGGGACAATTTGTAATTATAGAGTGCTTTGGTATTTTGGACCCGGAAGCCAACAATGACGTTTATAATGATCGATTCCTCAAAGCATACGCAACAGCCTTGATCAAACGGCAGTGGGGGGCCAACCTCATGAAGTTTTCAGGAACCGCGATGTTGGGTGGTGTCACTTTAAACGGCGTAGATCTCTACACACAGGCCAACGAAGAAATCAAAAAATTGGAAGAAGACATTCAGAACAAATATGAATATCCTGTTGATTTTATGATGGGGTAGGTCATGAGTATAAATAACCATGAATGAATTCAAATAAGGAAGAACTCGAAAAACTGTTTTTGGAACAAAACCATACAGTTAGTGAAATAGCTATAATATTGGGTATCGCCAAAAGCACTGCTCAACGTTGGTTGAAATCCTATAATATATCCAAACCTCCTCATTTAGCGGCCATTGCCAGGGGAACACATCACCAAATGAATCGTCCGCAAGTTGACGCAGGCACATACAGTTTGGTGCGTCCTACTACGGAACGGCTTCGTGAGTTGTATTGTGGGCGCAACATGCGTCGTTCTGATATTGCGACTGAATTTGATGTTCCAGTATGGGTGATAAAGAAATGGCTGTCGGAAGATGGTATTATCAAACCGCAATCGCTTGCCTGTATCAACTCTCAACAAACACGTATTGCCACAAATAGCGATGTCAATGAACGAATTGGTTTTGGAGTTGCTGGCGCATGGGCTGATCATCGAGAGGAAATATTGGCCCGTCGAACCGCAACATCGCTTCAACGTTATGGGGTTGCTAATCCAGCGTCTAGTAGTGTAGTTCAAGATAAACGTAGAAAAACCAATGAGGCCAAATATGGTGTGTCTAATCCAATGTTTGATTCAAATATAGTCAGCCAAAATAAATCCGCACGTTTTAAAAAGAAAACTTTTGTTTTCCCATCAGGGAAAACAGTGATAACAGCAGGATATGAAGGGTTTTATTTACGCGATTTATTAGCAGAAGGTTATTGTGAAGAAGATTTGTTATGTGCTAACCAAGGTTTGCCTATTATCCCATATATGCTGGATGGCAAAACTCACCATCATTTACCTGACGTGCTGGTACGGTCTGATAAGTTACTTGTGGATGTTAAAAGCGAATTTACGTTAGCACAACAAACTGGATATACCGAAAAAGCGCAAGCAGCGGCTATTTTTGGGTTTAGTTATGCTGTCGTGATATATGACCAAACCGGCAAATTGCTATGTAGGCAGGATTATTAGGTCATGTTCGTTAAAATTTACGCGATGACTGTCGCCCAAGCCAAACAAATGGCGCAGGAACTTGCCGAAAGGCTTGGGCGACAGTTTACTTATCAACGCACTGGCAACGATTTTACCGGATACGACTTCCTGATGGAAGAGGACTCGTTGGGCCGTCCTGATTCAGATATTCTTTGACGGCAGCAACCGCGCCGATTTCTGCGATGCGCTGACGCCATGCTGCGGTAGGAATGCCAACTTCATCCCATTTGTCCATCAAAGTCAGGAACTCCAGGGTGAATTCATCTTCTTTTGTCATGACATGACCGATGTTGATTTTTTGCATACTTCCAGGGTAGCACACAAAACATACCGTTGTCAAGTGAAATGTAACCCAGCCACAACCAGCGCCAGCATAAGCGTTGCAACCCACAACCGTTTAGAGTATAGCTTGAAGTATTTGTCTTCTTCAGCATGTGACAACCCACGGCCACCAGGAAGACAAATCACGAGTATTAACTGTCCTATTATCCCGAGTGTCAGAACCAAAACCAACTTACCAGGTTTGTTCGTAAGATTCTCGTATCACTACGTCACGTTCAGCTTCTTCAAATTCGTCGTTGGCACCATGACGAAACGGTGTGGGTTCGTCTTCAACTGATCGTGTACCTTGTGCCAGCTGCTTGTTGAAAACCTGGCGTTTGCTACACGCTTTTGGGTGTCGTTTAGTAAAACGCTTTCTTTCTTTAGTGTTGTTATCAGCAGTTGCCCCACAGGTGCATGTGATTATAGAGGCGGTAGAAGAAACGGAGTTCATAACTTTTGGGCCTTTTCAATTGGTAGTGCTTCTGTGTCATCCAAATAGTCCTGGAGTCGGCTACGGTCCGATTTCATGTTTAGGAAAGCAAAGCTGGCCATAGCATCAATCACATATTTGAAGCCGATATAACCATCGATTGATTCGGCATGTATCGACATCGCAGCAGCAATTTCTGATGGGCGCTCGGTTGTATGGAACACCACCATATCTGGCTTGTGGCTTGCTATGAACTTTTTCAGAATTTCGGCGGCTCCAGCTATGTTGCGGTTTACGTCGAATTCACCTGGGCCGTTCGTGGCCCCAAAAGCCATATCGAAAACACGCAGGTCATTTTGGGCTTTTATCGGGCTGTCCGGATTGAAAAATACAGTCATATTGCCGTCACCCGCATCAAACGAATATTTTGCGTGCTGGTTCGAACTGCTAAGAACTTTGATATGAAAGTTATGAATGTTAATAGCCATTATTCTCCAGGAGGCTTGATTTTGCGGCACATTGTAAGACCTATGCCAGTACCGTTGTCACGACACGATGCAAACGTCGATACATTTCGAATATTCGCGTGTGCTGGCTGGAATCGATGCCAATGCCGTTATCAGTAACTTTGATTTCCCATCCGCCGTCATTAGTTTTGATGGCCCGAATATTTATGACGGGTGGTGTACCAATTTTATGGTATTTGATGCTGTTAATCGCAGGTCAGCTCCAACAAAACGATGTTGGAGCTGACCATTTGAATCAGCATGCAAAGCCTTTCTACAAATGCTCAAATACCCAATGGTAAGAGGCACATAAAAACCAAAACAGCCGCCACAGGAACCAGGCACCGGCAATGAAATCGAGGCCTAGTGTAAGAAAGTGCCTGGCAGCGGCATGAACAAATTCAGCGACAAGCCACACAATCAGCGCAATGATCATCCAAAGAAAAGCTGATAGCATGTTATTTCCCCACCATTCTGTTGACGAAAAGGGTGAGCAACACCATCACAAAAGCCCAACCTATCGCTCCCCCTCCGTACGTGGTGGCTATATGGTAGACCACCCAAATCCATGCCCCTGAAGCTAAACCGGCAGCGATCATAGCTTCACCATGTCCTTATAGCCTTGGGCCAACTTATCGCTGACGGCCTTCGTGTGGATGTTGTGCCGCGTAGCAGAAAGCGCGATTTTGACGTCACTGACAGTGAACTTCTTGGGCTTACCGTTGACAATGTTGACGGTCATGATTGGGTACTCAACGGCTTGCTCGTTCCAGCCCAAGATGCGAAATGTGCTGATGCCACTACGGAACTCGCGCCCAAGATCTTCGAGTTGGAAACCATGCCTGGTAGCAATGTTCTTGAAAGCCAGAGCTTCGCGGCTCATAGCTTCCCCTTCCGGTGAAACCACTGCAAATTGCAGCTTCATTTTGGCTGAAGTTGGCGCGAAGTCGCCGCCTTCGAAGCTCCCTGATAAGCCTCGTTCAGCAAGAAACGGCTCAAGATAAGCCAGGATATCCAAAGCAAGGAGCCTGACGTTGGATCTGTCAATGAATTTTGTGATTTTGGTTGCCATAGTAAAGAATCCTAAAACCATTTTACCACACGAAGGCCATGTTTGTCAAGTAGGTTTAACTGGAAGAAAAGACCTCATTACAACATCATAACACACAAATTCACGCTAGCACAATGAATGATAGATAACTAGGCTAAATATTTTACAGAGGTGCTAAATGCCGGTAAACCAGTACATCAATCCGTTTGCTGCCAAAAACGAACAGAGACTTGTCGAAAATTTGGTGGGCGAAGTCATCAGAATGTTTGGAATGATGGTTCATTATGCTCCTCGTGAATTTGTCAAACTGGACCAGTTGTTTGGTGAAGACACCCAGAGCGCCTTTAATAAAACGTACCCAATCGAAATGTATTTTGATTCGGTGAGCGGGTTTGAGGGTGATAGAAGTTTTTTAAGCAAATTTGGCCTGGAAATCCGCAAAACAGCTAATTTCATCGTGTCGCGCAGGCGGTTTAATCAAGCGGTGAAAAGTGAAGGTGCTTTCAATTTACCGATTCAAAACGTTACCGATAAAGAAGTTAGACCGATGGAAGGCGATATTATTTGGGAACCTCTCACCAACGGTATTTGGGAAATCAGGTTTGCTGAGCACGAGTCGGTTTTCTATCAACAAGGCCGCAATTACATTTGGCGCATCACAGTCGAGAAGTTCGTAATGTCTAATGAGACCTTTAAAACTGGTGTGGACGAAATCGATAAAATCGGTGCGAAGTTCAGGAACCCAGGTAGTCTCGATTTCTTGAATGACCCAATATCCGATAATGCATTCATTCAACGACAAAATATCAAACCGGTGGCACCAGAGCCGCACTTCGATGAGAAGAACCCATTTGCACCAGGACTTTAATGCCATACCAATCTCAAGAAAAACATGATGCATGGCTACAACGCAACCGTGAACGTTTGGCTGTTTATAAACAACATTATCATGCAGAGCATAGAGAGCACCTTCTCAGTCTCAAGCGAGTAGCCCACGCTGCCATACGATTGGAAGCACTTCAACATTATAGTGGTGCTCCTGAACCTGAATGTAAATGTTGCCAACACAAAATTTTACGCCATTTAACACTGGACCACGTTGTAGGAGGTGGTGGGCGGCATTGTCGGACGTTAAACATTGCAAACAGCAACCTACCTAGAATATTAAAGCGACAGGGATGGCCTGATGGTTATCAAGTGCTTTATTGGAATTGCAATTGCGCTAAAAAAGATAAAGATGCCTGTCCTCATCAAATCGGGCTAGGCAGTATGCAACTACCAAGAGAAGTGATAAAAGAGCAAACAATACGCCATTATAGTGATAATGTTTGTGCATGTGCAAATTGTGGCACGGCTGGATTTGATTTTCTAACCATTGACCACATCGATGGTGGTGGAAAACAACATCGGTCTACTGACGTCAACGCACGGCGCATTTATTATTGGCTACGTAATCATGAGTTTCCTCTCGGCTATCGTGTTTTATGCTGGAACTGTAATTGTGCACCTCGTGGAGAAGTGTGATGCAGACATTTCAACAATTTTTAAATGAACAAAACATCGACCACGACATTTATATGAAGGGCCGGTGTGCGGTGTTTGCGTTGGCTTTGTATCTTGAAAAAGGCTACGAGTTGGGTGTTTTGTGGGATATAAATGAAGACAGTGATCGCGATTATATGCCCTTGGGTGAAATAGATTATGACGCTTATGACGCTTATGAAGAACATGGTGAAAGTTATTACCCAGAAGATTTTTCGTCTATCATCCATGTTTTCTGCTACAAAATGCCTGGCATACTCGTAGATGTGAACGGGCAGACTACTAAATCTAAAATGTTGGACTGGGCCAACCATGTTGTAAGTAATGGCCCTATCGATCCTTCTTTTACTAATTCTGACCGCGATGAAGTGGAAGAGTTTATGGAACCGCAAAGCCCAGACAACCCGCATGGAGGAATGTTGGCTCCCAAGCCTGGTGAAATCGAAAAACTGAGACAATATATTCGCGCCAATCCGGATAGGTATTAACGATGCAAACATTTCAACAATTTTTAAATGAACAAAAAGATCCCAACTACACCGAATGGGGTTGGATTAAGCCTGATGGGACTTATGTATCAGGCGACGACCATCCAGAAGCCACAAACCATATCGATTTGTTGTTTCATTTGGACTTTCCAGGCGCTGATGAAAGACCGTTCAGCCGCGTTTATAACAACGCTTTCAAAAAAGGTTGGGTTCGATACTTCCGTGAAAAGAAAACTGGCGGGTCAGCGTCATTTGAGGCCAAATATGATGCCAGCATGAAGACCCTCATCAAATATCTACAAAAAGGTTTAATCCCATCTAACGAAATCCGAATTTACTTACTGGTGTCTTATCACGGCCAGGGCAGAATTCCTGATTTCATTTATACTCAGGATGGTGACCCAATGCCTGCTAAAAAAGCTCTGGGGTATGCCCGAAAAGCCGCTACAGCAATGAAACCGCTATGGGGGCAAATGCATGCTGGGGAATAAAAACTATTACAACGCGTCCATCCGTAAAGTAGCGATTGCCTTTGCTAAGCTATTTGCTGACATTAAAATAGATCGCTATCGCAACGACGGCACGTTGGCTGATACTATTGCGGTTCCGCTGGCATTTGGTTCCAAAGAACACTGGTATTACAGGCTCCAACAAGATCCAGAAGCTGGCACTCTGGACCAAACCAACGTCATGATGACCGTGCCACGTATGAGTTATGAAATCACGGGCTTGACCTATGACTCAGAGCGCAAATTCCAAAGTACAGGACGCAACTATGCTATCATCCAAAATTCCAACGGTGATTTAAAAGCCCAATACAATCCTGTTCCTTGGAATATAGGTTTTAATCTCAACATTATTGTGAAGAATGTTGACGATGGCTATAACATTTTGGAACAAATCATTCCATATTTCACGCCCAGCATCACCGTCAACATTAACGACATTCCAGAGATGGGTATTGAAAAAGACATTCCCATCATTTTCAACAGCATTTCCAGCGAAGATAACTGGGATGGCAGACTGGAAGACCGCCGTATGGTCATTCATACACTTTCGTTTACGGCCAAAGCTTACCTCTATCCAGTGATTCAGGTGGTTCCGATCATCAAGACTGCTATCACAAATTTCTTGGTGGATCCCAATCCTGATCCGGTGGTAACTTTAACAGAAACGGTGTCGCCAGTTGGTGTTTTATCTGACCAGGATTTTACTTCTACAGAAACAATTGTGGACCATGTCTAAATGAAATCTTTTAAACAATACATCAGCGAATCAGTCCCAATCGGTTCTATTGATTCAGAAGTCAGTTTCATTGTTAATTTTTTGGGCCGCAATAGCCAGATTTTTGATGAAGCAAACATTGTGGGAAGTTGGGCCGCACAACATCCGTCTAGAATGCCGGATAGACGCGGACCTGAGACGTCTGATATTGATCTAATACTAACAGCAGCAGACACTTGCCGTGATGAAGCATGGAATTCGGCAGTTGAACTAGAAAAAGAATTCAAGAAAAAATTTAAACGTCCAATTCATCTTAATGTTGATGAAGTGATCGGAAATGTCAAACGAATCAAAATATGGAGTCGCGCATGAAATTTTCCAACAATTCCTAAATAGCTTAAGGAAACTTACATGTCAAACATAGCACAACGTAGACGGATTGGAACCACTACCGAAATTGGCACTCATACGCACCCAGCTGGAACTGTTGAGGTAGACGTCTCTAAGTCAACGATGGTAGTCCATAATGGCACAGATGCTGGTGGTGTCCCACTGGCTCACGAAGTTCATACCCACGCCAATGCTACTGACAGCGTTGCCGGTTTCATGTCTGGTGCTGACAAAACCAAACTGGATTTACTTTCAGCAGAAGGTGGATACAGCACAGTAAAAAATAACAACGTTGCAGTCACCCAGGAAGCCACTATGAATTTCAGCATTGACTTTGTAGTGGCAGATAACGGCGGCACAAATGCGACCGATATTTCGATTTCACAGGCCTTTAAAGATTCACAAAATCAAATGACCGTGGCCCTCATATTGGCCTTGACTTAAGGAGCTACATAGGAATATGGCAATCAATTATAAAAATGCGCGTCTCGTGCTAACCACAGCAACGACTGACCTTTACACATGCCCAGCTTTGACCACAGCCATTGTAACTCTGTGCCAAGCAGCCAACGTAACAACTGCTGCCGATAAATTGACGGTGTCTTGGACCGATGCCAGCAATGGCAATGCCGTCACCAGGCTTGTTAATGGCACCCCAGTTGCCGCTTCAGAAGCACAAGGAGTGTTGGTGGGCAAACTGGTTCTAGAAGCCGGTGATAAAATTCGCGCATCGTGCGCAACCGTTAATGCAATCGAAATAACGGCGAGTGTAGTGGAGTTCAGCTAAAATGATAGCACGTCAAAAAATTCCGGCCAAGGTTCCCGTCACGTATAAGCAGACATATCAGTACACCGATATGACATCAGGCACTACTGCTCAAAACTTTACGTTAGTCGGTATCCCAGCGGACTGGGTGGTAACGGGCATCCGAATCCAAAACATCACAACATGGGCTGCAACCAGCTTGTCCAGTCTTCAGGTTCAAATTGGAACAGCTGCCAGCCCGTCCGCGTATGCCAACCCTTACGAGTTGACGAATAGCGTCACCAGCACCAGTGTCCAAATTTCCAGTCCATTCACTTGCCCCACCACAGTGGCCCATGATATTATTGTCAGGTTTGTTGCGACGGGTGCAAGCATGAATGCCATGTCAGCCGGTAAATTGGAAGTAACACTGAGGGTCGAGCCACTCTAAATGTCAAGACCTTCGGTCAATCAACGCATGAGCCAGGTTTTAGGCCTTGCACAACAAACAATTTCGGGTATGCAGCCAAACGAAACGGTTGAACCAGGCACCGCTGAAGTAGCTGTGGTGGCACCAACCGCTGTAGTCAGACAGCAGTCGCCCGAAATTGTATCGAGTGAACATCATGAGCAAGACATTCCAACCGATTACGACTATGCTCGTAAAACTCTATATCATTCAATTGAGCTTGGAAACGAGGCACTAGAACATCTGTTGCCATTAGCTAAGGAATCAGAAAGCCCACGTGGATTTGAAGTCACCCACATGTTGTTGAAGACTGTGAGTGAAATGGCCAAAGATTTGCTGGAATTGCATCAACGTATGGATGCGTTACATTCTTTGAAAAGCAAAAGCTCCGACGCAGGTGGCAACACCACCAACATTCAAAATAACACGGTCATGGTCACCACTGCTGATATGGTCAGAATGGCTCGTAAGGCTATAAATGCTATTGACATTAGCCCCGAAAACTAAACAATGAAAACTTGCTCAAAATGCCTCAACATTATAAGTAATTTACAGCCGTTATGCGGCCCGTGTAACAACAAAAAGGGTGTCCGTACCACAAATTATCGGACGGAGGTATAATCCCATCGCTAACCCAAATAATCCAGTTTATCCAGCCGCAATACCGACAGATTTGACCTTAATGGTTGCTATGAATAGCGGCATTTCGCAGCTTGGTGCTGACATTACCAGCAGCCAAACCACTATTGCTGTCGTGGATGCTTCTAAATTTCTGGTTCCTTGCCTCGTCAAGATTGACACTGAAATTATTAGAGTCGGTGATAAATCCGGCAACACTCTCATCAGTTGCACCCGTGGTTTCCAAGGGACAAACTCAGCCGCTCATACCAGCGGGGCTTTCGTCAAAGCTTATATTCTGTCTTACCACCATAACCAAATGGCGGCAGAAATTAAAGCTATTTGTGATGCGCTTGGCGTGAACTTGGCCAATGTCATCACAGCCACGGACCAAGCTGATGGAGAAATCGGCGGCACTTTTTACAATTTGTATCTCCAGCCTAATGGCATAACACCAGGCGCTTATGGTGCAGCTGACAAAGCCTTGATTCCCACTGTCGATGCCGCTGGCCGTGTAACTGGCATCAGCGTAGTTCAGGCAGCTGGTTCTGGTAATCGTGTTCTTCCAATTTTCTACAAAGCTGCTATTGCCCAAGGTAGCAATGCGGTTCTAGGTTTTAATTTTGCGCTGGCTTCAGCCCCTAGCGCTGTTATTGTGGCGGGAGCCAATCAAGTATATGCTGTTGCGGAATTTACTGAAGCTAATAATTACTGGGTACAAGATCATTTTACGTTGCCTGACGATTGGACCGGTACCGTTGATTTGGACATTTATTGGAGGGCTGGCGTTACAATCGGCGCAGTAACCTGGCAGATTCAAACCGCTGGTATGCATGATGGCACTGCCTCAGATATTGGTTGGAACACTATGTCTTATGTTAATGACCTGGCTGTTACGCCGGTTTTCGGCGTCAATAAGTGCACCATCAGCAACATCAACTGTGGTACCATCGCAGCCGGTGATGAGTTCTTTTTCAAATTCTCACGGTCTGCAACCGATACGATGGTGGCACCTGCTCAGTTGATTTCACTCAGGTTCAGAGTTCGCCGTAATTGGAATTTGGCTTCTACGATGGTCTAAACTAATTGCCGGTTCTGGAACAATTCGTCTTTTTTCGAAGAAGTTAAAGACTCGCCGCAACACAAACTGTCTGATGACACTTATCACCGAAAACATCATGATAAGACCAAATGCTTGTTTGTGTTCTACCTGAATACCAAGCAACGTGGGGGCTATCCAAACATAAGCCGCCCACGTTATCGGGTATGAAACGATGAGGTTGATGTTAGCTTCAAAAAAGGATGCGAGTTTCGTCTGACCTGCCATCCTATATTCTATCATGAAGCAGGTCAGACGTCAAGCGGTAAGGTTATTTTTGGTACAGTTGTTTTAGCTCGGTCACCTGGTTAAAACTGGCGGCAAACGCGCCTTTACGGGCTTCGGCTAGTCTGAGAAATGACTTATCGGCCCACAGCGTGTTGCCTAAAACCCAAGCCCCACGATGGGTCATTTCAACGTTTTCGCCCACTATCGTGATAAGCTGTCGTTCCAACATGTCGTACAAAAGTTCGTTGCTGAGATAGGCGAGTGGACAAATAGTCGCCCATCCGCAACAATCCAAAACATTTACCATATCCAGGGTGATCTCTGGCAGCAACTCAGGACAGGCAGCGGCCAGAACAGCCGCCACCCGCGCTTCGATTTGTTTTATCATATTTTTAGTGTAGCACATCAAACATGCTCGGGTCAAGCGACGGTAAGTTTGGCTGGTTCTTGAAAATAGCACTTGAAGTTGAAATTGCTAAGCCATATTACTGCATAAGTCACCGGTACACCGGCCATCAAGTCCACCGCGTAATGCTCACCCAAACCCAAAGTCGCCAGCAATGTCAACACCACGAAAACCAGGGCCAAACCACGGGTCCCCCAATCGTAATTGCGGAGTGCTTTCCAGATCAATAAAGCCCAGACTGTGTGAAGCGATGGCATTGCATTGCGAGGAATATTGATGTCGAAGTTATGGAATTCCATTTGGTTTACCCAATCCATAGGCATAGTCGTGGGCAAATAAAACGGGAATTTGTAGCTACCAAAAAATGGTTTAGGTCCAACAGCAGGATACAGTTGATAAAGAAAGAACCCCATTACACCAGCTATGCAAAGCGCAATCATGGGGTTGAAGGGCATCTCACGCTTTCCCCGGAGGTATAAAATGAACACCAATATCTCGGCCAGGGGCAATGCCGAATAGACGAAGGAACATATGTTTCTGAGCGCAGGAAATGCCACGAACCATTGGCCCACCACCGCACTAGGTTGGCATTGAAATATCATACCATCCAGCTTGAATAAAAACCAATCTATAACGTTTGGTTGGAGATATCCGGTAACGGCCAACATGAAGTTGGTGATGATAGCAAGGAGTGGGCAAAGAACAGCCAACAAAAAGTTGTCCAATTCTGATGTATCGCGGATTGCTCTAACTCCGAGCATTATTAGGCTACCCAATCCGCAAAATGCCAGGATGCCAACCAACCCATGGATACTCCCGTCTATCCCTCCATATGCCTCGGACAACATATAGGCTGAAATCACGGTGAAAATGGCTTCGATTACTCGGAATTTACCCGATGAAATGTGAATGGCAGTGGCTCCGATGATTGAGAACGCAAAGAATGGCGAAGTGGCACCACGAAACACCCAAAACACGGTGAAAATGATGGCAAGTGCAGCCACCACCGAAAGAAGTCGAGCTACGGCATCCAACTGTTTGATGGTCATTTTGATTCCTTTTCAATCCACTTGTCGATAACTGCCAACTTCGACACGGCATCACATTCGACTTCGTAACGAAGTGCTCTCAACGCCAATTCCCTGGTTGAGTACATGGGACGGCACACCTTTGTCCAACCAACGAAGTCACGAGCCTTCCATTCACCCACATATTGGCAATTCGAATCACGGGAGGCTTTTTCCACATGCAGCGAACTGGAAAACATGACCCATCCATAGACCACGGTACCAAAAGCCGGTGGCTGGACATCTGGTTCAACCTTTTCGGTGCGCACCCACGCCTTAGCTTCCCGTAGCTCGACCTGTTTTTTCTCTTTTTCAATCTTTGTCATATTTTCACATCCTGCATAACTTCAGATTCCAAGAAACGTATTTCGGCTAACGTCACCGGCTTTTGCTTGGCCAGTGTACGGCCAACTTTAGAAGCCTGTGGCAAAGGGCCACCAAATGACCGGCGAGTGCTGTTGCGACAATTATGTCGTTTTTTGGTGATGGTTATACTTTCTTCCTACGTGCATCCGCGTCAGCCATGCAGGTGCAAGCAAAGCCATCAGCACAGAATTTCTCGTACGTCATTACCGTGCCGCCTTCATGACGTGAGCCTGGATAGCGTCCTCCTCCTGATTGTAAACACGGATGTCGGCGGGGATTTCAAATGCTTGGTATTTGCGTTGGGCGGTTTCGCGGATGATAACGCGTAGGCCATTCCAAACGTAAACGAAATCAGTGGGGCTATAGGCGTAAGGCGAAGGAATCGACTTTTCGCGGGGAATATAACCGATAGGGGAATTGCCAAAACCGGGAACTTCCTGCAAAAACTGGAAGTAAGTGGTGTGAGAGCGGAGCGTTTTACCAGTGTGAATCCCATAAAACCATTTTACCACACTGAAATATTTGGTGTCAAGTATAGATGATAAATTGTGCGTGGAATTCAGCTGACTGGCGCTCTGGTATAGAGTGAGCTTTTTTCTTGGATTGTCGAGACATGCCCTTAGGCTTTTTGAGTTTGGCAGGTTTAAACTGGCGCTTTTCGAACGCCTTCCGGCATTCCTCACGCAATTCGTCGGTGAGATCGCGGTCATCTTTGATGTGGTTACAAATGCGGTGTGCCGGGAGCAAATTATCTTTTGTGTTTTTACCACCTTTGGACTTTGGGATGACATGGTCCTTTGTTAACCCTAATGGCCCAGTTAGCTCAATTATCGGATGATCACAAAGATGGCAAACCTTATTTTGGTCCATTGAATTGCTCTGAAAGGGTTGGGGTCGGGCATTATTCAATTGTATCATGTCAATCGATTTGGTGTCAAGGGCCTAAATAGTGACGGACACTCTTATGGCTATTCTTTTCATGGACGGATTCGACCACTACAACACCGCTCAAATGGGCCGAAAATGGACTTATGCGAATGGCGGCACCACCACACCAGGCCGGTTTAATGGTTTTGGTTGGATTTGGAATAACGTAGGAAGTGGCGCAGCTGGCGCTTATCAAGATATAACGAGTTCGGCAACCCTCATTGCTAGCATGGCAGTCTCATTTGATTGGGGCGATGCTACAAATCCGTTCCTGATATTTCAGGATGGCAGCAGTGCTACGCAAGTGGATCTTCGCGTAACAAGCAGCGGAGCTATCCAGATTACCAGGAACGGAACGATTTTAGACACCACCGCAGACGACACCCTAGTATTTGGCTACTGGAACTTTTTAGAATTTCGTATTACCTGCGATGCCACAGCCGGTGCATGGACCCTCAAATTAAATGGGACCACGGTATCATCGAGTTCTGGCCGCAATACGCGTGCACAGCTTTCTACTCTGATGAGCCGTGTTAGAATCCAGCCGTTCAGCTTTGCTGGTACTGGTGATTACAATAACAAGTTCGACGATGTTTACATTTTGGATACCACCGGCTCTATCAACAACGATTTTCTGGGTGAGTGCCGTATTCAAACTAATTTTCCCAATCATGACGGTTCGGAAGTTGACTTTGTTCCATCAACTGGTTCAACACACTGGAATATGGTCAATGACAATCCGTCCAATGATGATACTTCATACGATGCTGGTGGTGCAGTCGGGCAGCGTGAACTTTTCCAGTTGACACCATTTAGCTTTACCGGCAACATTTTTGGCGTCCAGTTAAATGTTACACAACGCAAGGACGACGTCGGCTCCAGGACGATTGCGGCAGAAGTTAGAATTGGTGGAACAGGTGGGACAGATTATGAAGGACCTGTCGATACCTGTTTAAGCCAATACAAAATCACTCGCAAACTGTGGCAGACTAATCCGGCCACCAGCGGTGCTTGGACTCTTTCAGCATTGAACGCAGCAGAATTCGGCATCGTGGTGAAGAGCTAGCATGATTGCCCGAGGGTTAAAGCGGAGAATGGGTTAATGGCACTCAGACATCTTGACGGTTTCGAACTCTTTAACAAATTAGGCACCACTGCTGGCCAACGATGGGATGTTGGCTCCAATGGTATATTGAGTGCTGGCCGTTATGCTGCTCGTTCTTGGGCACCAGGCAGTGGCGCAGGTATTTTCAAAACTTTGGGAGATCAAACCACTTGGTATGTTGGGTTCGCTTTTACCGGCGATGGCTCAACCAGCCAAAAATGGTTCAGAGCCAGCTCTTACAATTCCTCCACCCACGTTAACACTAACCTTTTCACATTGCAGTTTGCTCCCGATTCAACAACGGGCCACAGCAAAATCATGGTTGAAGTGAATGGCACACCATCTGGCTTCATTAGCGGTTATATCAGTCCACTCTGGCAATACATGGAAATCAAATTTGCACCTGGTGGCACCGAAATAAAGCTGGAGGGCAGCAGCTCAACTTCCTGGGCAGGACCGGCCACATCACAGCTTGTCAACAGATT
>Ga0118677_10007920_pt1 | contig 17314 bp, 9 predicted proteins | sample AliMusrvi5mmetaG_FD_86154 | JGI IMG/M metagenome (GOLD analysis project Ga0118677, IMG submission 86154) | reverse complement strand
AATTTTATTGTTGCAACTTCAAAATTAAAATCTTTTGTCCTCTGTTATGTAAGCTTATTTTTCTTAACTTAATGACATTGCCCATCCGGGACGAAACCTGGTTTTTATAACCTGATTTCTACCCATATTAAATCCCTGACGGGATAACAAATAACCTTACATTTGATACGATATTAATACTTAAACTAGATAAAAATGGGCCGATCACTTTCCCTCCAGACAATCATTGTGCTGATTCTGAATTTATCAGCATTTTCTCAGCCAATCACACCCGAAAAGATTATCCCAGGCAAATGGATCAAGTCGTGGCTCCTGTGCGGCCCCATCCCGGTAAAGGAATCTTCAGATCCCGCAGAGTCATACAATCATTTGGTTGGTTTTAATAATGATTATCTGACAAAGAGCGGAGGGGAACAAAATCTTCAGGTCAAAGATGGAGATGTTGTAAAATATCCGAAAGGATCAGCCAAATGGAAACTTTTTACATCATCTGATTCTATTATCGACCTGCGAAAAACAGTATCCCGGGAGTCTCCCGTGTTTGCCTATGCTTACACCGAAGTTCTTTCTGACGAAGCCAAAGTGGTATTCCTCAGCTTAGGATCCAACGACGGAGGTAAACTTTGGGTAAACGGATTGATCCTATGGGACAATCCCGTACAAAGAGGGTGCGTCCCTGACGATGATCAGATCCCTATATCGCTTAAAAAAGGGAAGAACACCCTCCTGTTAAAAGTTGAACAACATGGGAACAAATGGGAATTCTGTTGCCGGTTCCTCCCCTTCTCAACAGCTTCGCTGGCTGAAAGAGGGGAACTTTTCACCATCTCTGCCGATGAAAAAGGGGAAGTGATGATCTCTTCAAAATTTGCCACTCCGGTATTGCGCGATCTGATTGAAAATCTCACGGTTGAAATAACAAATGGGCAGGATCAGCCGATAGTCAGGGAACAACGGAGTACCGATTTTTGCGGGAAAGCCAAACTCGATGCGAAAGATTATCAGTTATACCACGCCACATTCGATGCCCGTTTGAAAAGCGGCGAAAATATCACGCGCAAGTTTTCATTTTTCGCGGGCAAAAGAACAGACTACCCCCTGTTCTCATCCGGAAAATCTGCCTATCGGATTGCCCTTGCCGCTTCGGCTTCCGAATCGGAGAAATGGGCTGCCGGGGAGCTTCAGCACTGGCTTAAGGAGATTAGTGACGCCGAACTGCCCATAGAGCAACTTGACCAACCACATTCTGGCCCACAGATTGTCATTGGATACAATGAAGTGATTAAAGCCAAAACGGGGGCCAACGCTCCGGCCGATCTTGATGAATCGTTCCGCTACTGCAATTCAGGATCCGATATCCTGATTTACGGCGGGAAGATGCGTGGGAGTATGTATGGCGTTATGGCCTATCTCGAGAATGAACTGGGTTGCAGATGGTACACCCCGGAAGTAAGTGTAATTCCGAAGCGAAAAGAGCTCTCTTTTAGCTGGCTCGACCACTCTGAGAAACCCGGGATAAGGGTACGCAATGATTTCTATTTTGAAGCTTTTGATCCCACCTGGGCTGCCCGAAACCGGATGAACGGCACACTGGGATTCAATGAATCAAAACCGCAAATTGGGGGAACAGAGAATTACTGGGCAGTTCATACGTTTTACCCGTTAATGCCTCCGGCGGAATTTTACGCGAACCATCCCGAATACTACAGTTTGATCGACGGAAAACGGATTTATGATCATGCGCAATTGTGCCTCACAAACCCCGATGTGCTCAAAATAATCATTGAAAGGATCAAAAAACGGATGCATGAAAGCCCGGAATATCTGATTTACGATGTATCTCAAAACGACTGGCATAATCCATGTCAATGCGATAAATGCCAGGCCATTGTGAAGAAGGAAGGGGCAGAATCCGGTCTGATCATCTGGTTCGTGAATCAGGTAGCGGAAGCGGTTGAAAAGGAATTCCCCAATAAATTTATCGGAACATTAGCCTACCAATATACGCGAACTCCTCCGAAAACAATCCATCCCCGCAATAACGTGGTGGTCAGGTTATGCAGCATTGAATGTTGCTTTGCACATGATTTCAAATCATGCCCGCAAAACAAATCTTTCCTTGAGGATCTTAAACACTGGTCAGCATTGGCTCCCCATCTGTATATCTGGGATTACGTGGTCAATTTTGGCCATTATGTGATGCCTTATCCAAATTTCGCAGTGCTTCAACCCAATATTCAAACCTTAAGGGATAATAATTCGATCGGGATCATGGAACAGGCAGCCTACCAGAGCCGGGGCGGGGAGTTCTCCGAACTTAAGGCCTACCTGATTTCAAGACTACTTTGGAATCCCGATTGCGATGCTGAAAAAGTAATCAGTGATTTCATGTATGGCTATTATGGACGGGCGGGGAAATATGTCCGCCAGTATTTCGACCTGGTTCAGGGACGTGTTACCCCACAAACTCATATTCATCTGGGCTTGTCCCCTGACGACCCTATTTTCTCGGATAGCTTTGTCAGTGAAGCCTGCCAGATCTTTGAGGAAGCATTAAAAGTAGCGGATAATGATGAAATAGCAGACCGTGTGGACATGGCATCCTTACCAGTCCTTTATCTTAAATGCAAAAGAACACCTGTACTGGCAAAATACGACGGAACTTATGCCCGATTCTGCGATTTAGCCAAACGGAACGGAGTGAATAATTACGCTGAAGCAGGTGAACCTCACCGGTTAGCTTTTCACAAAGCAGTTGAAAATGCAAAATAAAAATAACCCTAATTTCAATTCCAAAGAAAATATTTTTAAACAAGCAGGTTGAAAGTAGCACCAACACTGCTAAAGCATCCGATCATGGGAAAAATTAAAGTATTAGTAAGCTGGCTCGATAATTATGGAGCCTGCAGTGATGAGTTATTAGGCTGCGTGGCAACTCATAAAACACTGGATGGTGTCAAAAAAGCGTATGCAGAATCCCTGATGTGGCAACTGGAAGCTATGCGGACAGATGGAGATGAAATTCCTGTAATCTTCCAAGGAGACTATCAACTTGAATTTGAACTAAATACCCAGGCCTTATTGCACTATTTCGAGGGAATCCTTACCCGATCAGCGCTTGCACGAGTTACTGGAATAAATGAGCGACAATTAGGACATTATGCCACCGGGCATCGAAACCCACGACCGGCCCAAAGAAAAAAGATTATTGAAGGTATTCATAAAATTGGCAATGAATTTAACTCTGTTTTGTAAACATAAGCTCTTAAATGTCCAGCAATACTTATTAATCTGAATATCTGTTTCTTATTATTATCCAGTCAGGCTTTAAACTGATGATAACACACATTTTATCAGTTTATAGCCAGACTTTCATTTGCGTTTACCAGGTAACAACATCATGGCTTTGTTTCTAAGATTGGATCTCAGTTAGATGGCATTGAGTCATTAAGCCTAACGGTTAATCGTTGAAATATTGCAATATATCATCATTTAATGCTAAAAAAAGCTATCTTTTCCTGATGGTATTGGTGTTATCTTGCAATACAATAACAACCCAACTGGAATAATCAGATGAAAAGTATCCTCAGTTTAGCATTTACAATGTTTCTGCTTATACATTATGCAAAAAGTCAGAGATATAATCCTGTTATTCAGCCATCTGTCCCAAATATTCAATTTAAGGATACAGCTACGACGATTGATAACGGAATTATCATCCTGAAAATTGATACAACCAGGGGTGGCGCGATTTCCTGGCTTTCCAAATCGGGAACACCCCGCAGTATTGTTAACATTTCGGATGAGGGAAGATATATCCAGCAATCATACTATGCCGGAAAGAGCCTTAACCGCACAGCTGGAGGTCAGTCTTCGCACTGGTCCCCCTGGAGCTGGAATCCGATCCAGGTCGGAGATTACAACCGGAACCGGGCAAAGATCCTGTCGCTAAAGAAGAAAGGCAATGAGCTCTATGTTAAATGTATCCCCATGCAGTGGGATATGAACAACAAACCGGCAGAAGCTGAAATGGAGCAATGGACGACCCTGCAGGGATCGGTTCTTAAAGTGCATAACAGGCTCACCTGTCACCGTACCGATCAGATTTATGGCGACAGCATCCTCAACGACCAGGAATTACCTGCAGTCTATCCAATTTCAGCATTGAAAAATCTCTATGCATATCAGGGAGTAGCTCCGTTTACCAATGCTCTGCTTGACAATCCTGCAGTGATTAATCTGGCAAGCGGATTTTGGGGAATCTACCCGACTGTATCGGAGCACTGGATGGCTTTTGTCGATGATAACCACTGGGGTATGGGCATCTATAATCCAAAATGTACCAGATTTCTGGCAGGAATGGCAGGAAAACCGGGTGGCGAAGCTTCAGACAGTTCAACCTCCTATATCGCACCGGTCAAAAAGGCAATGCTGACAAAGAATTGCGTTTATGAATATGATTATTATGTGATTATCGGAACGCTCGCGGAGATTAGAAGTACAGTTTACAAGCTTCACAAACCGGAACCACAATAGGCACAATAGGACACAATAGAAAATTGGAAAATAAAAAATGGCAGGATGTGCATGATTCGTGACAATTTCTAAATTTTAATTTGTTCCAAAAGGAACTTAGAAAAAAATGTTTAACGTGTTTTTACCATTTCAAAGCCAATAGCTAAGAAATACCCTACTGTGTCCTATTGTGCCTATTGTGGTTAATTAATTTCAACAGGATGAAAACTATATTATTCACATTTGCTATTTGCCTTACCGTTGGGCTTTATGCACAGGTTCGAATCAAACCACTTCCCCAACCCGGCTACGAGTCACGTATCAGTAATTACATTTCGGATATGAAGGTGGCCGATACCCATGAACATCTCGAAGATCAGGCAGACTGGATCAAACCGGGCAAGCTCGATTTTATGTTGTTATTGCAACATTACGCCTATGATGATATCCGGTCGGCCGGGATGCCCAAACAAACTTTCAATAAACTTTTGACTGACTCACTGTCGGTGATGGAAAAATGGAACATTTTAAAACCGTATTGGGAAGCCACTTCCAATACAGCCTATTGCCGGGCAGCCCTGCTCACCGCGGACAAACTTTTTGGGGTTAAAGATTTAAATGAAAAAACGGTGGAAGATTTGTCGGCAAAGATTAAAAAGTCCTATCAGACAGATTGGTATAACCAGGTGCTCGTTAAAAAATGCCGGATCGATCATGTTGTGGTTGATGAGGATAACAGTATGTTGGGAGATCCCCTAATGTTTAAACATGTGAAACGTTTTGGAGAATTCATCTTTGCCGTCTCTGCCCAAAAAATTGAATCCATTGCCAGAGCTCAGAATACTCCTATTCATACGCTTGACGACTTTGTTACGGCATTGGGGGTCGCTTTTCATAATGCGATAGACCACAATAATGTAGGGGTGAAAATTGGGGTAGCCTACGAAAGAGACCTGTTCTTCGACGATGTAACCAAAGAGAAGGCCGAGGAAGTTTTTCGCAAAATCATGGCTCTGCCGGCAGGCAGTGTCTTAAAATATAACGGAAGCGAGATAAAACCGTTGCAGGATTATATGGTTCACCGGATATTAGACCTTGCAAGAGCAACCAATACCCCGGTGCAGTTTCACACCGGACTGCAGGCTGGCGATGGGAATTACATCGAAAACTCGAATCCGGCACACCTCACCAATCTGTTTCTGAAATACAGGGATGTGAAGTTTATCCTTTTTCACGGCGGCTATCCTTTTGGAGGTGAGCTTGCTTCGCTTGCCAAAGGGTTTAAAAATGTTTATATCGACATGTGCTGGCTTTATATTATTTCCCCGACGTACAGTGAAAGGTATTTGCACGAATGGCTCGAAACAGTGCCGGCCAGCAAGATCATGGCTTTTGGCGGCGACTTCAGGAATGTGGAGAATATTTACGGGCATCTCCTGTTTTCAAAACAGGTGGTCACCAAAGTGCTTACAGAAAAGGTCAGGGATGGCTATTTTACGGAAGAAGAAGCGATCAAAATTGCACAGATGATCCTGCATGACAACGCGGTCAGGATTCTTAAACTTGATAAAAAGTAGTCGATGAGAACTCTATTCCTGATGTCTGGTGTTATCTTCTGTCTTTTGTTAGGCTATACCGAGGCCCAACCATTAACTAACCGATGGACACTGGGTGAATCTAATTCAATCAGCTGGAAACCTGCCGAAAACCTTCCTCATCACGATCACATCGAAATGAGCGGTAAGTATATTTCAGCCGTTATCCGTTATGGGGTAAACGAAGATTTCTCGTTCACAATTTCCCGGGATATTGTCTGGCCCATGCTTCGCACCATCCCCAACAATACCCACGCCAGTCTGATACGTACTTTTAACCTGGATCCGGTCAAACTGATTGCGATTAACAAACGGCTGGTTCAGCACGAACATGTCAGTGAGATACTTCTGAATGGACTGATTACTGTAAAGAGCAGCCTGACGGACGGTATTAATCTGGTTCGCACGTTATTCCCTTCGACAACTATGCCCCTCTTTGGAGAAAAGTATGAGTTGACCAATACCGGAAAAAAAGCTTCCGTAATCGAAATTCCGGAAATAAATATCCTTAACAAAACGAACCCCTCTGAAGGAGTTGAGGGGAGCTATACCCTTTCAGTCCAATCAACTCATTACGGAACGTTCGTTTTAAAACCCGGTGAAGCGATCAGTTTCTATTTAAGTATTGCCGGAACTAAAAAGGGACAGAATATAGGCAACCCGGATATTGAAACAGAGTTGAGTCACCGTAATGCATTATTATCCGAATTCAATGAAAATCTGATTCTTGAGACCCCTGATACGCTGTTAAACCGGGCTTTTGCATTTGCCAAGATCCGGGCTGCTGAAAGTATCTATCAAACCAAAGGTGGTCCGTTGCACGGTCCGGGCGGGCTAAGCTATTATGCAGCAATCTGGGCAAACGATCAGGCCGAATATATCAATCCGTTTTTTCCTTATTTGGGTTACAGCTATGGTATCGAATCGGCAGTAAATGCCTACCGACATTTTGCCCGGTTTATGAATCCGGAGTTTAATCCCATCCCCAGTTCCATTATTGCTGAAGGGACCGATACCTGGCATGGTGCAGGTGACCGTGGCGATGCTGCCATGATTGCCTACGGGGCTTCGCGGTTTGCCCTTTCCCTTGGAAACCGGGATACTGCTGAAAGACTCTGGCCCCTGATTGAATGGTGTCTCGAATACAACAAACGGAAAATTAATCCGCAGGGGGTAGTCAGCTCGAAATCAGATGAACTTGAAGGGCGATTCCCTTCAGGGACTGCAAATTTATGTACATCATCACTTTACTACGACGCACTTGTTTCGGCTTCCTGCTTAGGTCAGTCTCTCAAAAAAAATAAAAAGCAGATTCTGATGTACAAAACAGAAGCTGCTGCTCTAAAAGCCAACATCGCGAAATATTTCGGGGCGAAAGTAATGGGATATGATACTTACAAGTATTATGAAGGGAATGAGAAGCTCAGGGCCTGGATCTGCATTCCACTCACCGTTAATATTTTCGACCGCAAACAAGGAACAATAGATGCACTTTTCTCACCTGAACTATGGACCGATGACGGATTGGCTTCCCAGGCAGGTGACAAAACATTCTGGGACCGTTCGACGCTCTATGCACTTCGGGGTGTATTTGCGGCAGGTGAAACGAAGCGTGGATTAAAGTACCTGAGATATTATTCAAACCGAAGGCTGCTTGGAGAGCATGTCCCCTACCCGGTCGAAGCATATCCCGAAGGGGGACAGCGCCATCTGTCGGCCGAAAGCGGTTTATACTGCCGCGTTTATACCGAGGGCTTATTTGGTATCCGTCCCGTCTCTTTAAATAGTTTTACCATCACCCCACAATTGCCTGATGAATGGAACTTCATGCGAATTAAAAAAATACATGGATTTCAGAAGGAGTTCGATCTGGAGGTTGTACGCAAAGGCAAAAATATCCGCATATCGGTTACCTGTGACGGTAAGACACTGTTTAATAAACTTTCCGGATACGGGGAAAGCCAAACCATCAAATTTTAAGTATGAATAGGATCGTTTTTACCTTTATCACCTTATTTTGCCTGGAAATCACACAACTTTTTGCACAATCCGCCGGGAGGGAAAATTTTGATCTCAACTGGATGTTTCATTTGGGTGATGTACCCGGTGCCGATAAACCCGGTTTTCCGGATCAGGACTGGCGCAGGTTGGATCTGCCCCACGACTGGAGTATTGAAGGGAGCTTTAAACCCGATAATCCGGCTACCAATGCCGGTGCCGCCCTGCCCGGTGGAATCGGATGGTACAGGAAAACCTTTTCGGTAACGGATACCAAATCAAAGCACAGGTTTATCCGTTTTGACGGCGTTTATATGAACAGCACGGTTTGGATAAACGGTCATCAATTGGGAAACCGGCCGTTTGGCTATTCCACTTTTGAATATGATATGACCCCCTATCTCGTGGAAGGGGCCAATGTGGTGGCCGTAAAAGTTGATAATTCGCTGCAGCCCAATTCACGCTGGTACTCGGGATCAGGCATCTACAGGCATGTGTGGCTCACCACCACTTCACCGGTTCATGTCAGTCAGTGGGGGACTTACGTGACCACTCCAAAAGTTTCGGGAAAGGAGGCCTTGGCTCAGGTAGAAACAAGTATTTCCAATGAGAAACAGGAAAAAACTACGATCAGGATCATCTCTTCAATTCTGGACAGGAACGGTAAAAAGGTAGCAAGTCAGGTTCAGACGGCAAAAATTGAACCGAACGGCAAGCTAAAAATCAATACGAATCTCAAAGTTGATGCACCCGAGCTCTGGAGTATTGAACACCCGTACCTCTACCGTTTAGCCAGTGAGGTTTATGAAGGGAAAGAACTCAGGGACACCTATTACACCACATTTGGCATAAGGTCAATACAATTCAGATCAGACAGCGGCTTCTTTCTCAATAACAAATGTGTGAAAGTTAAGGGAGTTTGTATGCATCACGACCTGGGCTACCTGGGTACTGCCTTAAATACAAGGGCATTAACACGCCAGCTGGAAATCCTTAAGAGTATGGGCTGCAATGGTATCCGCACGAGTCATAACCCACCGTCACCAGATCTGCTTGAATTGTGTGATCAAATGGGGTTTGTGGTGATGGATGAAGCGTTTGATGTCTGGAACCTCGAGAAGATAAAATACGATTATCACATGTACTTCAAAGAGTGGCACGAAAAGGATTTGTCGGATATGGTGCTGCGGGACCGAAACCATCCCTCAGTTTTTCTGTGGAGCATCGGGAATGAGATCCCCGAAAAAAATCATACCAAATACGGGGGAGCTGCCATCGCCAAAGAGCTGGATGGAATTATTAAAAGATACGATAAGACCCGTTTTACCACTTCAGCTTTTGCCGGGGTCTGGCGTGCAGATACCACATTTATGTCAGACAAGGTGGATGTAATCGGCATTAATTATACCGTTGAACGGTATGCAGAGGAGAAAGCCAAACACCCCAACGGTTTCTTTATTGCGAGCGAGACCACCTCATCGCTGAGCGACAGGGGGATCTACCATTTCCCTGCAGATTCTGCCATGAAACCTACACCCGATCTGCACTGCTCTGCATTCGACAATCGCGGCACCTACTACGACCGCCCTGCAACGATGATCACCCAGACAACCTGGAAAGCCGTGAAGGAGACTCCCTATGTTGCCGGACTCTTTATCTGGACAGGCTTTGACTATTTTGGTGAACCTGCATATCCATTCCCCTCTATTTCTTCGAGTTACGGGATTGTCGACCTGTGCGGATTTCCAAAGGATGTTTTCTATTTTTATAAGAGTCAGTGGACCAGTGAACCCGTACTTCACCTGCTCCCCCACTGGAACTGGAAAGCGGGACAAGTCATTGACGTGATTGCCTACACCAACTGCGATGAGGTAAAACTCTATCTGAACGACAAACTAATTGGCGAACAAGCATTTGCAAACACTAAAATACACTTCAAAACCAATCAGTGGGACAAACCGATTGATCTGGGAGAAGGTCAAAAACTGTCGCTTGACTGGAAGGTTCCCTTCGCTCCCGGGACACTCAAAGCTGAGGGGTATAAAAACGGAAAACTAATTCTCACCGATAGTGTAAAAACGGCAGGTGATCCTTCGAAGATTGAGCTTGTTGCCGATCGTTCCACTATCCCGGCCGACGGAACGGGCTTGTCGTATATTACCGTTAAAATCAACGATAAAAATGGAACAATAGTTCCGACAGCTGATAATCTGGTTCATTTTGATATCGAAGGTGACGGTCAGATCGTTGGTGTGGGGAATGGAGACCCGATCAGCCTCGAACCAGCCAAAGGAAATGAACGGCGTGCGTTCAGCGGAATGTGCCAGGTCATCATCCAAAGCACTCATAAAAGCGGGAAAATCATCTTCAAGGCATCGTCACTGGGATTGGCTGATGAGAAAATAACAATATTATGTAACTAGCATTTAAGATTGGATTCTCGGTGCAACTCTTTGATATACAATATGGTCCTCCGTGATAAAAGAATATTTGATCCGGTTGCACAAAGAAGACACAGTGCAATACCGAGGTTTAACCCGACTGAAAAATACGGTACAAATCAAAATATATAGAATGAAAACTAAACTTTTTATCCTCTTTCTTTTATCCGGTTTAATATCTACAAGATTATCCGCTCAGTCCTCGGGTCGTGAAAACTTTGATACCGGCTGGAGATTTCACCTGGGAGATCTCCTCCATGCTGAACAAACAGCCTTTAATGATCAGAAATGGCGTGAGCTGAACCTCCCGCACGACTGGAGCATCGAAGGAAACTTCAGACCCGATAACCCGTCGGGGCGCCAGGGGGGATTGCTTCCCGGGGGAATCGGCTGGTACCGGAAGAAGTTTGAACTTCTGCAGGTAAACGGAAAGAAATTCTTTATTGTCGTGGATGGCGCCTATAAAAACAGCACGGTATATATTAATGGGCACACTCTTGGGACGAGACCTTACGGCTATGCCACCTTCCAATACGATATGACCCCCTACATTCAAAAAGGGGAAAATGTGATTGCCGTAAAAGTGGACAATTCCAAACAGCCCGATTCCCGCTGGTATACAGGTGCAGGAATTTACAGGCATGTCTGGCTGGTGACCACCTCGCCGGTTTATGTGAGTCAGTGGGGAACTTCGGTGACCACACCAAAGGTTTCAGCCAAAGAGGCAACCGTGAACATTGTTTCAACCATTTCAAATGACACCAAAACGAAGGCGAACCTTAAAATCGTTTCCTTGATTGTTGACAATACCGGTAAAGAAGTCGCATCAAAAATGGAGTCCGGCAAAGCAGAACCTGATACAAAAATAACCGTCAGCAGTTCAATAAAAGTCAGCACTCCTAAGCTATGGGATATCACGAACCCGAATCTCTATAAACTGGTAACCCGGGTTTATGAAGGGAAAGATTTGAAGGATACCTACACCACTTCCTTTGGCATCCGCACCATTGCGTTCAGGGCAGACAGCGGATTCTTCCTGAACGGGAAAAACGTGAAGATTTTGGGGGTTTGCAACCACCACGATCTGGGCAGTCTGGGTTCTGCGCTCAATGACAGGGCATTGGAACGACAATTGGAGTTACTAAAATCGATGGGATGCAATGCGATCCGCTGCAGTCATAATGTAATGGCACCAGAGCTTTTGGAGTTTTGTGATAAAATGGGGTTCCTGGTCATGGACGAAGCCTTTGATTGCTGGTACATCGGTAAGGATGCCGCCCCGTTTGGCTTTCAGAATTATTTTAAGGATTGGCATAAGCGGGAGATTACCGATATGGTATTGCGCGACCGGAACCACCCCTCGGTGATACTGTGGAGTATCGGAAATGAGATCAAGGAACAATGGTTTCCGGGAAGCACCAATGGAGGCGAGATCGCCAGGGAGCTCGTAGGGATTATCAGAAAGAACGATCCGACCCGGTTTACCACTTCGGCGTTTAACTTCTCAAGGGATGCCGAAAAGAAAGGGATGACCGCTGCCGTAGATGTGGTTGGGTTTAACTACACGATCGATGCCTATGATGAATTCAAGAAAAACCACCCCGATTGGCTCTATATCGCCAGTGAAACAACCTCCCAGTTCGACAGCCGCGGTGTTTACCATTTTACCCTGGACACCCTGGTAAAAACTTTTAATGATTTCCAAACCTCTGCCTTTGATGATGACGGTGGCGGAACAACCCACCAGGAGGCATGGAAGGCAGTAAAGGAGCGCCCTTTTATCTCCGGATTATTTATTTGGACTGGATTTGACTATATGGGTGAACCTGCACCTTATGAAAAAGAGGCAGTCAGCTCCTATTTCGGCATTTTTGATCTTTGCGGATTTCCGAAGGATGCCTTCTACTTTTATAAAAGTCAGTGGACCAAGGAGCCCATGGTGCATCTCCTGCCTCACTGGAACTGGAAAGAGGGGCAAATGGCCGATGTGGTTGCCTATACCAATTGCGATGAAGTGAAGCTAACCCTCAACGGCCAGCCATTGGAGACCCGAAATTTTTTAAACACCCGAAAATTATCACTGCGCTGGAAGGTCCCGTTTCAAAAAGGAATCTTAAAAGCTGAAGGATTTAGAAACGGTTTGCTGGAAGCAACAGATGTCGTACGAACTGCGGGTGAAGCGGCGAGAATAGAGCTGACAGCCGACCGAACCGCCATCCGCGCAGACGGCAAGGATTTGTCTTATATCACCGTTAAAATTGCGGACGAACATGGTACGTTGGTTCCCGGGGCCGATAGCCTGGGTCGGTTTGAGCTGGAAGGTGAAGGGAAAATTGCAGGTTTGGGAAACGGGAGCCCGATGAGTCTTGAACCGGCTAAAGGGACAGAGAGACATGCTTTCAGCGGTCTATGCCAGGTGATCATCCAAAGCTCAGGCAAGAAGGGAAATATCACGCTTAAAGCATCTTCTCTGGGTTTACCGGATCAGAAGCTTACCATCAACTGCAATTAAATCTATTCTGTTTATTATCACAAGGTACACAAAGATAAAAACACAAAGCACACTAAAAACCTTGTGAACCTTGTGATTAACTTTGTGCTCCTTGTGGTTAATATTTCCAACATAAGAAGAACTGCCAATAAAATAAATTGAAAATATGAAACTACTCATCCCTTTCTCTATTACACTTATCTTCTGCCAATTAGCATTTACTCAACCAGCTTTGACGGACAGGAACCTTCAAAAAGCTGATTCCCTGTGGAAATCCAACCATCTGAATCAGGCGATTGAGCAGTATAAGCTGTTCATCAAACAGGATTCTATTCCGGAGGCATACCAATCGTTAATCTACCTGAGGCTTGCCAAAGCTCAATTCCGGGCAAACCTCCTTAAAGAGTGCCGGGCAACGCTTATTCAAGCTAAATCTCTTCCGGTCGTTCCGGATCACCACCGGCTGATCATTGAAGAGCTGGAGAAAAAGCGAAACGGGGTTTCAACAAATGAACGAACACCGGTTCCTTCGGGTCTCAAACCAGCTGTCATTCTTTATGTTACATCATCAGCAAATGCCGAAATAAAACCCAGCTCCAGCAAGATCGTTTATAAAACATTGAAACAAGCAATTGAAGCGATCCCCCAGATCTTAAATAAAGCCGGTCTCCCAAAAGGTCCGATAGAAATCATTCTTGAAGAAAAGAGCTATGATCTGAATGAAACGATCCAGCTTCATGCCAAAAATTCGGGAACAAAGGATAATCCGGTGGTGATTCGTTCATCTTCAGAGAGCAAGCATGTCATAATCAACGGTGGCAAGGCTATGAATATCTGGAACCGGGAGACGAACCCACAGATTCTTGCACGACTGCCAAAGGATTCACGATCAAAAGTGTGGGTAGCCGGTTTTAAGGAAAATAATGTAACAGGCATTGACAGCCTGGTCTTTGGCGGTTTTTCAAGTAAACGGGCAGCCGGAACCAGCGCCACTTTCAGTACTTTTCCGGTCCCGGAACTTTTTAGCAATGGAATACCACAGCAGATGGCCCGCTGGCCCAATGACCATGATACCATCGTTTCCCTAAAGAATTTCAAGTCTGAAAGGGCTACCCGTTGGGCATCTGATCCGGACGTGTGGCTACATGGATACTGGCTCTACTTATGGGCCGATGCCTATGAGAGGATGGGTGGAATCTCACCCAAAGATTCAACCATTCAGCTTCAGCCACCATTCAATAACTATGGTTTCGGCAAAAGTAAATGGCATGTCGTGAATGCCCTTTCCGAACTCGATCGACCAGGAGAATGGTGTATCTCGGTTGCACTGGGAAAAATCTGGTATCTCCCAATGGTTGATGTCAAGCCAGAACAGATGGTCCTAAGTATGAATGGTCCAGCGCTGACTGCTGAAAATTGCAACTATCTTACTATAAAAGGGATAGATCTTCAATACTTACGTGGTGATGGAATGATTTTTACCAATTGCAGCCATCTGACACTTGCGAAGTGCTCGGTTTTAAATACTTCAGGTCTTGGCTTTAGAATAGCGGGCGGCACTAATCATTTGGTCCATTCCTGCACAATAAGGAGTATGGGCCGGGGTGGAATCGATATCGATGCCGGGGATAAACTAAAACTGATCGGTTCAGAAAGCATCATTGAAAACTGTAAAATCAGTAATCTCTCGAGAATTGACCGGACCTATACCCCTGCAATTGTACTGGCTGGTGAAGAGATAAAGGTCAGGAATTGCCTTTTTGCCAATATTCCAAGCAGCGGCATCCGTCTCGAAGGGAACGACATGCTCGTCGAACTTAACGAATTTACACGATGTGTGATCGAGTCAGACGACCAGGGGGCAATTGATGTCTGGGGAAATCCGCTCTACCGCGGAAATATCATCCGCTGGAACTTCTTCCATGACATAGGAATACCAAACCTGCACATGGCCGCAGGGGTGAGGCTTGATGATGCCATCAGCGGTTTCTGCATTTATGAAAATCTCTTTCTGAGATCATCCAATAACCAATTCGGAGGGATCCAGATCCACGGTGGAAAAGACAACTTTATCGAAGGGAATATCTTCGCCGATTGCCATGCAGCAATCAGCCAGTCAGCCTGGGGCGACAAGCGCTGGCAGGAATCAATAAAGGATAAGGATCATCCGATGTACAAGGCGATGCATACCACTGACTGGCAAAGCGAATTCTGGCAAAACCGATATCCGGCATTAAAAATGTTAACCACCAACCCGGATATTAATTATGCCATTGATAATATGGTCATTAATGCCGAGACCTTTATTTTAAGAAAATCAAAACGGTTTGAGATTTTGAATAACAAGCTTCTGAAATCTGCAATCCATCCGGCAGTAGCGGATGATTTCATGCCTTATAGGGTCCCATGGCATAATATACCCTTTGAAAAAATAGGGCCATATATAATGAAGGATTGATTGGAAGTTCGTAAATTTTATATTTTAACTGACGGGCAATGTCATTTGGTTACAGGTTATGGTGATTTCAAGTTTCGAAAACAGGTATCATTAAGGTCCTGTTTAATAGTTTAAAATGAAATTTTAAATGTAACACCTGAGGAAATGTATTTTAAATTTTCAGTGGCCAGACCTGAGACAGGGATCTTCAGGTACGGTTCAACATGCAAGAATAGTTTTGGTGACAATTGTTGTTCTAATCCCAACATGAAATTCAATCGTCCGGCCAGATCAAAAGTACGGAAAGGGGAAACAGTATTCTGACTAGTAGAGGCAACATTAACAATATTATACGAGACAATCTCATGACCTCCAACTAATGACGAGACGGCAACAAGCTGTTGTGAATAGGAGGTGTTTTGGTATTCTTGCTTCAGATAAGCCAGTGAAGAGACCCCTGCGGATAAATAATAGCCTTTTAATTTGCCTGAAAAAAACCTCCAGGTAAGATTCAATGGCAAATCCAGGTTCATCAGATTGGCCTTTGATTGGTTGGCAGGACCCGAAGTCGAAATTTGGGGACCATTGCTAACGATACTTTGATTCTCAAACTGAAGGCCGGTTGAAAATTGAAAGTTAGAAAAAACCGGAATATCTGCGGTTATACCTCCTGAAAAGTTAAATGAACTTGCTGATTGGGTGGCATTAATCCCGGGAGAGAAATTGATCCCGAACCTGACTTTGTGTTTTGATCCGGCCGCAACAACCCGATCATCTTCAATTGGTGAAAAATAGAGCGGTTTAGTGGCTGTTTTTCTTTTTGTTGGATCTGATCCTTTTTTCGAATTTGGTGGGACCTTAACAGAATCTCCTGCGGAATTTGTGGCTTGATATAATGTGGTTGCAGGCTCTGTAGCATCCTTCCCGGATATTACCCTGTGATCGGCTGAGGTTTGGAAAGTATTTAAGCCACCAATCCTTTTCACAGGAATTAAACCTGCCATTATTTTTGTTATCGTATCTTTCTTAGTTGAGATTGAACCCGGATTTTCCTTATATTCAACCTGTTGGTTATTTTTAAGTAAATTATTCTTGACAACCGGGTTGTTGGGATTGAAAAGTAAAATCCCAACCATGAGGCAGGCAGCTATTCCGGAACTTATCAACCATAAGATTCTCCCCCTTTTGTTCTTCTTTTTTTGAACAAAATTCTCCCATGAGCCCTGGATGTAATCTTCCCGATAACCATCCAGGGTTTGCTTAATTAATGCGGTTATCTCACTATCGGTTTCCTTATTTTTCATGATTTGTATTAAAATAAACCGGAAACAATTCACGCAATTGCTTTTTTGCCCGTGTCAGATATACCCGTGATGAACTCTCCGAAATATCAAGTTGTAGGGCAATCTCCTCATGGCTGAATCCATCAATTTCATAAAGACAAAATACTTTTTTATGGTCGTTAGGTAAATGGTTCAGTAATGCAATGATATCCCGGGCTGTAAGATTACTGATGGCATTTGGGGAGTGGTCATGAATGTGTTGTGTTTCCGCATCCACCATCAGATTCCGCTTCTGATTCCGCCGGAAATGGTCTATAGAGGTATTAATCACGATTTTACGCAACCATCCCTGGAAAGGCTGTGAAGGGTTATATTTCCCAATTTCAGAGAATACCTTAACAAAGCTATCATCCACCACTTCAAGTGCATCGTTGCGCTGACTGGTATAGATCATTGCAACACTCAATGCGTAGCCGAAAAACTTTTTATAAAGCATTTCCTGAGATTTTTCAACCTTCCGCAGGCATCCCCTAATTACATCATCTAAATCATCC
>Ga0118677_10007917_pt1 | contig 17319 bp, 11 predicted proteins | sample AliMusrvi5mmetaG_FD_86154 | JGI IMG/M metagenome (GOLD analysis project Ga0118677, IMG submission 86154) | reverse complement strand
TATGATTGGGCAGCAGCTAAGCCAGCAGCGTCTGCAAATTCCGATGTCCCAATCCAGGCGCCGGCTACACCGGCGCCTGGATTGGGACATCGGAATTTGCAGACGCTGCTGGCTTAGCTGCTGCCCAATCATATGGTAACCTGGCTGGTACAGATTTGAGCATTTCAGGAACGGCAGACCAGGCACTTGCCTCCTATACACTGATTAAAGTTATCGGACGGGATATGTGGATCGGCATCTGGGCGTTTGTATTGGCACTTATTGCAATCACAGTTTGGGAACGCTCTGAAACCAACTCAAAAGTTCAGATCGGACAGATTTGGTGGCGCTTTCCCAAATTCATAATTGGGTTCCTCATCGCATCGGTTCTTACAACGTTGATCGTTCAAGGGAATACACTGATTGATTACAACAAATTGGTTAAACCTGCCCTTATCGCCCCTATCACCTCGTTGCGCACCTGGGTGTTCACCTTTAGTTTCTTCAGTATAGGACTTACCACGCGATTCCGCGAATTGGCCGCTGCCGGTATCAAACCCTTTTTAGCATTCACTTTTGGGGTTATCGTAAATGTAATTTTGGGTTATATCCTGTCTGTCGTCGTTTTCGGTCATTACTGGTCCTCCTTTGTGACACATTGAGGAATGAACAGAGAATCTTTTTGATTAAAACACAACCTTGAATGAACAAATTCAATAAACGGGCTGCATCCGACCATTTTAAATAATTATGTACGGATGAAAATTTTTAATTCAATTCAATTGGGTAATTCCGGGCCGACCTGCCAAAAGTGCACTTATTTCCAAAACGATCCTGCTCTCATCGAAAAGGTCTATCCCGGGCTTAAAGTCATGAGTTCAGGGTTTGCCTCAGTAAGGGATCAGGACGGTTTCTGCGAATATAATCAATTGTACCTTTCTGCAAAGGACCATTGTCCAAACTTTGCACCAGTAAACCTTTTAAATTTAAACCAAATAGGAAATAGCCTTTTTGATCCGACTAAATAGTATGGGACATAATAACAATCCATATTTGTAAGATGAATATTTTTGACGAATGAAGAATATATCCCGTTAATCTACCACAGAGGCACGGAGCACACTTAGATTCACAGAGAAAAATTTACTCTGTGTACCACAGTGTACTCCGTGCCTCCGTGGTAATTTTTTTCAAAGTTTCCATTATGATCTTCCATTATGTAGTGTTGAGCTCTGAATGATCAGAAGATAGCTTCCAAAGTGATTCACCGGAAGTTAAGTTTTAAGAAGAAAGACACACACACTCACCTCTTTGCTTCAATGATTCATGCGTCTTCTTTAAAAGTGCAGTAATTTTCTTTCAATGATCACCATATTTGTTTAAAATTGACTGGCTGATCTTTAAAATTGAATAATCGCAAGGTAATTTATCTGTCCGGTTCTGCTTTACGCGAGCAAAATAGGGCACTTTGAAAGCTCGCCACTGCAATGCCAGAGATTCGGGCAGCTTCTTGAAGATTCAGTTCCGCGCTTTGGAAGCCATTTAAATCATGTTAAAACATCAGGGCTCGGGACAGAAGATCTGCAAAATCTCAGCCGAATTTACCCAACTCAAATTTAAGGATATCTCGGGATTCGTGAACGAGAGGTGATGGATATTTGTGATTCTTCGAGAACCTAATCCTTTCTTTGGTATTGTTGGGTCCCGCAAACACTCAATAAATTGAAATTTTATGTGTGTTTAATAATGTGATTCAAATTGGATATGTTTAAGTGAGTGAATTTGCCGGACTAATAAACATAGCCCTTCCGTTTAAACATCCCAATGTTATATTGCCCATACTCATGAATACTCAGTTCATCAGGTGTCAATCTGGTAATGTGATATCTCCCGTCAGCCGGAGCCGGCCAAGGGAAAGAGGGTCCGTTTAACAATTGAATTCCGCTGTATTTCACACCTTCACTTTCATAGGGATCAATCACCTTAAAGAACCCCTTCCTGACACTTCCATCGCCTCCTTTAAGGACAACATTTGCAGCTCCGTTCAAATCAAAGGTGATCTCATCATCAAATTTAATCCATGAATTATCGGGCGAATTATCCATTGTCCACCATTCGGGAGAGGTACAATTTTCCGGACCATTCCCTGCAATAATTCCACCGGGAATATCCATCGCCCAAACCCAGGTTTGCCCGGCACCACCCCCTGTTAATCCTTTCCATGCCGGATCTTTATCAAAAAATGCATCATCATTGGCTGCAATCGAAAAGGTTGTTGAATCGGTCACGGTTCCTCCGGCGCAAAATGCAGTATACCGCAGGGTGTAGGTTCCTTTGAACGGGATGTAAGCATAAACACTGTCTGACGGGCTTGCACTGTGCGCTGTGCCTGTCCCCCAATCCCAGTTCATAATAACTTCCGGTGTTTTATTGATTAGTGCAATGCTATTTGAACCGGCTGTAGCCTGATAAATAGTTATTTTCAACTGATCTTTTGAAAGAACAGCTCCTGCCTTTTTCCGATCTTCAAGCGTATTGCATGCGATTAAAAAAATCAATAACCCCCACACACATATCCGTATTTTTTTCATTTTTAGCTTTTTAAGAGGTGAGTATTAATACATTGTTTCTGATGAATTTGTCCAGCCGGAGTTTTGAATTAATTTCCCGTTGGATAATTGAATCTGATCATCAGGAATCATTAAAAATCCTCCAGTGTCTCTAACCCGCTTTTCGATATCGTTGAAGATACCACCGGGAGTAGCCTCAAGCGAAGTCTCAACCGTCATATTGTAAATCGTTGCATTCGATTCGTTCTTCTTGATCTCGGCACCTGCCTCTTTTCCGTACCACCGAAGTAAGTCGAAATAGCGGAGTCCTTCGAATGCAAGTTCCCAGTGCCGTTCATTTTGGATATTCTCCAATGAGGGAAGAACGGAGGGCAATTGAACCCTTTCCCGCACCAGATCCATATATTGCTGGGCATTAGCACCTCCGAGTTCAGCACCCATCAACAAAACATCAGCCAGGCGAAGAAGTACGATGTTTTGGGTGTTCCAAAGCTGCATGTCATTTAAAGCTCCAAAATATTTCATGCCATACCCTTCAATCTCCGGATTATCGGCGTTTCCCACATTTATATTTACCGGGATATATTTTTTTCCCAGTAATTTAGTTTCCTGCCACTGTTTGTCACCGCCAAGTTCATACGAATCAGTCCCTTCGGAAGGATCATCCACATTCCAGACAGAGCCCTGTTTCCGAATGTCTTCCGAAGGCCAGGAGTCATAGAAATTCGGATTAACAGGTGCAAATCCCCACCCCTGGCCGAAAGGGAGTTTCTGAGCCGTCGGATCCCGGTGTCCACAATACAGATCAAGTGTATTGTTGTAAACATTGGCAGTATTCCAGTTTGCCGAGGTTAAGCCGCAATAGACGATTTCAAAAATACTTTCGGTATTTCCGGCATCAGTAACCCATTGCAGACCATTTGCTCTGGCATACCCGTAATTGGTTGAATCCTTAAGGGAATAGGGCCACATATTTCTGAAATCAGGGACTAACACTGCCCCACTATTCAAAACACAATCGTCGATCCAGGCGCTGACCATATCTTTTGTGATTAAACCGCCACCAGCTAACGGCATCGTTGTTTTCTGATAATATCCGGTGTAAAAGAGAAAGGCTCTGGCCATAATTCCTTCAGCCGCCCATTTGGTTGCCCTGCCCATATTGGCTGCCTTCCATCCGGCATTGATTGGTTCAGCAGGGAGTGAATCTATAGCATATTTTAAATCTGTAGCGATTTGGGCAAAAAGTGAATCGGCAGAAGCTTTGGGTTTATTTGCAGGAGTCGGATCAATCACAAGGGGAACCTGCCCAAATAACCGGGTTAAATCCAGGTAAAAATAGGCTCTTAAAAAACTTGCCTCACCGAAAACTTTTCTTCGTTGTGCGGCGCTTTGCCAAACCGGCTTGTTGATCGATGCGATGAGGGTATTGGCCCGAAATATTGCTTTATAACACGAGGCCCAGGTTGTTGAAAATGCATTCGGGTCTTTTACCCTGAAGAATTCAAGTGCCTGAGGATCTCTGTCATCCTGTCCACCACCACCAAACCTGTCGTCCGACATTATCTCAGACAGGAGTATCGGGTTGGCTAATCCGCCAAAACCTGTGGCCAGAACAGCGTAAATCCCTGTAACAGCCTGATCGGCCTCCACCGGAGTTTGCGGAAAATTGTCGCTGCTTTTTTGTGTTAGGTTCTGGGTATCCAGGAAGCTTTGTTTGCAACCGGTCAACAGGAGCATGAATACAAGAGGAATTAAAATATTTTTCATAACTATTTTGATATTAGAACTTTAAGTTGACTCCGATTAAACAGGTCCTTGGACTGGGATAAAATCCAAGGTCAATCCCTTTAGTCCAGCCATAATTGGCATCATCTGTACTTGTCCCGATCTCAGGGTCCATTCCACTGTATTTTGTAAAAGTATAAAGGTTCTGTACCGTGAGAAAAAACCGCATTTGCTGGAGAGGCAATGTGCGAATCAGCTTTTTGAAATCATAGCCCAGTGTAACATTGTTAATTCTTAGATAATCCCCATTCTCAACCTGCAGATCTGAAGTATACTGCTGATTGATACCGGTACCATCAGTCACTCTTGGGAGTCTGTTTGAGGTACCTTCACCATGCCATCGACCCAAAATTTCAGTTGTGTAATTATTTTGCGGACTGATCGCATCGTGCCAGTCACGGGCAATCTGATTCCCAGCGACACCATACGTTGAAATCAGGAGATCAAAGCCTTTATATTCACAATTTAAATTCAAAGAGAAAATAAACTTAGGGTTTGGATCTCCGATCTTTACCTTATCATTGTCATCGATCACTCCATCCTTATTGGTGTCAACAAACTTTACATCTCCAGGGACGGCGTTCGACATGATGACCACTCCCAATGGATTTTTGTATCCTGACACTTCGGCCTGATTCTGGAAAATACCGGCTGTTTTGTATCCCCAGAAATATCCCACGGGATATCCTGCCTGTGCCCGGGCAATGTACGGGCCATTTCCGTATAATTTCACATTGGTTGCTGCGATGAGTTTTTGACTGTTCTGAATATCTGTTACGAGATTCTCGTTGTAGCTCAAATTCCCGTTTATCCTATATTTAAAATCATGTGATTGATCGTTCCAGTTTAAGGCAAGTTCAACTCCCTTATTCTGAATAGAACCTCCATTAATGAAAGGAGCAGCATCGACACCCCAGCTGGCCAGAATTGGAGCCGCAACCAGCCATCCTTTGGTGGTCTTTTTATAATAATCGAACGCTATACTCAGTTTTGATCCCAGGAAACGGGCATCAAATCCAAGATCAAGCTGTTCTGATACCTCCCACATCAGATTTGGTGTCGGAATATTCAAGGGATACGCTCCAAGAGTCGGAGTGGTTTTCCCTGTACCGAAATAGTAGTTAGCCAGTGTATAATCGGTATTGTAGGCAATCAACGAGGCATATTGGAATCCGGGTATACTCTGATTCCCATTTTGACCCCAGCTGCCTCTGAATTTCAGAAAATCCATTACCGGTTTAAAGGGCTCCATGAACTTTTCATTAGTCGCCACCCACCCTGCTGATACCGAAGGGAAGGAACCCCACCGGTGTCCTTTCGAAAAATTGGAGGATCCGTCTGAACGTAAGACCAAAGTCATCAGATAGGTATCTTTATAATCGTAATTGATTCTGCCAAAATAGGAGAGAATACCCCCTTTCCCCCATGGACCTCCTCCAATACTGGCGGTTGCAGCAACATTGGCATTGTCAATGTAAGCATGCTCAAAATCATTGAAAACGCTGTTTAAATTTGTGATCGATTCCCCTTCGCCGAGTCCAGACCGTTCTGCACTCATCCCTGCAAGCACATTGAAATGGTGTTTCCCGCGTGTAATGAAATCATAATTCAACGTGTTTTCAAACATCCATCCCCCAAGACCATAACTTGATGATTGGGACACACTATTGGCGGACTGCACATTTACCGGACCAAGATTATACGCAGGTGTCCAGCTTCGGTAGGCTGAGGCACTTGGACTAACGGAAAACATACTCCTGTATTTCAACCCTTTTATTGGTTGAATTTCGACGTAGGCATTGGCATTTAGATTAAAGCTTTTGGCAATATTGGAACCACGGTAAATCATTGTGGCTGTTGGATTGGAAGTAGCAGAATTCCAGGTTAACGCATAATGATAGGGATACGCTGGATCAGTCTTTCCTGATGCCCACATAGGAAGCAACGGGTTCGCCTGAACACTTGATGCAATATCGTTCCACCACATATTTCCGGTAGCTATACCATGATTGTTGTTGTTGGTGAAGGAGAGGTTTTCTCCCACTTTTATGATGTCAAAATCCCGGTGCAGGATGACATGATCCGAATTGATTCGAAGGGTATACCGCTCATAGGTAGATTGAACAGGAGATCCGAATATCCCTTCCTGACTGGTGTAGGAAGATCCGATCGAGAATTTTGAAACACTGTTGCCACCCGTAATATTAATTGCATGGCTCTGGATTGGAGCATCCTTGGTCTGCATCTGTTTAAGCCAGTTGGTCCCGTTCCACGTACCATTCTGAATCTTATCATATTCCCCGGCGGGCAGTAAATTGTCATAATCGGCCCTGGTATAAAGCGGAAGATTGGAATTCATCCGTTGCTCATTCTCAATCATCAGATATTCTTTGGCATTCAGCAACGGTAATATCCTGAAAACATTTTGAACACCATAAGATCCATCGTACGAAACGCTTATCTTACCCTCCTTCCCTTTCTTCGTGCTTACAAGTATCACACCATTGGAAGCTCTGGCGCCATAAATTGCGGCTGAAGCAGCATCCTTAAGAATATCGATGGATTCAATGTCACTTGATGTCAGATAATCAATATTCCATCGCGGAACTCCGTCCACAATATACAACGGCTGAGAATTTCCGATCGTTCCGATACCGCGTATATTCACCTTGAATTCTGCCCCGGGCTCCCCTGAAGTTTTTGTTATATTGACTCCCGGAGATTGGCTTTGCAAGGCTGTTAGCGGAGAAACAGTATTCATCCGTTCAATATCCTCTCCCTTCACCTGGATCGTAGCACCGGTAACAAGTTTCTTCCGTTGAACACCATAACCTATGGCTACAACCTCGTCAAGTTGCACATTTTCAGGTCGCATTTTAATTGAAAAAACAGTCTGACTGCCTAACTTTATCTCCTGAGTGATCATTCCAACAAAAGAGATGGAAAGGGCCGTAACCTTTAACGGAATTCCGATAGTAAACCGGCCATCCTGATCGGTAATCGTCCCAGTGCTGGTTCCCTTTACACTGATTGTCGCTCCGGGAATAGGAGAACCTGATTCATCGGTGACCACTCCTTTTACACTTTTCTGCTGACTAAAACCGGATGTAACCAGCACAAAAATGAAAAAAACAAAGATCATGATTCTTACAATTCCAACTCTTTCAGACGAAAGATAATGTTCATTTGCTTTCATAAAATCATAGACTTTAGATTAAAAAATTAAGAAAATATTTTCACGTTGCATTAGTTCATAAATTATTTATGAGTAAGAGAATTCCGATTATGATAACCAGGTATATGACTAATTCCAAAATCAAATAAGTTCTCCTACGATTTATCATAACTTACAGCTTGTTTCAGCAATGTTGCGGTATGGATGGATTGAAATGCATTTTCAAAAATACATGTAGCATTCCTAACCGAAGTGCATCTTTGGTTTAAGAAAGTAGACCAAATGGTATCATACAGGGTACAGTTTGAATCCAAATAGGTATTAAAATGTAAACGGAGGTGATTTTCGGATAATATTCATTTTGAAAATTATATCTTTATAACATAATTCCCGGCGGGCGAATATCTTTAAAATTAGGGTATCAATCAGATTTGCCGGGACTCCTCACTGAAAAACCAACAAATAGGATCTTCTTTAAAAATGGATTTTTTTGTTCATCGCTCAATTCGCATTTGTCGGATAGGGATTAAAATGGTCAAAATCCTTGGAATGCTTTTGCTAACCTGCCGGTTGATGGGTCAGGAAAAGCCAATTGTCTTTTCTCACCTGAATGTCAGTCATGGACTCTCTCAGAATCAGATTAATTGTATCTGCCGAGATTCCAAAGGATTTATATGGTTTGGTACCAATGCCGGACTAAACCGGTTTGACGGCATTAATTTTGAAGTATTTAACCACGAGAAGAAAGGAAACAGAACTCTTGCAAACAACACTATAAATGCGATAACCGAAGATAAAAACGGTGATCTATGGATCGGAACAGCAAATGGAGTTTCTATTCTGGACGGGATTACTTATCAAATCAGAAATTCAAACTACCCGTCAGTGACGCGAAACAATTGCGGTGACATATTTTTTGTTAATGCGTTAACATTAGACAGTCAGGGAAACGTTTGGATTGCAACCAATAATGGATGTTTCGTCAATGACATAAAAAAACATACCACTGAACATATTCTCGTAGACAGTACCGAATGTAATTCTCCTTTTAACGGGATTACCTCTTTAGCTGAGGATCTTAGCGACAACATGTGGATGAGTACAGAAAACGGTTATATTCAGCATTATAATTCTCATACCCGATCATTTGAGAAATTTAAAATCCCCGACTACACAGCCAGTTCCACCAGTGGGCAAGCAAGGTTATTTATCGACAGAGACAATGATCTTTGGGTTGGAGACCTTTTTGGTTTGAATTTATTCAACATCAAAGAGAAAAAGTGGGATGTCCAATTTCAAAATCTGTGCAGAAACACACCAGGATTAAAGAGGATTGGATCAGTTTCGCAGGATGCCGAGGGGTTAATCTGGATCGCATCCGACGGAGACGGAGTGTTTCGTATCGATAAACGAACCTTGAAAATTAAAAACATCCGGAATAAACCATTTGATGACCAGAGCCTTTCATCGAATGGAATTTCAAAAGTGCTTTGCGATAGAGAGGGAATTGTTTGGCTGGGAACCACAAAGAAAGGGGTTAGTTTTTACAGAAAAAACATCCATCAATTCCGGATTTACAAAAATGTTTCGGGTGACGACAACAGTCTGGGGAATAATGATGTTAACGCTGTCGTGGAAGATTCCTCGGGTAATATCTGGATTGGAACGGATGGAGGAGGATTGAACTATCTTGACAGGAAAACACAAAAGATAACCCGGATCGAATTCAACAGTCGGATTAGAAATTCATTGAGCAGTAACATCATTGTTTCATTATACAGAGATCACGCAGGTAGTTTATGGATTGGAACTTATTTCGGCGGACTGAACAGATGGGACCCTTTAACAGGGAAGTTTTCCGTTTATAAAAACAACCCCAAGGATTCTACTTCCATTTCAGATGACCGGATCTATGGAATATCGGAAGATGAAACGAATCACCTCTGGGTTGGTACATTAGGAGCTGGCCTCAACCGTTTTGACCCAAAAAAAGAGCATTTCGAACGGTTTAACATCAGCAATTCGACGCTCTGCAGCGACTTAATTTCATCTATTTATCAGGATAAAAGCAAAAAAATCTGGATTTCCACAACGAATGGACTCGCCTATTATGACACTTCGGACCAGGCATTGCATTGTTTGCAGATTAAACCTAAGCATTCCGATGACGCAGAAGAAAACGATTTGACAAGTTGCTTTATCGATAGCCGTGGATTTTTTTGGGTCTGTACTAAAAAAGGATTGTTCCTCCTCGACAACAACCACCAAACTGTCCGGCAGTTTACAATGGCCGATGGCTTGCCGTCAAATACGATACACCGAATTGTGGAGGATAAAAACAATTGCTTGTGGATAAGTTCAAAAGATGGGATCTCGAAATTGATTATTAAGAATGTCCATAATATTCATACGTTTGAATTTAACATTATAAATTACACATCGAATGACGGCCTCCAGGGAAATGAGTTTAATGAGTCATCGGCACTTTGCACTTTGGATGGAGAACTATTCTTCGGCGGACCAGACGGACTAAATGCGTTCTACCCCGACGAGATAAAAGATGACACTGTATCTGCAGACATCGTCCTGCGGGATTTTAAAATCTTCAATAAGAAGATACCGTACGGTCAGAAGTACAACGGCCGGATTCTGTTGAAAAGGCCGATTTTCAATACTGAAGAGATTACCCTAAAATACCAGGAAAATTCATTTACCATTGATTTCATAGCACTTAACTATTTTTATCCTGAAAAGAGTAACTATGCCTATAAACTTGATGGATTTAATAATGAGTGGATTATAACAAGTGGGAAACAAAATTCAGCGACCTATACCAATCTGAATAACGGAACGTATACTTTCCATGTAAAGGAATTAAAGGGAAATTCCGGGGGTAAGGAAATCTCACTGAAAATTATCGTTCTCCCTCCTTTCTGGAAGAGCGGGCTTGCTTACGTACTCTATTTCATGATTATCGTACTGTTATTGTGGCTTTTGCGCATGCTGATCCTTGCCCGGGAACGATTGAACATGAAAATCAAAAATGACCGGCTTGAAGCACGGCATCTTCATGATATAGACGTACTTAAGATTAAATTCTTTACAAATATTTCACATGAGTTCCGAACTCCCCTTACATTAATCATGGCACCTGTTGAGAAAATGCTGACAGACTTCAGAAACAGGCCGGAAGAGAAAAACATGAAACTAATCAAGCAAAATGCTAACCGATTATTGCGTATGGTGAATCAGCTACTGGATTTTAGAAAACTTGAAGTCCAGGGATTTACGTACAATCCTTCGTTTGGAAATATCGTAAGCTTTATTGAGGAAACTGTTCAATCGTTTCACAATCTAAGTGAACAAAAGCACATCCATTTTACATTTCAAACTCAAATAAACGAATTAATTACCGCTTTTGATCAGGATAAACTTGAGAAAATCATCTTCAACCTGCTTTCTAATGCCTTTAAATTCACGCATGATTATGGACATGTGTCAGTCTCACTTCTTCTCCAACTAGTAAAGGAAGGGAGTAAAGAATTCCAAACAGGAAGCAATCTGGTGCTCAAAGTCGAGGATACAGGCATTGGTATACCACAGGAAAAAATCGGAAAAATTTTTACCCGATTCTTTCAGATTGAAAACAGCGGGCATTTTGAAGAGGGTACAGGTATCGGACTATCTCTGGTTGCCGAATTTGTGAAACTTCACAACGGAGAGATTTCTGTTTTTAGTGAAGTTGAAAAGGGAAGTTGTTTTGTTATTTCACTGCCTGTGGTCAGTTCCAATACAATTCGTGAAACAGTCGATCATTCTGAACCAAAAATATTAAATTCAATTTTACCTCTTGAAGAAAATACTCAATTAAATCAAACTAATGACAAACCGGTATTGCTTATTGTGGAAGACAACGAAGACCTTCGCTTTTTCCTTAAGGATAACCTCTCGCAAAAATATACCATTTATGAAGCGGAGAATGGTTTAGATGCCTTGCTACTAGTCGAATCGATTTTGCCTGATCTGATCATTTCTGATATTATGATGCCAGGATTGGATGGAATCGAACTTTGCAGACGCGTTAAAACAGATCGGACCATCTGCCATATTCCTGTGATTCTGCTTACTGCGCGAACCACGGAGCAACAGCAGCTCGAGGGCCTTGAGAATGGCGCGGATGATTACATTACCAAACCCTTTAATTTTCAAATTCTGGAAACTAAAATTTACAATAGTATCAATCTCCGCAGAAAACTTCGACAGGTCTTTAAAAATAAACTCCTTATTGAACCTCGGGAGATCACAGTTACCTCACTTGATGAGCAATTTATACACAAGGCAATGGAATTCATGGAGATTAATATGTCGAGCCCCGATTGTTCTGTAGAAACAATGAGCCGGGATATGAGGATGAGCAGAACCCACCTATACAAGAAAATGATGGCGTTAACCGGATTATCTCCTCAGGAATTTATCCGGTCCATGAGGCTTAAGAGGGGGGCCATGCTGCTAAATTCAAGTCAGTTAACTATTTCTGAGATTGCCTTCATGGTCGGGTTTAATAACCCCAAATATTTTACCCGTCATTTTAAAAATGAATTCGGTGTGTTGCCGTCGAAATATATCGCCCTATAAATATAATTCATCCTTTTTTGACAATATTTTTTTGGGCTTGACTCTGATTCATCCTAATCCACATTTTTATTAAGTTACAGAAATATTCTGCCTTAAAACTCTTTTGTCTTGGTCAGCAGCTTTCGATGTGAAAATGACTGATGCTTCAAGTAATTTCATTTTCTACAGGGAATTGCTGGAGTAGATTAATCAAGCTAAAGCCAGGCCTCAGTAAGGAGGATGCACAAAAACGATGAAAGGGAATGATGAGGTGAGGATGGTGGCTGAAGAAGGGGCGAGGGATAAAAGATAAATCGGCTATTTAAATAAGTCGGAATGTGTGCCGGTTCCAATCAAGGTAATCGTTTTCTGGATGTCATTTTTGATCCATATTAAGAGCCAGTCAGGCTTAACATGGCATTCCCAGTAGCCATCATACTTTCCTGACAAAATATGTGATTTGTAATTTTGAGGTAATGTGCCACTCTTTTCAAGCAATGATATCACTTTTTGTAACAAATCCAGTGACAATCCTCTTTTTGCACATTTTAATACGTCCTTTTCGAACGTGTTTGTCGTGATTAGCCTAAACATTACCCTTTTCCCGAAGTTTTGAAAATAACTCTTCGGTACTATTGTATTCGGTTGTTTTCCCAACCTCAGCCTCCTCCATGGATTTCAATAACGAATCTGTCGGTGCTTTTTCTTCAACGATCGTTACAAATGGTTGGGTTCTTAGGTACTCGACCAGTTTTTTAGCTCCTACTGACTTTTCATTGATTACTATTGTTGTCATAGCCTTAATTTTTTTATACAAATATAAAAAACCTACTGCCATTTTAATCCTATGCGTTCTAAATAGTAATCTCCCGTTTTAAAGCGTCGGTTTTGGATGTAAAAATTTCTTTATAAACGATTTCCCAAGGACGACCACTCTTTGTGGAGGGAGTAGCACCTGCATTATGCCTAACAAGCCTTTCATTGGGATCAGTAGCACTTCCGATATAATAATGACTTGATTTGTCACTGTAAAGTACGTAGATGAAATATGACATAGCAGTGAAATATGTCCTAATATAGGCAAAAAAAGAGGAGAATACTGAATGTTTGCGTTGAAAGTCAGGCAAGATTCAGGCAAGAAAAAAGGAGTTATGGAATTCTACTTCCATAACTCCCTGATAATCTGAGTAGCGAGAACCGGGGATGATCCGGTGACCTTCCCGATAAAAATCGGGACGCTCTAACCAAAAGATGAAATTCCGAAATAAAAATGATTTAGCCTGAAAGTTAGGCAAGAATTAGGCAAGAAAAAAGGAGTTAAGAAATTTTAACCTCTTAACTCCTTGACATTCAACGTAGCTAGAACCGGGGATGATCCGGTGACCTTCCCGATAAAAATCGGGACGCTCTAACCAACTGTCACTATAAATGAGATCAAATATTAGAAAGAATGGACAAATATAATTACATTATCAATATTCAGACTAATTACAAATAATGTTTTTAATGCAAAATATTATTTTTTATTAGTATGCCGTATTGGTCTTGAGAATAAAAGCAACTCTTCGGCTATTTGTAAAATGAATGAGGCATAACTCCACCTGAATTTCGCAAAGGAATAGAGGAACATCCTGGTCACTTTTTCCACGGAGAATCGGAGAACACGAAGATTCACGGAGGAAAATTACTCTGTGTACCTCGGTGTACACCGTGTCTCCGTGGCTATTGTTTTAAAGTATACTTTTGAATATCCACCAATAATTATAGTTGTCCAGTTCAGCTTCACCCGAGTAAAAGAGAACTCTTTGAAAACTCTTCACTGGAATGCCGAAACTTTGTGCCGCTCCGTAAAGATTCGGATCCATTTGTTGGAAGCCCTGCAACCCATGGTGGAAGATCAGTGCTCCGGATAGGCGATCAGGTGATTTGCCATCTATATTCCCTCCTTCAAATTCATATCAAGGTGGGGCGTTTGAAGGGAACGTTTCTTCACACATGTTCCGTAAGACACGCGGCAACAGGGTCCTTCGGTTTAAAAACTATTAGGAAGAGCCTGTAATCCTGTTAATGATCCTTTTTAACCACGGCTCACAGTGTAAAACCAAGAGATATCCCGGAATACGGGAACGCGAGATACTGGATGTTTATGATAGTTTGAAACTTTAAACAGGTACAAAGCTTAAACCATTTATTTGTCTTAAAGTTTGGTTAAATTAAAGATCTATTCTCTAATTGATCGTTATTTCCACTGTCGTTGAAGTGAAGTTATCCGTACCATCGGAACAAGTAATTTTGAAATTATAAATGGTGGGCGTTACAATATTCGACGCAGTATATGCCTGAGCTACAATATCACTCAAAGTAATATCCAGTATTTAATCTTTCAATTGATTAATTGATTAATTTTGAGTTTTCAGACCATATTCCATATTGTTGACTGCCCGAATTTATGGAGCTATGCTTGCGTTCTCGTTTGCGCTTGCAGATGATAGATATTTTATGAGAAAACCTAATAAACTTTTAACTATTGCCACTTTAATTAAAAGATTTCCCTGTAACTTTTAACATGTTGTCTTACCCAATCCGGATCATTTAATAGGGTGAAAAGGAAATCCCTTGATTTTTTATCATAGGTAATACGAATCAACGTAAGTGTATACCTGGAGAATCTCACAAGTAAAAACAATATCCCATGAGAAAAGCTGTTCCATTTCGGGTGATTAATATGCCTGCTTATCCGGTCAATATAAAGATTTGTCTGTAGGTTTGATGCATAATTGAGAGTGACCGGATTATGGAGTATTTTGTTTGTAATTGCAAGATTGCAATTCATCTGGTTGAAATATTTCCCAAAACTCTTAACTACATCGAGAGGATTAACCCGCAGTGATAACAAATACAGGTCGTAACTCTGACGAATATTTATTCGGGCATAATAAAAATCATCATGACTGATTTGAACGTGTAAGATATTATGAATGATTTGGTGCTGATCACAAAGTACGAAGGCCGTGACCGGCAAATCCAGGATTTTCCGGTTCTCCATAAGTGTTTTGGCATCTATTGATTTATATGCGGGATACCCAAGGATCTGCCGGTGAATTTCAACAGCGGCCACCTGGTTATAGTTCTGTAATCTGGGATAGTGCTTTGTAGTTTTAAAATACCTTGGATCATATTCGCTCATTGGAGTATATCCGGAGTCTATCAGTATTTCAGCCACTCTGACCATCTCACTTTCTTCCACCAATATGTCGATGTCTCCGACCTGTCGCTCCGCAATATCCTCATAAAGTTCATCCAACAGGTGGGCAGTCCCTTTTAAAAATACCGGAGTAATCCCATTCTCGTTTAACAGTTTTGTTATTTCAACAACCTGGCTGATCATCTTCCGATTCCTTTCGCGGTTCAAATCTGCAAACTCCTTCATATATTCCACAAGGTCGGAAGGTAACTCGGATAAAAGTCCTGCCCGCCTCAACTGAAGATAAAGCGCCGAAAATACAAACTGGCCAGTGCTGACCCAAACAATTTGCTCCCAATCAACAGCACCCGACCGGATCGTCTGTCTCACGTCATCTGTGTTGTCAGGTACTGATTTTAGGGACAGGCATTTCCCTACAAAGAAGAGCGCTTCACTATAGGTCATCATTAAATATATTTTGGATAGCAGTCACCATTTTATCATTGTCAGAATATGTAAGCTGGTAACAGGGTAGCTCAAGAAACCAGTCGAGGAACCGGGCTGCATTCTCCTCAACCGGAGATATCCATGAATCGGGTACCAGTTTTTGGAATGCGGTATCGCTTGCCAGTTTCTCCAGTGTCATTCGGCTCTGCTTCTTATATTTTACGAAGACCAAGGCCTTACACGGGTATCCTAACGGAGAATATTCGGATGTTTGCGCCGGAGGCAGAAATCTTACTGTCTTGTCCATTTCAGGGTAATAAAACTCGCTTGCACCATCCAGATCGGGAAACAAATGAAGCAACGGAGCAACGGCGTTCACCTTGACCGATACCGCAGCCGGGAAAGAATAGACTGTTCCGGTCAAACTATCAACCGGGACAAAGTCATCGGCCAGCAAATTAAAGCCCGCAGCCATTAATACAGCGCAGGTTGTGCTCTTACCATTACCCGAATCTCCAAGGAAGAGGATACTCTGATTGTCCCGGCAGATGGCAGAGGCATGAAACACACCCATCCAGGATCTCTCTGAACGGTTGTGAATCCTGTTTAATATCTCCATTGAAAACTTACCCGAGAGGAAATGTTCGTCACCCGGCAACCACCTGCCGATAATCTCACCATTAACACGCAACACAAAATTGACCCCATTTTTGAATACCTGAAAAAGATGATTTGCAATATGATTGTTCTTTACCCCAAGGTGGGCAAATTTAGGGTGAATCAGGTGTTCGACAAGTCTGGTCTCGTATTCAACAGAAAAGATTTCCCCATTGATCAGGTAATGCCGTTGAGAATAATACTTAGAGGGAGGAGATAATTGGGTATGGTCAATTACTCCTGATGTCATTTTATCTGAAACAAGTTGCTGTTCAATAAGTTGTTTTACCTCATCAACAAATCTGAGGGCTTTGCCAAGTGGCAGGTCATAAAATCTGCTGCACCATTCGGCAATTTCAACAATTCCGGTGCCTTCACTAAGCCTGCTAATCACGTGATATGCCGGCATCTCTACCAGCATATAACGGTTAGGTTCTTTCAACCAGACTATTTTTTTCCCTTCGATTTCACGTTCCAGATAGTCAATCACACTGATTTTTTGTATTTTTTAATATATAAGCTTAGAAACTGTTTAAATTTCATTTTGTTTTCTACCCATATTTTATCCCTGACGGGATTGAAAATCTAATTTTAAACAATCTCTTAAATAGGCGATTAAAAATCGCCTGACCCGATTTCTAATCCCATAAATTCTCAAAACCCCCGGCCTCTTTGTGCAGGGGCGTTCGGACTTTGCGCCTGGGCAGCTTTTGGAGACAGCAGTACAATAGCGGCAGCTGCAGTAAAGGCAGCGTATTTACCCGCCTTTTTAAGTGCCTCTTTCCGGGTAATCTTCTCGTCCTGTTTATCGTCTTGTTTTGTTTTCATCGTGCTATATTTTTTAGATTTATTTTTTTTTGTCTGGGGCTGGGACAAAATAAATTTTAGGTATATAAAACATAATC
>Ga0118677_10007916_pt1 | contig 17321 bp, 8 predicted proteins | sample AliMusrvi5mmetaG_FD_86154 | JGI IMG/M metagenome (GOLD analysis project Ga0118677, IMG submission 86154) | reverse complement strand
GAATAACCGCATCGGTTGAATTCATTTCAATCCGTTAATCAGCTGCTAAATAGACCTTCACGGGCCCGAATAATCCTGACTTGAGCAGCGGTGTATTAGCTGTTAGAAAGTCAAAACGGAAAGCATCATGTGTTGTTGTGTAACGGTTTTTCGCCGGCAAGCCTAAATCACCAATAACGCGATTCGCCCATAAATTGATGATGTCGACCTCCAATAAATTGCCTGTTGGTTTTACAGCTTCAGTAATCTCGATGCGCCATGGAGCGCACCAAAGAGTACCCAGTTTCTTTCCGTTCAGACGGACTTCTGCAACATCCTTCAACTCTCCAAGGTCAAGAAATATTCTTCCATTTCTATAAATCGCTTTCTTATTCCCATCTGCTTCCAGCTTCAAATCAAACGTTTTCTTATAAGTGGCCTTACCCGAATAATACTTAATTCCTTCCTCTGTCCGATCGGTCCAGCTCACCAGTTTGGGAAATGTGACCGTATCAGGGCCACCCCATTTCGAATCGAATGAAATTTTCCAAGGACCGCTCAACTCTGTTAATTCCTTCAATTCTGGGAAATTCATCTTGTGCGACATGTCCGCATCAACCGGAACAGATTTTCGAAACACAATGAAATAGGAGTCAAAACGATCCAGGTTCAGGTTTAGGGTTGTACCTCCATTCGTCTGCACAAAGGTATCCGCTTTGCGCATCTCTCCGGTTACCGCATTCCATATCTCGGGCTGTTTTCCAGTAACACGGAATGTAAAATCCCTCTTTTCCGGCTGATTGGTCCGGTTGATAACGAAATATATATCTGCATCACCCTGTTTACGGTGGATATAGTCGAACTGTTCAGAACGTTCTGCCTGCCCGGTGAATGTAAAGTCGGGAGCTACACCGTCGGCAAGAAGGATCTCCCGTGGTGTTTTCCCCCAAATCACTCTACCTTTTCCAAATCGTCGTTCAGTACGGATTTTGCCGTCAAGATCGCCCCATATTTCATTTGCTATTTTTTTTAGTTGTTCATCACATTCCGGATAATTTTTCAGACCGATAGTGTTTTCAGGTGGCGGACCTATAACCGTTGCACCTGCGAGAATCAGCTCCCGTATCTTTTTAATAACCTCCACAGACATTGCCGTCGAAGGGATAGATGAAACAGATAAGCTTTGATATGAGCCAACCATGTCACAAATCTCTTTTAAAGGAGAAGTGCAATTCTGCAACACCAAAAGACGGTAGCTCATTCCGTCTGGAAGGACAATCCGTCCATCCCTGACAGACATCCGGTGAAGTAACACATCTGAATTGCTGTAATCGCAGTCGTAACCCGAACCAAGTGAGGGAATAACGTATTTGAGTGGCACCAATGTTGGCGGCCGTTCGCCCAGGTAGAAACAAACGTCGGCAACGAAAGTTCCCTGTTGCAGCATATACTGGCAACGGGAAAGATAGGAAAAGAAAGCCGGAGACTGTTCCCACCAGGTAATGTTTGGATTAAAATGCTGACCTGCACAAAATTCATAGCCTGGCTTACCGTCAGAAGGTGGCTGACAAGTTGCTGCATGCAACATAAAACGGTTGATTCCCACACAAAATGCATCATTGGCATAAGGTTTCAAATCGCCTGGCCCCAAAGCCCAATGTGTAGCATCGCCATCCATCATCGTAAATGCCTCTGCCATCGCTTCGTGTTTTCCATAAATATGGGCTGCAGTAGCTGTTTGCTTAAGATTGAGTCCCGACCCTCTGTCCGAATTATAACCATTTTGTGCTCTGCGATGTCCGTTTACCCAAAACTCACCAGCGGGAATATCACAATATCCCAAATTCTTTAATACATCCATTGGAGGAATGTTATTAGGTCCTCCTGCCTCATTGCCTACATTTACCCCATTCTTATGACATAAGTCCATGAAATGTCCATAAAAATTCTCTGCAATACAATCCTGAATCGTACGATCAAAGTCATCACGAAATCTTGCAGATACCTCTGCATTGACAACAGTATATCCAGCTAAAACCGGCATATATGGCTTCAAATCATAGTTGCGAAATCTCTTGAATTGATTCGAAAAATCCTGAGTCCAGGTAAGTTTACCACATTCCCAGCTATCCGACCACAAATATGCCAGATGTCCACCTGCCTTTTTCGCTTCATCCAGCACCAGTCTGCCCAGGTGTTCAAAGTGATCGTCCAGGGCGGAAGTTTTTAGATAATCAATCTCATAACCATCGCCGCCTTCGAACGTGTCGGCTTGTGGAGCTTTTGGATATGCAAACCACTTGCTCCAAAAATTTCCAGTCAACGTATAGCCATTGCGTAAAATTACCCATTGCCCATCAGGAACATCCCATTGAAGCTGACCATCGGGCTTCAATCTGTCTGTTATATCAATGATAGATTTAATATCAACATTCTTAGAATCTCCTGTCACCCTGAATGCCTGTACGCAAATATCATGATAATACTCCTCCACTGTTTCGGGCTGAGGAAGTTTTCCAGAAAATTTAGATGGGCCTATTACTTTTAATTCAGATGATACAATCTTCTTCATTGCGTTATCCTTGGTTACCCAAGGACCCTCCATCGTCCAGCCCCCTGCGGAGAGGTTGAAGCCGAACTCAATCTTAAGCCGCGTGGCCTCTTTGACCGCATAACGGAAGAGCTCCCACCACTCGGGACTTTGATACTTCACACCCAACAGAGGCGCCTTCCCTGCATATCCCCCGGTACAAATCAGGTTCACCCCACTAATCCCCTTGGCCTTAAACTCCTCTAAATCACGCTTAATGCCTTCTTTATCCACCCTGTTGAAAAGCCACCACCAATACACACGCGGTTTGGCATAATCGGGTGGGGAAATGAATGAATTCCTTAATGAACCCATATCTTGTCCATTGGCTGGAACATAGTTCAGAAAAATTACAATAAAAAAAATCACTAATTTTAATTTACTATAAACCATATCATTTTTATTTTAAAACATTAGTATCCCTATTCCATCAAATTGAATATTCGAAAGTTCCTGTTTCTTTGAATAATGAAACCAGTTCCGGTCAGATTTCATTATCTCTTTTTTATAATTTAAAAACATCATCGTCGACGGAATTGATCACATAGGATCCTGAATGAAATTCAAATACAATGAAATCGTCCGATTTTGAATCAATAGATATCTTGTTGTTGGTTCCAATGAACTTTCCATCTTTCCAGATTTTCCTGTTGTTAACATAGATGGCAAAATGTTCTTTCGGCTGAATAGGGACATATATCTTTGCACTTGTTTTTTCGGGCACAACTGCCTCAATTTGCATACCCCCGTTTATTTTTCCTTTCGTCAGCTTTTTCAATTTCACGCTAATATCGCCTGCGATAGAAGGTACTACACCTTCTGCCCATTTCAAATCGTACAAACAAGGTTGAATTTTGAACTGTTTCCAACCCGGTGTAATTGGCTCCACGCCCAACACTTTCGCCGGTAGAAGGGCCGTAGGTCCTCCACACCAACCGTGAGACCTGCTCATGCCTGGTTCAAAATTCCACTTTTCCCACCAGGAACCGCTGAAGTCATGCTTATTCATTTGTCCTCCCCAGTTGGTTCGTATATAGTTAAGCGCCCATTGTCCCTCGCCTTCGTTAAACATTGTATTCAGCAACCAATAGGAGAACGACTGTTCACACGACCGACCCTTGCTTTTTACAAATTCCACCACTTGTGGTTTTTCAGCTTCGGGTACGAGTCCATAATTTAGCGCATAAACCTGTGTCTGTTGTGTAATATGGGAGCTTTGATAACCATCTTTGAACGCCTTGTCTTTCTCCGACCACAAATATTTTTGTATGGAAGTCTTTACTGACTTTGCCTTCTTCTGCCATTGTTCAGCCTGAAGATTATCATTCATTATAGTACTGGCAATCCATATTGCTGAGTTCAGTGCACCGTAGTAGAGGCAGTTTATACCTGTATTCTCTCCGTCACGGTCGATTGGATAAGTAGGTGGATGATCCAGTACTACCCAACCTGGCACTTTGCCCACAAGTCCTCGTTCTGGGGATAGGTAGCCCTCGAAATATTGTAATAACTTCTTTAAATTCGGATATACCTGCTTAATTAGCCCGGTATCCTGGTAGCGCAGGTAATATTCGTGGAGCATCAGAACCCATTCGAGCTGATAGTCGGGAATGTAAGTCGAGGTAGTGGGACCGAGGTGAGCGCCTGTTGGATAACGTCCGCGGATGGCCCCTTTGTCAGAGTGACGCTGAGAAAAAGCCCCGCAGAGGATGTTGTAATCGAACAATAACTTTATGTTTGGACCGAATGAATAGGCAGAATAAAGCAGATCATACCTCGTATCTCCTGCAATATATTGTGTCTGTTCGCGCCAGGGGTCAATCCATGCGTCGTGCGCATAAATTTGCAAAGTCCACCGGCCGGCTTCCCATATTTGATTAAGCAGATCTTCCGAGCATCTGAAGCTCCCCTTTCGTTGTACAGGAAAAGATCGGAACAAGGCACTGACCTCGTCAATTGATATGCTGTCACTCTTCTTTAAGGCCATGTAACGAAAGCCACGCCATGTAACAGGTTGCCAACTCTGCTTTCCTTCTTTGGTGATATAGGTTTCGGTGTAATCAACGTTGTCTGTCATTGTCGGGAGACTGTCAGCGTTCAACCCTTCACCAGTTCCAAGAATCATTTCCACCTGCGCCTTTTTAGCTGTGACAGAAAAACGGGGAAAAGCACTAATCTCTTTACCGAAATCAAATACGCTATAACCCTTTGCATCCCAGGTCATAACAGGCTTAACAACCTCATAGAATAGCCTTTCTCTTTTGATTACCACAATCTGATTCCATGGCTCCATTGGGGGGACACCAATCTCTTTAGCCGGTTTCCACTGTGAATCATTAAAAGAGGATTTCTGCCACCATTCATATGCCAACCGTGCATCGTATCGCTCCCTCATGCCAATGGTGAAGTCACCCTGACGAAGCATTGTGCCGGTATCCCAGGCGACTGCCTGAGCCACGCGCCAACTCTTGTCACTATTCACCTTCATAACGGCTCCTTTCGTGTCGGTTACAGTAGATTGAAAGAAGAACCCACCACGCGCATTCATGCGGTGGTGCAATCCCATACCGGCATTATAAACAAGCGCTGCAATAGTATTCACCCCTTTCTTAAGGTAAGGAGTCAAATCAATCTCTTCATAAGTCTGATATTCCGGATCAGGATTCGTTGGCACACGGTCAATATATTGTCCGTTTATATACAGCTCGGCAAAAGCAAAAGCAGATATAAAGGCCCTGGCTTTAATCGCTGAATTACTCAATGTAAAACTCTTACGAACATGTAGATAGTAGTTTTTTGGATTAATCTCCCCTGAATCCCAAATCCAGTTGGCTTCGGGCTGCACGCCATCAAGCAGTTGAGAAGGGGGACATATATATGCATTTCCATCGCTTCTAAACTTGATACTGTCTTTAATTTCTGCTTTAGTTTCATTATTCCGGGATAAACATATCTGGACAGTACATGCAAAAATCAGAACTAACATATTTATTTTCAAATAGTTCATCTGTTTATTTGAATGAATGAATTTCATATTCGCCCGGAACAGCCTGGAATACAATTTTTCCATGATCGCTCCTGAATTTAGTGATTGGCTTTCCATTGACTGTAACTTTTTGCGCCTCTGTTGAGGGAACCCAAATTTCGGAAGAGGTGTTTTCGGGCACACATACATACATGATGAACATCCCTTTTTCGTTCACTTTCCAATCGACACTGATGGCTCCGAACGTTGTAGGCACAATACCTTTGGCCCATTTCAGATCACATGGATTAGGCTTGACAGAGAAGGTTTTCCATCCGGCAGAAACAGGTTCAACACCGAGAACTTTCTGGGGTAGAAGTGCCGTTGGTCCTGAACACCATGCATGAGAAGTGGTTACAAAATCACCACCCGGTTTTTCTTTTTCCCATGCTTCAAACCAGCCTCCGTTGAACAAAGGTTGTTTCATTTGGTCACCCCAATATTTACGTATGAAATCGAGCGACCATTGAGGCTTGGCATCAAACATTGAATACAACAGATAATACGAAAATGATTGTTCGCTGCTACGGTTCATGGCAGCAACTTTCTCAATCACACTATCTTTGTCGTTCGGCTCAATCAGTCCATAAAGCATGGCATAAACCTGTGTTTGCTGACTGCATTTTTCGCTTCCGAAGCTATCGGGAAAAAGATTTTTTTCGGGAGACCAAAGCCATTTTCTGATGTTGGATTTCAGAACGCCGGCTTGTTTATTCCAAATGGAAGCTTGCGCGGGATCATTGTTTAATGCCTGTGCAATATAAGCCGCCTGTTTTAAAGCCTCGTAATAAAGACAATTCAAACCCGTTATTTCATCCGTCTGATCCATCGGATACGTGTCGGGATGGTCCAGTACGATCCAGCCCGGGACTTTGTAAAGCAAACCATGTTCTTTTCCGATGTACTTTTCAAAATAGGTCATCAGTTTTTTTACATTGGGGTAAATTTGCTTTAGAAGATCTGCATTACCAAAATACTGATAGTATTCACCCAGCATGATTATATATTCTAATTCATAATCGAAAAGATAAACTGAAGTATTTGGCCCCAGCAGGTAGTCTGTGGGATATCTTGAACGGATGGCACCTTCGGGACTCCAGCGTTGCGACCATGCCCCAGACAAAATGTTATATTGCATCAGAAATTCGGAACTTAGCCCGAAAGGATACCAGGCATATTTTTGCAGAAAGCGGCTGTCGCCGGCAATATACTGGGTTTGTTCACGCCAGGGCGTATCCATGTAAGTATCCTGTGCGCAAAGTTTGAGCGTGAAAACACCTGCATCAAAAATCTGGTTCAACAATGGATCAGAGCATTCAAAGCTTCCCTCGCTCTCATAACTGTAATGCCGGTTAATAGCAGCAACACTTTTGAAAATAATGCTGTCGCTTTGGTTAACAGACAGATAGCGGAATCCGCGCCAGGTCAGCGGGCTCCATGTTTGAAGTCCTTTTTTCCCAGAGTAATAATCGGTATAGTTGACCCGTTCTTTATACATAATCGTACTGTCAGGCAAAAGACGTTCGGAGGTTCCCATTTCAAAGCTGGCCCCGTTTGCTTTGGCAAACAGCTCAATGACAGGGTTTCCTGTGACTTCCTTCCCGAAATCGTAAACGATTTTATTACCGGCAAACCAGTGATTGACCGGATAAACTTTTTCGCGGAATAGCGGTTCCCGCTTCACTTCCACAATATTATTCCAGGGGGCGAATGGAGGAATTCCCAATATTCGCGCACTCTGCCACTTCGAATCGTCAAACGGGCTTTCTTTCCAGCCTTCGGGCATTTTGATGGCATCGTATTTTTCGACGAATCCAATCAGGTTTGCCCCTGGAGCGCGTAATTCGGTTTGGTTGTTCCAGGCTTCGGCTTTGGAAACTTTCCAGGTTTTATCTGAATTGATTTGCAGCGTTTTATTATCCGGGAAAGTTAGTTTCCCTTGAAAAAAGAGACCTCCCCTGGCATTGATACGATGGTGGGTTCCAACTCCGAAATTGTAAACCAGTGCTGCGATTGTATTTTGCCCCGGGTGCAGATATCCTGATAAATCGTATTGTTCATACACCTGAAATTCCGGGTCACAGTTCATAGGACAGCGATCAACCAGTTTCCCGTTGATGTACACATCAGCATAGGCATAGGCCGAGATAAAAGCTTTGGCCTCAGACGGGACCTGTTTCAAATCGAAGATTTTTCGAACCATCAGATAATAATTCGTTGGATTATCCTCTCCTGAATCCCAGATCCAATTGGCCTCCGCCGTTTTCCCATCCAGTAATTTGGATGGTGAAGAAATGGATGCTTTGAATGAATTGGTCTGGGCAAAACTTTGTCCGCATGAAAGAAACAGGCAACTGGTTAGACAAAAAATATTTTGTAGTATTCTGTAGATTTTTGGTTTATCCTTCATGTGATTAAGCTTTTAAAAAGATTTATAAAATGAGTCTTAAAGATTCTCCCTTAGTACATGACAAAAAATACGCAATAGTTTGATATTAAATAAATGGGGTATATAATCATCTCCCTGATTTTTATCTTCCGGCCACAGCCTTTACGTTTTCAACATCACCAATGGTTTTCATCTCAATTTTGATATTGGAAAGAGGTTCCCCCTTAAATACCGCGTCGAAAATGATTTTGTTTTTCCCTTTTACCAATTTGGGCAATTTCTCCTTCATATCTATGATTTTCAATAATTTCCAATTCCTGTCATATACTTGCAGATTACCAGTCTCGTCCAGTTTCAGATTTTGGAATGATTCTAAATTTAACGGTATTTCAATCTTGATATTATTCACTTCAAATGAAATCATTTCGACAGATGATCCCCCGGTTTTATCACTGGGCACCAAAGTAAGGAGGAACATCATTGGCTGATCTTTGTAAGGATTCTCGAATTCGAAGGTACTGAACACAGGTTCTCCTGGCTGCCTGATCTTTTGTTCGTGTATAAAGCGTTTAATATTGTAAGGATAAAGGGCCCATACTTGATTACCTGCAGATTCAAGGTGGAACTCATTATGAATATCTTCCATCTTCAGTTTTTGTTCTGCAGTGAACGCACCGGCCATTCTTGCCGTTTCCCAGGTATTGATGGCCTTGAATATGGCATCACTTTGCCCGTTCCTGTCCACATTCCTGTAACTTAGATTAAAAGCAAAGCCAGCATCAAAACCTGCAGCCCGCGCCAACAACCATTCTGTATCTTCAATAGTGGTTTCTCCAGACATATTAAACCAACCCAGCATCGATGGTAAAAGATTGCGGCGGAAAAAATCCTGGTTCATCATACGGAGGCTGGTCTGACCTTCACGAAATCCTGCGCCCCAGGGTTCACCCCAGTTATAGCGTGTGTTGATATGCCAGTTAAAATGGGATGGCATACTGGCATCATTGATTACTTTTCCTTTTAGTTCTGGTTTTAGATGATCGTACCATGTTTTGGTAAACAAACTTACAGCATACTGTCCCATTCCGGTCGACCAAACTCCTTCCAAACCATCGAATGAGATTTGCATAAGTCCTGCTTCGTTGAACAAGTGGGCGATATTCTTTGCAATATCTTCGGACAAGCTTGCATCACTTAAAAAGACTTTATACCCATGATCCATCAGTTTGCCAATTTTATCCCCTTTTTTGTGAGAAATAGCCTGTGTGTTAAAAGCACCTCTGGTACATCCGGTTAACTTCCAGGGCTTGCTTGCTGATACTTCCTTATAGCGAACGATTTCATTTCCAATCATTACGGAATAAAGCGAATTGTTTTTCATTTGATTGAAAAACTGAGGTGAACTGATTGGAACCTCATCCGATTTGTTATCAATGTCGTCTGTAATACTACATTCTCCGACTTTTGCCAAACGTTGATCAGGTAAAGGCGTAACATATGAATCGTTGGGGGTGATGAAATTTGAAAGGGTGTGAACACCAAGGTTTATACCTTGTAGCTTTGCCCTTTCGACATATTTTTTCATACTTGCCCAATTTTCCGGAAAAGTTTTTTCATTTAAAACAAAGTGTCCCCAGGTTTTAAATGGTTCACCATGATAAAGGTATTTCAAACCAGCTTTTTTTGTAATTTCCAATGCCCGGTCCAGGTCATTTCCATCGAACTCAATAATGAGATAGGAAGCAGTGGCTGAGCGGGCTGTTTTTGCCCATTCACCATCAATCATCGGATGGGGAAGTCTTTCTGCCAGTTCAATCTCTCCAATAGTTTCCAGCGCCTTTGCCGTAGGACAACCAAAAAGGGCAATTTTTGACCCCATTACACCCCCGTCATTAAATGGAGGAGCAACATAAAATTCATGGGACCAGTTGGAAATGATACTTCTTTATTCCTGTTGCGACAATAAGCCTGAAGAACACTTCCAAAATCCTGAACTCTGGCGGTTTGACCCCGATATGATTTCTTTTTTTTCCAATCGGCTAACTCATCAGTGACATTCCCTTTAGTTAAGATATCAAAGGAAGGTTCGATATCATTCTCATCGCTTGGATACCCTCCAAGGGTCTTTACATTAAGCGATTGAATTCCAAGTGCAAATTGTTTATTACGCACGACTCCCACACATTCGCCAATTGTTTCGCTTATAGTTGTTGGATAAGGTCCCCATATGACCAATTCTATGATTTCGGGTTTAGAAATGCCAATTAGTTCAAAAGAAAGGTACCCTGGTTTGGTTATCGCTTTTACCCTGGCTTCCACCTTATTGTTGCTAAAAAAGAGAGTCAGCACATTGTTACTCTGTTTAAGCTGGGAAGGACATTCTATTATATTATTAATACGTATACTTAATAAAGGTGCAATCCGGGTGTCGGAAAGATATTCGGTATTATTCTGCTTATCGAAGATGCTTACGATATATCCTTTATCATCCAACAACATTTTGAAACCGGACGTTTCATAAGAAATATTCCTGGCATACAGATTTAGAATGGTGAAAAAGACAGCAACAACAATTAGGGCAATTTTTCTCATTAGAATGACTTTTAATTTGATTGTCAATTTGGTACTATTTTGAAAGAAATAATATAGCAATAAATTGTATAATTACTTAATTTTTAAAGGTTATGGTTCAGATGGATACTTAAATTCTACCGACAACTTTGCTGTTTATACTTCTTGAAAATCTTAATATTAATAAAGGCCCCCTGTTTTCAAATAAGAAGCAGGGAGCCTTTATAATAATTCTGTCTAAAGCTACCTCAATTCTCTTAATGATTTTTTAGTATGGAAGAGATAAAGCGATAACCACAATAGCTATTGTTTGAAAGATTCAGGTACTCCCTTATATCCGATGAAACGATACTTGTCCTGTAACGTGTTTTCATAGTACGAAACACTTCTCATATTTGCAGGGACCCAAAAAATAGGTGAAGTATAATTGTCTTCATTTGCAACTTTGGACATGGCATCCTTATTTGTGGCCGACTCAGCACCTGGATATGGCCACCTTTCAATTTTGGGTGCAATGTTCATTGATTCAGAGAATTTAACCAAAGGGATTTTTGGATGTCTGGTCCTTCTCAGTTCCGCGAACACTTCAAAGTAATCATGCATATTAAGGTGAACATATTTTTGCCCCATAATAACTTCCATTTTGTCTTCCAGACCCGCCGCAGCGTCATAATCATCAGCTATTACATTGGCATATTGATCTACTACACTTTGACTTGGTACAGTAGGCTTTAAAAAGCTACTGTTGTTACTATTAATGACATCCCAATTTGAAAAACTGTTGATATAATACCAGTATTTAATTGAATTCCGCACACCATCCTTAACATGTTCAACAGCCGATTTTGGCGTAGTACCTAGATTTTTTAATGCAACTTCAGCAAGGAGCAAGTCGATTTCCGCACGTGTAAAAGCCCTGACAGGCTCTACATTTTTAACCATTGTTGCCGGGTTCCATACCGAGTATGCATTGTATTCCATGTATCTGGTAAGCTCGGTATAATAATTATAAACATTAAAATATGCACTGCCAAAATTGTATTTGGCCCGATTATCGGCCCTGACTGCAAGATAAATCTTCTGCCCTATGTCAAAATCCAGAGATGCTGGCATATACAGTGTATCCCTGTTGGGTAAAAAGAAAACTGGAAGCCTGGGATCATCGACTCCCGGGGTGTACTTATGATCAAGGTTACGGTCAAGTTTAAACATCATGGTGGGAGAGACAAAAGATGCATAATCACGCTCCTTCAGCCCTTGCTTCCATTGACCCCCGGCACCCCCGGACTGCGAATCCCATGAATTCGCAGGAATTAAAAGATCATCGGTTGGAAGACTATTTTTTGTAATAATCTCACCAATAGCCTTTTTAGCAAACGCATCATCCACCCCGGAGATGCGCACCGCTAAACGAAGTCTTAAGGCATTAGCCCATTGTTTCCATTTAACAACATCACCACCAAAAATAATATCCTGCTGCTTAAAAACGTTTTTGCCATCAGCCGACATTGCCGCTCCCTGAGTGATCGCCAAATCGGCATATTTGTCCAAATCGGTAATAATACTTTCATAAATTTCCTTAGGATCGTCAAATTTTGGAAAAAATTTACCGTTCACTCCGTTAAGCCCCTCAGAATAGGGTACACTATTATTCAGGTCAACGGCTTTTGAAGCACGGTATGCCCTTACCATTTTTGAAAGGGTCACATAGATCTCATTATCAGCCTTTCCCGCTGCAGACATTTTTGCTATCTCCTGCTCCATCAAAGGGAGTTCCTTAAAATCGAGGTTAGGCCCATAAAAATAGTCATCCATGTACATCGTTGTGTAAAAAAGCGGTACGTTATTCGCATCGGAAAACCAAGAATAGTCAGAGCGTAAAAAGCGCGTAGTGAGGTGCAAAAAGCTAACCGTGCCACCAGCATCAGCATGGTACCAAAATTCAGCATATTCATTTACAAATGTGCGCGCTCGCGACATCTCTGCAGCAAACATCCCAGCCGGAATATTTTGTGTTGGAGAATATACTCCCGGATTCACGAAATCCTTTTTTAGCTGATCCTGGCATCCAAAGGAGATGAGCATGAGTATGGCCAGGCATGGTATAATAAATATTTTTTTCATCGATTGAAAATTTAATGATTAAAAACCTAATGATAATTTCATTCCAAGTGTCCTTGAAGAAGGAATAGGCGAGGCTTCAAAATATGCGTCTGTTCCCATATAGGCTTCAGCATCAAGATTCGGTACAGTTTTATACAAATATCCGATATTGCGTCCAAAAACGCTCACTGTTAAATTGGTTACTTTCAGCCTCTTTATAAACTTTTGGGGAACGGTATAGGATAAGGCGATCTCCCTTAATTTGATATAATCATTTTTATACTTCAGGTCAATGGCATTGATTGCTTCACCGGCCCAACTTACGAAACCAGCATAATAACTACTTACGGGTGCAATAGCATCGTTTGGTCTGTAACCGGTAACAACTCCACTGGCATCTGTAACTTCCTGTACCCCTGGAAGAATGAGTCCATCATGATAAAGGGGTTCTCCGTTAGGGGTTGGTGTGTTATGACTCCATTTCGTGTAAGCCCCATCTGCTTTGATATAATAAGCGATACCGCCGTGAGCTTCGTCGCGATGATTTAGCGATTGTTTCGAAGTCCCGTTGTCATATAGCCACTGGTTAGTTTCCGAATACATCGATGCCCCAAAGCTATAGTCCATGTGGGCATACAGCCTAAACCCTTTATATTGGAAAGATGTATTGAAACCACCGACAAAATTTGGGAAAACATTCCCTATTTTAGTGCTACTCCCCTGTTCAAGGGAATAAGATGCGCCAGAAGTAGAAACGATTCGGTTTCCACTAGGGTCCATCCTTAAAGCTGTTCCGTAAATATTGCCAATACGTTGTCCTTCGACAGCTTTTACATAAACCTGACCTCTCATTGAGGACACATTTTTCTCAGTTATACCGGGGTAGAGTTTAATTACTTTTGAGAATTGATTAGCAGTATTAAATGTTAAATCCCAGCGGAAATCTTTAGTAAGGATTGGGGTGCCCTTTAATTGTAATTCATATCCCCAGTTATTGACTTGTCCGGCGTTAATTCGAATTTCGGAAGCACCCGTAGATTGTGATAATGGGACAGACATAATCTGGTCATAAACACTATTTGAGTAGACGGAGAGGTCAATTCCAAGACGATTGCCTTTGAAAAAGGACATTTCTGTTCCAAATTCTATTTCCCGTTTACGTTCGGGTTTTAAATCCCCGGCAAAAAGTGACGACTGAGAAGAGACTGATTGTGCATTCGTTCCACTTATCAAGCCGGCGCTATAACTTTGGTAAGCATAATATCGGGATGGGGCAGCACGTCCGACATCAGCCCAGGAGGTACGGAACTTTCCAAATTGCAATGCTGGAATGATTTTTTGCAAGATTTCTGTAGCATTCCATGTAAAGGCTAAACCCGGATAAAAATAAGAGTTGTGATTTGGAGGAAGGGATGATGACCAGTCATTTCGCGCACTCAATTCGAGGGTGTACTTTTGATCCCATGTTAAAGTTGCAGTACCAAAAACTCCGTACTGAGAGTCATACCCGTACGAGTTATTTCTAACTTTGTCCATATTCTGGGATGTTGGCCAACCTGCCGGGTCCTGGTTGTTAAGATTATACCATCCCGGGTAAATAAATCCTGAAGCTGATCCCACATTTGCAGTTGAAACACCTAGTGAATTTTCAGAGACCTTGTTATACTCGGTTCCGATAAATGCTGCAACATCAAGTTTTTTATCGATATAGCTTTTCAGGAAGCTAACCATACCCTTGTAATCCTCTATTTGAGTATTTCTACGGCTAAACCCATAATATCCGCCAACCAGGTTTGGGTAAACCTGAGTTTCTCTGTTTCGTGCAGTAAAATCGGTATTTGTATAATCAAGACTGGCTTGCCCCATTACCGTTAACCAATCTGTAATATGGTACGTCGGTTTTACGGTAGTGATAAGGTGCATTTTATCGTCCGTAGCAATATTGTTATGCTCACTCCATATAGTACCAGAATAATTGCCCAGTGCATAGTATCCTGTGGGATAACGTGCTGTATCGAAATCTTTTGGGTAACCGAAATTCTTATCTCCCGGAGTGTTATAGAGATAATCCTTATTGTCTATAAATTCCTGAAAAGGAGCATCTCTGGATACACCATTCACAAAAAAGCCAATGGTATTTGACGGCCTGTTATGGGTCAAAATCTTATAGAGATTTGTTGAAGTCTCGACCGTTAATTTATCTGTGAATTTAAAAGTACCTGCAAAACTAAAGGTATTCTTGTTTTGGTCATAATTATCCACGAAACCATTGAAACCATAATTTGTAAAGGCGAAACGCAAATTTCCAAAAGTCCCGCTTTTCGAAATGGAAGCACTAACCTCACTGCTTGCCCCATTTTTGAAAAGAAAATTATAGTTATTTGGCCTTGCAACATAAGGACGAGCTTTCCCATCCCACCAAATGCGTTGCTGGCTTGGGTCAAAAGCCGGACCAAAATTAGTGCTAACATAATTTGCAACAGGGTATTGATCTCCAGCGTTAATTTTTTTTACATCATAGATATTTGCTCCGCTTCCGTATTGGTTTTGAAAGTCTATATAGGTCAGAGGTTGCTCAATTGTTGATTGATAGGAAATATTGGCATCCACTTTATCGGAAGCGCCTTTCCCTGATTTCGTAGTAATCAATACAACGCCATTCGCCCCTACACCACCATACAATACCGATGCTTTAGCGCCTTTGAGGATTTCCATCGATTCAATGTCATCAGCATTTATATCATTAATACCGGTGCCATAATCATAATTACTTGTATTTATCCCCGTATTTTCATCAAAAATCGGGACGCCGTCAACTACAAAAAGTGGTCTTGTTTTCGCATCGGCCTGTAAACCGGCAGCACCTCTGATATTCACATTTATTCCCCCCGTAGGCCCTGAGGCAGTTTGACGAATTGTAACACCCGCAGCTTTACCGTATAAAGACAGGATAGGGTTAGTCGGAGTTCCGGCTTCTACCAATTCTACACCGGCCACTTTACTAATCGCATATCCCAGAGATTTGCGATCCCTTTGAATACCCATTCCAGTAACGACCACTTCATCTAATCCTAAATTTGCCTGATTTAGACTAACGCTGATAACTGAGCGAACACCTATCAACTCTTCTGCCGTTTGCATTCCAATAAATGAAAACACAAGTATTTTTGAATCGGCAGGTGCCAACACCTTGAATTTTCCATCGAGATCACTAATTGCTCCTGTTGTTGTTCCCTTTACTACGACACTAACTCCGGGCAAGGGTAATCCTTTGTTATCTCTTACGGTTCCGGAGATCTCCCTCTTTTGCGGCTGGGGCGCCGCATCATTAACTTTATCTCCCCCGGTCGATGGGGTGACAGTCCGGTCAGGAGTGATAATGATCTGCTTTTTGTTTATTTCAAATTTTACGCCCGTGTTCTGAAGGGCATTTTCAAGAATCTTATCTACAGTAACATCCTGGATATTTACATTTACCTTTTGATCCAGATCTACTGCCTCACTTTTGTAAATAAAAACAAATTCACTTTGAGATTCAATTTGTTTGAATAAATCGGATAAAGTTACCCTTTCAAGTTCAAATGAAAATTTTTTCGTTTGTGAATAAGTTGAGGCTGTCAGACTCATTAGTCCCAGAAAAAATATAAAAATGGTCAATTTCATGACTAAAAATAATTTTCTTATACGACTTTCTAAGCCGTAACTACTGTAACGGATTTTTTTCATAAATTTGTAGTGATTTAAATAAATAATGGATTTTTATTTTTTTTAAGTTCAGGCTGGTGGATGTTCGAGCATTCACCAGCTTTTTTGTTAATGATAGTCGTTTACATAGGCTTAATTTTTTAGGTTAATTAGTTTATTATTCCATGATCCTGAACGTTGATTGATCAGTTTTGGTGTATTTGGCTTCCAGCGTCTTTGCAAGATAATCCATGACTTCATTGCTGTCATCTGACAAAACAAGCTTTCCTGAAATAATTGTGTTGGCTATTTTTTCATTTTCAATGGTAATGGAGATATTGTAATACTTCTTTACCATCTCTACAATCTGTTTTAACGGTCGGTTGTGAAACTGATAAAGTCCATCTTTCCACAAAATAAAATCTGCCAGGTTAACCTTCTTTACTTCTGACTTATCACTAGTCAGTGAATAAAAGCAGCCCTGGCCTGGTTGCAAGATATATTCTACATTCCTAAATAATTTGTTTTTCTGGGTGACGTTAACTTTTCCCTCCACAAGTACAGCAGAAACAGTTTGGTCATCGCCATAGGCGGAAATATTAAAAACTGTGCCAAGAACCTTTATATCAAGATGATCCGTCTTTACAATAAAGGGTTTTGCCGGGTTTTTCTCGACCTCAAAATAGCCTTCCCCTTTCAGATAAACTTCACGGGTATTTCCTTTAAATTCGGCCGGAAAAACAAGCTTGCTTCCTGAATTCAAATGTATCTGGGTTCCATCGCTTAAGGTGATGCTATGCCGACGGCCAAAAGGAACAACGATCTGATTGATCACTAATTCGTCGTTATTTCCTTTGTTTGTAAGCCGCTGTTCCGAACTTTTCTTCCCCTTTACAACGACTTTATAATACTCCCCGAAATTCGGACCACTGGTTAAGTTGAAAAAACTATAAATTTACCAGTATTATGAAAAGAGGCAG
>Ga0118677_10007915_pt1 | contig 17322 bp, 11 predicted proteins | sample AliMusrvi5mmetaG_FD_86154 | JGI IMG/M metagenome (GOLD analysis project Ga0118677, IMG submission 86154) | reverse complement strand
GCCGCACACTTTGCAGCGAAGTCACGCGCCCGACGGTCAGGAGACCGCCGCTACAGCAGGGAGCCCCGACGATCAACCCCAGAGTGTTATTTGCGCAGGATCGGAGATGCGCCCAGGGATGAGTGAACTCTTCATCGCAGTTGCCCTTGTCGCGGTCCTTATGCAACTGTCACGGCGATTATCCCGCCGTGAGTGCGGCTCGTTCATTTTCGAGGGAACCGGTTTTTTCCAGAAAATAATCGTAGCCCCCCGCATAGGGAGTGATCTTGCCGCTGTTCACGTGCAACACTTTGGTCGCCAGGTTTTTGATAAAGTGGACATCGTGCGAAATGAAAACGAGGGATCCCTCGTAACGGCTCAAAGCGAGCGTCAGCGATTCCACGGCATGAATATCAAGATGCGTGGTCGGTTCATCCATCAAAAGGAGATTGGGTGGATCAACCAGAAATTTAATGAGATTGAGCCGGCTTTTTTCTCCACCGCTTAAGATACCGGTTTTTTTATAGATCTCATCTTTCCTGAACAGAAACGAACCGAGGATGGCCCGTGCTTCATCCTCCCGAAGAGTGGGGGAAGCCGCCATCACTTCTTCAATCACCGTTTTTGCTGCATCCAGCGTGTCGGAGCGGTGTTGGCTGAAATAGCCGATCTTTGCATTATGTCCCAGCTTGCGTTCCCCTTGTTGGAATTCGACCACGCCGGCCAGAATTTTCAGGAGAGTCGATTTTCCGGCGCCATTCGGGCCGACCAGCACGGTCCGTTCGCCCCGTTCAATGGTGAGATCAATCCCTTGATAGACCTTGTTTTCTCCATAAGCCATGTGGATTCCTTCCAGTGAGATCGCACGCTGACCGCCCCTCGGCGGCTGAGGGATTTGGAATCGAAAGGGTTTACGCGGAGGAATCGGTTTTTCAATGAGATCCAGTCGCTCAATCTGCTTGAGCTTGCTCATGGCCTGGGATGCCTTGGATGCAACGGAACGAAAACGATCGTAAAACTCGCGCAATGATGCGATCTCCTTCTGTTGGTTTTTGTAGGCAGCGGTCTGTTGCTCGTAATTCGCCTCGCGTTGACGCAGGAATTCGGTGTAATTACCTTGATAAGAGACAAGTTTTTGCTCGGAGATATCGTAAATGGTTTGCACGATTTCATCCATGAATTGGCGGTCATGTGAAATCATGAGAACCGCTCCCGAATAGGTCTTCAAATATTCCTGAAGCCAGATCAATGAAAGCAGGTCGAGGTGATTGGTCGGTTCATCCAGAAGCAGCAGATCAGGCTCCATGACCAGTAGCCGCGCCAGATGGGCACGCATGATCCAGCCGCCACTGAGCTCATTGGCTTTTCGATCATAATCCGAGTCCCGATATCCGAGACCCCGTAAAATCTTTTTCGCTTTGGCATCGACTTGAGCATCACTCAAGGCCTCGTGTTTTGCATGGGTCTCAAGATATTCAGGTCCGTCGACGTTCCCCTCCTTTTCGAGAGCATGCAATTTTTTCTCAAGGGCGGGGAGTTCTCCAGCTCGGCCGGTGGCGACATCCATCACCGTTTCGTTTCCAATGGCTTCACCTTCCTGCGGCAGATAACCCACCATCGTCCATGCATCCCGCTCAACGGTTCCCGAGTCGGGTTCGTTTTCTTTTAGGATAATGGAAAATAGAGTTGATTTTCCGGCTCCGTTCGGGCCGACCAGTGCAATCCGCTCGCCGTAGTTGACCTGCATATCGGCTTCTTCGAATAGGACCCGACCGCCAATGGTTTTTCTGAGATTACGAATGGTGAGCATGAAAAATAAGTGGCATTTTTATTGATAAAAAAGCAGGTCGAAACATCCACGACAGAGCCTCCGGGTGCAAGTCGTAAATTCAGGCACCCACGTGCGAAGGTGCAATTAAAGGGGGTGCGTGTTGCAGCGGCAGTCAGAGCCATTTCATCTGATTTCCGCGTAACTGTGTCGCCCGCGTGTTTTTTTGGCAGGAGATCAATCGGGGCTACCATGGTGGGCGTGCCGGGTGCGTGGGGGAGTTGCAAACGGCGCCCACCGAGACGAACGCAGCCTCGTGGTCTGAAAATCGATAAAATGTTTTAGGTCATAAAAATAGTATCTATGAAGTGGCCTGCGGAAAAGCCCGGCATTTCGACCATGAAGGTCATGAAGCAACATGAAGGACCGAGTTCAGATCTTTCATGTTGCTTCATGACCTTCATGGTGGATTTTCATCTTTGGGTCATCACTTACCGCAAAATGTGTTTGAGGGCTTGGCTGTTGCTCATCGAGCGCCGCCAGGCTGGCAGTGAGGGAGCGGTGATTTTTGTTTGGGAAAGAAGCAGGTTGTAAAGACCGATGGCAAAGTTGCGCAGAGTCACCATATTGCGGGCAACCTTGGGAGCGGCAACGCGGCAGGCATCTTCGCCAAAGCTGACATCCCTTACTCGATGAGTTCCGTTTTCAATGGCAGACCAGTGGCCGACGATCGCTTCAAGCAACCCTTCATCGTCGAGTTCATCTTTTGTTTTACTACTCACATAGTAGGCGATCTCAGTGACAGGCACCTGCTTCTCCCTCGACAGAGTGAGGTCAATGGTGACCCGTTCGACGGCAATAATGCGCCAGCAACCGCAGAGACCGATTTCCTCGGGACTGACTTCCAAAGTCTTGATGCGGCGGCGTACCAGTTCGCCGTGGCCTTTATTCCAAGGAACCTGATTCTCCGTCGGAAAAAAAAATAGAAGAGAGTTTGCACTGCGCCCGCTCAAGGATGCCGCTCTGGTTGCCTTTGAGTCCAAAGATATAGTCGCCCCCCATGTCCTGGGTGATAAGTCGGGCGCTTTCTTGCTGGCAATGCATTGCATCGGCGGTGATGAGCGAGCCTTCCAAATTCATGCCGTCCAGCAACGGTTTAATAGCCGGGATCTCGTTGCTTTTCTCTGCGATTTGCACCGAGCGCAACGTGGTTCGCAGTTGATGGGTGACGACTGAGAGCAGCGCCAGTGGTTTTCCATCTTCTCGACCGGTTCCGCGCAAGACCTTGCCATCCACAGCGAGACGTTCAAGTTGTCCTACTTCCTGTTCCAGCAACCATCGGGCGACAATGGCTTCGAAATCGGCTGGTTCAACGAGGTTGAGCACCCGGTAAAACGTCGAGTCACTCGGCACCACATAGCACTCCTTTTTTCGATCATAATAGCAATGCAACGCGCGGAGTTGGCGATGGGTGAGCCGTTTGCAAACATCCTCATAACCCTGATAGCTCCCAGCACCCAAAAGGGTGGCGACTGCCGCGCAAGCCAGCGTGCTCGCCACTCGGTGATGAAGTCCGTGACCGTTATGACGAGGATCTTTCAAGGTGCGAAAGCGCTCATAAAGACTCCCCAACTCCCCGGCCTTCAGTGGACAAGGCCCGGCAATGTCAGCTTCGGCATCCTGGAGTGCATCGGGCAATTTTGGACGGCAAAGTATTTTGCGTGCTCCGGGTTGAAGCTCCTTCAAATAGAGGGCTTTTGCCTGTCCATGTTCGGTGTAGTAATCTCGTGCATTCCGGGAAAATCCAGCACTTGCTCCGACTTGTTCAAAGCCGCAGGCCCGGTAACAAGTACCCCGATATCGGGCTTCATCCACAAAGCTTTCAACCAGCAACGGCTTCTGTTCCCAACGCTCCAGCCAATCCTGTGCGACCCTCCTCATTGCCAGTCCCAAGATTTTGGATGCCAGGTTCGGATGATGTTCCCGCTCTACCAAAAGTAAATATCGACTGTTATTGATAATAAAACCAAGCCGCCGTGCTCGTTGACGAGGGCTCCAGCCAATCCACTTTTCCCGAGGCTTCAAATGCGGAGACGCTCCGCTGAAGGTCAAAATCGCAACCCATTTCCCGTCTGCCTCAGCGACGTAGCGCAGGTGTCGTCCTCCGATCCTCGAGCTTTTCAAGTAATGCTCTTCTTCGAGTAATTGATCGAACTGGGCTCGTTCAGAGTCCTCCATGAGTCGAAGGGTTACCCGAGCAAGCAAGTCTGTGCTGGCATCTTCAATTTTCATCCCGATTTTTTTGACAGATCAGGATCGAAAAATCTAGTTAATTTTCACTTCATCCAATTGGAGCCTCCTTCAATTGGTCTCAGATGAAATGGCTCTGATTTTTCCTCAAAGAATCGAAAGGGAGTTCTGAGTTTTTATTTTTAAATATTTTTTTCTTGATTGGCCGTATAAAAAGGCTACGGTTCGCTTTCTTGCTGTAACTTTCTGTAAAAGAGTAGGACTTTAAACGGAGTAAATTTTAATTTTATCAAAAAAGTTGTCAGGGATTGAATACAGTTCGTTAAGACGCGATTTCGACCAGCCTAAATCATCAATTTTTAGTTTATAAAATCCTCAAAACCATTCCCATGAACAAAGTATCAACCAGACATTTAATCCATTCTCCTCAATCCGGAGTCTTTCATCGTTGCGTCCAGATCGCCTTAATTGCACTCCTTGTTCTGGTGTTTCAGAATTCAGCCAGCGCGGCCAACAACTGCACTTGGACGAATACCTCGGGAGGGCTATGGAGCGGGTCTACCAACTGGGCTGGTAATCTCGTCTCGGGATCAACTCTCACCACCAGCACGGCCAACGCCGACACAGCTACATTCAACACGGCCGGTTCCACGCCGGTGACTGTGGATTCCTATATCAACTTGAAAAACATCACTTTTGGAGGCAATGTCGGCTCGTTCACTTTAAGTAGCGGGACATTGGGGTTATCGAGTGGCGGGCTGGTCAGTCTTGCCTTAACCGCAACCACCTCGGGACAGATCGAGACAATTGCCTCCGCCATGTATCAGTATCCAGCAAGTACAGGACCAACTAATGCCAGTTATACCTTTGCAAATTACTCGGCCTCTGATTTGATTCAGTTGACGGGAACTATTTCCACCTATACTGGAGCGAGTGATGTTATCACCTTTGGAGGGAGCAATGTCAGTAGTGGCAACACTATAGCGAATATCCAACAGGTTACGGGAACTGCTAGTATCACAAAAAATGGGAGCGGGACATGGACTTTCAACGGAAACGCTGCCAGCACCTTTAGTGGGGGTGTATCGGTAATAGACGGGACGCTTGGATTGGATTTTACGAATATGGGCGGTGCGGCGAATATTCTGAACAGTGCCAATGCATTGACCTTGGGTGATGCAGCAAATTTTAGCATCATTGCTAATACTCACGCGCCTGCTACCCTGTTAATCACGGGGCCGGGCGGTGCTACTTCATCCCAGACGTTTGCTTCATTGACTCTCGCCCTAAACAGTGACGATATCATTCGATTCGCCCCGGGTTCCACCGGCACGACGAGTATCATTGATTCCGGTGCCTTTACAACGGCAAAAGTAGGGACTTCACTGCTCATTGATATGTCCAGTGGTTTGGGAGGGACGATGATAATGACCGCCACCGGTGCCGTTGTTGCCGTGCAGAATACCATAATCCCCAATGTTTTGGTGACGGACGCTACCGGGACAACGGGCTTCGCGACGCTATCGGGTGGTAATATAGTTCGGTATGATGACAATTCTGCGGGGAATAATGGGGGAAGTGCTACCTTGTTGACAGCCACCAGCACCGGCGGGACCACCAACTTCAGCACCGATTTAACAAACTATGGCGGAAATGGTGGAACGCTCAACTGGAGTGTGGTGGGCACTGCCAATGGAGGGCCCAATATAAATTCCCTTACGATTGATACAACGACCAATTATGGCACGATCAATTTGGGGGCAGCCTCTTCATTGGTTGCACCGAATTACCTAGTGTTTAACACATCTCAAAGTACGGGATTTGAATCGATCCTCTTTCGGGGGGCAAATAACGAAACGATTACAGGGGGGCAAATTGGGCAAACGACTGTCCAACAGACTGGGTTGTGGGTGCATGCGCTCGGTTCCGGAACGCTGACCCTGAATTCGGTAATTGGGGGGTGGACCACTGCTCTGATCAAGGATGGCCCAGGAACGCTCGTTTTCGGCGGTTCAAGCCAGAGCTCAGGGGCAACGGTCGTGAATGGCGGCACATTGCAGATGGGGAATTTGGGGAGTCTAAATCCTTACACTAATTTGATTTTAAATGGCACGAGTGTTTTTGATCTTAATGGTCAAAACGTTACAGTCGGAGTGGTTTCAAATTTTGCGGCATCGGGTTCGGGGGTGACCAACAGCAGCGCCACTTCGGGAACGTTCACCGCGACCGTGGGGGCGAATATCGCTACTGCCGTATCACCAAATCCTAGCCTTTCTGGAGTTGGAAATTTTACAGGGAACGAGTCGGTCGTTTTTAACATCAACATTCTTCCCGTCACTAACAATACAAGTTTTTATAATTTTACCAACAATGGAAACCTGACTATTAATCTTAACGATAGTGGAGGGGTTGAGCTTGACGGATTGGTTGACATGAGAGGGGCTGCGGGAACGAGTGGGACCCTCTTTAATACGGGGTCGACCGCTCAAATCGCGGTGGTCGGTTTAAGCTTTTCACAGGCAAATTCGCCCGCCCTTGTTATTCCGATTTCAGCTAATGGTTTTGGTGTGCCGTCGTTGGGTCTTAGTAGTAATGTAAAAAGCATTGTTCAAAATGGACTAGGGGTAATTTATTTAACCAATACGAACGGGGTGTATGGGGGCGGTGCTAATGCGATCACCATTGAAGGGGGTGGGATTATTGCTAATGGTCAAGCTGGCTCTCAGGCGGGAGATTCTGTCTGGGGTGCAGTACCAGGAAGTCCGGTCGCCAACTATTTCACGATCAATAATGGAACCTTGATGTTTACTTATCTAGGTGGCACTAATCCCATTAATTCGAACCGCGGGATTCTGCTGGGACCAACCAGCGGCAGTGGTACCGGCACCTTTGATATAGCGGCCAATACATCGGGCACTCAAACGGTTGCTTACAACGGCGTTATTGCGAACAGTGGCTCTGGAACCGGTTCGCTGGTTTTAGCCAATCGTGGAATCCTCGCTCTCGATGGTTCAAATACTTATACTGGCTCAACGACGGTTCATGAAGGAGTCTTATTGTTAGACTTCAGCAATGCTGCGAATCCAGCCGGCGGCGGCGCCAATAGCACCAGTAATATTCTTAGCGCGAGTTCATCCTTCATTTTTGATGGAGGCGCACTGTCGATCATGGGCAAGTCGGGTGCAACTAACTCCCAGACATTCAGTGGGGTTAGTGTTGTTCCCGGAGCGTCAACGCTCACTTTGACATCAGGGGGTGGTACAGGGAGTGTTAGTGGGACACTTGGCGCCATTACCCGCAGTGCGGGGGGAACCTTGAATATTATCCTACCGACCTCGGGCAATCTTTCGACGACGACGAGCAGCACTTCCAGCGGGGTGTTGGTGGATGGCAATGGCACAGCTTATGCCACGATCAGCGGCACGGGATGGGCCACGGTTAGCGGGGGCAATATCGTTGCAACAACTGGTTATGTGACCGGTGCAGGGAACCCGGCGAATTATATTTCAGGCAATAATGTGATTGTCTCGAACAACGACACGATGACCAGTTCCACAGCGAACACCCTGCTGCTCAATACGGCAACGACCACGTTGAACTTGGCGGGCACCAATACGGTTGCCACGGGCGGTATTCTCGTGACGAGTGCCGTCACCAGCGGAACCATTACAGGGGGCACGATTGAAAGCGGCAGTGGAGAAGAACTGGTCATCCAAAATTTTGGAAATTCAACGGTGTTAACGGTGAGCTCGACGATTGCCGACAGTGTTTCCGGAACTAGCGCGTTGACGATTAACTCAACCGGCACGACGACGCTTAGTGCGGCCAACAGCTATACCGGTGCCACCCAAATTGATGGGATTGGTAAGGTGAAGCTCGGGATTGCCAATGCCATTGGAACGAGCGGGTTTTTGACGATTGAAGGCGCGGCCACGTTGGATCTCAATGGATTTAATCAGACCATTGGCGGGCTTTCAGATGGAGGCGCACCTTACGGCACGGTCATTACCAATGGCTCGGCGTCTGTCGCTACATTGACCATTAATCAGGCTCGGAATTCGACCTTTGGCGGAGTGATCAGCGGAGGGGCAAATCTTAACTTGATCAAATCAGGGACTGGTAATCTGGCTCTCACCGGGATCAACACTTTCACCGGCACTTTGGCGATCAATGGCGGTGTTTTAACAGCTTTGGTGAACTCGAACCTTGGCGCCGGCACCAGTTTGACCCTGAACGGTGGGACCCTCGATCTTGCAGGTGGCGGATTTACAATGACAGCGGCTCGTGCCATTACCCTCGGTGCCAGTGGTGGAACGATCCAGGTTGACACTGGCATCGTTGTGGCTCCTACCAGTATATCTGGCAGCGGTGGCTTGATAAAGACAGGGGTCGGGAATTTTCAGTTGGGAGCGACGACTTACACGGGGACAACGACTCTCAATCAGGGCGGATTGTATTTCAACAATGCGAATTCTGCGGTCGGATCCGCTCTTGTGATCAACGGGGGAAGTATTGATACGGTCTTAAATGCAACCACGATTTCGCCGACTTCGACTACGATTAACGCCAGCTTTTCTGATCCCGGCCGTGTCGCTGATTTAACCATCAATAACCAGGTGACATTGAGCACATCCAATGTGACAATAACGGTCAATGAGATTGGAAATACTTTAGGAATTAACATGCATAATTTGACGTTGAGCGGAACCATTACGGATAATGGCTACGGATTTACCAAGGCAGGCAACGGGGTTCTTGAACTGGCGAATATCGGTAGTAATAATATTACCGGTTCAGTGATCATCAGCGGTGGTTATTTGGATATAGCTGGTTCCAATGCATTGGCTAATAGCATGGTGACGATCACCGGAAGTAATTCCGCACTCTGTTTTGATTACAATGGTAATTCTTCAATGATCATCGCCGGGTTAAGTGATGGAGGATCGGGCGGTGTGGTGAGTGGGTTTATTAACGGTGCTGCCACATTGATTTTAAGTGAAAACGCCTCCACGACATCCACCTTTAATGGTTCTATTCAGAATATGAGCTTTAATCTTCCAGCCGGAGGTAATATTAGCTTGATCAAGAATGGAATCGGCACTCAGATTTTAGATGGAACCAATACCTACTCAGGGGTGACAACGATCAATGGAGGGACACTCGAGTTCGGCTTTGAGAAATCGCTTTATAACGGTGGCACATCGAACTGGACGGCAGCCAATCTGGTCACGGGTTCGGGAGCGACACTGGCTCTGACCGTGGGTGGCACGGGTTCCGGCTACTTTACTCAATCGGATATTGCGACAATCGCGGCTGTGGGGGGAGCATCGAATGGGTTTAAAACGGGTTCCATCCTCGGTCTCGACACGACTCAGGGTGATTTCACCTATAGCACTGCGATCGCTAATCCAAACGCCGGTACCAACGTGCGCGGTCTTACCAAACTTGGAGTCAATACGCTCACGCTCGCGGGTACCGATACTTATACGGGTGTGACAAGTATCAACGTGGGCACACTCGAGTTTGGTCTTGAGAAATCGCTTTATAGCGGCACCACATCGAACTGGACGGCGGCTAATTTGGTTACGGGTTCAGGAGCGACCCTGGCCTTGGTTGTGGGCAGCGCGGGCGGCTACTTTACCTCATCGGATATCGGTATAATCGCAGCTTTGGGGAGTGGATCAAATGGGTTTGCAAGCGGTGCCATTCTCGGTCTCGACACGACTCAGGGTGATTTCATTTATAACAACGCGATCGCTGATACTAATAGCGGGACTAACGCGCTTGGTCTGACCAAGCTGGGAGCTAATATGCTGACGCTCGCGGGTACCAGCACTTACACAGGGAATACAACGGTTCAGAATGGTAAGTTGCTGGTGACCGGTTCGATTACAGCCAGCCAAGTCATTGTAAAGGGTAATAGCACGTTAGGCGGCTACGGGGTTATCGCTAAAAATGTGACCATCATGAATGGTTATGTCGCACCAGGCGCTATTTCGACGGCCAGCAACTTCGGCTCAGCAGGGACCTTCACCCTCGCGACTTCTGGGACCTTGAGCATCGCATCGGGTCAGCACCTTAACTTTGACCTTTCCAGCAGTCACTCAAGCGGGAATGATCAGATTGTTACCGGCGCGCTGGTTTTGGGTTCAGGCGTTGCCTTCAGCTTCAACGAGCTGGGAGGGACTCTCGAAACGGGGGTGAACTATATCCTGATGACTACCAGTGGTGTCACTGGAAGTTATACTTACATTGATCTTGCTGCTAATACGGATTTTAATGGAGGCACTGCTTATACGCCGACTTACTCTGTCGATGGCAGCAATAATCTGCTGGTCCAATTCGCTGCCGTTCCTGAGCCCCAAACTTGGATGATGTTCTTCAGTGGAATTGGGATGCTGTCGCTGATGCGTCGCCGGAAATAAGATCGAAATGGATTGCGGTAAGTGTTTTTTGTGCAATTTCTTGAATTGCGTCATTTTCCCTTCATGGTCTTCATGGTCTGACTGGTTTATTTTTCTGAATCGGCGTTTTTTCAGAGGATCAGTAACGAGCGGGCAAACCCAATTTTTTATAAAGAGCGAGATAGTTCGAGATCATTTTTTCGGTAGAAAATTGGGCGGCATTTTTTAAACCTGCTTCTTCCGATTTCCGGCGCATTTCAGGATTCTGTTTCAGGACGTTTAAAACCAGATGAGCCGATGCAGAAAGATCGGCGGGATCATCGAGGTAAAACGCCGCGTCTCCACCGACTTCGGTCATAGGGGCTTTACGAGTGGTTAGGACCCGGCATCCGCAGGCTTGTGCTTCCAGAATCGGCCAGCCGAATCCTTCTTCAAGCGATGGGAACAGCAGTAATTCCGCACCGGAATAAAGGGAGCGGAGCGATTCATTTTCAACATTGGAAAGGGATTCAACGCCAGGTGGAGGATTGGCAAGGGGCGGGCCGACTAGGATCAAGCCCGGCGGATGATGACCATAAAATTTACGTAATTCCGAGTAAATAGCCAAGACGCCTTGACGATTTTTATACCATTGATCCCCTCCCACATGGATCAGATAATCTTTCCGTTCGGGGTCGGGTTGACCAGGTAAATAGGGATAGTTTAATCCCATGGAAATGATATCGACTTGCGATGGAGTCCGTCCCGTGAGCCGGAGTAAATCTCGCAAGGTCGCTTCAGAGATACAGGAAATGTGTTGGGCTTGTTTTAATCCATGGAGAATGAGCCGTTGTAAAATCCGGCCCGTCCAACCGGTTTGATTTTGTGGAAACTCACCGAGTGCGGATCGGACGGCGAGCAGATCGTTGCAGGTGACCAGATGCGGTTTATTTAACAAGTAATGAACATAGTGTGCATTCGAGTGATCACAAAGATGAATCAAGTCATGACAGGCTGCCGCACGCTTGAGTGCCCATGGAAAAATGAAAAATTTATCGAGATACCCGAGCCATTTTCCGAGGCCGGTTCCAGTCGGTTTAAAACGTCCAAAAAATGTCTTCGGTTGTAGGAGCGTGACCGCGATGCCCCTTGATTTGAGCTCTTTTAAAAGAGTTTCGGCAAATCGGAGCATGCTTTCCTGACGGTCATTGGGATAGTTGCCAACCAATAAAACCCGGAGTTTCAGGGGAGTTGATTTTGGAGGGTTATGATTTTCCATGCAAAGCCTCCGCGTAACGGGAACGACCTCGGATCGTTGTGGAGGAAGGAGCCAGCGTTTCAATAACGGGTTCAACTTCCATGGATCGTGCCGCAGCGATGCAGAGTCCACTTCCAAGAATGACAAACCCCATCGCTGTGGGTTGACTGAATTGGCCGGTTAACAAATCGATTCCGACGACTCCGAGCAAAAGTGAGGGAAGAATGGCGCCCCGATTTAAAGCATTCAAGGCGCGGCGACTCAGGTAAACGAGGAGTGCAATCCGTAAACCAATGAAGGCGAATCCCAGGATCGGGCCGCTTTCCATGACCGCTCTCGCCCATTCACCCTCGGCTAGTAGAAAGTTTCTTGAGCCGGTCAGGATTCCCGCGCCTGCATTGGTGCCGATTCCCAGTCCGCAGCCCAAGATCGGAGCGCTTGAGGCCGCCTGAAATCCAAATGAAAAATCGTCCATAAACCGATCAAAAATTCCCTCACGAAATCCTCCAGCTCCTGTGAATCGCTCATGTTGAACAGCCAGGCCTTCCTTAAAAAGTGGAATAAAACTAAGAATCAGGAACACCGCATAAATCGCAAGAATCGGTTTAAGGGTTGCACTGAAAAAGCGCCCTTTTAGCAAGCTGGCACCCACCGCTGTCGCCAAAACGAGGGATACGGTGAGAAGGGCAGAACGGCTGCCAGAAACTCCAAGTGAAAGACCGAGTGCGAGGAGAGCCAAGAGATTAAGCGAGCGGGGATATTGTTTTTTCTGGAGAAAATCAAAAAGGACAAAGGCGGCGACAAAACTCAAAAAACAGACCATGCCCGTGATAAATGAAAAGGTGCCGGCGGGCCGGATTCTACCGTCAGCGGCAAATAGTTGGGCGCCAATTTCGCCACCGGCTCCGGCATTAATCCGGGCATCGGGCGCCGATCTGAATTGCTGAAAAGCGAGAAGAGCCATGGGGACCGAAAGAATCAGAACCCATTTTCCCATTTTTTTGACATCGTCCGGGGTGAAAATTTCCCCGATTAAAAAAATGAGCGGGAGATGCAGGAAATCAGTGCGGAGTCCGTAAAGGGTGACCTTGATATTTCCATCGCCGAAAAAAGAAGCGAGCAGATCCAAAAAAGCGAGGCTGAGAATCCAGGGTATAAATCTTGTGCGTGGCATTTTTCCGGTTGATAAAGCGAGCCAATAAATCAGCAGAATAACCGGATCCCGCACAATCAAAAGTGGAGTGGACAGGGAAGGAACCACCCATTTCCTGAGGGCCCCCTCAAAAATAAGGAGCCAGAAATAAAGCCAGATCAACTGCTTGATCCGGTGAATGGTTGGGTCTGGAGTTTCCATGGCTTGGATCATCATTATTCAAAACATTATCCATGAAATACATCGAATAATTTCGTGGGCTAAGGAAAAGGTTAATCCGGGTGCAATTAAAAATGGTGCGTGTTGTAGCGGCGTTCTCTGAACGTCGATCGAAAACCAGTCGGCGGAGCCGCTTTTTTGTAGCGATCTCCAGCGTTTCAGACGATCAGGAGATCGCCGCTACAACTCACCCCCCTTTAATTATATCCGGTTGATCCCTCTCAGAATCTTTTCGGCATACTTTTCCCAACTATATTCTGCTGCTTTTTCCTGGGAAGCTTTTCGCATCTTTGAAAGCAGGGGCCGATGATCGGCAAACCACGTAATTTTTTCAGCAATCGCCTCCGGAGCCCGGATTGGAACAAGAAAGCCGGTCTTTTCTTCTTCAATTAAATCTGCGCCGCCCGTATGAGCGGTGATCAGGAGGGGAAGCCCGCAACTGAGTGCTTCCTGTTGGACCAGGGCCCGGCCTTCAACAATAGAAGGGAGAACGAGAAAATCGCAGGTGGACATCAGATCAAGAACGGCCGGGTGAGGCCGGGGCGGTTCATAGACAAAACCGGCGAATTGATTTCTGTAAAAATTCATGGGAGCCGCGAGCGATCCCATGAGAACGAGTTCGATGTCGGAGCGGTTAAGGAGTTTCATGGCTGCGAAAAGATCGGCCAATCCTTTTCTTTGCGATAAGGTCCCGGCAAAAAGAATCCGCAATCGCTGATTCATTGGGCGTGATTGGAGAGGACGAAGTGGAGGGGATCCGAATTCGGATACCTTGCATTTTTTACGAGCCGAGATGGGCAGTGATTCCCAAACAAATTGGCTTGGGCAAATGACCTGGTCGGCCAGCGCGAGTTCCTCGGTTTTGTGTTGGAATTTTTCCTCGGAATTGCGCGTGGAAAAAAGAGTGGGTTCCCATTCAGGAAAGCGATCAGCTTCCTCCTGGAGGAGACGGCGGCTGGTTTCCCAATAAGCAATGGGGAGTTCGTAACAGGTCTTGAGACCGATTCGTTGAGCGGTTCGAAAGGTTTCCAGAGCCCCGTCTTCATAAGCATAAACCGTATTGGTTCCAGGATGTTTTGCAATCCATCGCGCAACCATCCGGTCCAGATCCTGATAAACGGCATCGGTTGAGGCCCAACCGGTTTCGTGGGTGGTGAGAAGAGGGATGCCGAATCGTTGTGAAAGAAGGCGAAGCGATTCCCGAAGCGGTCGGGTATGGATTTTGGTGCGCGGTAAATTATAATGCCGACGTCCTGATCGGGTTGCCAGAGTGGTAAAAAAAGCGTTGAGAGTTCCTGCCTTTTGGAGCCCGTCAATCAGGGCTCGCACAAATTGATTTCCAGTGGGATGACTCACGGTGATCATTGCGCGACCTTTTTCAGCACCTTAAGATATTTTTTTGCCACTTCAATGCTTGTGTATTGAGAAAGATGTTCGGCGGCGGCTTGACGGTATTGCGCCTGCATGGATTCGTTGCCAAGAAGAGTTTCGATGGCTTGTGCCAGTGGCTCGGTTTCACCATAAGGAAATAGAATTCCGCCGGAACCGATGGCATCGGGAAGGCCGCCACATTCCGCTCCAATCGCAACACATCCGCAGGCAATGCCTTCCAACGCGACAAGGCCAAACGGTTCCTGCCAGCGCGATGGAATCACGATGATCTTATGCGAGTTGAGCATGGCTGCGAGATTCTCTGCGGTATGAGTCCCGCAGAAGTTCACCTGGTTATTCAGTTCAAGCCTGGCACATTGTTGTTCAAGTGATGCCTGTTCCGGACCGTTTCCAATGATGGTTAATCGCGGGGTGATTCCCCTTGTTTTCAGGATGAAAAGCGCGTCGAGAAGCAAGTCCACACCTTTGTCCCAGACCAGGCGTCCTAAAAAAACAAGATCCTGTTCCCGTTTGGCGGTCGGATCCAATTTGAAAACCTGGTTCCGATACGGGTTGCCGATAATGATTGAGGGCACCCGGAGATGTTTAGACATGACCTTGCTGATGGAGATATTGGTGGCATATTTGCAAATCCATTGTTTGATCCGATCCCGGAGGTTGATTCGCCCGTTCATTCGGGCGATCCAGGTATGATGAGCCACGACCCATGGTTTACGAATAAAAAGCAGAGGCCATGCAGTTTTTAAACTGATATTATTATGAAAGAAAACATCGCACCATCGTGTTAAATGGATCAGTTGAAAGGGAGTGGGGCGGCGAATGATTTCAAATGGGAACTCGATATTGCTCTTGGTTTTTGTCCGGGTAATGACTTTTACTTCATGGCCGAGTTGGAAAAATTTATGCGCAAGGTTATAGCTTACCTCCTCGATCCCGCCAACGCTCGGATGAAAGAAATGTGAGGAAAGAAGGATTTTCATGCGGTCAGATCCTGTAGAAATTGACGGGTGACGTCAGGCAAAATCTGGTGAGGTTTGCCAGGCTGAGCCGCTGCCAGACGCGCTGGAAAATCGGATCCCATTTTAATGAGCAACGGTGAATACCCGGTTTCTTGCCACTGATGGTAATGGATCTCATCGCGATTCACGATCACAGGAAGTCCCTGTTCCAACAGAGCCGCAACCGTCCCGCTTTTTCCAATCAGTTCCCAGGGGGAAGTCGCAATGCCGAAATCCAGAGTCGAAAAAAATCCAGCAATCGTTTCTGGCGATTGTTCACCTAAGGTTTGAAATTCAAAAACGCCATGATAGTCGCGTTTTATTTCCCTCCAAAGTCTTTGTCCCGATCCCAGGCGGCCAATGTGAGAAATCTTTATTTTTTTGCCGGTCTCACGGAGATGCGAGAATAATGGTTCGGGCGGCCAGATCGGATGGAGGGTTCCAAAAAGGCCAAAATTCCATCCCTCATGAGGTTGACGTTGCGCCTCATGGATTGGGATATTACCGAATAACGGCAGTTGAGTGGCCTTGATTCCATGAGTGTGCAACAGCGCGATGTAAGCTGGATTATTGGTATGAATGACGCGGACCTCAAGCTGATGCAGAATTTTTAAAATGATCTGGCGTTGGAGCATTCCGATGAATCGCTGTTTCAAGCACGCGTTCTTTTCGGCCCCGATCCAGAGTTCATGAAACATGAGATGCACGGGGCGTTGTGCTACAATGGCTTTCAGCAAAGAAGGAAGTTGCCAGTCGATGCCTTGCGGATGAAAACCGTAACAGACAAACTGGAGACTGACAAAATCAGGAGAGAATTCCTCGATGAAATCCCGGGCCATTCTGACGCGATCGGACCAGGGCTGGTTGAAGCTGAGCCGCAGTAAATTCTGGTCACGGGAGGGCGAACGTCCTCGCCAGCTGTTCCCTCCCGGCTCGTGAGGACACTCGCCCTCCCAACTCGTGGGGACGCTCGCTTTCTCGATTTGCGGATCGTTGAGGGCAATTAGCCGGACTTGGTGTCCTTGGCGTTGACACTCAGCTGCCAGGAGTCGGGTGTAATCGCCGACGCCGTCGTGTGAGGGTTCAAGGCTGCTGGTAAGAAAAACAATTTTCATCAGAGTCGTCGTGAACCAATCTTGCGTGCCGGAATACCGATCCAAATTTCAAAAGGCGGAATGGAACGAGTGACTACCGCACCTGCACCCACGACAGAGCCTTCGCCGATGATGACGCCTTTTAGCACCACGACATTGACGCCGAGCCAAACATTGGGGCCGATGATAATTTCCGATTCCGGCCCAGGATTTACTCCGATGGGATGTCCCGTATCCATGCTGTGATCATGATCGATAAATTTACAGCCGGAGGCAATGAGACAATGATCCGAAAGCGTGATGCCACGGCTGATATTGAATTCGCAATGATTTCCAAGAAAGATCTTGTTGCCAATTCGAATTGAAGGCCCAGGGGCTTCAATGCCGTCATATTTAAAAATCAAATGATCCTCTAAAATCGTTTCGATTCCGATGCAAAGTTGATGAGGCCAATTCACGGTCATCTTTCCGGGAAATGTTCCTCTTCCGATGGAAACCCCACGGAATCTCCAGTAGATCTTCCGGCACGCACGCACGCTTTTCTCCATATAACTGAAGAGCCGGAATTGAGCTTGATGGATTAATTTTGTTTTCATGGCAGATTATCGTCCCACGGCCACCACCGGGCGTCCGCCGGGGCCGACGTTGCCGGGCGGCGGAACCTTGCCGCCCTGGTTCAGCGCCTCAAACTGCCGGCCGTTCAGCGGCGTATGCACCGCCGTCTGGTAGGTGGCGGGGTCGAGCACGTTCTGGCCGTTGCCCGGCGCGGGCGGCGGCAGGAAAAATTCCGGCGGCTGGCCGGTGTCCGACGACGCGCCGGATTTGATC
>Ga0118677_10007914_pt1 | contig 17322 bp, 16 predicted proteins | sample AliMusrvi5mmetaG_FD_86154 | JGI IMG/M metagenome (GOLD analysis project Ga0118677, IMG submission 86154) | reverse complement strand
CATATGAACAACGTATGGTATACTTCACTCTCCCCGGTGAAGGAAGCTTATTTTAATTGCATTGGGCAGGATGCCGGCGGCCCATAAAATGCCCTATTTATGCACCGTTACTCCGTTTTCCGCGCGTAAGGTTGCGCGTTGATGCGGGTGAGGACGTGGTGGTCGTAGGCTGCTTTATACATGCCCAGGTTGGCCATCAGGAAATACATCCAGGCGGGGAACAGCGGTTGGCGGACGAGTTGGAGCGCTTCGGCGGGCAGGTCTGTTTCTGCGGCGAGGGCGTCGATGGTCAGGTCGAATGCGCGGACCAGGTGACGCGTCATGTTGCCGTAGTGCTCCAATGGTTGTCCACTGAACATGCCGCCGCCACCGATGGCCAGACCTCCGCTCCACTGCACGCCGGCTTCGCGGGTGAATTCCCGGCAGATGGCAAGGGCGATGTCGTTCTGCTTTGCCTCGAAGAAGCCGCAGTTTACCACTGCCAGCCAGCGCTGGGCTTGTTCAGGCGGCTGTGTCTGATAGACGGCGGCCAGCCGCTCCAGCGCCTGCGTGGTTTCCGCCGGCAGCGCGTCGACATAGAGTGGGAAGACCAGCGCCACCGCATCCGCCGCGCGCACCTGCGCTTCCAGCGCCGCCCAGCGCTCCGGTTTGCGCATCGCCACCGTAATGCGCTGCACGTCTACCTGCCAGCCGTGTTTCTGCACGCCGTCCGCCAGGCGGCGCGCGAGCATCTCGGAGGTGCTCTTGGCGCGCGGGCTGCCGACCAGGGCTATCATACGTTTGTTGCTCATGCCGCTACCCCCACTTGACGCAGTATGCCGGTGAGCAGCGCGCGCTGCTCGTTAGTCGTTTGCGTGCCGGTCAGCACCAGCGAACCGCTGGCCGGCGCATGCATATTGATCGCGTTGCGCTGAACCAATTGGGCGAAGATGTCGGCGCCGGCGGGATTGGGTTGCCGCTGCCATCCCACCGCGAGCAATGACGGCGGATTCGGATAGCGCAACCGGTGATGCATCTCGCCGTTGACCTTCACGAACAGGGGGGAAATGGTCGGGACGACGCGATCAACGGCGGTCTTCAGCACTCCGCCATAGCCGCCGAAGGAGACGGGGGTGAGAAAGACGCGCAGGTCGCATTGCACCAGGGCGCGGGCGACGGTGCGGCCGTCGTCATCGATCAGGCACTCACCCGGCGTCTTCAGCCAGCACCCGAAGCATCCGACGCACGGGTGAATCTTCATGTCGGCCACGCGTAGACTCTCGACCGTGGCGCCACCGGCGGCCAAGGCGTCGGTCAGCAAGTCGTGGATGGCAGCCAATTCCGTATCGGTATTGGCGCCTCCATACAGAATTACGGTATGCATGTTGGTTCCTCCGTTGGGGACGTTGGAATAAACGGCGGCAACTCACCTGCTTCCAACCGGGCAATGACACTGTCCAGCCAGACCAGGTGGGCTTCCGTCATCTGGATGCCGCACTCCAGCGTGAGCATCCAGCAATAGATTTCGCGCGGTGGGGCGGACGCCGGCGTGACGGCGGGACATTGCGCGGGGATGCGGCGCAACTCTTCCAATCCCGCCCGGCATTGCGCCGCCGCGCGGCGAAAGATCGCCAATACCTCCGCGTCGGTGAGTTGCCCGGCAAAAAACACTTGGATCAACTCCGCGCTGCGCCCGCCCTTCATCGCCAGCGGGGTGGTTAGCCACGCGTGCAAGGCTTCCCGCCCGGCTTCGGTGATATGGTATACCTTGCGGTCGGGATGGTCTTCCTGCTCGACCACCACCTTCTCCGCCAGGCCTTGCTCCGCCAGCCGTCCCAGCGTGCGATAAATCTGACTCTGATCCGCCGGCCAGAAATGCTGCACCGACAGGTCGAAGATCGCTTTCAAGTCGTACCCGGACGCCGGTTCATACTGTAAAAAGCCCAGAATGGCATGCTCTAGCGACATAGCAAATATTCTCCCAGTCCAGTATCTGTCCATTCATGTATTGGACTGGTCCTATAGTATACTCACTTTGGCGGGCTGTCAAGAGGGTTGGGAAGAAATATTGCAATCGTTTTGGCCGTTCTGGCGCGCGAGCGTCCTCGCGAGCACTCCAGTGGTTTCGATACGACCATCCGTGGTCTACTCAACCACCGGAGTGCTCGCGAGGACGCTCGCGCGCCAGAACGGGCTGGGCACTTACCTTTTTTCAGGTCACCCAGGTTCATCGGACGAATCGGTCGGATCCGACGGATCACCCACACAAACCTGACACCCGACACCTGAAACCTTTTCCAGGTTGACCGTTAAATCGGCTTGACGCATAATAGCCTCGTGGAAGGGAGGCGTTATGGTTACGGCGATCATCCTCATCAATGTCAGTCAGGGTCGCGTGCCGGAGGTGGCGGAAGCGTTGATCCGCTTGCCGGGCGTGGCGGAGGCATATTCGGTGGCGGGGTCGTATGATATCGTCGCCATTGCGCGCGTGCGGCAGCATGAAGAGTTGGCCGATCTGGTGGCCGCCCACCTGCGGAATATCCCCGGCATTACCGCGACCAACACGCTGATTGCCTTCCGCTCCTACTCGCAGCGCGATCTGGCGGCGATGTGGGATATCGGTTTCGAGGAGCCGCTGGAATGACCGCGAAAGAGATGGTCCGGCGCGCCATTGCGCGCGATGACCCACCCCGCGCACCGGTGCTATTTTTCAACCGCGACGTACAGCTTTCCGACATCCACGGTCTCGGATGCGCGGCGGCGGCCGGCTTTACCCCCGCCCGGCCCGGCGTGGGCGAGTGGGGGTATGCGTGGGCGAGCCTGGACGAGACGATGGGGCAACCGTCTACGCATCCGCTGGCGGATGACGCCGCCTTCGCCGGTTACCGCCCGCCCGATCCCACCGCGCCGGGTCGCTTCGACCACCTGGAGGCGGAGATCGCCGCGCACACGGATCGATTTCTGCTCTTTTGCCTGGGCATCTCCGGATTCAATCAGGCCACCTTCCTGCGCGGCTACGAGCAATTCCTGCTGGATTTAAGCGAAGAATCGCCGCTGGCCACCCGCGTGCTGGATTACGTCTTCGACTTTGAAAACGGCCTGATCGAGCAACTGGCGGCCTATCCCCTCGACGGGGTGAAGTTCGCCGACGACTGGGGCACGCAGCAAGGGCTGATGATCTCCCCCGCGCTCTGGCGCGCCGTCTTTCGCCCGCGCTACGCCGAACAATTCGCCCGCATTCACGCGCAGGGAAAACAGGTGTGGTTCCACTCCTGCGGCAACGTCCACGCCATCCTCGGCGACCTGATCGACATCGGCGTCGACGTGCTGGAGCTGCTGCAGCCGGATATCTTCGGCATCGAGCGGCTGGCGAAAGAGTTCGGCGGCCGCGTCTGCTTCTGCTGCTCGATCGACCACCAGCGACTGGCCGTCAACGGCACCCGCGCGGAAATCTTCGCCTACGCCCGCCGCTTAAAAATCCACCTCGGCGCCCCCCACGGCGGTTTCATCGGTTACGTGGAAGACTATCCCTCGCTGGGGATGGATGACGAGCATTATACGTGGATTCGGGAGGCGATGACGGGATTGTCTGAACCTTGATTTGAAGGATTGAAGGATGAGCTTGATGATTGATCTGTAAACTCTGGCGCGCGAGCGTGACCGCTAATCATATAATCACAAAAATCACCGAAATCACAGTTCAGACAAAAATCAAGCTCATCCTTCCATCCTTCAAATCAAGGTTCAGACCAAAACTCCTCCAACACCCCCCGATAATCCAAATTCGAGAATTCTTCCTCGTCCGCTTCCCAATCGGCGGGCAGTAGATCGCGATACGGCGATTCCAGGAAGCGGTCGTCCATCAGCACTACTACGCCGCGGTCAGTTGGGGTGCGGAAGACGCGGCCGGCGGCCTGGATGACGCGGATCATGCCGGGGACGATGAAGGCGTAGAGAAAGCCTTCGTCTTCGCGCTGCTCGTTGAAAAAGTTACCGATCAATTCCTGTTCCAGCGAGAGCGCGGGCAGGCCGGGGCCGATGATGAGCGTGCCGACCAGTTGCTCGCCGGGCAGGTCGATGGCTTCGCCGAATAATCCGCCCATCACCGCCAGGCCCAGGTTGGTCTTCCCGTCGCCGGCCGTGCACGCTTTGCGCAAGAATTCCGCCTGCTGCTCCAGCGACATGCCGGGGCGCTGCACGTGTATGGCGATGTCTTCCGGCCTGGTCACCATGATCTCCGCCCACACCGCGCTCAAGTAGGCGTAGGAGGGGAAGAAGGCCAGGTAATTGCCGCGCCGCGCCCGCGCCGTCTCCAGGATGACCCGCGAGACGGCGGGACGGGTGGCGTCGCGCGCCTGGTATTTGGTCGAGACATTCGGCACGTGCAGATAGAGCCGGTTTTCGCGCGGGAAGGGGCTGGGCAGCGCGAGATAGCCGCCGCCTTCGCGCACCCCGAGCAGCTCGCTGAAATAGTCGCGCGGCGACAGCGTGCCGGAGAAGAAGATCGCCGCCGTGCTGCGCTCCAGCCGCCGCCGCAGCAACGGGCCGGGATGCACGCAGGACAACCGCAGGCGCAGCGTGTGCCCGTGCGCGCTGATATACGGGACGTGCTCGGGGGTGAGTTCGGCGGCGATGCGGGCAAAACGCGAGAAGGTGAAAAAGAGCTCGCGCAGGTTGGTGCGCGTCTCCCCGCGCGGCAGCAGCGCCAGCGTTTCCAGCAGGCGATCCTGCACGGCGGTCAGCCAGTTTTCCAGGTCGGCCGGCAGTTCCGGCAGTTGCATCGCCTGGCTGCCTTCCATCTCCAGCGCTTCGCGCCAGGCGCGAAACTGCCACTGCAAGGGATGCAGCGCGTCGGGCAAGCCCGGCACGGCATAGGCCGCCAGTTCCTGCAACAGCGCTTCCTCCAGCACCCCGGAATACATCTCCCGCCCGCGCGGCAGCAGGTTGTGCGCTTCATCGATCAGGAAAAGGTGATCGTCCGGCAGGCCGGGGAAGAAGAAGCGCCGCAGCCAGACCGAGGGATCGAAGACGTAATTGTAATCGCAGACGATCACATCCGCGTGCAGCGAAAGGTCCAGCGCCAGCTCGAACGGGCAGAGTTGCTCCTGCTCCGCGACCTCGGCGATCAGCTCCGGGGTGAACTCCTCCGCCGTCGCCAGCAAGCGCGCCACCACCGGCTCGGAGCGGACGTAATAGTCCTCCGCGTAGGGGCAGACGAGGTCATCGCAATCCGGGCGTTCCATGGCCCCCGGCAGCGGGCAGCAGCGCGACTTGGCCGACAGGTAGAGCACGCGCAACCGCGCTCCCTGGGCGCGAAACAGCGCCAGCGCATGGCGCGCCGCTTCGCCGCCGGCGGATTTCGCGGTGAGGTAAAAGAGCCGGTTATAGCCGTGGCGTCCGGTCAGCTTGCGCAGCGCGGGATAGAGCACGCCGACCGATTTGCCGATGCCGGTGGCGGCTTCCGCCAGCAGGTCGTGCCGGTTCTCGATGGCGCGTTCCACCGCGGTGATCAAGGCCGGCTGGCCGGGACGGAGCGTGTCGAAGGGGAAGCGCAGCTTGCTGAGGCTTTTGTTGCGCACCTGCTGCCACTCCCGGCGTTCTTCCTCGCGCCGCAGCAACACCATCGCCAGCGCGGCAAACGCCTGCCGCGAGTCTTCCGCGCTCCACGGCAACACGAACGCGCGCTCCGCCAGCGTTTGCGGCTGCACGTAGGTGAGCACCGGCGTCACCCGCGCGCCGGGATGCTGGAGGCAGCAGAAATGGTGATAGAGCTGCAACTGCGCCAGGTGCAGCGGATTGTCATCGGCGCGCAGCGCGTCCAACGCGCGGTAGGTGGATTTGATCTCCTCGACCGTCACCCCCTCGGCGTCCACCAGCAACCCGTCGATCCGCCCGCGCACCACCAGCCGATACTGCTGCCACTCGAACTCCAACCGCACCGGCGCCTCGCGCTGATATCCCGCGGGCCGGCACGCCAGCACGTCCTGATGCACCGCCTGCCCGATCGCCGCCCGATTTCGCGGCGAAAACTCCCCGCCGATGCCGCCCGCGCGCACCGTCAGATTGAGAAACTCCACCACCCCCAACTCGAGCACACGCACCGGCACCTCTTAACGAACACAGATGTTTCCTACTTCATTCAGCGGAGCGCACCCGCATTCCTGCCGGAAAGCCCGTTCGTAGTAAACCCCGCAGCGCAGCGGAGGGGTGGCAACCCTCCCGTGCCACGCCCTGAAGGACGTGGCAAACTGGAACAAACACGCTGAAGCGCGCTCAGAAATTATGTGAGAGCGCTACCCGACCACCGCTCCGCAGGGACAATTTCGTTTTTGTTCGTGCCTTTCGTGGTTCGTCCTCGTTCGCTTTATCCGCCTACCTTCGTTTGCGCTTGCACCTGCGCCTCTTTGGAGGCCTCAAAGGACTCGCTGTATTCGACCAAGTCGATGTTGCAACCGGCTCCGAGGACGATGCGCTTGCCGCGCACGACTTTCGCCGTGGTCTGTTCCAGTTGGATATCATCGCCTTCGATGGTATCCGCCGTCAGCGTGTGCCGATGGTTGGTCAGCGCGTGCAAGAGTTTATCCAGGCCGGCAACGTGCTTCGGCAGCGCCGCGCGGATGGTGCTGCCGCCGATTTCGCGCGCGCGGCAGTCGCCATGCAGGATGATCTCGATGGTGTCGGCGTTCAGCAGACCATCGATGGCGAACCCACCGCGCGCCGTGAAGTGTTCGGCGGTGCAATCGCCGTGCACCGTAAGGGCGCCATGAATTTCCACCCCTTCGGCGGTGATGCTGTGCTGAAAGCTGGCGGTGCCATCGACCTGCAGCTCTTTGACGCTGGAATCGTCCTGAATCGTGCCGGCGCCGTGGATATGCAGCGCGTCAACCTGCTGTAATCGATCCAGCTTGCCCGCGCCGTGAATGGTGACGGCGCCGCCGGTCACCAGGCCGTTGACGCGGCCACTGCCGTTGATGGTCAGGCGGCGGCAATTTACCTCCCCGTTGATCACCCCGCTGCCATTGATGGTGATATCACGATATTGACCACCGCCGACCTCTCCGGAGCCATTGATCGTCATGTCCGGACGTGTTTCTTCGTTCATCTCATTCTCCTTCGGAAAGTAGCAATTTGAGTTGTTCGATATATTGCGCGAGTGGCAAGCGCGCGACGATCTTCGTGCCCGATTCCACCAGCACCGCCGTGGCGCCGGCCAGCAGGCAGCAGGTCGAAACGCCCAGTTTCCGCAGCACCATCACCTCGCAGGCGCCGTCCCGGCAGACCTCGGCCTGTTCCAGCAGCAACCCCAGCACCATCTCGCCTTCCTCGCGGCTGATCTCGCCGCTCCGCAGCAGCGTCTCCAGCAGAAAGACCGCCAGAATCTGGGCAAAGGTAAGGGTGGGCAGCTCACCGGCCTGCCGGCGAAACAGTTCCAACGAAGCCGCCGTCACAATGTTACGCGAAACCAAGGCCGCGCCACTCAGCGCCACCTGCAGCGGATGCACGGAGAGCAACTCCGCCAATGCGTCCAGCGAGGCATCCTCTTTCAACTGCAGAATCTTCTCGATGCGCACCAGCACTTTCCCGCGTGGGAAAAAGGTCTCCTGCCCGGTAAAGGTGGACTTGCGGATAAACCACTCCTCCGGAATCAACCCCTTGCGCTTCCAGCGGTACAGTTGCCCATACGAGATCCCCACCAGCGTCAACAGGTCTTTTTTCGCAATCAGTTCATCCGTCATTCATCGATCCTTCTGCACTGGAAATACGGTTTTCCCCTGCATGGCGTTAGTGTAACATAACACTGTTACGCTGTAAAGGGGGTTTGGCGAGATATTTGGTGACGTGAACGCGCCTTGGTGGGGGTGCCAAAGCGGCGCTGAGGCGCCGCACTCCATAATTGCCGATCAGGTTTACGATTAGGTGAGTGGCGACGCGGACGCGCCTTGCTGCGGCTGCGGCGCTACTACGAGCCCAATTGGGTGCGTCCTTGGTGGACTGCGGAAGTGGCGCTGCGGTCCCGCACTCTATAATTATCGAATATGTATTTGTATTATATTAGCGAAAGCAGGTTTACTTTAGCGATGGGCTGGGTATAATGCTTTTTATTGAGCAATGACGCCTGGAGCCAGCACACTCCTGGCGTTGGCACTCGACGGATATGCTGCCTCATCGGCGGTAAGCAGGGATGGGGTGGACGGATTTTATGGAGGGATGGGATGAAATACGTGGCGGAGACGATGCCGGAGATCGTGCGGGTGAAGAAGGAAGAGGGATGTTCGCGGGCACAGGTGGCGCAGTATTTGCGGGTGCATCCGCGGACGCTGGATTTGTGGGAACAGCGCTACCCCGAGATGCGCGAGGCGTTGCAGGTGCGGACGGCGCTGGTTGCGGCGGCAGTGGAAGAGGCGTTGTACCGGTTGGCGACGGGGTTCGAGTATACCGAGGTGACCGTGACGCACACCGGCAAAAAAAAGACGGTGAAGCGCGTGACGAAGCAGGTGCTGCCCAAGGCGCAGGTGGCGATTTTTTGGCTACAACGCCGGATGCCGACGTATTGGGGCGGGAAAGCGCCGCTGGAGCCGCGGGTGGACGAGTGGGCGCGGTTGAAGCAGCATTTAGCCAAGCAGGGGTTGGTGAGCGGGCCGAATGGGTTTATGTTGGTGAGTGAGATGGCGGGGGGAGGATAGGGGGTGTTGGGCTGAACCTTGTAACAAGCTGCTGGATGGGGAGGATGGCACGCTGTTCATCCTGCCCATCCGGTAAATCCCAGCCCTTCCCATCGCCATCCCACCCCCATTGCTGCTACTATAAACGCTATGAACGATCCTCAAACCATATCGGGAAGCGGGCGCTGGGCGTGCTTTGGGGCGCGGCTCTTTGATGGCGATTCGGTGCGTGAGGGGCAGGCGGTGCTCATTGACGGGGCGCGGATTGCCGCCATCGTGCCGATCGCGGAGATTCCGCGCGATATCCCGGTGGTCGCGCGGCCCGACTGCACCCTCCTTCCCGGGTTGATCGATATGCACGCGCATTTCATGCGCTGGGAGGGGGCGCTGTATCTGGCGTACGGCGTGACCACCGTGCGTGATGTGGCGAACCCGTTGGCATGGATTCTGGCCCGTCGCGCGGAGGCGCCGGGGCAGGCATGGCCGCGCTTGCTGACCACCGGCCCCGCGCTGGACGGGCCGTCGCCGCACTGGCCGGAGATCTCGATTGGGTGTCGCGACGGGGACGACGCGCGCCGGCAGGTGCGCGCGTTGGCAGCCGCCGGGGTGGACGGCATCAAGCTCTACGTACGCTTGCCGGTGGACTGGATTGCCGGCATCGTCGAGGAGGCGCACAGCGCGGGGTTGCCGGTGCTGATGCATGCCGGTTCCCAAAGCGTGCTGCAGGCCGGGGACGCGGGGGTCGATGAATTTTTTCACCTGGACGGCTTGCTGGCCGATATCTGGCCGGATTGCCCGGTCGGCGGCTGGCTGGAACTATGGGGGCATCCGGCGTTCCCCACCACCTGGGCGCGGCAACAACAGGTGGCGGATGCCATCGCGCACCGCGGGCTGATTATGACACCGACGCTTACCGTGTGGGAATGGTTCAGCCGCCAGTGCTACCGCGCGCACCCCGCGCCCGCGGATGCGCCGTATCTTCCCCCCCAATTTCTCGCCTGGACGACGGCCGGCGCCGCCAACCCCGCGCTGGGCGCGCAGTGGTGGAGCGCCATCACCAATGCGCAGCGCTTCATCGGGTTGCTGCTCGAACGCCAGGTGCGCGTGCTTCCCGGCACCGATGTCCCGTGGACCCAGCACCTGCCCGGCCACCTGCTCTGGCGTGAACTGGCCTTCCTGGTCGGCGCCGGCATGTCCCCCCTCGATGCCTTGCGCGCCGCCACCTCGCGCGCCGCCCGCGTCCTCCGGCTGGACCACATCGGGCGACTCGCCCCCGGCTGCCAGGCCGACCTGGTCTTCGTCGACGGCGATCCCACCCGCGCAATCCCTGCCCACCCCACCATTGCCGGCGTGGTGCACGCCGGTCGCTGCTACGATCAACCGACGCTGCTCGCACGGGCGCAACGCGACTTAGCCTCCTTCGAAGATGAGCCCATGGGGATCGCGTTCAAGCGCTATTATGGATCACCCGCATAGCGGTTTTTTCACCGCGGAGGACGCGGAGGGGGAATTTAATTGCTACCCGTTCGGGCATCTCTGGCGCGCGAGCGTCCTCGCGAGCACTCCGGTGGTTTCGATACAACTAACCGTGGCCTACTCAACCACCGAAGTGCTCGCGAGGACGCTCGCGCGCCAGCGATGCCCGAACGGGTACTTTAATTGTTCCTCTGCGTCTGCCGTGGTGAAAAAAACCGCTATGACAAATGTCATAGCCGACCGCCCGCGCATCTGATATACTGCGGCGGTTTGGCGCTTTCCAGGGGATCGACGCCGGCGTTTATTTTGAGGTCACGATTATGCCATTTCGCCTGTTTACCGGAGTTCTGGTGGTCATCTTCGCCGGCAGTTTGCTGGTGGCGAGTTACCGGACGATCGGCGCTGCCGAACCGAACGAGAATGCCTGCGTGACTTGCCACAGCAAGAAGACGCCCGGCATCGTCGGGCAGTGGAAGGAGAGCAAGCATGCCGCGATGGGGGTCGATTGCGCGAGCTGTCACGGCGCCACCGCGGGAACGCCGGGAGCGGTCAAGCACTATCTCGGCAGTTACGTGAATCCGCTGGTGACGCCGAAAACCTGCGCGCAGTGCCATCCCGACGAGGAGAAGGAGTTCAGCGCCAGCCATCATGCCAATGCCGCCAAATTCATCGGTTCGCTGGATAACGTGCTGGGGGAGATGATCGAAGGTGGCCCCGCCGCCAACCAGGGATGCAAGCAGTGTCACGGCAGCACGGTGAAGGTGCTGGCGGACGGCACGCTCGATGCGAATACCTGGCCCAACTCCGGCATCGGCCGCCTCAATCCCGACGGCAGCGCCGGCGATTGCAATGCCTGTCACGGGCGGCATAACTTCTCACTGGCGCAGGTGCGCACGCCGGAAACCTGCGGAAAGTGCCATCTCGGACCCGATCACCCGCAGATGGAGATTTACAACGAATCCAAACACGGCATCGCTTACCACGCCAATCTGGACAAAATGAAGCTGGGTTCAGAGAAATGGGTGGTCGGCCAGGATTACTCCGCCGCGCCCAATTGCGCCACCTGCCACATGGGGGCGACGCCCGGACAACCGGTGACGCACGATGTCGGCGCGCGCATTAGTTGGACGCTGCGCCCGCCCATCTCCACCAAGCTGGAGAAAGCCGATACCAAACGCGCCGCCATGCAGGATGTCTGTGCCCAGTGCCACGGCAAAGCGCATATCGACGCGCATTACAAGCAGTACGACGCGACGGTAAATCTCTATAACGACAAGTTTGCCAAGCCGGCCAAGGAGATCATGGATCAGCTCTATGCCGCGAAACTGCTGACGCCGACGCCGTTCGACGAGAAGCTGGAGTGGACCTATTATCTGCTCTGGCACCATGAAGGACGCCGGGCGCGCCACGGCGCGGCGATGATGGGGCCGGATTACGTGCAATGGCACGGCATGTTCGAGGTGGCCGACCGCTTCTACAACGAGTTCCTCCCGCAAGCGCGCGCGCTCAAACCCGAACTGGTCGACGCCGTGCTCAATCGTCCCGAGCATCGATGGATCAAAGGGATGGCCAAAGATGACCGCGAGAAGATCTTGCAATACTATAAGGAACACTACGGGCAATAAGCGCTGTTATCTTTTCACCGCAGAGGACGCAAAGGACGCAGAGGGAATTTAATTGTTCCTCTGCGTCCTTTGCGTCCTCCGCGGTGAAAAGAATCCGATAGCGAGCCACATGCTATCGATCACCCACCTGCTTCAACACCCGCGGGAAGAGGATATTGTTTTCTTTGTGAATGTGGCGATGGATGTCCTGCTCCAGTTGTTGCAGACCGTCATACACGGCGCGGAAGGTGTTGCAGGCATCGGCCGGCAGCTCGTAGTTGTGCGTCACTTCGCGCATCTTCGCCAGCAGCGCGCCGGCGGCGTCGTGTTCGGCGTTGAGATCGGCGATCGCCGTTGCCACCTCGGCACTCCGGTCGCCGGCTAAGGCGCGGGTGATCGCCGGCCAGATGATCTGCTCTTCCTTCTGTAAATGGGCGGACAGTTCGTCGGCCAGCGCCGTGTAGGTTTCCAGCAGCGGCTGCAGCACGTCGCTATGGTTGGGGCCATGCACGCGGGCGACCAGCGCCAGCAGCCCTTCGAGCCGGGGTAATTCTTTCCACAGAAAGGCGTGGTGCGTGGCGATGATGTGCGCCTGCAACTCGTCGAGGGGCGCCTGTTGCCAATCGCGCTCGGTGGTCTTTTCCGCGGCCGCTTGCGTGATCGCCGCCTGCAAGACGGCGAGTACCGTCTCCAGTGGTGCCTTCGCCTTCGCCGCCGCCTCGCGCAGCGGGAGCTTGCCGCCGCAGCAATAATCGATCCCCAGCGCCTCCATCATGCGCAATGTCGCCGGATACGCCGCCGCGATCGCGCTCACCTGCGTGTCAGCCGTCAAGGTCAGTTCTGCCATGTCCGTCTCCTCCTTCGGGATATATCATGAGAATACCCGCAAATGATTGAAGGCACTATGACATAGGTAATACTGCCAAATATTTTTCATCTCCGCCCGAGCGGTCGGGTATCTGGTCTTTTTTACCGCAGATTTCGCAGATTACGCAGATTGAGATTGATACAGGCCGGCAGCCAATAGCTGATAGCCTGATCGGTTAAAACAGTTATTTTTTTCATTATGACATATATCATATACGGTGCAAATATTGCCCGGTATGATCAGCGAGTAGATTCCCGGAAGGAGCACAAGATGAACGAACATGTCTTTACCGCGACCGTCGATGTACGGCCCATGCCGGCGCCGGAGAAGCACCAGAATATCTTCGCCGCCTACGACAGTCTGCAGCCGGGCGAGAGCATGCTGCTCAATGACCACGAGCCCCGCCCGCTGTATTACCAGTTCCTGGTCGAAATGCCCGACCAGTTCGAGTGGGAGTATCTGGAGCAAGGACCGGTGGTGTGGCAGGTGCGGATCGGCAAGAAGTGAGGGCGGATTCACCGGATGCACAGGATGAAATTTATGATAGGCAGGATGGGGTAATTTTTTATGCGAATGCCAATATGAAAAAAGTAACCATTCAGACTATCCCGGCGCACGAGCGTCCTCGCGAGCACTCCGGTGGTTTCGATACGACCCTCCGTAGTCTACTCAACCACCGGAGTGCTCGCGAGGACGCTCGCGCGCCAGAGGAACTGAACGATTACGAAGCAGGAAAATCATCCTGCTTATCCGTGAATCCATCCGTGAGACGAACTGAGGTGAGCGATGACAACACAACCGGAAATCCATGACGACATTAGCCTGCGTGAAATAATCGCCGCGTATCCGCAGGCGCGTGCGGTGATGGCGAAATACGGGTTAATGGAATGTGGCGGGTCCGCCGGTCCGGATGAACCGCTGGGGTGGTTTGCCCGGGTCCATCAGGTGGATATCGAGCAATTGAAACAGGAACTGCACGCAGCCATTGCGCTGGGGAACGCGCCGGCGTCTTCAGGCAGTCACGCAGAACCGGCGACTACTGACGCCGCTCTGGATGCCGATGGCCTGTTCCGGCGTTTCCTGGTGACGGCGGTGGCGCTTACCCTCACCGGCGGGGTGCTCTGGGGGGCGATCAACCTGACGCTGATCGCCTATCACCACCATTTCGTCTCCTGGCTGGCGGCCGGCACCCAGGCGCACGCGCACGTGCAGATTTTCGGCTGGTGCGCGCTGTTTATCATGGGCATTGCCTACCACGTGATTCCGCGCTTGAAAGCGGCGCCGTTGCAGCACGTCGCTTTGGGCTATGCGTCGTTCTGGTTGATGGCGGGCGGCGTGTTGCTGCACGCGTTTTATCGCCCGTTCATGGACAATCCGGTGCTGGCGCCGTTTCCGATCTTCGCCGGCCTGCTGGAACTGGCGGGAGTGCTGGCGTTTACGGTGGTAATCGTGGCTACCATGCGCAAAGGGAGCACGCCACCCGACCTGTCAGATAAATACCTGGTGGCCGGCACGATCGGCTTCGTCCTGATGGCGCTGATGAACGTGGTGATGCTGAGCTACATGGCCGTGATGCATACCGCCGTGCTGCCGGAACAGTGGAATTGGGCAACATACCACCTGCAACTCTACGGGTTTATCGTCTTCTTCATCTTCGGAGTGAGCCTACGGACACTGCCGGTTTTCCTGGGGAAGCCCCAGCCCGACGCGCGCTTCGACCGCGTGATCTTCCCGGCGCTGGTGGCCGGTATCCTCCTGCGTTCCGCCGGCGAGGTGCTGGCGCAAGAGGGCATCGTATCTTCCACGCTGTTGCTCATCCCCAGCGTGCTAGAGGGGACGGCGATACTCGCGTTCACCTGGAACCTGGGGGTCTTCAAACGCCAGCATGATTCCCTCGCCGGCATCCCGGACGCGGCACGCGCCTATGAACGGTATCTGTATGCGGGTTACGGCTGGTTAACGGCAGCGACGGTGGGCATCACCACCTTGACCGTTTGCCGGGCACTCGCCGGGCAGCCGACTCCCCATGCGTTGATGGGCAGCTACATGCACGCGCTGACGGTGGGCTTCATCAGCATCATGATTCTCGGCTATTCGATGCGCACGCTCCCGATTTTCCTTGGACGCCAGGTGCACAGCGTGCGCTTGCTCAATGCGACCTTCGTGCTGATGATGATCGGCTGCACGCTGCGGGTGGTGTTCCAGGCGCTGACCGTACCGTTCGGCATTTGGCCGTTCGCCGTGGCCGGCATGTCCGGGTGGGTGGAAGCCGTCGGGTTGGCACTCTACGGGTACAATCTGCTCTGGACCATTTACGCGCGTGAGGCTCCCGTTCCGCAACGCGCTGATGCCATAGACCCGAATGCCATCGCCGGCACGCTAACGGTGGCACGACTGGTAGAACTCTACCCGCAGACAGTCGCTGTGCTGCTGGCGATGGGATTCGAACCGCTGGCCAACCCGGTGCTCCGCCAGACCCTCGGCAAGCGCATCACCCTCGAAGCCGCCGCGCAAATCAAACACATCCCGCTCGACGATTTGCTGCACCGTTTGCGCGAGGTGGCGTAAGCAGGGACCCACTGCTGTGGGCTATGGAATTGTATGCCAATATTTTGTCCGGCTCATTAATCATTCCGCCCCCTGGCGCGCGAGCGTCCTCGCGAGCAGGTCGGGTATCCTCCGGTGCTCGCGAATACGTTCGCGCGCCAGGGGGCGGATCGGATATCTTTTTTCTCTGCGTCTCTGCGTTGACTTAGCAAAGCATCGTACCCAGATCAAACCGGGGTACGATGCGGATAGCGTAAGCTTAATTGGAAGCGGTTGTCTGAAAAGGTATTGGGTGAGACGCCCCTGTTCCCAGCGTTATTTCTGTTGAAGGAACAGCCGGATGGCGATCGCTGTTCCGGTTTCGGTTTTGAAGACTTTCTCGATCAGGCTGCGCAGCCGGTCGGGGTCGGCGTCGGGGTATTCCCCCGGGATGTTCACAAGCCAATCGGCATCCCAGAGGATGCGGAATTCTATGGTGTCGATGTCGCCGGCGCTGTGGTGACTGCCGACGATGCGGCAGACGTGGGTGATGGTCTCGGCATCCAATCCGAGCTCCGTCATGATGCGCCGGGCGATGGGCGGGCCTTCGAGTTCCTGAAATTTCCCGGCGGCCGACCCATGCTTGCGCTCCGCCTGCTGGATGCCGATGTCGTGCAACACGGCGGCGGCATACACCACCCGGGGATCGGCGGGTTCCGCGCGCATGATCTCCTCGGCGTAGGCGAGCACCTGCACGGCGTGGGTGATGCGGCGTTGATCGTCGCCGAATTCATCTTTCATCGCGGCGATGAGTTGGTCCACCAGCGACAACGCGGTACTCGCATCTTTCTGTTGCGCGGGATCATAGCCCAGGCATTCTTTCGCCTGCTTACACCACTGGGCACAGCCGATGCTGACCTTCGGATTTACCACCCGACCGCCGCAACGGGGACAACGACGCATACCGTCGATTTTGAAGAGTTCGACGGCATGCCCGCAATGGCTGCACTCGACCTCAAAGATATCGTCGGGCGTCCAGAAACGGCTATCCTGACCGGGGCATCCACTCATATGGGTCACCTTTCGCGTGCACGCAAGCGATAATCGGCAAAACGTTCCTCGGGCAGCGCGTTGGCGATGTAATCGCCGACAACGCGGTCGAGCAAGGCGATGATGGCAGCCGGGTCCGTCTGCTCGTCGACGACTTCCGCCAGGTGGGGATGCCGTCCCAGTTTTCCCCCGAGTAGCACCCGCACGCCGGGTGGGGACAGCGTGATGCAGCCGACCGGACAGGCAGCGCGGCAGCGCAAACAGCCCTGGCAGGTTGCCGGATCGAAGACCGGCGGCGCGCCGTTGACGGCAATGGCGGTATCGGGGCAGGCGGCAGCGCAGGCGCCGCACCGCGTGCACTCAGCAGGCGACACCGCCGGGCGGACATACCCGACCAGTCCCACCTCCGCAATCTGCGGTCGGGAACATCCATTGGGACAGCCGGCGATGGCAATGCGCAGCTTGTGATGGAAGAGGATGCGGTCACCCGTCACCCGCCGGCGCAAACGCTCCGACACTTCGGACTCGCGCACCCAATCTTCAACGGCGCGCTGCCACGCCGTGGTGTCGATCAGCAGATTCGGGCAGTTGCTCAACGTGCCGTGGCACGCCTCGATCAGCACCATCTCGCTGCCGGGTGCATTTTCTCGCGGCAACATCCGCGCCAGCTCATCGGCGGATTTCCCGCCCATCACCGCGCGAAAGCGTGCTTCCGCTTCGTGGAAATCGGCCAGCGTCACCGTCCCCTTGCCGTGGCGACGCGCCCGTTCTTCCACTTTATGCCGCACCAGCCCGCGCACAAGCAACGGCACCCCGCCCAGCGCCTGCTCCGCCGCGGTGTCCCAGATTATTTCAGCAATAGCCATCCCCAGTAGTATACCCGGCGGTCCGCGGTTGGGATATGATGAAAGTCATAGGTTATTTTTTTTCACCGCAGAGGACGCGGAGGACGCAGAGGGAGGCATATTTTTGTCCCGGAGGGACAATTGAAAATAGCCCAGGACGTCAGTCCTGGGGAAGGATGACCGGTTGTCCCCCAGTCCCGGAGTTTATGCGAGATCGCCTGTCAAGGGGGTTTTCTCATTATTTTGAATAATCTCCAGGTATTGTTTCACCAGGTAGGCTGACATGCCGGTCACCTGGCAAATGAAGTCCT
>Ga0118677_10007913_pt1 | contig 17323 bp, 18 predicted proteins | sample AliMusrvi5mmetaG_FD_86154 | JGI IMG/M metagenome (GOLD analysis project Ga0118677, IMG submission 86154) | reverse complement strand
ATCTGGAACATTTGGTTGAGTCTAAGCCGGACCCTTTCGGGGCTCTTTCGGAGCTCGAAAAGTTTATACTAGTTTATACTTATTTTGAGGGGTAAGGCTGAAAAGGAAAACCCAGCTAACACATTGTGCTAACTGGGTTTTTTGGTTGCGGGGACAGGATTTGAACCTGTGACCTTCAGGTTATGAGCCTGACGAGCTACCGGGCTGCTCCACCCCGCGTCACGGAAGGTGCGGGGGTATAGGCCATGCCTCCTGGCCTGTCCAGCCCCGCTTTTTAGCCCCATTTTCAAGCCCTTGCGGGGCCATTCAGCCGGATTTAACGCTCCCCCCTTAAGACAATCGGGATGCGCATTCTGACCCTGCTGGCCCTTGCCTGCTTGGCCACCCCGGCCATGGCCGACGAACTGTTCGATAGCGGCAAGCTGCTGGCCACTGGCGGCGTCTCCCAGGTGGAGGGCGGCGGCGGCGGGGGTCTGGCCAGCTGGGCGATGATCACCGGCTATGGCTCCGAGAGCGGCATCGGCGCCAACGTCCATTACACCGTCGCGCCGCTGACCGATTACACCCTGCAAAGCGCCGGCATCGCGGTCGGCCTGTTCGACCGGCTGGAACTTTCCTATGCGTGGCAGGGCTTCGATACCCAGAACGTCGGCGCCCTGTTGGGCGTGGGCCAGGGCTTCACCTTTCACCAGAACATTTTCGGCGCCAAGCTGAAGCTCTTGGGTGACGCGGTTTATGACCAGGACAGCTGGTTGCCCGAAATCTCCATCGGCCTGCAGCACAAGGAGAATGACCACGGCGCGATCATAGCGGCGGTGGGCGGCAAGAACAGCGTCGGCACCGATTATTACATCGCCGCCAGCAAGCTGTTCCTGGCGGAAAGCTTTCTGCTCAACACAAGCTTGCGTGAAACCAAGGCGAACCAGTTCGGCCTGCTGGGCTTTGGCGGCGACAAGCACAACGCGTACAGCAGCCAGTTCGAAGGCTCCGCCTCCTACCTGTTCAGCCGCCGCTTCACGGTCGGCGCGGAGCTGCGCACCAAGCCCAGCAATCTGTCCATCGCCCATGAAGGCGCGGCCTGGGATCTGTTCGCCGCCTACTTCTTCAACAAGAACCTGTCCGTGACGGCGGCCTATGCCGATCTGGGCAACATCGCCATCCGCAACGCCCAGCACGGCGCCTATCTGTCATTGCAGGCCGGGCTGTAAGGAGAAACGCACATGAAAAGCTCGTTTGCGCTTTGTTTTCTGCTGCTGACGGCTGCACCCGCATTTGCTGAAGACACGCTGTTTGCCGACATGGGCGGCCAGGCCGGGATCGACCGCATCGTGGATGCGTCGGTGGACAATTACCTGGCCGACGGGCGCATCAAGGCGATCTTCGATGAATCCAACATCGACCGGCTGCGCGCCGAATTCAAAGTCCAGTTCTGCCAGGTGGCGGGCGGGCCTTGCGATTACAAGGGCCATGACATGACCGCGGCGCACAAAGGCTTGCACCTGACCAACGCCAATTTCAACGCCGTGGTCGAAGACCTGCAGGATGCGATGGACAGGATCGGCCTGCCGTCCGCCACCCAGAACCGGTTCCTGGCGCGTCTCGCGCCCATGCAGCATCAGGTCGTATCGCGATGAAAACGCTGTTATGCCTCTTGCTGCTGGTGCCATCGGCCGCGTTCGCCGATGCCACCATCATGCAGAAGGGCCGCCGCTTCAATCCCGGCGAGATCACCATCGCTAAGGGCGCAAGCCTGACCTTCACCAACAATGACGAATTCATCCATCAGATCTATGTTACCGGCCTGTTCGATTCCGACGAGCGCGTGCCCGGCCAGACCCTGGTGGAGACCTTTCCGGACGAAGGCACGTTTGAGGTACATTGCCACATTCATCCCAAGATGAAGCTTGTGGTGCGTGTGAACTAGGAGACGTGCCGATGCGATCGCTGTTTCTTGCCGCTCTGGGCTTCGTCCTGGCCATTGGCCCGGCCGCCGCCGACGCGGTGGTGACCCAGAAAAGCCGCGCCTTCCGTCCCACGGAGGTGACCATCGCCAGGGGCGAGCAGGTCACCTTCACCAACGACGACAGCTATATCCACCAGATCTATGTCGACGGGCTGTTCGATTCCGACGAGAAGGCCCCGGGCGAAAATCTTAACGAGACCTTTCCAAGATCCGGCACCTTCCAGGTCCGCTGCCATATCCATCCCACCATGCGCATGACGGTGCATGTGAGATAGCCTTGGAAATACTGGCTTTTTGGTGCGGTCGCGAAAGGTGCGGAACCAGACTTAAGCCGCCATAAACCCCTGACAGGTCAAACTCTTACTGTTTTCCTGCGGGCCGTTAATGCAACTCGCCAAGTACACCATCGGCGCCAAGATCTTCGGCGCCTTCGCCGCCATGAGCGCCATCATCGGATTGATGGGGCTCGCAGGCTATGGCGTGCTGTCGGCGGCCGGCACCATCGCGGTCACGACCTTCGACGGCCCGCTGATGGCGATCAACTATGCGCGCGCCGCCCAGACCGATTTCACCGAAATGCAGATCGCCGAGCTGCGCTATGAGCATGCCGGGCTCGCCGAGCGCCCCAAAATTGCCGAAGAGATTTCCGGCGTTTTCGAGAATTTCACCGCCGACCTGGAGGTGGCCAAGCAGCGCAGCTTCGCCGCCGATGAGCAGCGGGTCATCGCCCAGATCGAGCCTTTGGTGCGCCAGTGGCGCGATGCCCGCGCCCAGGGCGATGTGGCCGCGCTGTCCACCCTGGACCAGCGGATCGACGACAAGTTTGACCTGCTGATCGAGTTCAATACCGATCACAGCTTTATCGGCCGCCGCCAGACCGTCACCAATATCGGCCATTACAAATATGCCAGCATTGCCATTACGGTTTTCGCGCTGCTGCTGTCTGCAGGCCTGACTTGGCTGCTGCGCAGCCGCATTGTGCGCCCGCTGCGCGCCGCCGCCACCGTCGCTGACCGCATCGCCAAGGGCGACATGGAAACCCAAATTCCGCGCGGCGGCCAGGATGAGACCGGCGCCCTGCTCAATTCCATGACGGTGATGCAAGACAATATCCGCGAGGCCATGACGCGGGAAAAAGAACTGCGCCGCTCCGCCGAGAACCGCCTGGTGGACGCGCTGGAGACCAGCCGCGAAGGCGTGATGCTGGTGGCGCCGGACGGCAAGATCGTGATGTCCAACTCCACCCTGCGCGGCTTCTTCCCCGCCATCGCCTATCAGCTGATGCCCGGCACCCAGTTCGACACCGCGCTGGGGCTCATTCAGGGGCAGCTTGCTCCTACGCAAGCCCCAAGCGAAGACATCAACATCTCGGGCCATGCCGAGCTGGAACTGGCCGATGGCCGCTGGCTGCGCATGACCGGCAGCGCCACCTCCGAAGGCGGCTCGATCATCTTCCTGTCCGACTTCACCGCCATCAAGGAACGCGAGGAAAGCTTGCGCCGCGCCAAGCGCGAGGCCGAAGCCGCCAACGCCTCCAAGACCCGCTTCCTGGCCAATATGAGCCATGAGCTGCGCACCCCTCTGAACGCCATTATCGGCTTTTCGGAAATCATTTCCGGCCAGTTCTTCGGCGCGCTGGGCAATGCGCGCTACCTGGACTATTCCGGCGACATCCTGCGCAGCGGCCGGCATTTGCTGGCGGTGATCAACGACGTGCTGGACCTGTCCAAGAGCGAAGCCGGCAAGATGGTGCTGGCGGCGCGCGAAACCGACATGCGCGATGTGCTGAAGGACTGTGTCACCATGATCCGCGAGCAATGCGCCGAAGCGGGCCTGACCCTTTCGGTGACGGGCATGGAACACGCGCTGCCGATGACGGGCGATGCCGCCAAGCTGCGCCAGATCTTCCTGAATCTCCTGTCCAACGCCATCAAGTTCACGGAAAAGGGCGGCAAGGTCTCGCTCGATGCCTGCTCGACCGCCGACAGCATCGCCGTCACGGTGGCCGATACCGGCATCGGCATGGACCCGGAGGATGTCGAAATCGCCTTCCAGCCCTTCAGCCAGGTCGATAACCGGCTGGAGCGCCGCTATGAGGGCACGGGCCTGGGCCTGCCGCTGACCAAGGCGCTGGTGGATTTGCACAAGGGCAGCATCGTGATCGACAGCGCCCGCGGCAAAGGCACACGCATCACCATCAGCTTCCCGCGCGCGATCTCCCAGGAATTGCTGGAAGCCATTTAACGCGCGGCGACGTGTTCCTTCGCCGTCTGGATGGCGCGGACAAATCCCACCGGATCGGCGATGGCGGGTGTGGTCACTGAATCCACGCCGGTGCCTTCGATTTTCACCGTACCATAGCCAAAGATGCGGCCCAGGATGGACTGAGTCACTTTCACGCCTTCGATGTTGGGCAGGGCGATCTCGTTGGTGCGCATGGACAGCAGGCCGTATTTTTCCACAAAGCGGTGGCTGGTGACGCCGATCTCGGTGGACCATTTGCGGATCATCATCCGCAGGAAGATGATCAGCCCCAGCACGAACAACAGGCCCGCCGCGATGGTGTAGGGATCGGGCTGGCTCTGGGCGTCGGCGAAGGCGGCTGCCAGCAGGGCGCCGGGGATCAAAAGGCTGAGCCAGGCGGCGGTGAGGTACAGAACATGGAAATGGGCGCGGGCGATGACGGTCTCGCCGTCGCCAAGGGACTGCTGGATGTAGGACATGCTGCCTCCGCTCTGTGGAGGCTGTTTTAGGCGATTTTTTGGGGCTTAACTAGCGCTCGTGATCCGGCAGCAGCACTTCTCGGACACCCTTATGATTGGGGCTGGAGACCACGCCTTCCTGTTCCATGCGCTCGATCAGGCTGGCGGCGCGGTTGTAGCCGATCTGCAGCCGGCGCTGGATGTAGCTGGTGGACGCCTTCTTGTCCCGCGCCACCACCGCCAGCGCCTTGTCATACAGGTCGTCACCCGACTGGCCGTTGCCCTGGCCGAACACCGAATAGGGATCGTCGCTCTCTTCGTCCGGTTCCTCGGTGACGGCGTCCAGATATTCCGGCGCGCCCTGGGACTTGAGGAACCGCACCACGTCTTCGACTTCATGGTCGGACACAAACGGGCCATGGATGCGCTTGATGCGTCCGCCGGCCGCCATATAGAGCATGTCGCCCTGGCCCAGCAGCTGCTCGGCGCCCTGTTCGCCCAGGATGGTGCGGCTGTCGATCTTGCTGGTGACCTGGAAGGAAATGCGGGTGGGGAAGTTGGCCTTGATGGTGCCGGTGATCACGTCCACCGACGGGCGCTGGGTGGCGGCGATCAAATGGATGCCGGCGGCACGCGCCATCTGGGCCAGGCGCTGCACCGCGCCTTCGATTTCCTTGCCCGACACCATCATCAGGTCGGCAACCTCGTCCACCACCACCACGATGTACGGCATGGCTTCGAATTCGAGATTCTCGTCTTCATAGATCGGCTTGCCGGTCTCACGGTCAAAGCCGGTCTGGACGGTGCGCTTGAGAACTTCGCCCTTGTCCTTGGCCTTCTTGACGCGCTCGTTGAAGGCTTCCACGCCGCGCACGCCCATCTTGGACATCTTGCGATAGCGGTCTTCCATTTCCCGCACCGCCCATTTCAGGGCGACGATGGCCTTGCGCGGATCGGTCACCACCGGCGACAGAAGATGGGGAATGCCGTCATAGACCGACAATTCCAGCATCTTGGGATCGATCATGATCAACCGGCACTGCTGCGGCGACATGCGGTAGAGCAGCGACAGGATCATGGTGTTCAGACCCACCGACTTGCCCGAGCCGGTGGTGCCGGCCACCAGCAAATGCGGCATCTTGGCCAGGTCCGCCATCAAGGGCTCACCGCCGATGGTCTTGCCCAGCGCCAGGGTCAGCGGTGCGCGGGCCTTTTCATAATCGGCGGAAGAGAACATCTCGCGCAGATACACGGTCTCGCGCGTCTGGTTGGGCAGCTCGATGCCGATCACGTTGCGGCCCGAAATGGTGGCAATACGGGCGGCGACCGCAGACATGGAACGGGCCACGTCATCGGACAGCGAAATCACGCGGCTGGATTTGACGCCGGCGGCGGGCTCGAATTCATACAGGGTGACGACGGGGCCAGGGCGCACCGCGGTGATGCGGCCCTTGACGCCGAAATCGCTCAGCACCGCTTCCAGCATGCGGGCATTTTCTTCCAGCGCTTCATCGGACAGCGCATGGGTGTCTTTCACGGCGACCGGCTCGGACAGCAGGGCCAGGGAGGGAAGCTGGTAGTCGCCGGACGCCAGGTTCAGTGCCGGTTGCTTGTCGGCGCGTTTGGTGGTGGCGGGGCCGCGGGCGTCGCGCTTGACGCGGGTCTTCTGGCGCTCGGCCAGGCGGTTGGCGGCGATGGACGGACGCTCCGTCCCATCATCGTCTTCCGCCGCGTCCAGGTGATAGGCGCCTTCGTCATCGTCTTCGTATTCTTCGCTGTCTTCGTCATCGTCGTGATGGCCGAAATGGAAATCGGGCTTCTTGATCAGGCCCGCCAGCCACACTGCGCCGGCCGGAATATTCTGGATGCCGCGCACCATCGGCATGAAGCGCAGACCGGTGGCCAGGAAAGCCAGCGGCAGGCCCGCGATCAGGAGTGTCAGCGGCAACGCCCAAGCCAGCGCGGGCGTGTTCCAGACCTGCGCCGCATGCGCGGATAGTCCGGTGGAGGCAATACCGATCATGCCGCCGCTGCCGGCCGGCAGGCTGGCGAAACGCGGCAGCATGCCAAGGCCCGCCGCCACCGTGATGGTACCCAGCGGCCAGGCCAGCAGGCGCCACATGGCATATTTCAGCGACTTGCCGCGCACCGCGCGCGCGCCCCACACCAGCAGGGGCGCCAGGAAGGCCAGCGCCGCCCAACCGAAGATCTGCAGCAGAAGATCCGCCGCCACCGCCCCCAGCGGTCCCAGCCAGTTGGAGACGTCGCGCAGATTGGCATTGTTCAGGCTGGCGTCATCGGCGGAATAACTCAGCAGCGCCACCAGCGCCGCACCGGCCGCCAGCATCAGGGTGAGGCCTGCGCCGCGCATCGCCAGCATGCGCACCAACCGGTTCATGGCGGCCCGGGCATCGGCCAGGGCATCGCTCATGGCACCGCCTCGGGCGCGCGGGTGATAGACCCCGCCGATCATCCTGGACTGCGCCATTTCCGAACTCGCCCGCTAGAGAATTTCTCTCACTCTTTCGAGTGCGGTCATAATGGTTGACAAGTCATTAACAATCGCCACCCGGACGTAGGAAAGGCCAGGGTTTGACTGGGTTCTTCCGGGCGAAATTTCCCGGCCCATGTAAGCGCCGGGCAGCAGGCGGACGCCCTGTTCGCGCCAAGCCTTGAGGGCAAATTCCTCGCCATTGCCGACCTCCAGCCAGAGGAAGAATCCGCCGCCCGGCCGCTTCATGCGGTTGCCCAAAATGGTTTCGGCCGCCGCCATCTTTTCGGCATAGGCGGCGCGGCCCGTGATGACATGGGCTTCATCGCGCCAGCAGGCGGCGCTGGCAGCCAGGATCGGCGTTGGCACCTGCGGGCCGGCGACATTGCGGAAGGCACGAAATTTGGCGACCAGGTTGGCGCAGCCCGCCACCATCCCGCTGCGCAGGCCCGGCAGGCCGGAACGCTTGGACAAAGAGTGAAAGCTCAGCAGACGCGAAAAGCCGTTCGACTGGGCGAAGCGCGCCGTGAGGGCAGAGATCGGCTGCGCGTCAAACCAGATGTCGGCATAGCATTCGTCGGCCAGCACGATGAAGTCGTGGCGCTCGGCCAGCTCGAACAGCCGGTCCCAATAGCTTTGCGTCGCCACCGCCCCTTCGGGATTGGACGGCGAGCAGACATAGACGGCCGCGATGCGCGCCAGCACATCGTCCGGCAGCGCGGCGTAATCTGGCAGAAAGCCATTTTCGGCCAGCGCGGGGACATAGAGCGGCTCGGCGCCGCAGGCCAGCGCTGCCGCGGCATAGACCTGGTAGAAGGGATTGGGCATCGCCACGATCGGCTGCTGCCCCGCTTTCTGCTGCGGCACAAACGGAAACAGCACGCTGAACAGCCCATCGCGCGTGCCGTTGAGCGGCAGGACATGCCGGTCCGGGCTGATGCGGTCGGATGGCAGGCCGAAACGGGCGGCGACCCAGGCCGCGGCTGCGTCACGCCATTCCGGCGTTCCGGCGATCTGCGGATAATTGCCGAACCGCGCCGCTTCACGCGCCAGCGCCTCTTTGACAAAGTCCGGCACCGCGCCGGACGGATCGCCCAACGCCAGGCTGATCGGCTCCTTGCCGGGCTCCACGTCCTTCAGCAGCGCAGCGAGGCGCGCAAAGGGGCCCTCAGGCAGGGCGGCGAGGCGGGTGGGATCAGACATGGCGCCGGACCATAGAGGTCTGGCTCTCGCAGGAAAAGTGCCGGGCTCGAGCCCGGCATTCCGCCGGGCGACCTTCAGCATCCGCCAGCTTCCTTCCCCCTCGCGGCGAAGCCGCTGGAGGGGGAAGGTGTCGCAACGAGATATCGGCGAAGCCGATTCGAGTTGCGACGGATGGGGGTCGAAAAAGAAAAGGGCGCCCTCCTCGCGGAGGGCGCCCAGTTTGGGGAGAAACGCGACGCTACTAGTCGTGGACGGTTTCGCCATGCAGGTTGATGTCGAGACCTTCGACTTCAACTTCCGGCGAAACGCGCAGGCCGATGACCAGGTCGATCACTTTCAGGATGATGAAGGTGACGATGGCGCAATAGACGAACACCGCACCCACATCCTTGAACTGCAGGATCATCTGGCTGAAGTTGCCGTCCGTGAGCCAGCCGCCCTTCGGGTAGGCCGTGTTGATCGCACCCTTGGCGAACATGCCGGTCATGATGGCGCCGAGCGCGCCGCCAACACCGTGCACGCCCCAGGCGTCGAGGCTATCGTCGTAACCGAACGCCTTCTTCACCCAGACAGCCGAGATGTAGCAGACCACGCCGGCGCTGATGCCGATGATGAGCGCGCCCACCGGATCGACAAAGCCCGAAGCCGGGGTGATCGCCACAAGACCGGCAACGGCGCCCGAGATCATGCCAAGCACGGAAGGCTTCTTGGCGACGATCCATTCGGCAACCATCCAGCCCAGCGCGGCAGCGGCAGTCGCGATTTGCGTCGCGGCGGCAGCCATACCGGCGTTGTAGCCGGCGGTGACGGCGGAGCCGGCGTTGAAGCCGAACCAGCCAACCCACAACAGCGAAGCGCCGATGACCGACAGCACCAGATTGTGCGGCGACATGTTTTCGCTGCCCAGACCGATGCGCTTGCCAAGAACCAGGCAGGTCACCAGAGCCGCGGTACCCGCGTTCAAGTGCACCACCGAGCCGCCCGCATAGTCCATCGCGCCGGCAACGCCCAGCCAGCCGCCGCCCCAGACCCAATGGGCGATGGGGCAATAGACCAGCAACAGCCACAGGGCCATGAACCACAGGAAGGCGCTGAACTTCATGCGATCAGCCAGGGCGCCCGCGATGAGCGCCGGGGTGATGATCGCGAAGGTCATCTGGAAGAACATGTAGACCGATTCCGGGATGGTACCGGCGAGGCTGGACACGGATGTCAGCTTCATCGGGGCCAGGAACAGGTAGCTGAAGCCGCCGATCCAGTTGTTCATGCCCGCGTCGGGATTGGGCGTGAAGGCGATGGAGTAACCGATCACCATCCACAGGACGGTGATCAGTGCGGTGGCGCCGAAGCTCTGCGCCAGAGTGGCCAGCACGTTCTTCTTGCGGACCATGCCGCCATAGAACAGGCCCAGGCCCGGGATGGTCATCATCAGCACCAGCGCCGATGACGTGATCATCCAGGCAGTATCGCCGGGATTCAGCGGATCCTTGGGAGCCGCTGCTGCAAACGCGGATCCCGCGGTCAACGCAAGCATGCCGGCACTGGCAAGCGTCGCGAGGCCCGCTTTCTTCAAAGTTTCAATTCTCATTTTTCAGTCCCCTTTGTGGACGGCGGCAAGCCCTGCGGGCTTACAGCGCGTCACCATCCGTTTCGCCGGTGCGGATACGCACGACCTGCTCGAGCGGCGTGACGAAAATCTTTCCGTCGCCGATCTGGCCGGTCTTTGCCTTCGAGGTGATCGCATCGACCACCGCGCCGAGCAATTCGCTCTTCACCGCCACTTCGATTTTGAGCTTGGGAAGGAAGCTCACGGCGTATTCCGCGCCGCGATAGATTTCCGTATGCCCCTTTTGCCGCCCGTAACCTTTGACCTCAGTCACCGTCATGCCCTGAACGCCGAGCGCCGAGAGAGACTCGCGCACTTCATCGAGCTTGAAGGGTTTGATGATCGCCGTAATAAGCTTCATCTGCCGTCCTTCCGTGTTATTGCCAGCGCCGGACGAAGGGCCCGGCTTTAACGAATTATCAAGAAGCGGGCCAACTTCCGGGCGAAAGCCCAAGGCATTGGTAGAAAAGGGTTTTCGGCCAAAAAACGAGTCACTCTGACTCAAAAACAGGCAGGGCGTTTTGCCCGTTTATTACGCAAAAGTCAGTTTTTGCATAAATTATGTGCAGAGGATGTGAACAGTGAAGCAGGCCGATATTTTGATCAGTGGCGGAGGCATGGTGGGCCTGCCGCTGGGGCTGGCGCTGGCCCAAGGCGGCCTGAAGGTGCTGGTGGTCGATGCCGCACCACCCGCCGCGGTGCTGGACCCCAAGTTCGATGGCAGGGTCTCGGCCCTGGCTTATGCCAGTGTGCGGATGCTGACGGCGCTGGGGGTGTGGCAGAGCTTGAAGCCCCATGCCCAGCCCATCCGCGAGATCCTGGTCACCGACGGCCAGGCCGGCAAACCGGCTTCACCCTTCTCGCTGCATTTCGACGCCCAGGAAGTAGGGGCCGATGCGCTGGGCCATATCGCGGAGAACCGTCATATCCGCACCGCCTTGCACGAAGCGGTGGCAGGTCAGGCGAACCTGGAAGTTCTGGCGCCGGATTTGATCAAGTCACTGACGATAGAAGCGGGCGGTGCGGTGGCGCGGCTCGCCAGCGGAGAGGAGATTTCCGCCGCGCTGGTGATCGCCGCAGATGGCCGCGAATCGCCGCTGCGTGGCCAGATGGGCGTGCAGGTGATCGGTTGGTCCTATCCGCAGACCGGTATTGTCGCGACCGTGGAACATGAGAAGCCGCACAATGGCGTGGCCTATGAACATTTCCTGCCTTCGGGGCCGTTTGCGATTTTGCCCATGACCGGCAACCGCTCCTCGCTGGTGTGGACCGAAGACAAGAAGAAGGCGCCGGGATTGCTGGCGCTGGACGAAGAAGGCTTCAACGCAGAGCTGGCGCGCCGCTTTGGCTCGCATCTGGGCCAGACCAAATCGGCGGGACCGCGCTGGTCCTATCCGCTGTCTTTTCATCTGGCGCGGGACTTCGTGCGGCCGCGTTTTGCGCTGGCCGGCGACTGCGCCCATGGCATTCATCCCATCGCCGGACAGGGATTAAATCTGGGCCTCAAGGATGCCGCCGCGCTGGCCGAAGTGCTGCTGGACGCGGCGCGGCTGGGCCGCGATATCGGGGCGCTGGATAGCTTGAAGCGCTATGAGCGCTGGCGCCGGTTCGACTCATTTGCACTGGCGGCATCCACCGATGCCCTGAACCGTCTGTTCTCCAACGACATCGCGCCGCTGCGCCATCTGCGCGATCTGGGCCTGGGAATCGTGGATTCCATCGGCCCGGCGCGGCGCTTCTTCATGCGCCATGCCGGTGGTGATATTGGAAAGCTCCCACGCCTGATGAAGGGCGAAGCCGCATGAACACAGACGCGGGTCGTCATGCGATTTTGATTGCTATCGCCGTATTTGGCGGAGCCGCGATCTGGTTAGGGCTATTTATTCTGCTAATAAAAAAACAGAGAAAATGTCTCTTCCCATCGGTAGTGGCCGAATTCTGGGTCTTCCACCAACACTAGCTGCGGTGCTGTTCGTATTCGTTGTTCTCTCTAATTGGTGATGCAACTAATGAACGGTCTTTTTCCAGCGCTGGGATGCCCGTTCGCGCGCCGACATGCGGCCGCGTTCCGCTGCGCCGGCCAGGGCCGCCGGCAGGTCCTCATAGAAGCGCCGCGCCACGGTGCCGACACGGGATGCGCGCATTTCCTCGGCTTCGTCGCGGCGGGCAAAAATTTGTGCCTCGAATAGATAATGGGTGGCGGCGCCAACCTTGATTTCCTGAATTTCCTCGACCTGCTCATTGGCCACGTCCAGGGCGTGACGGATATGCGCATTGCCGTCGGCCTTGTCACGCTCCTGCTGGGCGATGCGCGCGACATTGGCCTGGTCGAACCGCTTCAGCCAGGGCAGGCCGAAACGGTAAAAGCCAATGCAAACCAGCACGAAAGCACATGTCCAGTAGACGTTCGTCATTGCGCCAGCCCGTGAATGCCGTGACCGCGCTTGAGATAATCCTCGCTCTGCATCTCTGCAAGGCGCGATGCGGTGCGGCGGAAGGCTTCGGCGCCATCGCCCTTGGGATACAGAAAATCGGGCGGCGCGGCGGCCGAGCAGACCAGTTTCACGCCTTCGTCATACAAGGTGTCGATCAGCAGGATGAAGCGACGCGCCTCGTTGCGGTTCTCCGGCGACAGTTCGGGAATATGATCCAGCAGCAGAGTGTGGAATTCCTGCGCCACCGCCAGATAGTCCGCCGCCGCCAAAGGCTGGGCGCACAAATCGCAAAAGTCGAAGCGCGCCACGCCGCGTGCCGCCTGCGGCACCGGCACTTTGCGGCCCAGAACCGCCAGGCTCGATGGTTTGCCGCGGGGGGAATCGGTCAGCCGCCGCCACGCCGCGTCCATCGCGCTATCGGCCTGGTGCCCCAACGGCGTCATATAGACCGTGATGCCGGAGATGCGCTGCAACCGGTAATCGGTGGGGCCGTTCAGCTCCACCACCTCCAGCCGCTGCTTGATCTCGGCAATGAAGGGCAGGAACAGCTGGCGGTTCAGCCCGCCTTCATAAAGACGATCGGGCGGGGTGTTGGAGGTAGCGACGATGGTGACGCCTTCGGCGAATAGCCGGTCGAACAGCCGGCCCAGGATCATGGCGTCGGCCACGTCGGTGACCTGGAATTCGTCAAAGCATAAAAGCCGGGCCTGTGCCGCCAAATCGCGGGCCACGACGGGGATGGGATCGCTCGACCCGGCGCGCTGGCGCTCCTTATGGATGCGGGCATGCACATCCACCATGAAGCGGTTGAAATGGGCGCGGCGCTTCTTTGCGACTTTGGCCGCGCCGAAGAACAGGTCCATCAAAAAGGTCTTGCCGCGCCCCACATCGCCCCAGATGTAAAGTCCGCGCGGCGGCGGAGGCTTCTTGCCGAACAGGATGAAGGCCGGCTTCTTTGCCAGCGCCGCGGCCACTTCGCTCAGGCGACCCACGGCATTTTCCTGGGCCGAATCGGCGCGCAGTTCACCGCGCGCACCCAAGTCCCGGTACTGGGTCAGCAGCATCTAGAGCCCTGCGCGCGCCAGGGTACGCCGCGCGCTGGCGGCATCCAGCGCCTCCAGCATGCGACGGTCCAGGGTGACCACGCTGGCGCCCGGCTGGGCGGCAAAGGCCGCCAGCACCCGCCGGGCATAGGCGATCTCGTCCAGCGACGGCGAAAAGGCTGCTTTGGCCAGCGCGACCTGGCTCGGATGGATGACGCTCTTGCCGTCAAAGCCGAAGTCGCGCGCTTCGGCGCAGGCTTTGGCAAAGCCCGTCATGTCGTCCAGCGCATTGTACACCCCGTCCAGCACCGTGATGTCGGCGGCGCGCGCCGCCAGCACCGTCAGTGACATGGCGGCATGCATGTTGATGCGGTCGGGGCGGTGGCGGCCCACCATGGCGCTGACCAGGTCATTGACCCCGAAGATCAGGCAATCCACCCCGGCATCGGCAATGGCCAGGGCATTGAACACGGCACGCGGGGTTTCGATCATTGCCCAAAGCGGCACGCCGCCGCACTTGGCCTTGGCGGCTTCGATATCTTCGGCGCCGAAAATCTTGGGCAGCAGAATGGCATGAGGCTGCGCCTCTGCCATCGCCGTCATGTCTGCGTCATGCCACCCGGTCGCCGCGGAATTGACCCGCACCACCACTTCGCGCGGCGCAAAACCCTTCAACATCGCCGCCGCGGTTTCGCGGGCCCGCGCCTTGTCTTCGGCGGCGACGGCATCTTCCAGGTCCAGGATCACCACATCGGCGTCCAGGGTGCGCGCCTTCTCCAGTGCTCTGCTGTTGGCAGCGGGCACGTACAGCGCCGTGCGGCGCGCTTTATACGCCTTCGACAAGCAGGAATTCGCCCTGGCCGGCCTTGTCGCGATATTCGCGGGCCTTGGTGTATTCCGGCGAATGGTAGCAGTCGTGCGCGTCCTGCAGCGAGGCGAACTCGATCACCACATTGCGGGCGCGGGCCTGGCCTTCCAGCACTTCGGTCTTGCCGCCGCGCGCCAGGAAGTTGGCGTTATAGCGGGCGAAGGCCGGCTTGGCGGTCTCCACATAGAGTTTGTAGGTTTCGGGGTCATGCACGTCGACGCGGGCGATCCAGTAGGCTTTGGGCATCAGGCGGTTCTCCTCGAGAGTGCCGTGTTTATGCGGCTTTGAGCAGGTTGCGTTTGACGAGCAATTCGGCGATCTGCACCGCGTTCAGCGCGGCGCCCTTGAGAAGATTATCCGACACGATCCACATGTTCAGGCCGTTCTCGACCGTGGGATCCTTGCGGATGCGGCTGACAAAGGTGGCGTCCTCGCCGGGGCATTCGATGGGCGTGACGTAGCCGCCATCTTCGCGCTTATCCACCACCATGATGCCGGGCGCGGCGCGCAGGGCGGCGCGGGCTTGTTCGGCGGTGACGGGCTTTTCGAACTCGATATTCACCGATTCACTGTGACCGCGAAACACCGGCACCCGCACGCAGGTGGCGGTGAGCTGGATGTCGGGGTCGAGAATCTTCTGGGTCTCGGCCGACATCTTCCACTCTTCCTTGGTGATGCCGGAATCCAGGAATACATCGATCTGCGGGATGACGTTGAAGGCGATCTGCTTGGTGAAATGCTCCACCACCACCGGATCGGTGACGAACACCGCGCGGGTCTGGCGGAACAGTTCGTCCATCGCGTCTTTGCCCGCGCCCGACACCGACTGATAAGTGGACACCACCACCCGCTTGATGGTGAACAGGTCATGCAGCGGCTTCAAGGCGACGACAAGCTGGGCGGTCGAGCAGTTGGGATTGGCGATGATGCCCTTGGGGATGTCATTCAACGCTTCGGGATTGACCTCCGGCACCACCAGCGGCACCTGCCGGTCCATACGCCAGGCGCTGGAATTGTCGATGACGAGGCACCCTTGGGCGGCGATCTTGGGCGCCCATTCCTTGGCGATGGTGCCGCCGGCGCTCATCAGGGCGATGTCCGTGCCCTTGAAGTCGAAATAGTCCAGCGCCTTGACCTTCAGCACATGGTCGCCGAACGAAACCTGCTGGCCAATCGAGCGGGGCGAAGCCAGGGCCACCACCTCACTGATGGGAAATTCGCGCTGGGCGAGGACTTTGAGCATCTCGCGGCCGACATTGCCGGTCGCCCCGATGACTGCAATTTTATATGCCATGCCGATACCGCCTTTGTGGCGGCAGCAATACTAAAATGCGGGAGGTGGGGAAAGGCCGGTTACTGGACTGGACGCCATTGCAGGCGAACCATCGGCCGGCCGCCGTCCAAACCGCCATTGATCCGGGGCATCAGGGGGCTAACAGGGGTGAAAGTCTCCCATTTGCCGTCCTTCATGCCCAAGGTCTGGGCGGCTTCATCGGTATAGCGCATGGCATAGGGCGAAGGCTGGTTGGCGATGGTGCGAAGCTCCTGCTGGTGCTCGGTCGGCCAAGCCTTGTTGGTCTCCGGCACGGGGTTAAAAGCCCAAGCAGAAGCCGACCCGGCGATCAGGGCCGGAATGGCGGCGGCAAGGAACACAAAGCAGCGCATACAAGAACAACGCGGCTGACGGCCTGCTGTTGCATACAGAGGCAACTTCTTGAAAGTTCCCTGTTTCCAAGGGCTTGGCGGCCCAGCGCGGTTCAGTTTATGGTCGCGTCGCTGGGATAGTCGAAGAGGTACATATGAAGTGCATGAAGTTGGCCGCCGGTGCGGCGGCTCTCAGCCTGCTGGCCTTGCCTGTCGCTGAAGCGCGGACGGTGTCCGCGGCCTGCGCCAGCGCCGCCGAGGTCTCGGCCATCCAGGTGGCCTCGGTGCAGCAGGAGCTGACCGATGCCGCCCTGGCCTGCGGCCCCAAGGCCGTGGCGTTGTTCAACCAGTTCCAGACCATCTTCAACAAGGAGCTGCGCCGCTCCGACGCCACCATGCTCAAGATGTTCAAGCGCATGAATGGCAGCCGCGCCGGCGATGCCGCCTATGACGCTTTCAAGACCCGCGCCATCGCCCATGCCGAGCAGCGCCGCACCAAGCCCGGCGCCCATGACAATTTCTGCCGCACGGCCGAAGTGGTGTTCGCCGCGGCGCTGGCCCCCGACAAGCCGGTGCTGGAGGACTTCGTGTCCGGCGTGCCGGTGAACGAAGCCAATCCCGTCGACAGCTGCGAAATCAAAGTGGCGGTGGCGCTGCAGGGCGTACAGGCCGGTCCGGATATCGCGCCGACGCCGCGCCCCGATCTGCCGGGTGACGCGAACTATCTGCCCTTCCCTGACAGAGAGCCGGCTGTCGGACCTGCGCTTAGGCGCTAGTTTAATTTACCCCCATCCGTCGCAACTCGAGTCGGCTCCGCCGACATCTCGTTGCGACACCTTCCCCCTTTAGGGCGCGCTGGCGCGCGCAAGGGGGAAGGAAGCTATCGGATGCTGATGGTCGCCCGGCGAAATGCCGGGCTCGCGCTACAAAACAAACGGCGCGGCTCCTGCGAGCCGCGCCGTTTTTCTTTGTGTCCGAATATCAAAGAAAAAGGCCGGTCTTGCGACCGGCCTTTTTACTTTCAGGTTTGAACCTGTCGCTTAGCCACCGAGATCGATGACCGCACGGCGGTTCTTGGGTTCGCGCACGCCCGGGCCGGTCGGAACCAGCGGGTCGTGGAAGCTCTTGCCTTCGATCGCGATCGAGTCGGCACCCAGACCCTGACGGACCATTTCGTCCTTCACGGAGGTGGCGCGACGGATCGAGAGCGCCTGGTTGTAGCGATCCGAGCCAACCGTGTCGGTGTGACCGGTGACCATGATGCGCACCGAACCCAGAGTCTTGGCAGCCGAGACAGCCTCGGTAACCGTGCTCTGCGCTTCCGCCGTGAGGTTCGACTTATCGAAGTCGAAGAACACGATGTACGTC
>Ga0118677_10007911_pt1 | contig 17326 bp, 16 predicted proteins | sample AliMusrvi5mmetaG_FD_86154 | JGI IMG/M metagenome (GOLD analysis project Ga0118677, IMG submission 86154) | reverse complement strand
TTTGGGCTCCTCTTTTTTCTTAATCAGACTCTTCATAAAAATTAATTATTGTGTTATTGTTACAGCCTGGCTCCCAATAAAGGGAAGTAGGTTTATCTTTAACCGCAGCATTCAGAGGGTCTTTTCCCTGCAATAGTAAGGCTTGCCACTTCAGCTTTCCCTTTTAAATAAGGTTTTGATTCTTCAATAATCTCCACACCTGTGAAACCCAGTTTAATTAAAGTCTCAAGATATTCGTCCCGGGTTGTTGCACCAGCCCAGCACTCAGCCACTGCCACGGGATCATTCCGGTATTCCTCAGGGATAGGAGATGTGGCATAAATATCACTCACCACAAACCGACCCCCTTTCTTAAGTATCCGGTATACTTCACTCCAGACAGCCTCTTTATTGGCAGCATGATTAATAGTACAGTTTGAGATCACAAGGTCTGCAATGCCATCAGCAAGTTCAATCTTTTCGAGCTCACTTTGAATGAACCTGACATTTAGTACAACTAACTTTGTAGCATTTTGCCTGGCTTTCTCAAGCATCCCCTCTGAAATATCGATTCCATATACGAATCCAGCCTCCCCTACTTCGTCTGCCATCCGAAGCACATCGGTACCCCGACCGCTTCCCAAATCAACACACACTTCCCCGATTTTTGGCCTGGCATAATTGATTGCCCCACCGCACGATAGGCAACAATCGGAGCTGGCTAATTTGCCATATCTGATATTTATTGCTGAGAAATCCATTGATTGAAGGTCTTAAATTTTATTAAGCAAAACTAAAGAAAGTTTTAAACAAATCGCATAAGTAACACTTAAATCTTTTTAATATCACTGCTTTTTTTTATATTTGCAAATCAATAACTTGATTATGAGTGAAATTTTCAATGAAAGCCTAAGCCCGGAGCAACTCGACGAAATGTTTCGAAGCGACGAAAAATGCCTCGAGTTTCTGGCTCAGATAAAATGGGCCAATGGTTTTACATGTAAGAAATGCGGCAATACCAATTCTTGTGCCGGTAAAGAGCCTTTCTCCAGACGGTGTACCAAATGCAAGTCTAAAGAAACTGCCACAAATGGGACAATATTTCATGGCGTTAAATTTCCGATCAGCAAGGCTTTCTATATCGCCTATACTATTTGTAAGGGTAATGAGAACATCTCATCTTATGAATTTGGCCGTCGTCTATCACTGCGTCAAATGACTTGCTGGAACTTCAAAACAAAAATAGAGCATGCACTTTATGACATGGACACCCTTTCAGAGAAAGAGCGAAGTTCCATTGATAAAATTCTAACTAGCTAAATTTTAAAACGATACCTTTAATTTTGCCATATACATTGCGAATGAACGGTACATAAAATGGGTCCATTTGCCAAACGGAACAATAATCAGGGCCCATTGAACCAATACCATTAAGTGAATCAGGTATATCCAGCTGTTCTGTTCAAGGATTTTGAAATCGATGAACAAACGGACCAGAAAACCGGTGAAACCTAAAAGTACTAGTCCAACCACAAAGAACCAATCGGAAGGCTGTGAATTCTTGCTCACTTCTTTCTTCTTTTTTATACGATCCAATACAAAATCGACTGTTACCACGAATATTACAAGGCTCTCCATATACCCAAGAACGATGATGAACAAGTTGGTTGCTGAAAACCAATCGAGAAAGACTGTAGTAATTAATAAGGTCAGATAGCCGATTACAAGTATAAAATGTTCAAACCATCTGAACTGGTTGTCATCACAACCCAGATACCTTTTCTGGGTAAACATATGGACAAAAAGATCCCCTAATGCTATGAAATAGGATTTAATCGGAACTTTAACCTTCGGTTTACCAATTACGAACCACCACATCCTGATAATATTGGGAAGCAGGATAAAGAGGGAGACAGATCCAATGGCGATCATCTCAAAATAATGTCCGATACGGACCATCTTTTCCAGTTCAAAACCTACTGAAGATGCAAACACGATTACTCCGGCCAAGACCAGCACGAATGCAGTCAGACTTAATGTAAGCGATTTGTACAAAAGTCCCGACAAACCGGTCCAGTCGTATTGGGCAGTCAGCCAGCGGCGCAGCGACATCATCAACTCTCCGGGTTTTGCCTGACGCGGACACTGCGCGGAACATTCGCCGCAATAATAACATTCCCAAGGTTTTAGCGAAGCTTTTATATGGTCTTCCAATCCAAGGGTGCTGTACCGGATCATTTCGCGGGGAAATGAATTTTCGGTAGTCGAAAGGGAACAGGTTGCCGTGCAGTTCCCGCAGTTGAAGCAGGCTTTAAAATCGCCGGCGCCGTATTTTGTGATTTCAGCTGCAAATTCAGGATTTACAAGGGCCATTTTACTGATTTTTAATTTTGTAATAGTAATATTCTTCTTTATCGTCCATCCCGGCAGCCATTACCACGCTGTATTTATTCATAGTCATCATGTGGTAGGTGACAATATCCTTATCTTCAGCCAGTTCATCAGCAACCTCGGGAATTGATTTTTTGATTCCATTCATGGTTTGGAGAATATTTTTCCAAAGTTGGGGATACTCTTTCATCGTAACGGCATTTGTATCCTCAGCCACCTCCGTTGAAATTTCAAGTTCCTTAATTTCAACAGCTTCCATAAACCCATCGATCATCGATTCAATTTCAAGGTCGGTATATTGGGCAATTTCGATCGCGTTTACCGGACAAACAGGGGCGCAGATTCCACAACCGGTGCAGATTGCCTTGTTGACCCGTGCGATCCGTTTCCCGTCCGAGTCAACTTCCTTGATTGCCGTATAATCGCAAACTTCGGCACATTTCCCGCACCAGGTGCAGGCATCCCCATTCACGCGGGCAATAACCGGATCAATCGACACGGTACCACTTTTCAGAAGGGCATTGATTTTAGCTGCTGCGGACAGAGAGGACTGAACTGACTCGCTAATGTTCTTGGGCCCCTGACACGATCCTCCGATATAAACCCCCTTGATTACCGTTTCTACCGGTTTAAGTTTGGGATGTATCTCGTTAAAAAACTTGTCGTTTCCGATTGGTATTTTGAAGTGTTCGGAGATCCTAACCGAATCCTCACGGGCTACCATTCCTGTAACCAAAACCACCATATCTGCCTCAACTTCAAGTGGCATTTTGGCCGTCAGGTAATCCTTGAATTTTAACACCAGAGATTTCCCTTTTTGTTCTACTACCGGCGCCTCTTTTTCTTCAAATTTGAAATAGAAATCACCTTGTTTTGAAGATTGATCGTATAAAATTTCCTGCTTGCCATAGGTTCTGATATCGCGATACAGATGGAAAGCTGTGATATCCTTATACTTCTCCTTGAGCTGCAATGAAGTATAAATCGTTGATGTACAGCATTGCCGGCTGCAATATTTATTTGGGCCTTTGGTCTGGCGATTGCCTACGCAATAGATGAAGGCAATCTTTTTGATCTGCTGATCGTTATAAATCAGTTTCTCCGGACTTAGCTCCATAAGCCGTTTGAATTCGGGTAGTGTGAGCACATTGGGTAGCATTTTATAACCGTATTCCCCCACTTTGGGCTGGTATGAATCGTAACCAGTGGTGATTAATACTGAGCCCACAATTAAAGATAGTACCTCCTCCTGTTCGTTAAAATTGAAAACCGAAGCATATTTTGCTTTAAAATCAGATTCATCCTTCAAGGCTTCAGCATCAATTACGGGCACATCGGGTAATGCTTCGGGATAATTCTTGTAAATGGCCTTACGTTTTGCCAGACCGAGATTAAATTCATCATAGATATATACCGGGCACTCTTCCATCGCCTGTTTCACGACTTGTTTATCTGCTTTCCCATTGATAAAGCGTGGCTTAACCTTCACATCCACATGAAAATTTCCAAGACTACCAGAAACTTTATCCACGGAAGCACCGGTAAACAGGGTGATGTTTTTTAAGGTTTTCATCTCCTTGTACAAAGCGGTTACCACATCTTTCCCTTTTTGTCCCGACATGAAAAGTTTTTCGTTCTGTGCAATCCTGCCACCAACGAAATAGTCTTTTTCAACCAGAAAAACTTCATTTCCCAGACGGGCAAGATCGATGGCTGCCTTCATCCCCGAAACACCAGCCCCAACAACGAGCACAGCTTTGGTTACACTGATTTCGATATTATCCAACGATTCGGAATGGGAAACCCGGTGAATTCCAGCCCGGATTAAACCGGCCGCTTTAACAGTTGCTTCGCGTGGTTTATCGGAATGAGGCCAGGAACATTGCTCCCGGATATTTACCTGTACGTAGTTAGTTGGGTTCAACCCCGCCCGGCTTGCCACATTTTTAAAGGTGTGCAGATGTAATTTAGGAGAACAGGATGCTACAACTATGGCATCGAGCTGATGTTCTTCAATATCCTTAACCATCGCCTTCTGGTTCGAATCGGCACAGGCAAACATCACATCTTTCGATATGATAACGCCGTCCTGTTCATGAAACATTTTACCCAGCTCCTCAACATCGACGTAATCGGAAATATTTCCGCCGCAATGACAAATATAGACTCCTATTCTTTCCTTCATGGTTACATATTTTTGACGAGGGTGAAATTTTCGCTCGCATAGATCGCTTTACTCTCGAGATATCCTGCAACTTCTGTGGCTGCACAACCTGCCGATAAGATAGAATCGGGAATATCCTTCGGACCGGAGGCAGCTCCTGCCACAAACACCCCTTTAATACTCGTCAGAGCCGGGCTTACCAGTTCATCAGTTTGTTTCACAAAATTGAAAGCATCGAGCTCCAGGATCTGGTTTTTAAAGATTTGGGGAATCTCCTTGTTGGGTAAAACGCCTACAGAGAGTACGACGAGATCATGTTTGGCTTCCTTTACAACACCCTTTGTAACATCTTCATAGCGCAGGATCAGATCGCCCTTTTTATCTTCGTTTTCACGGATTTTGGCCACCTTTCCCTTTACAAAATTTACCCCCATTGACTTCGACTGCATGAAGAACTCCTCATAACCCTTTCCAAATGCCCTGATATCCATGTAATAGATGGTAATATCGGCCATTGGCAGGGCCCCCATGAGCAGCTGAGCCTGTTTGATCGAATACATGCAGCAAATCTGTGAGCAGATCGGGTTGTTGGCACAATCGGCACCGCATCCCGAGTTTTCAATTGCCGAATCGCGTGATCCGGTACATAAAACATAGGCTATATTATCCGGGACCTTCCCATCTCCGGGTCTAAGCACGTTATTAAATGGGCGTGTTGGCGCAATTAAACGATCCATCTGCATTGAATCGATCACATTGGCATATTTGGAGTAGCCATAATCGGGTTTGCCCGTTGGAGGAAAAAGCTTGTAACCGGTAGTCACAATGACCGATTTAACCTTTTTACGGACTGTCTGCTTCTTCTGGGAGAAGTCAATCGCATTGGCCGGACAAATTGAAACGCATTGGTGGCATTCGCGACAGTTGCTGCAGTCCATACATCGGTTAGCACTGGCTTTTAACTCCGTTTCGGTATAGCCAAATTCAACTTCGTCGAAACTCTTAATCCTATCGTTAACAGGAATGCACCCGTTTTCGATTGCAGCTATTTTATGATTCCCGTATTTCTTGTACACCAGGGCTTTATCGATTGCAGGTAATTTATCGCCTGACTCATAATCTTCCAGGGTCAGATTATTAAGATATTTGTCCATATAAAAAGCAGCCTTTTTCCCTTGTCCGGCAGCCTCAATCAGGGTAGTTGCACCGGTTACTGTGTCGCCTCCCGCAAAAATATAGGGAGTTGAAGTTTGCAAGGTTTTTGCATTTACTTTAATAGTTCCGTTTTTATTGAGCTCAATATCTTTGGCAAAGAACGATGTTTCGGCTTTGAGGCCGATCGCTTCAATCATATAATCAACCTCTTCGAGGTATTCCGAGCCGGGGATTGGGACCGATTTCCGCCTCCCGCTCTCGTCAGGATCTTCGAGTTTCATTTTAATCAGCTGCACCTTTTTCAGTTCACCCTTTTCTCCGATGAGTTTCACCGGATTACGGAGCAGCAGGATTTCAACACCTTCCTCTTCGGCCTCTTTAATCTCAGGGGCAAAGCAGGGCATTTCGGCACGGCTCCGCCGGTAAACCACGGTCACCTTTTCGGCTCCGAGGCGCATAGAGGTGCGTGCCGCATCAATCGCGGTATTCCCGCCACCGACGATCATCACTTTTTTACCGGTGAGGTTTTCCTTCTTCCCGATATTCGATTCGCGCAGAAAGTCCAGACAAGAGACAAGCCCTTTCAGATCTGACCCTTCCACACCCATTTCCACGGTTTTATGAGTCCCTACCGAGACAAAAATCAGATCAAAACCTTGTTTTTTAAGTTCTGTTAAGTCTTCTATTTTTCTGTTGCATTCAATTCCAACTCCAAGAACGGTAACATTCTGAACATCCCGGTCAACGACATCCTTGGGAGCACGGTATTCCGGGAGTGCCAGTTTGAGCATTCCCCCCGCCTGGGGAGCCGCTTCAAATATCTTTACCGTATGTCCCTTAAGTGCGAGATGATAGGCGGCAGTTAATCCTGCGGGACCGGAACCTATCACGGCGATTTTTTTCCCGGACTTGTTTTTAATTTCAACAGCGGGAGCCTCGGGGTATTTTTCGTAATAGTAATCGGCGAAATAACGCTTGATCTTCCGGATATCTACTGCGGTATCGAGCCCGGCCCTGGTACAGGCATTCTGACAGGGTGAATAACAGGCCCTTCCAAGGCTTCCGGGAAATGGGATATCTTCGAGGTGCAGTTTCATCGCCTCTTCATACTGACCATTACGGGCAAGGGTAATATATCCATAAGCTTTAACACCGCCCGGACATTCGTTGATGCAGGGTGCTGAGTGATCCTGACGGTCGATGGTAGCGATCCGCGGATTGGCCAGGCTGAAGGGAATATAGGCCACTTTGCGTCCGGCCAGGTTGCAGTTATATTCATCCAATCTCACTTCCGGGCAGACCACTTCACATTCCTGGCAACCGGTACAATTCTCCTGGATCACATAGCGCGGCTTCCGGATTATATCTATTTGAAAATCATTACCTTCTTTTGTGATTCCCTCTATCTCGCTATTCAGCATCAGGGTGATATTGGGATGACGGGCCGTCTCCGACATTTTCGGAGTTGTGATACAGGCCGCACAATCGAGTGTCGGGAAAACCTTGCTCAGCTGAATCATCTTTCCTCCGATAGAGAGCCCTCTTTCAACCAGTAGCACTTTGTGATTCATATCGGCAAGGCTTAGGGCAGCCTCCTGGCCGGCAATTCCTCCTCCAATAATTACAGCATCAAAATCACTATTCATTGGATCCATTTTTTCTGTTTTTGATTGCATGGTCATTAATCCTTGGTATTTTCCAGGCTACTCAGAATCTTGCTGAAATTCTCCATATGACTGGCAAAAGGTTCAGCGCAGACCGAGCATAGAGCAGCCATTCTGATCCGCTTTGGGCTAATTCCCTTCGCTGTCATCAGGGCTTGTGAATCGAGGATAATCTGGTTCGTATGCTCAGCGCATTTTGAACTGTAGGAACATTCATGTCCATCGGCCGCAATAAAGACGCCATCGAACCCTTTTTCCAGGGCATGCATGATCCATCTGGGTTTCACCCCTGAAGAGCAGGGCAAACTGATTACATAAACCGATGGGGCATAATGGATCTTCCGGAGCCCTGCCTGATCGATACCCGGATCGGAGATCTTGTCGGTTGAAAAAACCAGGATTTTTGGCTTTTTTTGATCTTGCGTCATTTTCTTATGGTTTAAGGGTGCGATAGAATCATATTAACTATCTGCAAATCATATATTCAGCATTTTTATTTGGCCACAGGTTTCCTTCAGAACATAGCAATCCAATTGCCGTAACTTGTCATTCAAATTCCGGGGTTCAAAACAGGAAATAGAATGATCTTTTAAGCTTTTCTCAGAAACAGCCGCGTATAACTATCCAGATCGGTGAAACCAAGAAATTCATGCCCAATCTTATCGCACCAGCGTGGGATATCGTGTTTGGTCCCTTCATCGGCGGAGAGGATTTCCATGATTTCACCCGATTCGATCTCTCCGATGGCTTTTTTGGCGGCAAGTAGAGGTCCCGGACAAGCTGTTCCTCTGGCATCGATTACCAGGTCTGCTACTATTTTTGTTAAGTCTTCCATGTAATTATTGATATAAATTATTGATTTTAAGATTAATTAGCGTGATATTTAAATAAATAACTGGATGCGGCTTTCATCGGCATCAGCAAGGTAGCTTCCGACACCTACATACTTGAGATTCGGATAATCGATCATCTCTTCGCGTTTGAAGCCCATAAGATCCATGCTCATCTCGCATACATTGATTTCAACTCCCAGTTCACCGGCCACTTTAATCAGTTCCTCCAGAGATGGGACCCCTTTTTTCTTCATTAAACCTTTCAGCATTGCAGTACCCATGCCGCACATGTTCAGTTTCGAAAGCTTGAGTTTAGTACTTCCTTTGGGGAGCATACATCCGAACATTTTTGACATAAAATTTTTCCCTTTTCCGCTTTTCTTTGGGTCACGAAGCATGGTGGTACCCCAAAAGGTAAAAAACATTTTCACTTCCGTATCCATCGCCCTGGCTCCTGTTGCGATGATCATTGCTGCCAGCATCTTATCCAAATCACCAGAAAAAGCAATTATGGATATCTGGTCCTTGGCCTCACGTTTTTGCAGTTGCTTTATCTTTTTCTCCAGTTCTTCGACTTGTTTTTCAATTTCGTTAGCCATGATTTTAAATTTTTAAACTATTTGTATCGATGATTCCAAAATTAGACTGAAATTTAAAATCTGACTTGAAATTAGCTGTGAGGATTCGCAAGAGGGGATGTGATATAGCGCACATTTTTCTATACCTTTACGCCTTAATATACAAAAAATGGAGAAAACTTCCTGTAAATTTTGTACCCTGAAATCAGCTGCGGCCCATACCTTAAAAAACAGTGAGATTGGCGTTCTGGAGAATAACTGTGCTCAGGTAGATTTTATGCCGGGAGACAATATTGTGCGACAAAACTCGCTTTCAACAAATGTTGTTTATATTAAATCCGGCCTCGTGAAAGTTCATATCCGGGGGCCAATCCGGGAGCGAATCATGAAAATCGTCAAGGCTCCCACTTACCTTTGTCTTCCAAGTTCATTCGGAGACAAAGTCAATCACTTTTCTGCAACTGCAATTGAAAGCACCTCAGTATGTTTTATAGATGTGACCGTTTTTAAGCAGTTTATTTACAGCAATGGAGATTTTGCCCTTCAAATTATCCTCGATCTGAGTAAAGGTGAACTTCAGAGTCTTCACCACTGTCTGAACAATGCACAAAAACAAAATATTGGACGGGTTGCTGATGCCATTCTGTTCTTTGCCCACGAGATTTACAATTCAACCACTTTTGTGCTGCCCATTTCCCGACAGGATTTGGCTGACCTGACCGGGATTACCCGCGAAAGCGCAAGCCGTATCCTCACCGACTTTCACAACGAAAAGATCGTTGAAATCGAAGGTAAAAAAATTTCAATTACCAATGAGGCCTTGTTAAGACAAATCAGTGAAAAGGGATGATTTGGAGAACGAAGTATCTGAACAAATAGTACCTACTTCGACTGATTAAAGAACTCCATGTATTGCAATACATTTTTCTCATTGCGGAAAATCTTCAGATTTTCAACACTAATAATAAAATTCCGGAAATTGATCCCTTTTAAGGAATTAACCAGTGGTTGATCGGATGCCGTTCTTTGAAGATAGGCCAATGCAGCGTTCTTCTCTCCTAACCCGCTCACAATCAATATTCCTCGTTTATCATCCAGCGATTCGACGCTCACTTTAATTGCCGGTGATCCATAATTGGCTTTATTGAAAAGTTCAAATGAATTAAATAATTTGGCTTCGTCGGTTTGCTTTTTCAGATAAATGAAGGAATAACAGTAGGCAGAACTTTTTTCCTGAGAATATGGACCAATGTAACCTGCCGGTGAAACGGGTTTCGCCTGTCTGACAGAATCCTTAGCCGCAATGGGTTGAACCAGGACAAACTTCCCTTTATTAACAGATTCTTCTTCTTTTCTGGCTTTTGCAAGTAATTCCTGGGGATTAGGCAATAGATCAGCCGGAATGTTGGAGCTGATATAAGAATTGTAATTCTTGACAAAAAATGGCACATACGAAAGGTAATCCTTTTCTTCAATAATGGTCCGGTAATTGGTCGAGGAAGTAATAAAATTGATATACTCCAATCCTTTTAAAGCCTGGAACACGGGGCGTTTCCGAATAATTGACCGGAAATAAATCAATCCTTCTTCCTTATCCGGGAAGTTCCGGACTAAAACCATTTGCGTTTTGGAATCCAGGTTGATTGGTTCAATATCGAAATCCGTATCTGTGTAATAGTCCAGGTTATAATTTGCGATATCGTATATGAGCCGGTTCACATCGACCTTTGCCTCTTTAGAGAAAGCAATTACGTAATAATGGAATAAGTTCCCGTCGTACGAATATTTACCGCCAAACTCATCATTCGAATGATCTTTGCCATTTTTCAGTTCTTCATTGGTAATCTCTTCCTTTATGTACCCTTTGGCTAAGAGCTGCTGATAGTCTGACAGGGCATTACTGACGATTAACTCTCTGATATGAATCGCGATAGGAGTTGTAGGCTTCCTAGGAAAAGTCTTAATATATTGATCAAGGTGATTAGAGAAAACAGTTCGTTCCTGCCCTGTTCCCTTGGCAGTTACTTCAATAAATTTTATTTTTGAAAGAATCGTGCTATCCGGATTCATGGCCAATGCATGAGTTGCCTCTTCACCGGCTTTGGTGTAATTGTAAGCCAGGAAAAGTCGCAGGATCTCTCCATATTTCTTTTCAATGGCTTCGTTCTTCTCCTCAATTTCTGCAAAATATTTTGGGTTCAACAAATATTTTGCATATTTAGACTCAGGATATCCGGATATAATGCGCTGCTTATAATCTTCAGAGTTAGCAAGATCACCATTCTCCTTATATAATTGGTACAGCTCAAAGAGGGCGGGGAGTTCGTATATGCTCCCTTTAAATCTTCGGTTTAGCTCCAAAAGGATATCTATTGAGCGAGGAAAATCACTGAATTCTGTCCGGTAAATCCTGCCAGCTCCAAACATAGCACTTTTTACCTTATCCGTCGAGACCCGCATCAGTGAATCTGTCAGGGGAATATCCTGAAGGTAATACTCAGCTTTTTTGGGATCGGTTGCTTTTTTCTTAATTTCTATAGCGATATCTTTAGAAATGGAGTCTTCCTGTAGTTCAGGTTCGGACTCCAGAATACTTTGTTTATTCTTACGGCGCCAATTGTCTTCGAGGTTTCGCTTGCCCCAGATTCTTTGGAAATCCGATTTCCCAATACCTACTGTCACCGAATTATAAAAATACCAAAGGTTTTGATTTGTATTGACTGCACTAATCAATTGTCTTGATTGTTGTGATCTGAAGTAATTTTGATTGGCTTTTTCGGCATTTTCTGCAGCCAATTTGCGTGCCTCCTTCTCTTGCAAATCAGTTATAATCTTACTAATTAAAGCATTACGATCCTTTTCAGGCATCAGTGCCAATTTTTGCAAGCTATCTTCACGTTGAATTGTAATTAACTCCTTTGCCAGCCTTCTCAGTCCGGATGCCCGGTTCATGATTTCGGGGTATCCCGGGTAGTTTACATCGATTACTGCTACTGCACTGTCATAATAACATGCTGCCTGCAAATAAGCATTTTCTTCAAAAAATATTCGGGCAATATCCAGACTGGAAATTGCACGTTGTTTAGGATTGTTCGCGCTGTACTTCACTGAATTTTTAAGATCTTCGATCGCATCCTGTTTCCGGTTCTCCTTAAGGGCAATATTGGCTTTTGCATAGTAAATCCGGTCCCTGTATTCCTGGTTTATCTGATCTTTAAGCATCTTCTCCAACTGATTCTTGATCTCTTTATTGTTTCCTCCCAGGATTTCCATTCGGGATATTCTGGCATTGAAGGCCATTTGATAGTTTGGCCGCATTTTTAGCAGATGAGAATATAGTCTGGATGCTTCTTCAGGTTGGTTTGCTAAAGTCAACAGTTGCGCCAGGAGGTAATTAACACGAAGTTTAACGGAGTGCTGAAGTTTCGATTCCAGTGCAGATCTCAAAAAAGGGATTGCTAAATCAGCCTCATTTTTTTTTAAATAATATTGAGCCTGGGCGAGGTTAAGCTCACTGTTTAGCCTTTTAGGAAATCCTCCATCCCGGGTAAGAGAATTAAAGATTTCAAATGCCTGCGGAAAATCGCCCGTTTCAATGTATGATTTAGCCATACCCAGAAATGCATCATAACGGGTAGGCTGGTCAGAAAATTTCCGGATAACAAAATTAAAGTTCTCAATGGCTCTGTGGTAATCGTGTTTGTAATAGCTGGCCATTCCCATTAATAAGTAGCTGTCGTCTACCCACTTATTATATTCCCCCTTTGAAGCAAATTTTTTATAATGTTCAGAATTATTGGGTTTTCTATGTGGACTTCTGGTGATGGAATGAAGCTTGATCAGTTTGTTGCACTTGGTAATCACCAGATCCATTTCAGAAGTTGCCACCTTCCCTGCATCAGGCATAGTGCTTTTGGAAATCGGTAATGTATGGGTATAATCGTCCTGAAGACTTTGATCGATACGAAGCAGACCTGCCTTCATACTCTCCTTTGCATTAAAATAGACATTGTAATGCGCTGACAAATTATGATATGCACGAGAAGCCCCGGTATTCTTTTTTGTAGAACATCCTGTAAAAACTTCAATTAACAAAAAGAGAAGCAGAATATTTCTTCCAGTTTGTTTCAAACGATAGTTCATGAAGGTCTCATCCGTGAATAAATTACTTTTCAATAGATCTACGGTAAAGATACAAAGAGAAATGATCCCTCTATGATTTTTTAATCCGAACCCGTTCTGTGGGCCTTAAATTTTCGTTTCTGTAGTTCAACTGATCAATAACATTTGCTGCCAGAGCTATAAATGCCTTCCCAATAATCGAATTTTCACTCCATGCAACGGGAATTCCCTGGTCGCCACCTTCACGAATACTCATCACAATAGGTATCTGACCCAGGAAGGGAATACTCATTTTCCGGGCAAGATTCCTGCCACCATCCTTTCCAAATATATAATATTTATTATCAGGAAGTTCTTCAGGGGTAAACCATGACATATTTTCAACGATTCCTAAAACAGGAACTTCGATTGATTTGCTTCGAAACATCGAAACACCTTTAATAACATCTGCAAGTGCGACATCCTGTGGTGTAGTCACAATCACACTTCCTGTAACCGGAAGCGTTTGAACAACAGTGAGGTGAATATCGCTTGTGCCGGGAGGAAGGTCAATCAGCAAATAATCAAGCTCTCCCCATAATCCCTGAATGATGAGTTGCTTCAGCGCATTTGAAGCTACCGGGCCGCGCCAGATTAACGCGTTATCCTTATTCCCAAAAAATCCGATGGAGAGCATTTTGACCCCGAATTTTTCAATTGGAATAATCATGTCCCGGCCTTCAATCTCTTCCATTAGCGGACGTGCATCCTCTTCTCCAAACATCTTGGGAATTGAGGGTCCGAAAATATCCGCATCGATCAATCCTACTTTCGCACCTGTCTTGGCCATTGCCACGGCAAGGTTTGTTGCCACTGTTGATTTCCCTACTCCTCCTTTGCCGGAGGCAATAGCGATGATATTCTTAACCCCGGGCAGAACCGGAGCCTTCATCCTGTGAAGTCCCTTGGGGGTAATCAAAATATCGTATTCTTTACCAAGGGAATTTTCAATTTCAGTGGCACAAGCCTCGGAAAGAGCCTGGATATTCGGATCGTTATCATGCTGGAAAACCAGTGTAAAACTAATCCGGCTACCCGCTGTTCTGATCTCCTGAACCATTTCAAGATCCACAACATTATCATTGGTTCCCGGGAAATTTACTTTCCGTAGGATATCTGTAATCGTTTTTGGTATAACTGTCATTCTCTTTTTTTTAAATTTGCTTTAAAATTATTTTGGCTCTCTAAGAAAATTATCTTTCATTTGAATTAACAAACATATAACCGGGAAGTTCTGCAAGCAGCAAGTTGCCAGCCGCCATTTGTGCCATATTCATTTTAGCCAACGGAATTTTCAAATCGCCCCTGTTTTTATCTTAGCTCGGTCATTGGATCCCAAAAGAGTGTTTTGAAATCGACAACCTGGTCGTCTTCAACCATAATTCCTTCGTTTTCAAGCAATTCCTGCATTTGATCCGGGGATCCGAAGTGAATTTTCCCGGTAAGCAAACCATTGCGGTTGACTACCCGGTGTGCCGGAACATAGATTTCCTGATGATGCGACAGGTTCATCGCCCAGCCCACCATCCTTGATGATCCGGCAGTACCCAGGTAACGGGCAATAGCTCCATAACTGGTAACTCTTCCTGCCGGTATCTGCCTTACAACCTCGAATACATTCTGGTAAAAATCTGACACTTATTTCCTCGTTTCTAAATGGTCTCTGTTGGTTGAATTCCGTCCAAAACTCCGGTAATCATCAAATTCTATTTCGACCTCAGGTTCTTTAAGATTAACTCCATGAGGGATATATCTCAAATATTTTATTGTCTTTCCCCGGTCAAGCCATTGTTGCTCATAGTAGGTGCGGATACTCAGAATTTCATCGGCCAATCCGGAGGTGTATAAATCACAGGTGTTTACCTGCACCGGAAAATGATTCACTTCAATGGTGGCAAGGGTATATTGATAAAGAAAATCGCTGTCTGTTTTCAGATGAATAACACCCTCCGGCAGAAGAATTTCACTGTATTGCTTTAAAAATCTGACAGCCGTAAGCCGTTTATTCGTCCTTTTCATTTGTGGATCTGGAAAAGTAATCCAAATTTCCGACACCTCATCTTCCGCAAAAAAATGGGATAACAGCTCAATATTGGTCCTCACAAAACCACAGTTGCTGAGCTCATTCAGATGAACTTCCTTCGCCCCTGACCACATCCGGGATCCCTTAATATCGATTCCGATAAAATTCTTATCCGGAAAGAGTCTGGCGAGTCCGACAGTATATTCCCCTTTCCCGCATCCCAGTTCTAAAACAATCGGGTGGTCATTCTTAAAAAAATCCGAATTTATCCAAAAAAACAGTCCGGATATATATTTCCGGTCGAAGTGAAGTGATTTTCTGTGAATAATAATGTTTCTTAGAGCTCATTATATTAAGGTTATATAATCTTATGAATCAGATACTTATCACAATCAAATTTTACTCAGGGATCGAAAAAGAGTTAAAAATTGATGATTATGACATGGGGAATGGTGTTGTTTTTCCTGTGAAACCGGGGATCAGGCTGGGCAAAATTTTAAGGAAAGCGGGTCTTAAAAGACTCTCCAGGTTCTGCTATTTCACAAACGGCGAACGGATATCCACATGGAAAAAGTTTCATGAATCAGCAGAAGTTTCATGTCTCAGAATTTCAGGCGGAGGATGATAACTTTCACCGGAATAAGTTCTCTATTTTTGTTTTAAAAAAAGCTGCATAAAAAAAACAGATGAGTTTTTTTGAATAATATCCATGATAAATTTGAAAAAACCACCTAAAAAGGGCTTAAAATAAGGGATTTTCGTATTTTGGACGCAGTTGTCCCGTGATAACCAAAATCAGCAATTTTTAAGAAGAGCCAATTCACGATGAAAGTTTAGTAGTTCTGATGTTTTTTTGCCAAAGTGAGCAGAGGATAAAATAAGCTGGTGTCCACATAAAATACACTTTAACGGATTAAAGCCGAAGTTTTTCTGTATCAACTCGGCGAAATTAGGCAAAGATTGTTGGTTAAGCTTTTCTTGGTTGAGTAGTTTATAAACTACCGGCAAAAGCTTTCCTCTGTTACGATTAGATAGAAAGCCATAGTAACGAACCATCCTAAATCCTTCGTCTGGGATATGTTGGATAAATCTGGCAATAAACTGTTCAATGGTTGCTGTGAAATTGCGGAAGGTTTTAGTAATGTGATCCAAGTAGGAGAATATAACCGTATCACCATAATATTCTCTTAATTTGGACTCAGCGATGGCAGGGCGTTTGATATAACGGCTGAAATAGCTGACGTTTTTTTTGAAATTAGGGGAAGGTTTGGCGCAATGAACAATCCATCTTTTCTTGTAGAGCAGATCAAGAAGATCATTAAAAGAAAATTTATTGGTTAATGGAGAAGGGTCAATTTTTCTTGTCTTGTGAGTATGTGAGGTCAGAACTTAATGTTTCTGACAAGTTTACCAGAGAATCTCCAGGATTGGAGACTAGTCTGACAGATCAGGCCTTTAAAGTTATCTGGGATCACTTTGGCCCATTCCAGTGGGATCTAATGGCTACCTCAGCAAATGTTAATAAAGATCTTGAAGGGGAACCTTTGCTATTTTTCTCGAGATATTATGATGAGAAATCCAAAGGAGTGGATCTCTTCAAACAACAGCTACATGCATGTAAAGACATGTTTTGTTTCCCTCCTATCCCAATGATCTCAAGGGTTTTGAAATATTTTGAGCAACAGAGGATCTCGTGTGTTATGGTTTTACCAAAAGTATGGTCCTCATGGAGCAACTTAATGACTCAGTATAAATTGGCTTCTTTTGAACTGGCTTCTCCATATAATTCAACCTGTTTCACAATAACTCATGCACAAGGAAAAAGAGTGCCAAAGAAATTTCATCATGCAATGGAAGTTGTCTACTTAAGTTTTGAAAATATTTAAACCTTTTCTTTGATTTAATGTAATTCCTTGTAATTGTGTAAAGAATAAAAATATATTGCTCTCTTTACCCTTTTGTGTGGATTTTGTAGGGTGGACTTGTGAGAAAGGAGTTTGACATGCCTACCAATCTCAAAGTTAAAATGAGTAAAAGAATGACTTGCTTCATGGAATATGTCTCCAAGAAAAAGCTAAAATCTAGAGTGGATGTGTACATGGAACATTTAAAGCAGATTTCCAACAAGGAGATCTATGAAATAGATGACAGGGATGTCCTGAATTTTTTGATTTTTAAAGATGTAAATGATTCAGGCAGAACAGTTGTTCATAAAGAGACTTGTCCACATTTGGGAACTACTTCAATACAAAATTGTGCTGATTCAATTCAGTGTGGTTTAAGGCATCAAGCTGAATCTATGAGAGTGGGCATTGTGGACAAACTTAGAAAGGGATTTGAAGAAGTTGGTAGAAAAGGCCCTTACAGCCCTGTAGATT
>Ga0118677_10007910_pt1 | contig 17326 bp, 16 predicted proteins | sample AliMusrvi5mmetaG_FD_86154 | JGI IMG/M metagenome (GOLD analysis project Ga0118677, IMG submission 86154) | reverse complement strand
GGTTGGACGAACTCCGTAGTACCCTGCGTGGGTAATACAAACTCTCGCTGGTAACCCCTTCACTGAAAACCACTTGCACTTGTGCGCGGGCGCCTGGCAGTAAACTCCCGCTAGCGCCGGCAGGACGGCCAGGCAGGCGGCGACGATCTCAATCGGCAGGCGCAGTAGAGCGATCCAACTGTGCAGGTCCATGCGTCGATTCTACGCCTGTCGCCCGCGTGCGGGGCGGCTCTCCGAGCCGCGCGGGGTCTCCAGACCCCGCCAACTAACCACAGCGAGAGAGGCGAATCTGCGGGCTCTGGACACTCACTTGAGCGCGGGGAGCAGACCTGCGAGCGAGTCCAGCAGCACGTCGGGCGGATACGTTTCCAGCGACTCCGGTTGAATGCCGTAGGTCACGCCGACGCAGCGCACGCCCGCGTTGCGCGCCGTGAGAATGTCCACCGACGAGTCGCCGATCATCCAGGTCTGCGCGGGCTGCACTTCTGCCTCTTCCATGAGCTTCTGCAGCCCGAACGGGTTCGGCTTCTTCAGCGGAAAACTGTTGCCGCCGTAGACGCGGAAGAAGTACTTGTCCATACCCAGTCCGGCCAGCAGCGTCTTCGAGAAGCGTTCAGGCTTGTTGGTGAGCACGGCCATCTTGTGCCCCGCGTTGAGTGCCTCGTCCAAGCCCTCGATCACACCCGGGTAGGGCAGCGTGTTGTCGAGGATGTGCTCGCGATACCAGCTCAAAAAGTAGGTCAGCGCGACGTCCAGCGTTTCCTCGTCGGCCTCCGGCCCGATGGCCTTGCGGATGAGCACGGGCGCGCCGTTGCCGACGTACGACGCGACGGTGGGGATAGGCAGCGGCTGCATGCCCATGTATGTCCGGGTCGCGTTCACCGAGTTCGCCAGATCGAGGGTGGAATCGACGAGCGTGCCGTCGAGATCGAATACGAGAAGGTCCATCACTTCCTATAATTCCAGTGTAAGCGCGAAGGCAGGCGGGGAGCGGTCCCTGCTGGCGGATGCGGCGGCTGCGTGTCGTTTGCGCTGCTGTAATGACGCGGGTGCAGGCGCGGCTAGCGGGTTGCGAGGAACGCCTTCAGCGCCAGGAACGCGTAGGCCCACAGCAGCCCCAGCAGGGCCTTGTGTTCCTTATTGCGCTGGTAGATGGCGTAAGCGAAGCGCTGCTCGGAACCAACCTTGGGCGGGCTCGGCAGAAACTGCGGCACGCGCCGCGCGTACTCCGCGTATTCCGGAAACAGCTTGCGCAAATGCTGCTCTTCCTGTTCCACCACAGGCGTGTAGATCAACACGAACGCCACCAGCGCCAGCACCGCGAGCACCGCTTGCGAGGCCGCGATCAGGCATCCGCCGACCGCCAGCAGCGTACCCACATAGAGCGGATTCCGCAGCCAGGCGTAAGGCCCGGAGGTGGTCAGATTCTGGTTCTTCCGGAGATGCCCCGCCGCCCAGGCGCGCAACGCCAACCCACTCGCGGCCAGCGGCAGGCCCGCCAGCAGCGAGAGCGTCGTAGGGTGGGCGAACCAGCCGAAACCGGCCGCGACCACCAGCCCGATCGGCACGCGCAGTTTTTGCACCAGGTCGGCGTATGGCTTGGGGAAGATCGGCATCAGGTCAGCTGCTTTCCACCCACAGTAGCTTGATTGCCGGGCGCACCGGAATCGTGCACCGGCTGTGCCTGTTGCAGACGCCGGGACAGCGCATCCGCCACCGCATCCGGCGTCAGCGTCCGCAGTGCCGGGTCGATCTCGGATCCGCGCCGGTACGTGGTCCGGGCCGACGGGTCGCGCAGCACGGTTAGCGAGTCGCCGTAGGGCCCGTTCCGTGCCGGATCGGTGGGTCCAAACAGCGCCAGGCCGGGCTTCCGGAGCGCAGCCGCCAGATGCATGGGCCCGGAGTCGAGTCCCACCACCGCAGTCGCCCGCCGGGTGGCGTCAATCAGCCCCGCGATGCCCGAGATGTGCACCTGGACGCCGTCCAGGGACCGCAGCACAGCCTCGGCGGCCGGCGCGCCGTTCAACACCAGCGCCAGGCCGAACTCCCGGTCCAAGCGGCGGGCGAGCGGGGCATAGTACTCCAGAGGCCACTGCTTCGAGGTCCAGCCGGCCAGTGGCGCGGCCAGCACGAACCGCGCCGGCAAATCGCCTTCGGGGCGGCCGTCCGGCAGCGGGAATTCCACGGGCGCCGGCCGGGCGCCAGCGGCGACGGCGAGCGCGATATTACGGTCCACCACGTGCGCCTCGGCGGTGTTCACCGCGTGCGTGTAGAACCATGCCGCGGGCCACTCGCGCAGCAGCGAGCGATGAAAGCCGTAGACGGCGTTGCGCCGGGCCACGCGGCTGACGAGGGCGCTCTGGATCAGCCCCTGGAAGTCGATGACGAAGTCGTAGGAATCCACGCGCAGGCGCGCGAAGGCGGCTCGCCGCGATGCGGCTATTTTCCGGTCGAGGTAGAGCGGATTTACGCCCAGCGGATTGCCCTCGAACAGGTCGCTCCACTTCGGGTGGACCGCCCACTCGATGACACACTGCGGCCAGGTCCGCCGCAGCAGCGCGACCGCGGGCAGGGCGTGCAGAATATCGCCCATCGATCCCAGGCGGACGACGAGAATGCGGTACTGCGCCATCAAACCCTATAGTGGCGCGGCCCTAGCCCTGCCGGTCTACGACGTGCTGCAGGAAGCCGGCGCGGAGCACGGCGTCCTCCAATTCCAGTTGTAGCCTGGCTTCCGGCGCCGGCTGGCCGTCGCTGAGCAGGACGGTATCCACGCAGGTCAGTCCCGCGACCACGGCGGCGCGTGCGTCGGTGGATAAGACTGCGTCGGCGGGGTCGAGTAACACGACCGTCAGGGGGCCCAGCTCCGTCGCCAGCGCCTCCAGCCGCTCCACGTGCAGGGCAAGCAGTGGGTCAAAGTATCCTGATACCACGGGTTTCAGCGTGGTGGGATTCCAAACAGATTGTTTAACGATCTTGCTTCTGGTGTCCACTCAACTGCCAGTTGTAGCAGATCAACTGCCGTTTGCGAAACTGTTTCGCAATGAATTGATGTCATGCAGCGGTGGTCGATCGGGCATTCGCGGAGTTGACAGGGCGCGCACTCGACGGGGTGGCGCACAATCCGGGTCAAGCGGCCCGCCGGCCCGGTTGTAATCGGGTTCGTCGCGCCGAACACAGCCACCGTCGGCACCCCCAGCGCGGAGGCGATGTGCATCGCGCCGCTATCGTTCGAAAGGTACAGATCACTGGCCGCGGCGCGCTGTATGAACTCCTCTAAGGTCGTTTGTCCTGCGTAGTTGACGCACTGGACCCCGCGCGCTGCGAGGCCCGCCTTCACCGATTCGCACAACTCGCGCTCCGAAGCTGAACCGTGGAGCGCCACCAGCGCACCCATGCGAGCCGCCAGCGTGCCCGCAGTCTCGGCGAAGCGCTCCGGCAGCCAGCGTTTGGCGCTGCCGAAAGCCGCTCCGGGGCTCACGCCGATCACCGGGCCCAGGATGCCCTCGGCAGCGAAGCGCTGGAGACCCGCCGAGCGCGCCAACGGGGCGCAGCGCAATTCCACAAAAAGCGAATCGGGCAGCCGTTCCAGCCAGCCCGCGCGGTGCAGCAACTCCAGGTAATAGTACGACTGGTGCGGAGGAATCGAACCCGCGCGCGGCAATTGGATCGGGTGGGTCAACAGCGGGGAGCGCATGTCCCGCGCGTACCCGATCCGCTCTGGAATGCCAGCCAGCGCGGCGATCAGCGCGGCGTCGAAGGCATTCTGGAGCAGCACCGCGCAATCGAAAGCACCCTCGCGGATGCGCGCGGCGGCGTCCAGACGCTGTTTCCAGGCCTGGATCAGCGAACCGCGCCGGAAGGGGGCGGGTTGGTAGGGGATGATCTCGTCGGCAAACGGCTCGTGCCGGTACAGTCCGGCCACCCACGGGCGGGCCAGCACCGCGATGTGCGCGCCGGGGTGGCGGTCGCGGATGGCCGCGAGCGCGGGCAGGCTCATCACCGCGTCTCCGACCCAGTTTGTCGCGCGAACCAGAATGCGCCGTGGCCTCAAACCCGCATGCCCTCTCACCCACCAGCGTAGAATACGTGGGATGACGGCGGACGAGCAGCGGTTCCTGGACGAGTCCGGCTATCTGGTCATCCAGGCTCGCGGGGAGATCCCCCGCACGGTCCTCGTCCGCTTGGAAGCACTGTTCGAAGGCGCTGGCGAGAACGCGGGGCACGCGCTTCGCAGCGACGCCTGCGAGCGCAATGCGAACATCGCTCCGGTTGATTTCGATCTTTTCGCGGAACTGGCGAGCGCTGCCCAGATCGGTGCGCGGGTGGGGTACGTGCTCGGAGGCGAGTACGCGCTGGCGGCCCTGAAAGCGCGTTCGTCCAACCCGTTTGCCCTGGCTCTCGACCCGCTCCGGCCGGGTCCGGGGCCGGCGGTTTGCCGCGTGCTTTGGCTGCTCGACGACTTCACGGAGGAAGGGGTGGGCGCGCTGCGCGTGGCCCCTGGCTCGCATCTTTCCGGGCAGTCGCCCGCTGAAGCGGCCGCGATCACGGTGTCGGGCGCGGCCGGCAGCGCCGTGGTGCTCGACGGCCGGTTGTGGAGCGCCGCCGGTGCGAACCCCGGCCGCCGGCACCTGCGCACACTGCGCTGCGAGTATCTTCGACGCGGGGCGCGCGATAGCGGCTAGCATAAAGAGTTGGCGCCTTCCCGGCGCGGCCCTGCTGTGATCCATCCCGGCATACGCGAACAGTTTCTCTCGCTGACGTTGCACCCGGCGTTCCGGGAACTCGTGCGCCGTCTGGGTGCGGAGCGCAGCGGCCGGTCGCAGCTTTCCGGCCTGACGACGACGGCCCGGGCGCTGTACCTGAGCCTGCTGGCGCAGGTTTGCGACCAACCACTGCTGGTCATCACCGAATCCCCGAAATCAGCCGATCACCTGTTTGAGTTGCTCGAGACCTTCCACCGCGTGCTGCACGCCGGGCGCGGCACTCTGCCGCCGTTGCTGATGCCCGCGCTCGACACGCTGCCGGGCCAGAACCTGTCCCCGCACTACGATCTGAAGTCCGCGCGCGCCGTGGCCCTGCACCGCATGGCGACCGGGCGCTACTCCATCGCCGTGACGCCCGTGATGTCGGCGCTGTTGAGGACGGGCGACGAGGCGGCTTACCGCCAGCTCGCCCTGACGCTGCGGGTGGGCGACGAGATCGGCATGGACGATCTGGCGGCGCACCTGTCCAGCATCGGCTACGAGCGGCGCGAGCCGGTGGAGATGGTGGGCGAATACTCGATCCGCGGGGGCATCTTTGACGTCTTCCCGGCCGAGGCGCACCAGCCCATCCGCATCGAGTTCTTCGGCGAGAACGTGGAGAGCCTGCGGCGCTTCGATCCGCAGAGCCAGCGCAGCGTGCTGCGCGTCGAGGACGTCACGCTGCTGCCGCTGGAGGAGACCCCGCGCACCCCGGCGCTGCTGCGCGAGTTGGCCGAAAAATCGGGGCGCACCGACATCGTGCCGGGCGAGCCGTTCGCCGGTTGGGAATTCGCCGTCCCGCTGGTGGCGCCGCGCCAGGGGTCGCTCGAAGATCTGGCCCGCGACGGGCGCGCCGCCCGTTTTCTCCAGTTGGCGGACGATCGTCTTCACCTTTTCAGTTCGAAGGAAGGGATCCCCGGAGATAAGGAACAGAGGGATCGGCGCGGAGGGGCCCAATGGAACGAGGCTACCAGTCTTCGACAACGCGATTTGCGATGTTGTACGCAAGATGATGAACGGCATCCACGAAGGCTTTCTGAGAGCCCACCGAGGTCACGGTGGTCACATAGTATTCTGTATCCCCGGAAAAGTTCGGTTCTTCCCAGATGATGGCCCCGGTCTTCGCTTCGATAAGTTTGATCTTCACAACGATGAAAAGCCGGTACTGGGACACGCCTTCCAAAGAATTGAACCGGAGCCCTTCCTGTTCCAGGGAGAGCAGGTCCGTTTTCAGGATCGCGTCGGCGTTCTCCTGCTTCACGACCTTCATCGTGCCGTCCTGCTGGAGCCGCTCGATCACCGCGTTGGTGATATCCATTTCAAGTCCCTGCTGGTAGGCGTAGACCTTGTCTGGATCGAGCTTGTTTTTCACGGTCTCGACATAAATCGTTTTGATATTGCGCGGAAGCACCGTCTTGCGCGCGTAACCGCAGCCGCTGAATGCCATCGCCAGAGCCAGAACCCCAATCCCAAAAAGCCTCATAGTTTTCATCATAAGTCCCCGTTATTTCTGAGCGGTGAAACGTTCTTTTTCCGTCGTCAGGAAATCATGCCGTGTGGCAAGCTCCGCGAGTCGCTGGCCGATCCGGTCTTTCTCAGTCAAAAGGTCCTGCCGCATGGCTTTGGAAGTCACGGTTGGCAACAGTTTTTCGGCCTCCGCGGTACGTTTTTCAAGAATGGAACGCTCCTGCTTTTCGAGCCCGAGCTCCTCCTCGATCACGCCGGCCAGCTTGGCCTTCACTTCAAGGAATTCTTTGTAATGTTTGGCGCCCTCGGCATCCTTAGGAGCTTCACTCATCGCGCCCTCTCCGAGGACAACGCCTTTTTCCTGGGCATAAATACTGTAGGAGATCTCGAGCTGATCCTGGAGTTCCATCACGTCCGCCCGGAGCTGCTTCTCGTCGGGGGCTTCGGCCTTCGCTTTAGCATCCACAGCGGTCCCCGCGGCGGCGGCCGTCGCGCCTCCGGCCACAGGCGCAGGAGCCACCACCGGCGCCGGAGTCTTTTCCTTGATCGCGGCCTCCGTGGCCTCCAGCTTGGCCTTGAGCCTGCTAAGTTCCTGCGACTGATTGTCGAGACGGTTCAAAAGAACGTCTTTCCGGTCCTTCCGGGGCACTACGCGCCGCGCGCTTTGAACCGCTTCCTCGATAAAAGAGTAAGGAACTTTGACGAAGGAACTCCGGAACTTCATGCCCCCCGCGAGAGAAGCCTTCGCGTTCAGTATCTCCAGCTCCTTTTCAAGCTGATTGATCTGGAGGTCCAGGGCCTCGATCATGAGACTTTCAAGCTCGATCTCTCTCTGAAGCTCTTTCGCCTTCTCGCCCGCCGCCGGCAGGGACGCGGCCTTCGTCAGAGTCTCGTCCTGATTGGGAAGTCCGAAGAGAAAAGCCTTGGCCAGAAAAACCGTGCCCGTGACAGGCTTGGCGATGGTCCGCAGAACATTCGCCTTGGACTCCTCGGGATGGAGCGCCTTATCCAGTTCCGCAAGAAGCGCCTGCTTCCGCTTGTTCCGGTCCCCGATATCCTGATAGCACTTACGCAGCTTCTTGTCGACCGTCTTCGTCTGTTTGCGGAGTTTGCGGACATCCACGTCTTTGGCCTCATCGAGGGATTTGACCAGCTCGCGCTGCTCCTTCATCGCCAGCTCTTTGTCAAACGCCGTGGAAAGCGTGTCGACGATATCCTGCTCGGCTTTGATCTGCTCCGTCAGCTGCATCTTAAGCTCGAGAAGCTCTTCGACATTTTTCGTCTTCAGTTCCCCGGTTTCAACGCTGAAGGGATTAAAAGCCGGCTTGACCGCCGAGCGGTTATCGAGCATTGCCTTGAGCTCCTGCTCGGCAACCTTGCCAAAATTCTTTTCATAAAAACTAATCCTCTGCTATTTGAGGCTTTATGGTTACTTTAATTTTCTCTACCCGGTTACGGGCCACTTCTAGTACGGTAAATTCAAAATCGCCGGAACTAACCACCTGGGTTACAGTGGGTATTTCTCCAGCCAGCTCTAATACCAATCCTGCTAATGAATCACTTTCGCCTTTTACCTGGTCAAAGGTATCGGATTGAAGTTCCATGATCTTACATACATCATTGATCATTGTGCGGCCTTCAAATATATAGTTGTATTCATCAATTTTTTTGTAGCTACTTTCTTCTTCATCAAACTCATCCTTGATCTCACCAATCACTTCTTCTAATATATCTTCGAGTGTAACAATCCCGCTGGTTCCACCAAATTCATCCACTACTACTGCAAAATGGATTCTTTTGGCCTGGAATTCTTTCAGCAAATCCTCTATGAATTTCTGCTCGTGTACAAAGAATGGCTGCCGCATCAGGTGTTTCCAGCTAAAATCATCGGGTTCATGCAGGTAGGGAAGCAGGTCCTTTGTATGAATCATTCCCACTACATTATCCAGGTCTTCTTTATATACGGGTAAGCGGCTGTATTGGAGATCTTTAACAATCGAGATCAATTCACTGAAAGAAGTTTCATCATCTATCCCATGCACATCTACCCTTGTTTTCATGATCTGCTTTACGGTAATATTCCCAAACTTAACAATGCCTTTCAGAATATTTTTTTCGTTTTCTGAAGCAGTATCCTGCGTGGTCAGGTCAATGGCATGATCCAATTCTTCCAGACTATAGGATCCATTATTCCGGTTGGCCAGGCGTTTCTCAATAATATCGGAATATTTGACCAACCATTTGCTCAATCCGCGACATATATAAGCCACTCCCTTAATGATACCACCAAAGTCTTTCGCAAAGCGAATATTATTTTGTGTGGCCAATACTTTGGGCATCACTTCTCCAAACAGTACCAATATGAATGACACCACAATCACTTTGATCAGGAATTCGAGCCATACACCATTAAACTGTTCAAAATCAAAAATTCCATCAATCAGCAGATTAGATATAATGATGATAGAAATATTGATAAAACTATTGGCAATCAATAATGAGGCTAATAATATTTTAGGCTCTTCTAACAGATCTACAATCCGCTTATACGGAGGTTGTTGTTTGCTTTTTAAAAGATTGACATCTTTATAAGTAAGCGAAAAAAAAGCGACTTCTGAACCGGATAACACAAAAGAAAGAAATAGCAAAACAAATAATACCATTACTAAAATGGTAGTACCCTGCACCTGGATAGCAGATAAAAGAACTGGATGAGAAAATAAATGGAAAACCGGGTGATGATCCAAAACAAATATTTTTAGTTAACAATCAGAATGAAATTTTGAGCATACTACCAGATTTCATTCTGTATTTAGCATCAAAAGTATTGTATATAGCTCGAAGATCAGAAAGGCAATGTTTCCCCTGGATCTATGACAGGGGGGATATCCTCTCCCCCATATCCTTCCAATGAATCTCCTATTCCTGCCCCCCCCATGTGCATCGGCCCTTTTATCTAGCATGATCAGGTTATCACCAACTACTTCTGTGGCAAATTTTTTATTGCCTTCCTTGTCTTCCCAGCTTCGGGTACGCAACCTTCCTTCTACATAAATCAGGCTTCCTTTATGCAGGTATTTCTGCGCTAGTTCCGCAAGTCCCCGCCACAAAACTACTGTATGCCATTCTGTTTGTGAAACCAGTTTCCCCGATCTGTCTTTATAGGTTTCCGTGGTAGCCAATGGAAATTTTGCCACTGCAATATTCCCCTCCAGGTGCTGTACATCGGGATCTTTACCCAGATTCCCGATCAGCATTACTCGATTAACTCCTCTCATACCTTAGGTTTTAAATTCGTCACAGGTTGAATCACTCTTAAAAATAACTTTTTTTAAGCAAGAAAAGAAGGGGTGACAAAAATTTTACCTAACTGTTAATAACGAGATTTTTCACCAACTCCCTACTAAAAAAAGGAAGTAAGAAACCCGGTAATCAATTTAGGAAAAGGCAGTTCGCGGATTTTATCAATACGCTGCCATGGGTATTTTTTCAAAAATGGCGGGATAGATGAAAGGGTAATCTGAATAAACTGCCCTTTGATCTGTTGATGGGTCAATTGCTGCACTTGGGTTTTCGAAATTTCTTTAATCGTTGCTTTGCGAATACCAATCTGTTCATCTAACCAGTTTACTACTGTTTTTTCTTCCCATTTTACCTGTTCATCTGTTTCTACCAGATAAAATTCAAACAGGTTCTGCCATATATCATTTGCTTTTCTTTCATGCACCAGCCATTGCCCCTTGTATTCAAATAGAAAATAGGTAAACCATCGATTCCTTCTTTGCAGACTTTTTTCTTTGATGGGAAGCTGGTTTACCCTGCCTTCCTGGAAGGCGGTGCATTCTTTTTGTAATGGACAATGGCTGCAAACCGGAGAAAAAGGTTTGCATACGGTTGCGCCAAAATCCATAATTGCCTGGTTAAAAGCACCTGGTTCCTTTAACGACAATACCTTGCCAGCCAGTTCACTGAATATTTTTTTTCCTTCAGCAGAGTCGGTGGCTATATCCATTCCAAAGAAACGCGACAACACCCGGAATACATTCCCATCTACAACCGCATAAGGCAGGTTATAGGCAAAGGAAGCAATAGCAGCGGCAGTATAGGGACCAATTCCTTTCAGCGCCAGTAAATCTTCATATTGATCCGGAAATACGCCTTTTCGTTCTTTTACGATCTCTCTTGCAGTGAAAAGGAGGTTTTTACAGCGGTTATAATAGCCAAGTCCTTCCCATAATTTATAAACATCCTGGTCTTTAGCTTTTGCCAGCTGAAAAATAGTAGGGTATTGATGGATGAAGCGACTATAATAACCCAAACCCTGGGCAACCCTGGTTTGTTGAAGAATAATTTCACTGAGCCAGATCTTATAGGGGTCTTTTTCACCTTTCCAGGGCATTTGCCGGTCATTTGACTGATGGTGCCATTTCATCAGCTTCTGGGTAAATTTTCTTTCTATCATAGTAAATAGGTATAAAAGAACACCTAAATTGAATATAAAACGGTTTATTCTCAGGGATAAATGCAATTTAGATGGCGTATTCTGAAAAGCTACCCAACTGAACCTTTTATTTATCAATAAGTAACGTCTATAATATTTGTTCTATCTTTCCTTGCATATTTCAATCTTTTTATCTTATTTTAAGGTTTCCTATCCAAAATAAAACGATCATATGAGAAAATCAGATCTCATCAACCAGATTTCAGACAAAACCGGTATTCCAAAAGTGGATGTATTGGTTACCCTAGAAACCATGTTTAAAGAGGTAAAAGAAAGCCTTTCCAATGGCCAGAATATATATATACGTGGTTTTGGGAGCTTTATTACCAAGAAAAGGGCAGCTAAAATCGGGCGCAATATCAAGAAGAATGTGGCCGTTGAAATTCCTGAGCACTATATCCCAGCCTTTAAACCTGCGAAAGAATTTGTGAGCGAAGTGAAAAGCAAACACAAGCCGGGTTAACTTTGCCAAAAGCAATCCTGAAGTGAAAAAACAACAATGGGCACTAATTGGTGGGGCAATCGTATTATTTATCGGACTACTGGTATTTGGTAATACGGTTTCGCCAAAAAATGCAAATACTAACCCACAAACTGCACAACAACCTGTTAATCAGACAATTAAATTTGAAGATCTTCTTCAAAAAGCTAAGGAAAAGATCAGTCCGGCTCAATCCCAACGCCTCATGCAGCTTGAATCCGCTGTAGTAAGGGGTGATGTAAAAGAGCAACAATTACAGGTATATCGTAAACTGGCAGGGTTTTGGGCCGATTCGGCTCATATTTTTGAACCTTATGCATATTATAATGCGGAAGTCGCGAAGTTGGAAAATTCTGAAAAAAGCCTCACCTTTGCCGCCCATCTGTTTTTAGATAACCTAATGACAGAGTCACAACCCGCTATGCAAAACTGGCTGGCAGTGAACGCAAAAGTTCTTTTAGAAAAAGCCCTGGTCATTAATCCGGCCAACGATTCCAGTAAAATAGGTTTGGGTGCCTGCTATATTTTCGGGAATATCTCTGATAATCCGATGCAGGGTATCGCACCTATCCGGGAAATTGTACAAAAAAATCCGGATAATGTATATGCCCAGATGATATTGGGATTGGGAGGAAAGAAAAGCGGGCAGTATGATAAAGCGATTGAACGTTTCGAATTGATTGTAAAGAAACACCCGGATAATATGGAAGCGACCCTGAATACGGCCGAATCCTATGATCTGAAAGGGGATAAAATCAACGCGATTAAATGGTATGAAGTCATCAAGAAAATGGTGAACGTACCGGAAGCAAAAGCAGAAATTGACAAACGGATCACTGAATTAAAAAAATAAAATTATTTAACAACCTAAAATTACTCCGTGTATGCCTTGTGGTAAGAAGAGAAAACGTCATAAAATTGCGACGCACAAACGTAAAAAACGTTTAAGAAAGAATCGTCATAAGAAAAAGAATAAATAATTCTTAGTTTGACAATATAATTACCTGCAGTTTCGCTCTGGCGAAACTGCATTTTACACTTTACTGAGTTTCGCCACTGCCTTTCCTACGCTGCAACTTTTACCTTTTCCTTCCTGATCAGGTGGCGGATAATACAGATATAGGTGTATGTTGATATAGTGCTGCAAGCCGGCTAGTGATTTTGTATTTAAAAGTTGCCATTTTGTGAACAAAGAACTGATTATTAATGCTGCTCCCTCAGGTGTGGAAATCGCATTTCTGGAGGATAAAAAACTGGTAGAACTGCACAGTGAAAAAACTGATGCCAATTTCGCCGTAGGGGATCTCTATCTGGGGAAAGTAAAGAAATTGATACCCGGACTAAACGCCGCTTTTGTGGACGTAGGATTTGAGAAAGATGCATTTCTGCATTATACAGATCTGAGTCCCTATATCCGCTCCATTCTCAAATTCACGCAGTTGGCCATGCATGACAAAGAAGAGAATGGATTTGATTTTGGCAATTTCAGATCAGAACCTGAGATCGTTAAAACCGGTAAGATTAATGAAGTACTCAACGGCAAACCGAATGTACTGGTCCAGATACTAAAAGAACCCATTGCTGCCAAAGGACCCCGATTAAGTTGCGAATTATCTCTTCCCGGAAGATTTGTAGTAGTTACCCCTTTCAATGAAATTGTAGCGGTTTCCAAGAAAATACATTCTTCTGAAGAAAGAAAAAGATTACATAAGATTGTCGAAGCCATACGCCCTAAAAATTTCGGGGTGATTGTAAGAACAGCAGCAGAAGGAAAAACGACTGCTGAACTTCATCAGGATATGTTATCACTGGTAGATACCTGGAAAACCATACAGGCCAATCTAAAGAACGCCCAGGCTCCCATAAGGATTATGAGCGAAGAGAATAAAACCACCAGTATCCTTAGAGATTTGCTTAGTGCAGATTTTAATAAGGTGGTAGTAAACGATAAAGCCCTTTTTTCTGTAACCCAAAGCTATATTCAAAGAATTGCTCCGGATAAAATTGATATTGTTTCCTTTTATCAGAATGGCTTACCCATATTTGATCAGTTTGGTGTTACCAAACAGGTGAAATCATCTTTTGGAAAAACAGTCAACCTGCCCAGTGGCGCCTACCTGATTATTGAGCATACAGAAGCTTTGCATGTAATAGATGTGAACAGCGGCTATAAAAGTGTTAGCAATAACCAGGAAGAAAATGCCCTGGAAACCAATCTGGAAGCGGCAGAAGAGATTGCCCGTCAATTAAGATTAAGAGATATTGGAGGGATTATAGTAGTTGATTTTATTGACATGAAACTGCCGGATAATAAACGGAAAGTGCATGAAGCAATGGAAGGCTATATGAAAACAGATCGTGCCAAGCATTCTGTTTTACCCATCTCAAAATTCGGCTTATCACAAATAACGAGGCAAAGAATGCGCCCTGAGGTAAATATCAATACTTCAGAGGATTGTCCGGCCTGTAGCGGAACCGGTAAAGTATCTTCTACTTTATTATTGGAAGATGAAATAGAAAAGCGTTTATCCTATTTGATTACACATGGTCATAAAAATCTGACCCTGATAGTGCATCCGATTGTATTTGCGTATCTGACCAAAGGTTTCTTTTCCTCCATTCTAAAAAAATGGAAACGGAAATACAAAACCAACTTGAAAGCAAAAGCCAATACCAATTGCCATTTAATCGATTTCAAGTTTTATAATGAACACGAAGAAGAAATCAAGTTCTGATTAAAGTAAAACCTAAGTAAATCTCTTTTCAGAAATAATAGAGGACTAACTGCTTACATAATTTTCTAAACCTATAAAAAAGGGCCGTCTTTTCAGACAGCCCTTTTTGTTTTTGGTATAGTAGTAGTATCTCCTTAGAAATTAGGATTCACTGTTGCAGCACTTCCTGCTCCAGGAGGGTTCAACACTGACTCATCAGCTGGAACATCCCAGTAGTCAAGGAAATTGTAATTGATAGTTGCATTGTTGTAAACAACACCGGCAACTGTTAAAAAAGTACCATTATAGTAACCTCCGCCATTCGAAACAGCGTAAATCCATCCCCATCTTCTTGAATCATAGAAAGAAAGGCCTCTGAATACAAGGGCTACTCTTCTTTCTCTTGTCAATTCAGCCATTGCCTGTGCTTGAGTAAGACCAGTTCCGGAAACCGCAGCAATAGCAGCACCCTGATAGGTTCTCACAGCATCTACAGAAGCAAGACCCAGGTCAGTATTACCCAACATGATATTTGCTTCAGCAATCATTAAAGTATTTTCTTCATAGCTACTACCAATATAACACTCATAAGCAAGAGGAGTGAGATTTGATAATTGCATTGTTGAGGCAGAAGTAGGCGTGCCAGGACCAGTGGAACAATCAATCAGAGAATAACGTGTAGTAAACCCTGGATTATTATACCTGGTAGCAGTGTTGAAATTGGTTGTCAACCTAAGATCACCCGCTTTATAGTTCTGAATAAAACGTTCAGTAATTTTAAAAGTTGAACTTGTATTCGTTTTAGATGTCATTGCTGCAACAGTACCACCAGTAGCGGTAAACACTGCATTTGCGGCACTGGCTCTTCCGGTAAATACATTATCGCCTTTCTGGATACCATTTTTTGCATAATTCAATACAGCAGTCCAATCAGCTGCAGTCATAACACTGGTAGTTGACTTGGTAATCGTTGAATTTACTTTTCCGTTTACAAACGGATTCAGTTTATTCAAAAGGATATTCCTTGCCAGCATGGTATTGATATTTCTGATCCACATAGCTGTTGTTGGCACCTGTCCGTATCCTGTCTGGAATGCAGTAGGAATCAGTTGGCTCATTACAGTAGTATAATCAGAAGTGCTGGTAATCGCTCCTATTGTGGTAGCAGCCAGGTTATAATAATAGTTAGAACGGGCAATAATAGAATCCTTTACTTTATATACATTGCTGGATCCATTATAGGTATCAATAATCAAACCAGAATAGTACTGAGTTCCGATGGATGCATAAGCATATCCTTTCCACCAGTAGCACCATGCTTTGATAGTGTTAGCTCTTGAAGCGGCGTCGCCACCAAAAGAAACAGTACCTACCTGATTCAGGATTGCATTACATGCCGCATTCAAAGCATACATGTTCAGCCACTGATAATACAATACATTATTACCGGCTCCTGTATTGGCCCTTGTATTATATGCCCTGATAAATCCAATATGGGGAGACCCATTTGCGAGAGTTAAACCGGCACCATAGGTAACCAGATCAGGAACAGAAACCACACTGATTTCCTGGTTAGCCGCATCAGCACCTACCACATCTCCCAATAATTCAGCATAGCCATAAGGTAAAGAAAAATAACTATTCCCCAACCAGCCATCGCCGCTTTGAAAACCATTGAGGTAAGTACCACCTTGTGTAAGGGCAATCAGCCCGGCTTCGCTATTGGCATTGCCTGAAATAGTAGGGGAATTCGGATTCCCTACATTTAGCTGCTTTTTACAAGCTGTTCCTGCAATCATTATTGCACCAACAACTATGTATATCAATTTATATTTTCTCATGTCTTTTTTTTTTGATGGGTTAATATTAGAATCCTACATTCAAGCCAATCTGGTATGATTTCATGTTAGGAATAGTACTGTTATCAACACCTCTATCGAATGCAGAGTTAACACCACCGGAACTAACTTCAGGATCAAATCCTGTGTATTTGGTGATGGTTACCAGGTTTCTTCCTGAAAGAACCAATTGGGCTCTTTTAAAGTATTTCAACTTAGTAACTTTTGCAATATCAAATGCCAGAGAAATATTTCTCAAACGAGCGAATGATGCATTTTCATAATAGTAATCCCTTGTTCCATCATTATCACCACCATGTGTACTACCTAAGATGTTATAATAAGGACTTGCCCAATAGTTAGACCATGCACCAACATGTCCGTTGATATTAACTGTTTTTTCAAAATCTCCGCTGATACCATCTCTTGACATCCACTCTTTTGTTTGGTTATACAGGTGACTTCCGTAAACCCAGTCAATCTGGAATGACAGTGTGATGAATTTATAACTAATGGAGTTGATGAATGACATGTTAAATTTAGGATTGGGATCTCCAATACCATATTTATCAGGAGTAAACTGAATTTGTTTAGCAGTAGTATCTACCAAACGACCATCTACCGTTACATACTGTCCGTCATTCGCTTTAGGAATGTATAAGTTACCGTTAGGATCAAGCTGGTTAACATTGGTAATGGTATGGTGACCAAATAACTGTCCAATGGTTTGACCTGGTTTCAGCACCAGGGCAGAGCTACCGGCTGCTGAAGTAAGGATGATATCATTACCACCTGCAATCGTTTTGATCATGGAAGTTTGTTTTCCAAAATTGGTAGTCAAATTCCAGGTAATATCTTTAGATCTGTAAACAGGAATGTTTAAAGAGAACTCAATACCATGAGAAGCCATGGTAATGGCATTGGTAGTTTGACCAGTTGCACCACTTGAAAGAGGTGAAGAGATCGTATAGATTACGTTAGCACTGGTACGATTCCAATAGGTGAAAGCACCATTGAAAGAACTTAACCAGTTACCACGACCACCGGTGATAGAGAAATCAGCACCTGCTTCAAATTCTTTGGTAACCTCCACCTGTAAGTTCGGGTTATTCAAAGTTGAAGGCAAGCTATAGGTCAAGGTAGTTCCTACATTACCCTGGTTCAATACCGGATATCTCTGGAATGGGCCAGGTTGTATACCCGCTTCACCATAAGCAGCTCTCAGTTTAAAATAGTTCAACACATTGGAAACGCTGTTTCTCCAGAAATCAAAAGAAGAAGGCGCAATAAATCCATTCACGTGAGGGAAAGTAAACGGAGAAGAACCGCCACCAAATGCTGATGACCAGTCACTTCTAAAACCACCCGCTACACCACCATAATCACCATAGTTAATGGTTTGATCCACTAAATAACCATAAGTAATTTTTGGCTCATAATAATCTTCAATAACCGCCTGTCCCGCAGTTGAACCAATATTGATTGGAGGTACGGTTGGCAAAGTATATCCATAGGTATCATATTCCCTGTAGATATTTTTACGGTAATCAAATCCTATTTTGGTAGAAGTAGTAATAGGC
>Ga0118677_10007909_pt1 | contig 17327 bp, 14 predicted proteins | sample AliMusrvi5mmetaG_FD_86154 | JGI IMG/M metagenome (GOLD analysis project Ga0118677, IMG submission 86154) | reverse complement strand
GTGAATGAGTGATTTGCCTTTATTATTTAAGACAATAAGATAATCGCCGTTTGAAAGATTGTCGGTTGGAATAATAATATGATCAGCACGTTGAGTTACCGGATAATTCATTAGTTTGTGCCCGTATAAATCAATCACAGAAATTGTAACATCGCTGACAACCAAATTGTTTGTTACGATCTTATATTCGACTGTAAAGTTTCGTTCGGCAGGATTTGGGAAAACTTTGAGTAAATCCTCCTTAACGTCGCTTTGTGATGAAACATAAGTATGCCGTTGCCTTGTTTCCTTTTGAGGAGAAGGTAAGATAATCGGTTCATGATACTGAAGCATCCCATTCATCACAAGAAGATTCCTGGCATACGCGCCAGGCAGGTCGGCATCATTTTTTGCCAAAGAAAATAAAATGGCAATTTGGCTGCTATCGAGCCCGGAAAATCCAAAAGAAGAAGTATCTATCTGCATTGCAATTGAAAATATCAAATCAAATCGGTGGTATATGGCTGATTGTTTTTCCGAGAGATTAAATGCATTTGGGATATTAGTAAAAATGGAATTTCCATTTGCATATTCGCCTCGGTTATAATAGTAGTTAACCAAACTGTACCTTGAGTCAAGTGAATTGTCTTTATTTAACAATCCTACAAGGCTATCGGTACAATAATTTGCGGTCGTATCTTCATTGCAATTGAACTTATGGATTAATGATTTCAATGATTTTGCATATTTTTGACTCCAGGTTGATAATTCGGCTTCTTTTATTTCCTTATCTCCAAGCAGGTCAAGCCCTGTTTCAATTTGTACCATCAAAGAATCAGGCATAGGATTATTCCTTTGATCAACGGCGGCCATCACTTGGTTTGACTTTGGCGACTGCGGATTTTCGACCAAAATATCTCTGATCATTGAATTCGTCAAAACTGCCTCTTTCAGAACTGCCGTTTCCATTACTGAATCAGAAAGGTACGGTGACTTACTGATAAGATCGTTATGGACCTGAATTGCTTGGGAGGTCGTGCTCAAAGCAACATTATCCAACAACTGTTCCGTATTCCCGCCGTCAATCAGATTTTGAAGAACTGTTATTAAACTATCTCGGGTCTCCTTCTCACCATTTATTTCACTTTGAAGATCCCCAATGGTATTGTCATTGCTAAAACTTGAAGGGCAATCATTTGCTTTATTAAATGTAGTTCCATAGGCAATTTGTTTGGTTATCCCATAAAATCTTACAGGATCTAAATTATTGTTGCCAATGTATTGTGGAACATAGTATTGTAGTGGAGAATTAGGAGATAATGAATTATCAAAGTTTTCACCAGTAAGATTATTTGTTGAAAATGTGTTATCTGCTGGATAATCTTCATTTCCTTGATAGGTTGCGATTCCCTGATTAACTCCAATTGGATAATTGTCAGTCGTAACAACAATATCATTAATATTATCGTAAAAGTCGTTACATTTATAACATAAGCCGGTCGACGATATATTGGGGTCTTGAGGTATTGGGCCCCTATTGCAATTTTGGGCAATGGAACCATATCCAAGTCCATGAAAAGTATTGTTATATATCATGTTGTCAAAAGGTCCGGATTGATTTATTATTAGTCCAAATCCTTGATGGGCTGGTCCATAAGTATCATTATGAACAAACTCATTTTCATCAACTGTATACCCGGAGCAATTATTCAAGTACAAACAATATGATTGAAAGGGTTGTGCATCGGTGGGATCATAATTTAGTGTTCTGATCTTATTTTTAAAAATACAAGCATAAGAAACATTATTATAACCACTTGCGTAAATCCCGTTTAGGTTATTCTCGAAATTGGATCCAGAAACAGAGAGTGTATTTTGGTGTCCGGCGGATGTTAATCCAAACACCCCATACTTTAAATTCCTAAACTGATTTAATATTCCATTGGAAACAGGAATACTATTATCTGGAGACCATTCTGAAACAATAATATCACCATTATAGCAAACAATACCATATCCCCTGATTTCAAAGGGTTGGACATAGCTGTTTAAATTATTTACAAAGGTGCACCCGGAAACAGTAATTGGTTTTATATTTTGAACCCCGATAAAATACTGATTCCCGATGAAGTTTGGTGTCAGGTAATCTTTCTCCGGAATGGATTTCCAAACAAAACAGCATCTGCCAACTTTACTGCAATTTGATTTATTCGGATAATCAGCAATAATAATCGAATGCAGGTTGTTAATGAAGGAGGCCGACTCGGCAAGAACGATTCCCCCGTTCCTTGAATTGATACCAATCTGGGCATTCTCAATCGAACCCTGGTTAAAAATATGAACATACCCCTGGTTTGAAGACGGTGATTGCGAAAGGTCCTGTTCCCCCTGAACTTCGACACCATCCCAGGTGGGACAAGTTGAGGTGAGGGTGCCACCATCAATAATTAACCTAGCTCCCGGTTCTACTAAAAGTTTATGACCCTCTGTAAACTTTATGGTCGATGTTATCGTCAATAACCCGCCTCTCCTCACGATAAGATCATGTGTGAACCATTTTGGTTCAGAAAAGGTAATGTTCTGACCGGAGGTAATTTCATTGGTTAACTCCGATGCTTTTAGCACCGCGTTATAGGCATTTATTTTCCCATAGCCAAGCTGCAATGAATGACCCGGGAAAAACGAGGGTGTATTATAATTATAACCGCCGGTTTTATCGGCAGTCTCTTCTAAGATTGACAACATATCCTCATTTGATAAACAAGGATTGACAGATAACATTAAAGCGCCAACTCCGGTTGCTACGGCTGTCGCACCCGAGGTCGAATTGGTGGTTTCATAATCAATCTGTGTATAATTGGGATCCATTGATGGCAATGGATAAATAATATCAGTGCCCGGGGCTGAGATATCAGTATTTACTCCCCATGAAGAACCCGTTGGACTACCTGATTCAGCCCAGATTCCATCATTCTCATTGGTTCCGCCAACAGCAATCACATAGGGTGAACATGCTGGCCAGGCAACTTCTTCCCGTTTTGAATCACCGGTCGAACTAAACATGATTGCATCATACTTTTGATAAGCATAAATTATCTCATCCAAAAGAGGATAGCTTATATTGCTGCAATCAGGACCATAAAATCCAAAACTAAAATTGAAGATCCTCACACCACGGTTCAGACACCAATCAAGTGCCGAAACTACCGCTCCAACTGACGGTCCGGAACCATTTCCGACCTTACACATAACAATGCTCACCGGATTGGTGTTCCAGCCACCTGCAATCCCCGCTAAGCCCGTTTCATTTTGGGTGCGGGCAGCAATAATAGAGGTCACCATATTGCCATGGTAGTCCTGAACTGAGGATGGATAGGTGTTCAAATTATTATCAATAAAATTCCGTCCCATGCCATTATCAGGTCCAATATCCGAATTAAACCAATCAGCACCTTTATCGAGCACACCAACCTTTAAATCATTCAAGCCGGTTGTAAAATCAGCCCATACATCGGGGACCTGAATATTATCCAAATACCACTGATCGCCATAATAAGGATCATTAGGAGCCAAGGAATTACTGAAATAGGTGAGATTATAATTGAAGTCAACATTTTTAACACCGGTTAGTGCTAAAAATTTCTGTGCTGTGATTACTACATCCGTATTTTGGGGAAGATAATAACAGCGCCAGCCGGTAGGAAATATTTTCAGGGAATCAAAGGTGACACCGGTTTCGATATCGGAAATCGTTGAATCGCTGACTGATGAAGTATATTTCACAAAAATCATATCATTCCTGATCGAGGTTGTATCAGTAGATGATATCTTGCAGGGGGTGCCATAAAGCGTGACTATTGTACTTCCATCAGGCATTACCAGAGAAGATTGAGCAAAACAAAAGTGCGAAATTGCTATCAGCATTCCAGCTAAAATGTATATGTACTTTTTCATATTGCAAATGTTAAAGACTTAACAATAAGAACCTTTATCTTCTTTTTCGCCATAATTATGGAGAAGACTACGTGCTCCAAAAGGGATATTTTTTCATTTGAAACAATCTTGGACTGATTTTCTTACATTTGCAATACCTCCTGTCTTTTGATTAGTAATTTCTATGATGTAGGAATTGTAGGTTGCTATGAGAATTATAGGAGGTTTTTTAATAAATTAATTATTCAAATTTACTATATATTATAGCCATAATCAATTCAAATAGTCATTCGTTAACAAGTTATTTTCTTAAACAATGACAATGGATTCGTTTTCCTGGAATAAATCCCATTGGTTTATCGATAAGGTTATGATACAGTATCCTGTGAGACGGGTTCCATGGTTTGGGAAAACGATAAACAACAATGAGGAAAATCCTCAAAAAGCAGTCAGTAGCCAGCGAAAACTCAAAATTGTTATCTCTCAATCCCTCAATCGTCCAATCGTAAATGAGGTAATCCCTCAATCCCTCAATCGCCCAATCATAAATCAAAACCCCATTGTGCCCTTTGTGAAGCCCTTCGCGTCCTTCGTGGTTTAAAAACGCCTGATACCAGTTGCTTTTTGCATTTTTATTTTGTATGTTTGCAACCTGATTTTGTTCTTTTCTTTGATATGTAGTGGGTCATATTAAAATTAAAAATCGACCCATAAAATTGTCCGGATCACTCCCCTGATTTCCACCCACCGACCGGGCGACCGATAAGACGGTCATAAGACTTTCATAAGCCTTTCATAAGTAAAACAGGCCACCAGTACGCCGGGAAGGATAGAGGTTTTCCGACGAGCAACCGAAAACGACAGAAGAGAAACTTTGAATTTCCAATTGATCTAATTGATCTAATTGACCTAAATTCAATTACTTACTAATAACATTCCAAAAAGAACTTGCAACTTGCAACTTGCAACAAACCATGGCTTATTTTTAAGGAATAACATCTTTGTGTTCTTTGCGGCGTTATGGGAGAAGGCATGAAAATGATCTGCTTTGCGAACTTTGCGTTTCATCTTTTTAACCGCTAAGGACACAAAGGATTTCACAAAGGACGCGAAGGCGTTTGTCCCTGTTGTTAAGATTCTCAGACTCCTTGAGGTTCATTGAAGTCCTCAGTCAGCAGTCGGTGAAAAACCAAAACACTAATCTCTCAATCCCTCAATCGTCAAATCTTAAATAAAGCAATCTCTCAATCCCTCAATCGTCCAATCGTAAATGAGGTAATCTCTCAATCGTCCAATCGTAAATCGAAACCCCTTTGTGTCCTTTGTGAAATCCTTTGTGTCCTTCGTAGTAAAAAAAACGTAGCCAACCTGTTGATTTTTTCATTTTTATGCTATATATTTGTCTCTTGATATTGTTCTTTTCTTTGACATAAAGTGGGTCATTTTGAAAATAAAATAAAACCCATAAAATCATCCGGATCACTCCCCGGATTTTCACCCGCCGACCGGGCAACCGATTATACGATCATTATACTTTCATTATACTTACATTAGACTTTCATAAGTACAATAGGCCACCAATAAGCCGGGAATAAGCCGGGAAGGTTGGAGGATATCCGAAGAGCGGCCCAAATTAGAAATTTCCCCCACCTCATCACTTCATCACAAATCTTACTCCCTCCCCGGCCTCTCCCGGTGCCCATTTCAAGGTGCACCCAAGGTACATCCAAAGTACACCCAAAGTACACCCAAGGTACTCTTTTTTGAGACGAAACTGTTCCCTGGGTGTAGGTTGGTAAGTGGAGGCCGGAAAGGAGACAAACGACAAACTGAAGAAGTTGAAATATTGGTAGTTGGCTCTTTTTCTCGCAAATCACAAATCGCAAATAATCCCTCAGTCCCTCAATCGTCAAATCATAAATGAAGTAATATCACAATATCAAATCCGATTCATACCACTACTCTTGGCTGGCCATTATCCAATTTGCCCGGAGGGCATAAATGCCAATAGGAACCCAGTACCCGCCACCAATAATTTCCCGTAAGGAATAAATAAAAACCAGGATATAGCCTCATATTGATGCCCTACGGGCAATTTAGTTTAAGACAATCATTCTTCTATTGTCATTCATGTTCTACGGACAATTCCCAAAAAAGGCAAACCCATGTTCTTCTATTGTGCCCTACTGTGCCTATTGTGGTAAAGAAAAAAGGAAAATAACCACATAGGCACAATAGAACACATAAGGCTTTGGCCATCCAATATCCCAATATCCCAATATCCCAATATCTCAACCTCTCAATATCCGAAATAAAATTCCCCTCAATATTCCGATTTAGTATATTTGCATTCATAACCATATAACTAAATTAAACATGAAGACCATATCAATACTTGGCATTGCTGCCGCCATCATGATCCTGGGCGCTTCTTTTGTGATCATGCCTGCAAAGAATACCGCTGCTCCCGATAAGGGATCGCCTGCTTCCATGAGTTCGATCCCCGACAGCATTCAGAAGATTTTCCAGAAAGCCTGCCTCGACTGTCATGCCGACAACGGCAACGGGATGGCCCGCTCACACCTGAACTTCTCCGGATGGGATAATTACAGCGCAGAAAAGCAGGCAGGGAAAGCTGAAGCCATCTGCAAGGTGCTCTCAAAAGGCAATATGCCTCCCAAGCATTTCAAACAGGAAAACCCGGAAGTGATCCCGACGGCTCAGCAGGTTGATGCCATCTGCAAATGGGCGCAGACACTGAAAAAATAAGTTCATCTGAATCTTCTGTAATGCCGGAAAAAGTTGTTGTTACCGGGATGAACATCATTTCATCCCTTGGTCTTGATTTAGCCTCTAACTGGAATAACCTGGCCGCCGGAAAAAGCGGGGTGAAACGCATCTCCCTTTTCGATCCCTCGGACAGCATAACGCAGATCGCAGCCGAAGTCCCGGCTGAGTTTGAGGAGTATTCAAAGAAGCATGTAAAGAAACGCGCGGGCAGCCAGATGACGCGCGTTACGAAGATGTGCTTCGTTTGTGCCAAAGATGCCATCGAGCAGAGCGGCATTGACTTTGAAAAGATGGACCGTACGCGCTGTTCGGTTATCCTGGGTGTTGTCAACACCGGGAACTCCAGCGCTGAAAAGGATACCTCCCCTCAGAATACGATCTTCAAGAGCATGACTAACTCCATGTCGGCCTGGATCTCGCTGGAATACCAGCTGATGGGACCGAATTTTGTGGTGAACACCGCCTGCGCCTCCTCTGCCTATGCCATCGGACTCGGCTTCGACCTGATCCGCAACGGCATAGCCGACCTGGTTATCGTCGGCGGGGCCGATTCCATCATCAACAAGGAGGAGATCGAGGGCTTTAACTCCCTCTACGCCCTTTCCGTGGAGAACGCCGAACCTGAAAAGGCCAGCAGGCCCTTCTCGAAAGACCGCGACGGCTTCGTGATCGGTGAGGGCTCCGGCATCCTCATCCTGGAGTCGGAGACCTCCGCGAAAGCGCGCAACGCCACCATTTATGCTGAGATCGCCGGCTATGCGATGACCAGCGAGGGCTATAACATCATGGCCCCAATGAAGGACGGCGAAGGAATGGCCTTCACCATCGAAAAAGCCATTCAGAATGCAGGAATCCGGAAAGAAGAGGTCGGCTATATCAACGCCCACGGAACCTCTACCGAGCTGAACGACCGCTATGAGACCATGGCGATCAAACGGGTATTCGGTGAAAACGCATACAAGATCCCTGTCTCCTCTTCCAAATCGATGCTGGGCCATACCATCGGAGCCGCCGGCGCCATCGAAAGCATCATCACCATTCTTTCTATTAACAACAGCACACTCACCCCTACGATCAACCTCACCAACCCCGACCCCGACCTCGACCTGGATTACGTTCCTAACCACGCACGCCATCAGGAGGTGAAGGTTGCCCTATCCAATTCCTTTGGATTCGGCGGGCATAACGCTACGATAATTATCAGGAAGTATATTAGCTGACCGACGGCGGAAGACGTAAGACTGAAGACTGAAGACTGTTGTCTTAAGTCCTAAGTGCGGAGTGTAAAGTCTGAAGTAAGTGATTGCTGACTGCTGACTGCCGACTGCTACCGCAAACTCCACTTAAACGAAATCACCGCATTCCGGAAAAGGATCCCCATTACGACCGTCATCAGTCCGCCGGGAATGGGTAGGATGGCTCCGGCATGGCCGAGGACCGACTCTAGGTTTACTCCGCCGCGGATTACAGGGACCAACCTTGCGGGGTCATTCTTTGAAGGGACTTCCTTGACCAGGTTGGAGTAGATATCGATGATGCAGACGCCCGGCTTCAGCCACTCTTTTTGTACAAACTCCGTGTTTTTGGATACCACCACGAGGTAATCGGCCCGGTGACAGAACTCCTTCAGGTTGTTTGAATCCTTGTTGACAAACGACAGTACATTGTCGAGGGGCACCACTTGTGCCGCAGCTGTTCTGACGATCATGTGGGTCAGGGTGTTGGTCAGAAAACCCTCGTCCACCAGAAAGACCCACTCCTGCTGTGGATGGGTATTGATGCCTGATTCCCTGAACATCTCTTTCAGGGCAGCCGGCAGGCACATCGGGTAGCGGCTGATGCCGGTTTCTGGGATCAGTACCGACATCATGTTCTTCGGATGGAAGCCTTCCACCTCCTTCTCCGGGTCGATATGACTGATAAGTCGGATGGGGTTCAGGTGTGGAGGCAGGGGTTGCAACAGCACGATGGCATTGATCGCGTCATCGCTGTTCAGCTGACGGATCAGTTCCACCACCTCTTCATAGGGCACCGTTTCGGGCAGCAGGCGGAGGGCGACCTTAAAACCCAATGATTCTGCCGACTGAACATGCAGGGGGATGTTATATTTTCCAAGAGGAATCCCATCGAAGCCGATGAAGGCGATGCCCGGAACCCTGTTATGTATCTTATCCAGCTCTGCTATTTCGGCCTTTACGCCGGCGAAGATCTTCTCCCTGATCAGATCTCCCTTTATGATTTTTGTTTCCATGGTTTTATTCTTTTGCTTGAGGATCACTGTTTTTTTGTAATCTATTCTGCTACTTTCCCTGAAGTGAATATCCTGAAATGGATGCCAAGTCCGAAAGCCCTCGTGGCGCTGTTACCGGTACAAAAGTTATCGGCATAATAGCCCTCAAGAACGACCTTGTTCTGTATCGGGTAAACAAGCTGGGTGTAGAAACCATCTTTCCAGAAACCAACCACAGCTTTGGTACCATTTGTTTTCCAGAAGCCGGTCCCCATACCTATATGGAAGAGCTCAAAAGGCGAGGATGAAGGGAACATTCCCGGAAAGGAGGCTTCTCCGAAAAATTTGTCGGATGAACCGACCCGTATTGCCACGGCCGGGAGGATGTTCGTTTTTGAATAGCCGCGGACGATGACCTCATCATCGCTGAGCCTGGTCTCCGGCTTCCTTATCTGCCATTTCATCTGTCCTACCGTAAACCCTGTCTTGAGGCCGAAATAGTGCCAGTCGAAGTTTACAAACGGACTTACACCGTAAATTGATCTGGGGCCCGGGTAGAGGGGCATCTGATCCGGAAGTTCCTCGCCATAGAAAACCCTTCCGCCGACGCTGATCTTTTTATAATCACCATGCCAGACGTTGTAAGAGGTATTGAAACCCACCTGGTAGTATGGAACCGATTTCTTATCAATTGTATTATAAGTGTAGCTTCTGCCGCTGCAACTCTCCGCGATCGAGATCTGCTGAAGCTCTGCCGAGAATTTCCCCATCATGCCGACTGCTCCTACCTCGGTAAAGGCGAGCCGATCTGAACTTCCGGACTTGATGCTGCTGGTCTGCGACATGAACCCGAAACAAAAAATGATGGAGAGGGGTGTTACCCAGCGGAATCCTGCAACTGAATGTTCGCGCCAGATCCTTATGAACACAACCAGGATCACAGGGATCAGGAAGAGGCTGAGCGTGACCATCTCGAGGTTAGTAAACCAGTTTCTCCCGGCCAGTGTGATGAGGCAGAGACCAGCCAGCAGCATGTTCTCACGGACACCTTTTATCTTTTGGGTCCTCAGGTGCTTCTCCCCTTTTACGGCCTTTGATTCGAGCAGGAAAAGAGAAAGGATGCCGGGCAGCAGGGCTGCAAGTGTAACCCATTGGATGCCATTCAGTCCCCAGGTAATGCGGCCGGCAAGGGATGAGGGTTCCGGCTGGCTGAGAAATTCCGTGATAATGAGTAAAACACCGTAACAGAGCATGGAGAAGATGAAGAGGCTTCCACCGGAACGCCAGAATTTCCTGGTACGCCAGGCTGTCACAGCGATCGCAAGGCATCCTGCAAACTGGTACAGCTGAACCGGATGGACCGGCAGGGAGGCGTGAGCATGCGGGCCGATCAGGCCGGCAGCGAGGTGTGCGTGCCAGGCAGGTGAAGCCGCATCATAACAAACGGCCCAGGGCAGCCCGGAGGGGAGGCCAAAACAGCATCCGGCAAGAAAGCATCCAAGCTTTGAGATCGCCAGGGCAACCGGCAGGGCGATGGCCATGGTGTCAAATACCGGCCTGCGGAACTTCAGAAAATAGCGGGCGATCAGAAGTCCTGCAAACAATCCGATGACTCCGCCAAAGGCATTTTTACCATCGGTTTCCGGGATCCAGAAAGTCGAAAGAAAATTTATCCACTGCTCTTTTGAGAAGGTTGTGCATTTTTCACCAATGATGAAAAAGAGGATGCCTGTCATGAGGATCAGCAGCCAGGAAGAAAGGGGATATCTCCTCCGGACTCCTGAAAAGATCATAATTCCGGCAGCGGTGAGGAAAGCTGCCATATACACGATGGAGAAGATCGTTCCGCCATGTGTTGTGCCGATGATGAAGATTGTTTTCATGTCGCCGGATTTAAAAGTTTCAGGTAAAATTAACCCCGCCGGCAGCCGGTTAAAAACTGATTTGCGGGGCCAGAGGGATCCTGATTGCAGAAAATACCAGGACAGTGACATTTATGGGCTGTGAGTTGCAAAAAATGCAAATCGGCATAATACTCACATGCTTTTTAGTGAGATGTAAGAATATTATCATATGAAGCAATGACAATCGATACAACAAATCCTGACCTTCATGATCGGATCAGGTATGTCGCTGAATTTGATATTTGACTTTTACCCTTGAAAAAAAATGCCTACTTTTGCCAATAAACCAACCAGAAATTATATAGAATGGCAACGATTACAGACATTACCAAAAAGGAAGTAAAGGAGATCGTTTTTAATTTTTTCTCGGAAGAGTGTGAAGTAGATTTATCCAGCCTGAACGAAAATACCAACATTATAAAAGACATTGACGGGGATTCCCTCATGTTCCTTGAACTTATCGAGATCTTCAAAAAGAAATACAACCTTGATATCGAACTGAAGACCATCGGGAAATATGCCGTAAAGCACCCCGTACAGACAATCGGGCAGCTTATCGACATGCAGCTTCTGATCATCGAGCATGAGAACAAACTGCTGGAAATCTGATAAATAATCGTTCACACTGCTTTGTCGCACAAAAAACCTGCTTTCGTTTTTCCTCCTTTCGCCAGTGATTATCCTGACGATCCGTTCAGTAATATGCCCGGATACGATGTTTGTTTCCGCAAATTTCTTTCCCGTGCAGCCGGTTTTACCGACCCTGATCTGAAGCGCTTTGAGGTCCCCGGCATGACTTTCCTGGACGATGAACTGAAAACGCAGTATATCTCCTATATCCAGGCCTGTGCACTGATCTCCTGGTTTAAATCGAAAGGGATTGTGCCTGCCTACAGCGCGGGATACAGCATGGGGATTTATGCCGCACTTTACCAGTCGGAGGTGATCTCTTTCCTTGACGGGCTTGTGCTGATCCGCCAGGCTTTCCAGGCAGTCAATGAAACGATCGGGAAGGGAGCATTCGGTATGTGCGCGATCATCGGACTGAACCGTGATGATATTGAGCAGCTGATCCGCAAGGACAAATCCGGCATGGAGATCGCGATCCAGAACAGCGTCTGTTCCTTCAGCATCTCCGGACCTTCAACGAACATCGCGAAACTTGTGCAGACAGCCCAGACAGAAGGTGCCCTGAACACCCGCATCTTTAATGTTTCTATCCCTTACCATTCATCATTCCTGAAGGATACAGCCGAGGATTTCTGGGATTTCATCGCCCAGATGAAGTTCCACAGTCCGCGCATGCCCATCATCTCCCTCATCGACCAGGAACTCCTCCTCGAGGAAGAGATCCTGAAAAAGGAGGTCGTCAGGAATCTGTATACAGCCCTGAACTGGTATGAGACACAGCTTTACCTGCAGGAACTGGGTGTCACCCGCTTTGTGGAGTGCGGTTCCGGAAAAGGGCTGGTGAAGAATGCCCGGTTCATCGAAGGGGATGCCGTGACTATGACAGCTAACTCCTTTTCAGCAACATTGGGCGGATGAGGTTGAATTTCCGGTGACGTGGTGCCGGCGCCTTGAAAATGAGCTCCAACCCATGGAGATTATCGAGCTTTAGATTCTCTTTTTTTTCTTTGAAACGTATTACCTTTTCGTTTTTGGGCGATTAAGCTTTGGATTAACCACAAAGGACACAAAGGGTTTTCACCAAGGACACAAAGGAATATGGAACATGAAGCTGTTTTCAAGCAAGTATTAAACTGTGCATTTAAAGTTCATACTTTACTGGGGCCGGGATTGTTGGAAAGTGCCTATGAAGAGTGTTTATTTTTCGAGTTGAAAAATGCAGGCTTGCGTGTTGAAAAGCAAAAACCTATGCCTCTGGTGTATGATAAAATAAAACTTGATGCTGGATACAGGGTTGATCTTTTGGTAGAATCTTCAGTTATTATCGAAATAAAAGCAGTTGAAACAATGAATGATGTATTTCTTGCTCAAATACTGACCTATTTAAAACTATCAGGCTGTAAACTTGGATTACTGATCAACTTTAATGTTGCCCATCTGAGAGATGGAATTAAACGAGTTATTTTATAACCCCAATCGCCGGAATCTTCTCCTTTACCCTTTGTGTCCTTTGTGAAAACCCTTTGTGTCCTTTGTGGTTAAATGTCAGAGTCTGCCGTTGGCAATCCAGGCTCTCCTGATCCTCAGTAATACACTGAATACACGAAGTTAGAAAACTACATTGACTCCCTAAATCAATCATCTTCTCCCACATCCCTTGTTGGAATTGAACTTGTAAATTTTGACAATGAAACTTCAACTTTTCATGCTGAAATAATGACAACAACTGGGGATTATACAGGGTTGCCAACTATCCTTGGTCCGAATGAGATTCCTGTTCCTTTCTCGTCCGGGAATATCCCAGCAATGACGGAATATGGTGATAATGGCGCTGACTATTTTATAACAAAAAAATTGAACGCACATAGATGGGCTCAGGGAACATGGGCAATAGTTGAATTTATATGGCCAATATGGTCTTCGAGTTATTGTGATGATCCACAAGGAATTAACTTGTTTTGGCATGCATATAACAATGAATATTTAAGTACAACGCAACTCAATCAATATTTAACAAATTATAAAAACAAACTTAACTGGTATGAAGGACAAGCAACAATGATGGGACAGCATTTACATAGTGTCATTGTTGAAAGCCATAATGGTTGGACAGAGTGCTCGCCGCCGCCTTGCTTTCCTTGTCCCTCAAACTCAACTATTTATTGCTGGCATTGGATGCTTTTATATCATTGTACCATTACAATTGCACCAATCCCATAATAAATTATTTATTATAAATATATTTGTAATTATTTCCTATTATTATGTTTATATTTGTAGTATTATAACTGAACAATAATGAAAACAAAAAATACTTGTTGGGGTATAATTTTCATTTGGTTAATTTGCGTAAGTACATCCTTTTCCCAAGGAATTTGGGAACAAAGAGCAAATTTTCCCGGGGTCAACAGAAGTGAAGCGATGAGTTTTTCAATCGGCGATCACGGGTACGTTTGTGGAGGAATGAAATTCCAATCTCCACCTTGGGGCTACGTTGGTGACTTTTATTCATATGATCCTGCAACCGATTTTTGGGAACAACTTCCTGATCTTCCTAATCCAATCTCTCAAGGTGTTACCTTTACGATTGGCACCAAAGTTTATTGTCTTACCGGTCAAAATTCAAATTCTTTTATAACTGATATTATGGCCTGGGATACAGTTACTCATAACTGGTCATTAGACGGCGTAATTCCGATTGAATTGGAAAGGATAAGGGCAGTCGGCTTTTCAATCGGGGGAAAGGGATACATAGCAACAGGAATCCCAACTGATCAAAGTCAGATGTTAAATGATCTTTGGGAATATGATCCCCCGACTAACATGTGGACAAGGAAAGCCGATTTACCTGGCCCTGTCCGTTACGATGCTTCCTGTTTTGTAATCAATAACAAAGCATATATCTCATCCGGTTTTACTCACTTTGCAAATAGTCTAAAGGACCTTTGGGAGTATGATCCTTCATCAAATACTTGGAACGAAAAAGCCTCATTACCCGATTCCGCAAGGCACGGTGCCGTGGGATTTTCAATTGGATCATGTGGTTATCTTACATGGGGGGCCGGTTATAATGAAAACCCTCTTTACCGTCGTACTTTGCAGTATAATCCGGGTATTAACTCATGGACAGAATTAGAATTATTTCCGTCTGTTCCTTCTATTTACGCAAGATGTTTCGTAATCAATTCAACTGCCTATCTTACTACTGGTCTTAATTGTTATTCGCCAAACTCCTCTTGGTCATTTTCACCCGGGAACGTTGGAATTAATAACAAAACAGCCTTTTTTTCTTCAATCTATCCAAACCCAGTCAAAAAAGACCTTAATGTAATTCTTAAAAAAAACTACAATGGACATTTATCCATTAGTATCTTTGATGAAACCGGCAGAGTTACTTTGATCCATCAATTTGAAAAATATCTAGATATGTTCACAGCGACCATTGACTGCTCAAGTTTACAAGATGGTTTTTATTTGATGACTATTAAGAATAATTCTGGAGATTGCTTGTATTATGGGAAATTTGTAAAAAGATAGATAGCTTTTTTGATCATGTTCATCTCGAACATTCAATCACTACAAAGTAGGCAATCTGATTAGATTGTCTGCTTTCATTAAATTTGTCTAAGAATCATTCCTTCTTAATAGAATTAGCAAAGGTTAATTTTCCTATTTCAATCCATGCTCTCATTATTCCTAATGGTGTCAGAACATTGGTTCCTGCAGGTTCTGAGATGCTCTGATCGCCTTGGACTCCTTGGATCATGGCCGACTGTGTTCCTCCTTGTGCATGGGGAGGCGAGGTGCCGGCGCCTTGAAAATGAGCTCCAACCAATGGAGGTTATTAAGCTTTTGTTTCTCTTTTTTTTCTTTGAAACGTATTACCTTATCGTTTTTAGGCGATTAAGCTTTGGATTAACCACAAAGGACACAAAGGGTCTTCACCAAGGACACAAAGGAATATGGAACATGAAGCTGTTTTCAAGCAAGATTAAACTGTGCATTTAAAGTCCATACTTTACTGGGACCGGGATTGTTGAAAGTGCCTATGAAGAGTGTTTATTTTTCGAGTTGAAAAATGCGGGCTTGAGTGTTGAAAAGCAAAAACCTATGCCTCTGGTTTATGATAAAATAAAACTTGATGCCGGATACAGGGTCGATCTTTTGGTAGAATCTTCAGTTATTATCGAAATAAAAGCAGTTGAAACAAAGAATGATCTATTTCTTGCTCAAATACTGACCTATTTAAAACTATCAGGCTGTAAACTTGGATTACTGATCAACTTTAATGTTGCCCACCTGAGAAATGGAATTAAACGAGTTATTTTATAACCCCAATCGGCGGAATCTTTTCCTTTACCCTTTGTGTCCTTTGTGAATAACCTTTGTGTCCTTTGTGGTTAAATGTCAGAGTCTGCCGTTGGCAGTCCAGACTCTCCTGATCCTTAATAACGTCCGGAACATCGGCTCCTGCAGGTTCTGAGATGCTCTCACCGCCAGGGCTTCCTGGATCATAGCCGGTGGCGGAACGGTTGCCAGTGCCGGGAGACAGTTCGGTCGAAGTTTTGCTGCTTCATTGATTTTCTGATCCAGGACTTTCTTACCAATAAGGACCGAGTAGTAATAGAAGGGAGGATGAAACACCGTCTCCCCTGCCCGGATAAGGCCTTCACCAACCGCAACATCATACAGCGGCGTGTTCGGGTAGACCCTCATCCCGGCGTTCATGTAGACCAGGTCCTCCGGGTTAACATATTCATCAATAAAATCAAAGGTCTCTTTCAGCGTCTCCTCATTCTCGCCCGGCCCCCCGAAGAGGAAGAACCACATGGTGGGCAAATCATATTGTCGGATCAGTTCAGCCATTTTACGGATCTCATCCAGGTTGAAGCCCTTATCCAGGGCCTTCAACATGCGGGGAGATGCCGTGTCGGGTGTGGCGTCGATCTGAGTAAAACCAGCATCTGTCATCAGTTCAAAGAGCTCTCCGCTTGCATGCCTGGGATTGATCCCCATCGTACGCAGCCTGACCTTCAGTTTTCTCCGGATTATCTCACGGCAGATCGCCTCTGCATGCCCCTTCGGATCATTAAAGGTGGAATCGACAAACTCAAAGGTGACAAAGCCAAGCCGCTTGCTGGCTGCGGCAATCTCCTCAGCAATGTCGGCAGGATCCCTCATCCTGAACTTCTTTCCTTCAATTAGCGGATAGGAGCAATAGATACAGCCATGGGAACAGCCCCGCTTGGTCTGGATGGAATAAACGCCTTTCTGCCGGTAGGGATTGAAATCGATCCGTCGGTCGATCTCTGAGAGACCCCTCCGCACATCCTTCATGAACCTTAGCTGGTAGCCCTCCCAGATAAGCCCGGAATCTCCCACGATCACATTGGGAATGCCGGAACAATCGAGTCCCTGGTCGAGGCAGTTCAGCAACTGCGGCAGGATATCCTCCGCCTCCCCTACTATCCCGTAGGAGGCCCCGGTAACCCGCATCACGTCGAAGGGGAAGATGCTGAAGCCGCTCCCCCCGAGTATGATCGGGACGCTGCTTATCTTCCTTACCGGCTCAATAAAGTCTGAAATGATCCGGTCGATGTAAAAAACCGGCCTGTCGGCCACCACATCGTCGATGTTGCGGATGCTGAAACCGATATAGTCCGGACTAAAAGCAAGAACCTTCTCCTGTAAACTCTTCCCCTCATCAAAAACACCATCGTAGATCTCAACGGTATATTGCGGTTCCAAAGCCGATGCCAGCAGGCACAAGCCCAGCGGCGGCACCGGGTAGGGTGCCTTTTCGATGTTCGTATTGGCCAGAAGGATTTTTTTCAATTTCTAATTTCTAATTGACCTGATAG
>Ga0118677_10007908_pt1 | contig 17327 bp, 16 predicted proteins | sample AliMusrvi5mmetaG_FD_86154 | JGI IMG/M metagenome (GOLD analysis project Ga0118677, IMG submission 86154) | reverse complement strand
TTGAATTCCAAGTCACCCTCACCCAATGGGTGAGCCATTTCATTGCATGTTTTTGTCTTCAAACCGCGCAACCATAAGCACTTGCGCTGCTCATCCGCCATCCTCAACTGCGGATTATAGGATGATACGCGCGGTAGTGGCCCAAAACGTGCGCAGTTCCAAACGCCTGCGCTTTTCTGGCAAATTGTTCGCCGATTGCACCGGAGATGCCACGGTGGGGGTTCTAGCTGGGGCCGATCACGAAATGTCCGCCGAGGGCAAGATGGGCTCTAGCAACTTGTGGAGCGTGATGAATGTGGCGGACCCCGCGCAAGTGCTCAAGTGCGAGTGCAAGGATAAGGACGCGCTCACGCTGTCACTCCATGAGGGTGCGGTGGTCGCGCCTTTTCCCCGCTGCCCGTGGGCGGTCGACCTGAGCGACAAGCCGTTTCCCGGGCGCACACCAGGTCATGGTCCGGCAGCCAAGAACACCGCACAGGATTCCGGGACATGGTCATCTAGCAGAGCCCCGGCCAAGAACCCGCTGCAGGATATCGGGACATGGTTCTGGGAGAGCGGCTTCGACCGCGACCCGGTCACGGAAATCGAATACATCCGCGACCTCAACCTCCGCGCCATGTATGGCGCGTGGGATACCCTGAAAAACGTGGACAAGCTCTATCCGAATTATCGCATCGGCTGGGCTGCGTACATCGCCGGGAAACGCGAATCCCGCAGGCTGCTGGGTGATGTGATTCTAACCGGAGACGATTTCCGCAAGGGCACCGTTTTCCCGGATGGCTGCTTCCCATGCTCGTGGCACATCGACATTCACAAGGCTGATCCCGCCTTTGGCCAGGGCCACCCCAAGGGCGACGAGTTCATATCCACCTTCACCAATGGCAAGGATTACACCTATCAAGGTCCCTACTGGGCACCCTATCGTTGCCTCTACAGCCGTAATATCAGCAACCTCTTCATGGCTGGTCGCGACATCAGTGTGAGTAGCGATGGCCTCGGCCCGGTCCGTGTGATGAAGACCTGCGGCATGATGGGCGAGATCGTCGGCAAGGCCGCCGCCATCGCCACCCACCACCAAACCTCCCCGCGCGGGGTCTATCAGAACTACCTGTCGGAACTCAAGGCTGTGATGGGTCAACCTGTGGCCACCCCGCCAAGGCAATAGCTCATGGCTATCATTACATGCACAGCACTTGGGAAGTTTACAAAACAGAAGTTCACAAAACAGGTGACATTTCGCGCACTTGATTTAGTAAAGCCTCCGGACATGCCCGCTACTGCCGAATTGATTCATTCCTCTCCCAGTCAGCGGGGGTCATTTGGACTTACCCCAAGCGGGGTGGTCGTTTGCCATGACCCGGAGTCACGCCTCTCGGCGATCTTCGCGGACTCCGAACAGAACGGCATGATCACCCTAGGCGGTCACCCTGCAGATTCCGCTGCGGATGCCACCTGCCTGTTCTGGAAATCGGTGGCAGATCTGTTGATTCACCGCCTCTGCCAAATCCCGGATGGGTCTGAGACTCTCCCCGATCTCCCGGCTCCCGAGGCCGTGACTCTTGCCGAGTGGACACTTAACGCACCGCCGATGCGCGGCGCAGAATATCTATCACCTGATGTCCTTCGCGCCCTATGGGTCCGCATGGTGGACTGGACGCGCGCCTGTATCTCCAGTGAGAAAACTATCACCGCTTTCCTCCAAAAACACGCACCAGCTTGGTCGCGCGTCGGCCGTGTCACCTTGCATCTCGCGGAAAACAAAACCGACCCTGAATGCCCGTTCGCTTTCATGGCCACCTACGCCTCTGGGTTGTCCCTATCCGGCGGGCTCACCCAGCTTCCACTTGGCAAAGCCCTTCAGGAATACAGCGGCGCGAAAAACAAAGCTGCCCTTCTAAAGCTGCTCACCCCTCTGCATGCCGCCGCAAAAGTCTGCCCGCTCATGACAGATTTAGTGGAATCCGGCGACGTCTTCCACCCACTCGCATGGACCCCGCGGGAGGCATACGAATTCCTCCGCCACATCCCCGCCTTCGAAGACTCTGGACTTCTCGTCCGCCTCCCGAATTGGTGGAAAAAACGCGGCCTCCGTCCGCAAGTCGCCGCCACCATCGGAGAGAAAACCGGAACCACCTTGGGCCTCGACGCCCTGCTGGATTTCAAACTCAGCGTCGTCATCGACGGTCACACCCTCAGTCCCAAGGAAATCCAGGATTTGCTTAAGGGCGACGATGGACTTGTCCTTTTCCGTGGCCAATGGATCGAGGTGGATCGAGAAAAACTCCAACAGGCTCTCGACCACTGGCAAGCCATCGCTTCCCAAGATGGCATTAGTTTCATCGAGGGCATGCGCTTGTTAGCTGGTGCCCCTGCAAATCTCAAGGATGCCGCCGCTCACGAGGACTCCCGCGATTGGGCCTTCGCCAAAGCCGGGACCGCTCTTGAAGAAACTCTCCGCCGCCTCACTGCCCAGGACTCAACTCCTCCACCCGCCAGCCTCCGCGCCACGCTCCGCCCCTATCAGGCACGCGGCCTGGATTGGCTATGGTTCTGCGCACGCGCCGGGCTCGGCGCTTGCCTCGCCGACGACATGGGACTCGGCAAAACCATCCAAGTTCTTGCCGCCCTGCTGCGCAAAAAACAGGAGTTGCCTGACTCCGCGCCCAGCCTTCTCGTCGTCCCGGCCTCCCTTATTGGAAACTGGCAAGGCGAAGCCGCCCAATTCGCCCCCAGCCTGCGCCTCCACATTGCCCACCGCTCTGACGGTGACACCACCGCACCTTCTGCCGCCCAACTAGCTGCCACTGACCTTGTGGTCACTACCTACGGCATGGCCGCACGTCTTGATTGGCTTGCCCTCAAGCGTTGGGGCTGGGTCATTCTCGATGAGGCCCAGGCCATCAAAAACCACGCCTCCCGCCAGAGCAAAGCCGTCCGCCAGCTTCACGCGGACACCCGTATCGTCCTCACCGGCACGCCGGTCGAAAACCATCTTGGTGATCTCTGGTCGCTCTTCGATTTTATCAACCCCGGATTGCTAGGAAGTGCGAGCCAGTTCAGCTCCTTCGTCAAAAAAATCTCTGGCGACACTGCTGGCCATACATCCCATTACGCCCCCCTACGCCGCCTGGTGGCCCCTTACATCCTGCGCCGCCTCAAGACCGACAAATCCATCATCAGCGATCTCCCGGACAAGACCGAGATGAAAGTCTTCTGCGGCCTTGCTCCCGCCCAAGCCCGCCTCTATCAGCAGACCGCCGCCACGCTTACCGAAGCCCTCTACACTGCCACCGGCATCGCACGTCGCGGCCTTGTCCTTGCCTACCTCATGCGCTTCAAGCAAATCTGCAATCACCCCGACCAACTCACCAAATCCGGCCGCTACGATCCCGCCCACAGCGCCAAATTCACCCGCCTGGCCACCCTTTGCGAGGAAATTGCCTCACGCGGGGAGAAGGCGCTCGTCTTCACCCAGTTCCGTGAAATGACAGGACCGTTAGAGCAGTGCCTGGCAGGCGTTTTCGGCCACCGCGGCCTCGTCCTTCATGGCGGTACCCCCGTCAAGGAGCGCCAACAAATGGTCCAGAAATTCCAGCGCCACGACGGACCGCCCTTTTTTGTCCTCTCCCTCAAGGCTGGGGGCACCGGCCTCAATCTAACCGCTGCCGCCCATGTCATCCACTTCGACCGCTGGTGGAACCCCGCAGTGGAAAACCAGGCGACCGATCGCGCCTTCCGTATCGGCCAACAACGCAACGTCCTCGTCCATAAATTCATCACCACCGGTACCCTGGAGGAAAAAATTGATGCTCTTCTCAGCGAAAAGCAGGATACTGCGGACGCCATCCTGACCGGCGGAGCGGAAAAATCCCTCACCGAGATGAACAACTCTGAACTCCTCGACTTCATTCGCCTCGATCTAACTAAAACCGAAACCCTGTCATGAGCAGATATTACGACAACTACTATCCACCCTACGTCTCCGTGGCCGAGCGTCGCCTCAAGGCGCAAAAAGAGCTCAAGAAACTCCAGGCTAAAGGCCTCGTGATAGAGCCGCTGGGAGATCTCCCCCATCGCACCAAGATAGCCACCAGTTTCTGGGGCCACGCTTGGTGCAAGCACCTCGAATCCTTCAGCGATTTTGAAAACCGCCTACCGCGCGGGCGCACCTATGTCCGCAATGGTTCCGTGTTACACCTGGCCGTGGGGCCGGGACGTATAGACGCCCTCGTCCAGGGTTCATCGCTTTACGAGCAAACCATCACTATCAGCGCTCTCCCTGCGGCCACATGGAAGACCATCAAGTCCAGCTCCCAAGGCAAGATCGGCTCCCTCATTGAACTCCTCCAGGGGAAAATCTCAGATGAGATCATGACCGTGGTCACTGATCGTAATGATGGGCTCTTTCCCAAACCCAGGGAAATCAAACTCTCCTGCTCCTGCCCTGATTATGCCGGCCTGTGCAAACACCTCGCCGCCGTGCTCTACGGCATTGGGGCCCGCTTGGACACCCAACCGGAACTCCTCTTTAAACTCCGCGGAGTCGATCACAATGACCTCATCACATCCATCGATACCGCCACCGCCCTGCAAAGCTCCGGCAAATCCCGCCGCCGTGTCCTTGACTCCACTGACCTCGGCACTGTCTTCGGCATCGACATGGAAATCGACGCAGCACCCGCTGCCCCAGCACTTAAGAAGCCGACAAAAGCAAGCGCGCCCATCACCGCTTCACCGGCTCCCAAGAAAAAGGCTAAGGCAAGCCCACCCGCTAGTAAAACCAAGGTGAAATTGCCCGAGCACAAGCCTGCAGCCCCGCCCAAAGTCACATCTGCCTTCCTTCGGCGTCTCCGTGCCCGTCTCCGCCTCACCCGTCCCGCGTTAGCCGCCAAATTTGGCGTCAGCGCCCAAACCATTGCTCTTTGGGAAAATAAAGGTGGTCTCCTTAAACTGCGGGATTCTAACTTAGATAGTATCCATTCTCTCTATCGTGAGAACTCAGAACCAACTACAGTTAGAAAGCCTCGCAGATAAGTCAAGTTATCAGTCAAGCAGTTAAAGTTGCACAGCGTAGTGTTGTGGCCATGGTCTCTGTCGACATGGAGTCCGTTCATGCCTATACGTCCTACAGGTCGTATTCTTCCCATCCCAAACCTCCACCCAGCCACCGCAATAGCTCATGGCTATCCGTATCAATGCGAAAAACCCCATGGCACCGAAGTGGAGCCATGGGGTCGTTTGTCAAAATTTATAACTTGCGGCTGCCTCCACTTATTGTGAGGTGGCCCATGCTAGAGCGGAGTAAACAGAAGCAAACGCGCGCGAAGCGCATCAAGCTTATCGGCTGCGCTTACGCCTTGCGAGGAGGCCCAGCAATCCCAGACCCATCAAGGAGCTGGTGGCGGGTTCTGGAACAGCGTTGTTACCTTTTAGGGTGAATACGAGGTCAGCACTGGAAATTACCCCATAGGAGTACAAGGAGTTTATGGCGTCTGAAGCTTCTCCTCCAGCATATGGATTACTCGTAGAATACAAGACTTGGTGACTGCCATCAAAGGCACCACTAGTGTAGAGGAAATACTGCTGAGTCGGATTGAGTGTCACGCTCGGCGCAAATACCCATTCACCACCGACGATGTTAGTGGTGCTGGCCACAAAGCCACTGGTTGCAGGGCTCAGACCTGTAGGTGTACCGGAGTAACTGGCAGAAAGCAGGAAAAGTTCACCCTGCGCAAAAGGGGTCAAGGTGGTGGAATCGACTAAACTGAAACTGATGTTGTCCCAGGTAGTTCCCAAGGGGACGGTAACCGACTGGCCCAGTTCGAATCCACTGCCTCCGGTTACCAACGTGCCTGAAGTGTTCTGGGTGATGACTGACGAAGCAGAGACGTGGGAGGCAAATCCCAAGACCAATAGCAAGACAGCCCATTTTCCGTTTGTGACAATAGATTTCATTTTCATTTTTCAGGGGGGAAAGCCCAGACCATAGGGGCTTTGGTATGCCTCGTCAAGAGAAAAAGACATTTAATTATTGAATACGCACATTTGGCTGGGTTATGATCCTCGACCGAGGAATAACGCCGGAACCTGGGTTTCCTCGCCGGAATCTGAATTCTCATGCTCGCGCAGCGGCACGAGTTCCCTTCCCCCTACTATCCCATTTCCGCAAGAACTTTTGGCAATCAGTCTATGCTCCAGTGGAAGTATGTCGGCTGCGAAAGGGATCTGCCCTGAGCGGAAAGTCCTGAGCCTGCCGAAGGGCCAGGCACTGTCAGGCTCCAGATCCGGCCCTTTCTTCGTGTCCTTTAGCTTCGGGCCGCGCCATTTAGGGCTCGGCATGTCGCATGCATCTCCAAAGCTAGCTGATACTCGCTCCGCAATCACTATTCGCCCAATTCACCATCTCTAGGCGTCGCTCTTCACCGATAAGCCTGGCCCACACTGGAGCGGGATGCTGGGTAAAGGAGGGATGAAAAAACACGCTAGGCGCGCATCAACCTTATCGGGTGCGCTTCCGTCTTGTGAGGAGGCCAACCAATGTCAGACCCATCAAGGAGCTGGTGGCAGGTTCCGGGACAGCATTGCCGCTGAGGGTGAATAGGAGGTCCGCACTGCCAACTGCCCCGTAGGATGCTGCGCCTATTGCTTGAGAAGCAGTGCCTCCTGCGTACGGATTGCTACCCGAAAACGAGATTTCATGAGTGCCATCAAAGGCGTTGCTTTGGTACAAGAAATACTGCTGTGCCGGATTGAGTGTCACGCTTGGTGCAAATACCCACTCGCCGCCTACGATGTTGGTGGTGCTGGCCACAAAGCCAGTGGTTGAAGAGCTCAGTGCTGCGGGTGTGCCGGAGTAGCTGGCAGATAGCAGGTAAAGTTCGCCTTCCGCATAGGGGGCCTTGGTGATGGAATCGACTAAATTGAAACTGATGTTGTCCCAGGAATCTCCCGCAGGGACGGTAACCGATTGGCCGAGATAAAACCCACTGCCTGCGGAGGCCAATGTTCCAGATGTGTTCTCGGTGATGACGGTCGAGGCAGTAGCATGGGAGGCAAATCCCAAAACCATCAGCAAGACAGACCATGTTCCAGATGTGACAATAGATTTCATTTTCATATGAAGCGGGAGGCACCATAGAGACGGAGGCATGGCCGTAAAGGAAAAAAAGAGATTTATTTCTTTTGTGTTTACTGGGCGGGTAATTCTGGCGCGCAGCCTTCTCACCCCCCTGCGAAAACCGGCTTGAACCCTGCTTCCGTGAGGATGCGCTTCATTTCTTCCCGTTTGTCGCCTTGGATCTCGATGCACCCGTCCTTCACCGTGCCCCCCACACCGCAGGCTTTCTGCATTTTCTTCACCAGATCCTGTTTCTCCTGTAGGCTGATTCCGACGAAATTCTTAGCCACGGTGACCCCCTTGCCGCCACGGTGCTCGGTCTGGCGCACGATGTCTACCCGGCCCCGGTTGCTGTTTTTCTGCCCCCGTTGGGAGGTTTTCACTGGAAGGGCTGGAGCGGAATCCCGTGCTGTCTCAGGCCCTGAGGGCAGATTGCCTAGCCTCGCCAGTGCCTCGAAAGGGTTGGGCTGAGGGCCGTTTCCCTCGCTGGGGGCTTTGTTTCCTTTCGTTCCACTCATCAGAGCCAGTCAACCACGGCTGCCGCAAAATTCCACGCTTTTTCGGCAGTGAGGTGCGTAGGTGTGAGCTCTACAGGAGGCCCTGCCCGGGGCCGAATCGGTCATTTCTTGTGATTTCCGTTGCTTCTCACTGTCGCGGCCATGTATGAGGTCGCGGACAGACTGGGGTAGTCTCTCGCGACGAGACCGACATACCTGTCACACGATTCTGTAATGAAGAAGGGATATACCTATGGCCGTAACACCAAGCAAAGATTACAAGCGCCGCGAGCGCGAGCAGAGGAAGTTTGATAAACGCGTCGCCCGTGAGGCAGCGAGAGCCGTGGAGCTGGAGGCCCAGCAGATCGCCGCGGAGGCCGCCGCCGTTGCGGCTGTAAAGCAGGCCGAGGCAGATGCTCAGGCCAAGATTGAGGCGGACTTTGAGGCAGAACTGGCAGCAGAGAGCCAGTCCCAGAAGGTCGCCTGATCGCCAGGATTTTCCTTTCCCAGGCTGGGATGCCTGGGAGGGCTGTGTTATTAGATCCGCAAGTTCAGTCCACTGAAACAGTTAGGAGCGGAGCGACGAGCAGGCCAAGGCCGGGCGGGCTGGGGAATTGTCGGCATGGAAACGTTTGTTTCCTTTTGGCCGAATAGGGTTATGATCTTTTTGTGAACAGGCTGCTCGTCATCTTGGTCAGTTGTTTTTTCACCACAATCATAGGAGGTGCCATGGAACTATCCAGCAAAGCATTCCAAAGCAACGGAGTCATTCCCGTCACGCTTTCCTACCACGGCGGAAACATCAGTCCACCACTGATGATCAGAGGTGTTCCAGTCGGCACCGTGAAACTCGCCCTGATCTGCGATGATCCAGACGCCCCCGGCGGAGTGTGGGTTCATTGGGTGGTCTGGAACATCGACCCGGAAACCACCCATATCCCCATGGGCAGCCTGCCTACAGGAGCCATCGTGGGTAACAACAGTTGGGGCAAGGCCGAATGGGGCGGCCCCGCTCCGCCCAGCGGCACGCATCATTACGTGTTCAAGCTCTACGCCCTTAAGGAATCCGTTGCTTTGAAACCCGGGGCCAACGCCAAGGAGCTCGAAGCCGCCATCAAGGGGAATATTCTGGCAGAGGCCAGGCTGGTCGGCCTTTTTTCAGCAGCGCGTTGATGGAGACCGGTCATTTCTTGTTAGGAAGTTGGAAAGCTTCCACTGGATGACACACAACCAGTGGGAGTCCTCCCAGGAACGGAAAGCTCGAACTTTCGACTGTGGCCTGAACCCGGGACTCGATCAGGGCGAAGGTCTGCAAGGCATCACGAGGGATCAGGCGCTTGTGACCGAGTTGGATGAGCCGGACGGAAACGTGTGCGGGATCAAGCCCGAGATCTTCAGGGTTGCGGCGCTTGCAAACGCGCCAGTATCGGACGGAGGTTGCGCCCATACTGATTGCCAAAATTTATTGCCGAAAGGCTGGGCGTAAATAGGGTCGGTCCTTGCTGATTAGCATGATAGATTAGAAATTGAGGGCATGCGGATTCACGCAAGTCAAGCTCTTCATCTCGGGCAGTTTTTGTTGCCATGCCAAATCCATGCGTAACCAGAGGAGCCAGAACTTGCTTTCATGGCCCGGGTTTCTTCTTGACGTACCTACAGGAATCTGACAGACATGAAGCACCAACAGGGAAACATCCTTCCATCAGAAATCAATACGCCCTTGCAGCCATCAATAGTTAATCCGTACGGACTGGCTCTATTTAAGACCGTATAGCACAAATCCAAACATGACTGACGACACCCCATCAGAAACTCCGGTCAATTCCTTGGCCCAAAACCCCAGAGATCCGCAAGACAATACAGCATATGCCAACCCGGAAGTCCCTTCCATTCCTTTGCAGCTACGCGGAATGGCAGTGTTTTTCGCGCTTGCCGGACTTGTGGTTTGCATCACGCTGACAGGTTTACTCGTGATTATTTGTGGTTTGTCGACTATGAGAGACGATTCAAGTGGCAATGGTAATGTGATATTTATGGCAATTGTGATAGCTCTTCCGTTCTACATATTTTTTTTGGCGGGCGTGACGGCTTCTCTTTCGGTCTCCCGGATGGTCTCTTCGGGGTCAGTCTCAAATAACAGACATTGTGCATTCCATATGGGACGGCAAGGCTTCAATACGGGTTGTCTATTATCCATGTGCCCGTAGTTCAGCTGATCCCCAGCTGACGCTAGCGGCCTTGCGCCTCCCACCCTCCCCCCACTCCTCAAAATCCGATTCCGGTTGAGTCGGAGGCATCTTCATTGGAGACTATGGCATGCGCATTGAGATCCTCAACACCGGCACCGAGCTTATGTTAGGCACCACCGTGAACACCCATGCCGCGTGGTTGGGAGGGGAGTTGTTCAAACTTGGCCTGCATGTTGCCCGGCAAACGACCGTGCCGGATGGGGAAACGATACGCGACGCCATGGGCGAGGCCTTGGAACGCGCGGATGTCCTGATCGTCACCGGAGGGCTGGGGCCTACGAGCGATGACCTGACGCGTGAGATCACCGCGGCGGTTCTGGGGCTGGATCTGGTGGAAGACGCGGCGGCGCTGCGTTCGATGAGGGAGTTTTTTGCCGTGCGCGGTCGGCCTATGGCCGAGTCCAATCTCAAGCAGGCGCTAGCTCCGGCGGGTGCCGTGGTGCTGCCCAATCCCAACGGCACCGCGCCGGGTGTCTATGTCCCGCCGGGTTTGAATGGCCGGACGAACTGCGCGGTCTTCCTGCTGCCCGGTCCACCACGGGAACTTCAGCCTATGGCGGAGACGGAGGTTTTCCCGCAGCTGCGCGCCATGTCCGGGGTATCCGCTTTGACCGCCTTGGAACTCAAGTTCACCGGCATAGGCGAGAGTGATTTCCATCAGGGCGTGGATGCCCGGCTAGCGGATATCACTGGGCTGGAATACGGATACTGCGCCCACATCGGGGAGGTGGACTTGCGCTTGATAGGCCCGCCGGACGCGCTGGCCTGCGCGAGGGCGCTGGTGCTGGAAAAGTTCAGGGAGTTTCTCGTCAGCGAAGATGGCACGTCTCTGGAGGCCACCGTGGTGCGGCTGCTAACGGAAAACCGGCTGACCCTCGCCACGGCGGAAAGTTGCACCGGCGGACTGATCTCCAACCGCATCACCGATGTGCCCGGTGCCAGCGCGGTATTCACGCACGGCTTTGTGACTTATGCCAACGCGGCCAAGACAAGTTTGTTAGGAGTCTCCCAGGCGGAACTGGCCACCCATGGCGCGGTCAGTGAAACCGTGGCCTGCCAGATGGCGGCGGGCGCACTGTGCGCGAGCGGAGCGGACATCGCCGTGGCCGTCACCGGCATCGCCGGCCCCGATGGCGGCATGCCTGAGAAACCGGTGGGCACCGCATGGATAGGCCTTGCCACTCGGGATGGTGCGGTCACTGCGTTCAAGGTGTTCCATCCGCGCAACCGGCATGATTTCAAGCTCGCCGTGAGCCAGGCCGCGCTGGAGGCGGTGCGGCGCTGCATCATTTCCCGCAAGCAACCCGTTACCGGCTGATGGTCATCGCATTCCACAAACCTTACGGCGTGCTTTGCCAGTTCACTCCCGATCTACCGGGACAGCGGACGCTGGCGGACTTCGGCTTCCCGGCTGATGTCTATCCGGTAGGGCGCTTGGACATGGATTCGGAGGGCTTGATCCTCCTAACCGACGAGTCGGGATTCAACCATCGCCTGCTGGACCCGTCAGCCGCGCACCCGCGGACATACCGGGTGCAGGTGGAGGGCATACCCACCCCGGAGGCGCTGGCACGTCTGGAGCGCGGAGGCTTGGAGATCCAGGGCTACCGGACACGTCCCTGCGGGGTGCAGCTTCTGGATCCTGCGCCTGAGGTCCCGCCCCGTGATCCGCCCGTGCGTTTCCGCATGAACATCCCCACGTCATGGCTGGAACTGCAATTGACCGAGGGAAAAAACCGCCAGGTCCGCCGGATGACGGCTGCTGTCGGCTTCCCGACCCTGCGCTTGATCCGCACGGCCATAGGCGGGCTATCCGGTGCTAGAATAGCAGCAGGGACCTGGGTGGCACTACAGCCGGAAGAAATTCGGAGCGTCTGGTGCGGGTGCGTATCTATACGGGCAGACGAAAGAGATTGCCGAAATGAGGGATGAAGAATGTCTGTTATTCTAGACGGGAAAATGAACTCGGATAATGCGGCTTTATTTACCACTGAAACACCGAGCACCGCTGAGAGAACTGATTTTTCTGGATTGCCTACGGCTATGCGAGTTACGGCTACGCCTGTTTTTCCATGCTCGCTAACGCTCGCTCCACGTTCTCAGAGGAATCAGTGGTGCTCAGTGCCTTTGCCTTGTTATTCAGGATAGTGTGCTCGGCTATTTGCCGTTGGCTATCTCCGCTGCTCCAGTTCCGCTCCGGTTTGCTTCGCGCGGTTGGCTCATCATTCATGATCAGATATCCTGACTCCGGGGGGAGAATGGAATGAGTCTAGGAATTGATAGGCTCCGGGCGGAGGTAATCAGTCTATCACTAATGGCCGCCGGACTTTATGACCTCAGTTTGATAGTCGGAGAAAAGCTTCTGCAGTTCATCGGCTGCGGCCGGGTGGATTTTTTGGAGGCGTTCCAGTGAGGATTTGTTGAGAAAGTCCCGGGTGCGTCCACCATCTGCGCGGAGGTCCACCTCCAGCAGGATGCGCGGCCCGGCGGAGGTGTTGATGATAGGATAGAAAGGGAAGACAGGCTTGTCACCGGAAATGGTGCGCGTGCCCGCGGCTGCCCAGATCGTGCCGCGGTGGATTGCCGTGATGGTGGCGGCCTCGTGACTCATACGGTCGCCGGTCATTTCGTCGCCTAGATGGCGCAGCAAGATCTCTTTGCTGTCGGGGGCGGTGAGTCTGGCTGTGAGACTCAGAGCTTTAGTGAGGTCTCCGGCGTGGATGGCTTTCTGCCATGCGTCTATCAGTCTTATGGATTCATCCTGGCTGGTGGGGGTCCCCGGGTCCGGGAGGGTTTCCATAGCTATGCATTCCCCTAGTAGGGCATCCTGCCAACCGGTTTTCCATTGGCTGATTTGTGCTTCCACCCACGCGGCGAAGGCTTTCTCCGTGGCAGGCGGGGGGGTGGGCGTCCACTGCCAGCCCTCAGCAGATCGGTCGAAATACAGGACATTCAAATTCGTGCGGTCTGGATCCCGGCAGGAGAATAATTGGAAGATACCCGCTGCCTTGTCCCCATCCTCGTGCATGGCCAGGGGCACCGCATAACTCAAGGACACAGGGTCACGCAGGGCCCACCAGATCCGGGCGGCGGTGGTCAATGCCTTGCGGGCGTCCCGCGGAACTGCGGAACGCCGGATGTAGGGGACGAGAGAGGATAGCGGGGATTTCTCTAACCGGAGAATCACGGCTTGGCTGGCTTCCTGTGCCGTGCCCAGCGGTGCTGGCGGGTAAAGTCCGGAGATCCTGGCGGGGAATTCATCCAGAAGCTCATCATCCTCGGAGGGAGGGGCATCGGTTTTCCCGCGCTCTTGAAGGAATGCATTGGGCGGATCTATCCTCCAGAATCCATCCGATGATTTTGATAGATCCAGATGGACCAACTCTATCCGGGGAGCCCGGGATGCAGACGCGCCTTCCGCAGGATCCAGACAGGCGATGGAGACTCGCGCGGTGTTACCTTCCTCAGGGTGCTGCACTACGGCACGCAGCACGTCCTTCGAGACGAGGAGACGCCACGGGCGCGTGGTTTCGGAATTGGGATCCACCACCCGGGCTGCTGCGCTGGCACGCTGTGTCCAGTCATCCGCCGGGGTGGTAGAAAGCCCTCCTAGCAGGCCCAGGAGTTCCTGCAGGCTGCCCGCGGAGCATGCCGCTAGAAATCGGTTCGCGGCCTGTAGGGAGGTGAATTCCCGCAACTCACTAGCAGGCATTTTTTTAGCTATTTCCACCCGCAGAGCCACTGCCACCTGTTCCCGGAGAACTGCCAGATTGCGTGCTTGCTCGGAGAGCATCCACTCCTGCAAGCTGGCGGTGCGCTTTCTGAGGGCTGGTGAATATCCGGCACCCGAGTTCTCGAACGAGGCCGGCACGGGTGCGGCGTGCCAGATTCCATCGCGCTTTACGAGGGCCACGGGATAAATCTGGAGTTTCTCGGGGTCCGTGACCTGGGTGTTCCTAACAAGCACGGCGGCCAGATCATCATCGGTTTTCACGGCTAAGGCCACGAGAGGGTCCTTGCCGATGTCTCGGGCCATGCGTTGAAGGCGGTGGGTGATCTCCAGGCGTTTTTGCGTGCCGGTTTCCGAGGCCAGCGCGGTATCGCCGCCGGGTTCCAGATTGAGATTCCCAGCGCGGGTTTTTTCCAGGAATTGCACAGCCGTTTCCCCTGGGTCGCTGATGGCCCCCACGGCAGTCACTAGGGTGACAGCCAGCGAGGCAAGCAGAGGAACGCAGTGCATGAGAGAACCCATAGTCCATTACCCGAAATCCGAAAGTCAGGATTTTGATTGGGCATGCGTGATTGTGCCGCTGCGCGGGATCTGGATGCCGGTTGGGAAGAATGCCTCGCGCAAAGCCGCCAAGGCGCGAAGGAACAGGGTGCTTTTAACCGCTCTGTCTCATTGTCTGCTCTGAAAATCCGAATGTTGTTTGCGTAGTTGCATACTGCCTATCTAAAAAACTTTGCGTCTCTGCGCCCTTTGCGTAAGCCCCTCTTCATCTTCCCTCATTCTTCAATATTCAGAAACTCCGGGAGGCTTCCGGTTACGCCTGCTAGGCGCGGGTTGGCCTCCCACGTTTCCCGCTTTCCTATGATGCGCATGGCCAGACGCTTGAGAGTTTGGCCGGCATTGCCCTGAGGATGCGCCACCTGCCGCAGGTGGTCGCCCTTGGCTGCCGGCAGGATGTCCCATGCGAATGCCAGGTGGCTGTCCACGGCGTTCTTTTTGTTACCCCAGCTCCGCGTTTCACAGAAGCGCATGTCGCCCACCCACACGCCCAGCGCATGCGGACGGGCTATCCACCAACCGTCGGTGAAATTAAGAAGAGTCTTCACTTCCCGCATGTTCTCAACGGGGATGAGTGAGGATGATCCTTTCGGATAAACTGTCCATCGCACAGGAGTGGAGTGCCACTCGAACACTGTGCGATACCCGACCCAGAATGCATCGCCTTTATCCACCACGGACCTCCATAACAGAATGTTCAAGGGGGTGGGGGCTTCCATCCGGCGTAGGTAGGTGACATGGCGCCGTGCGAGATCCGCATCGAATCCGGCCGATGCCACGAACTTCATGCCCACGGCCAGCAGCGCGTATGCTGCGGCAATCCCTAGTCCCCATGCATTCAGGCGGCGGCGTTTGGGTGCTTGTTTTTTGGTTCGCAGAAACGCCATCCATACCACCGTGACCAGCAGGGGCAGGGTGAAAACAATATCGATGATGAAGAGAAAATTGAAGCCGACCGGTTTCCCGGAAAACGGCCAGAGCACCGCCGTCCCATACATCGTGAAACAATCGATTAGAAGATGCGAGCACCATGCCGCGCACACCAGCCATCCGGCGGTCATGCGTGAGACCTTCTCCTTTTTCCAGAGTTTAGCCAACCATGGGGCCAGTGCCCATGAGGCCAGACCAGCCGCTAGCAGTGAATGGCTTGGTCCGCGGTGCCACCACAGCGCCGCAGCCGTGTTCATGAACGGCGTGAGCAGCAGGTCCGCATCCGGCAGCATTGCTAACAAGGCACCCCAGGCCAGCGCACGGTTTCCCAAACGCTTGCCCAGCATCCATTCCCCTATCGCCGCTCCCAATACCGCATGTGTGACCAAATCCACGGCCCAACGCTGGAGCAAAACCGCCACCGCATCAAGTATCCCGGTATCAAATCACGGATTGTGGCGGAAAAATCACGGGTGGGTTATTCTTGTTGCCAAACGGGACTGCCGAAAGGACTGTTAAGTCCTGAGCCTGTCGAAGGGCTTGCACCATAAGGATCGGGGGCATTCCTGCCCCCTCTTCAAACCGCTTTCACAGCCCCATTTCGGCTATCTTGCTTCGCACGGTTGTCCCGTCTTCTTCTTCTCCCTACTCAAAATTCATAATTCAACATCCCTCCCATCTCATTATCCCAACGGGATTTCGTAACATAGCGAAGGGTTGCCGAGAATCGGCTACCCTGGGACCTTGGGAATAGCGTGATAGAATCTATCAATCCCAACGGGGTTGCGTCCTCTTCCATCCTCACCGACTACCGGGCACCACCCTTCGGCGCTTGGGATTCTGGTTGTTCTTTCGCAGGAGCTTTGTCTGCGGGCTTGCTTTCTGGTTTGTCCGATTTCGGTATTTCGAAAGTCGCTTTCAATGGCAGATCGATCTTCTTGATCTTGTCGTGAACGATGGCTTCCACGGTGTAAACACCGCTAGGGTCTTTCGGCTCAATCCGAATTCCCATGTGTTCCTCGGTGAGTTGGATGTTGTGCGCGGGGAAATCATACTTCTCCCTCCAGCCTACCATATCCTTAGCCTCTGCATAAACGGTGCCGTCAGGCTTCCGCACAATAATGTCGTAAATCACTTTAGCCTCCCCGTTGTCGTCTTTGCCAGGGTCAACAATGAGAACGACAGGGAGAATGGGAACGTCCCGGACTGCCTTTTTCAGCTCCTTAAGTGTGGGGGTGCCTTCCTTGTTCCAATCCTCGAAGAACTGCTCATTATCTGTCAGGAGAAGCTGTGCACCAAAGCCGTTCTTTGACTTCATGCTGGCGGTGTCGGCAGCAGCTTTTCCATCCTTATGCCACGCATTAGTGTCCTGGGCGGCCAAAATGCCGGCTTGTAATGCAATAAACAGAATAAATGATAGCGATTTCATGGGAGAGTAAGTTTCTGATGGAAGAAGGGGTTCTAATTCGTGTTTCTTGTCTGTCTGGTTACTTTCGCTGCGTCAAGGTGTATACCGGGAAATGTGCCGTTGTATGTTCGGGATACAGGGATTGGATTGGATTTTTTTTGTGAATCCGTGACGAATGGCACTATTTAGGGGGATGACATCCATGAAAGGTTAGGCAGATCATCCTCATCCGGATCATCTTTTTCAGTGACTGTCTTGGTGGTGTAAACGCAATCAAGCCGGAAGGGCTGCGAACGGATGCGGTAAGTCTGCCTATAGTAGTAGCCGCCGCCGCGAGCCTTACCGCCGTGAGGACCCGAGTTCTCAACCACAAACGTTCGGGAGCTGATCCAACGAATTGGCAACGTCCAACCGTTGATGACATGCGAGAGGTCGATGAGTTTCCGGGCGGCGAAAGAATAAACGGCCGTGCAATCATACTTTCCAACGCTGTAGGAAAGCAGAACGAACTGGCTGTCGCTGCTCCATATAATGTTCTCTGCATGGGTGGGACTCCACTTCTCCCCTTTCTCGTCATAAGTAGTTCTACTCAGTTAATTGTTTGATCTCAATATTTTTTCGGTTTTTGCCGATACTTTTATTTTCGCTTTTGATGCTATTATTCGCCTCCGGTGTCGCTTCTCGACTTGTTCTATAATGGATTCTAGCGAGGGGCTCGCACGAAAATACCAGTCGAGTATCTGCACCACGTCGCGGGTGCTGAGCAGGGTAACTTTGCCACTGAGCATCCGCTCTTCCATCACGAACAGGCCGGCCAATGCTACCATGGCCATATGCC
>Ga0118677_10007906_pt1 | contig 17331 bp, 15 predicted proteins | sample AliMusrvi5mmetaG_FD_86154 | JGI IMG/M metagenome (GOLD analysis project Ga0118677, IMG submission 86154) | reverse complement strand
GAATTCGGATTTGATTATGGAGTAATAACATAATTTATTACTAATGCAATCGTAAAAATTCTGAATGTCATTCCAATAAAATCTTTAAAACCTCCCTAAATTACGAAAATATAATTTTACAATAAATCAAATTTTTAAACGGTTTGTCGTTCCTAAATTTATTACTTATTCAATAGAAAAAAAATGAAAGAATCCTATATTATCGACGCAATACGCACACCTATCGGAAAATTTAGCGGGTCATTGTCAACTGTACGGACCGATGATTTGGCTGCACATGTAATCAGAAAAATAATCGAAAGAAATCCTTTGATTGATATTAATAGAATTGATGATGTGATTTTTGGTTGTGCCAACCAATCCGGCGAAGACAATAGAAATGTGTCAAGAATGGCTTTGCTGCTTGCCGGTTTACCTGTTGCAATTCCCGGCGAAACTGTAAATAGGTTATGCTCATCGGGAATGTCGGCAGTAATTAATGCTTCAAGGGCAATTAAATCGGGTGATGGTGATTATTTTATTGCTGGTGGTGTCGAGAATATGACACGTGCACCTTTCGTGTTTGGAAAAGCGGAAGCAACTTATAGCAGAGTACCGCCGCAGATTTATGATACTACATTAGGTTGGCGATTTGTTAATCCCAAGTTTAAAGAAATATACGGTATTGATAGTATGGGAGAAACTGCTGAAAATGTTGCCGAAATGTATAAAATCAACCGTGAAGACCAGGATTTATTAGCTTTAAATTCTCAGCTAAAAGCTGAAAAATCATCTAAAAATGGCAGATTGTCAAAAGAAATTGTTCCCGTATCTATACCTGTGAAGAAAGCCGAGGAGATAATATTTAATACTGATGAATATATTCGATACGATACCAATCTTGAAAGTTTAGCCAAATTAAAACCTGCATTCAAACTTGGTGGAACAGTTACAGCAGGAAATTCATCGGGGATTAACGACGGAGCATGTGCATTGATATTAGCTTCGGATGATTTAGTTAAAGAATTTAACTTAAAACCGCGAGCAAGAATTATTTCTTCTGCTGTTATTGGAGTTGAACCAAAGATAATGGGAATTGGCCCTGTTTTAGCGGCAAATAAAGCTCTAAAAAAAGCAGGTTTGACTTTTAATGATATTGATATTATTGAATTAAATGAAGCATTTGCTGCACAGGGTTTGGCTTGTATCCGGCAATGGGGATTAGAAGATAATGACCCAAAAATCAATCCAAATGGTGGTGCTATTGCTTTAGGACATCCATTAGGCATGACAGGTGCCAGATTAATCACAACTGCAATGTATGAACTTGAAGAACAGAACAAAAGATATGCACTTTGCACATTGTGTGTAGGTGTTGGGCAGGGATATGCTGTAATTATCGAGAGAATTTAATTAAAGTAAGTTTTCGGTTATAGATATTTGTGACTACTCGGCCTGTATCAAATACACCTCACTCCCAGCTACTTTCAATATATTGTGAGGGAGAATACAAGTGGGGTTTAACTCCCTCTAAATATATAGATAGGGTCGGGGTGAGGTGTATTTTGATATTTCACTCAGCCTGTTTAGGGAGTGCTTGAATAAAATAATTTCATATTTTAGCCCAAGGCTATAATCAAAAAATTACAGTTGTTTAAAGAAACATACAAGCATAATTTTAGCCATTAAATGGGGAATTTAATTTTTTTTTAAAATTATTCAGTCATAAATATCAATTGGAACTTAGGTTGAATTTAATTTCTAAGAAGTTAATTTATTTCTTTAAATCGGATATATTCCAATGGGGCTTATTATTTACGGCGGATATAATAAAAGTAAAAAAGTAAGTATAGGGTGGTTCCAAAAACTATGAAATTGTCATTCCTGCGAATGCAGGAATCTCATGTTCATGCGGTTTGGGAGATTCCTGCATTCGCAGGAATGACAGTATTTAGAACCACCCTTAATTTAATTCTGTGAATTCAGAAAATTCTGATTCAGATAATTAAAGATTAATTAACATCATTTTTCTAAAGTTAGCTGTATTTTGCATGTGATATATATTCACTTGCAAAATACAGCTAACTCATTTAAAATAGTAGTATAGACATTCTTATCTGAGCCTTCAATACACCAAACTGACAGGAATGTCTGTTCAACCAAAACAATGAGTTAGATGAGAGTGTATCGAAATAGGCTGAAAATTCTATCTACGAAGGTAGCCAATGGTAAATAATGTCAAAAAAACAATAAACCAATAAACCAACTAATATTTATTTCTGGCAAAATATCACAAAAATACAAAAAAGTGAAATTTCTTCTATAAAAAGACAATTTATAAGAGAGAGTAAAATTTACTATTTATTATCCAGAACTAAAACACCAAAAGTTACTGTCTTTTTGCCGTTTTCTTCTTTTTTATCGATAATTGTTGAGGTATAAAGCCTTTGTGTTGATTTATCGATTGCCATGGTTTTGGCACCATCCATAGTTTTGATATTGTCCAGAACCGAATATTTATCTGCGGATTCCTGCTTAATCACTGTAATAGAACCATCCTTGCATGAGCAGTAAATTTGTTTTGTATTTTTATCAAACGCACAGGCATCTACTCCGGCACCAATGGGCAGAGTGGCTATTACTTTTCCGTTTCCGGCATCGACAACAACTAAGTGCTTACTTCTGCACCCAACAAAGAGCCTGTTGTTTTCAATATCCATTGCCATACCGGTAGGAGTTGTACACGGCGACAATGACCATGTAGAAATTACTTTTAAATTTTTTGGGTCAAAGCAAACAACATCATTTTTTTCTTCTATGTTAACAAACATTTTGCCTTTTCCATCCGAACATGAAAATTCCGGGCCGCTTTCAAGTGCTACAGTTCCTGCTATTTTATTTGTTTTCGCATCGATAGCAGTTGCATCTTCACTACCGCCGTTAAATGAGAAAATCCTTTTTGTTAATGGTTCATATACAATAGCATCCGGTTTCTTACCGGAAATTTTAATATTTTCAAGCACTTTATTTGATTTTAAATCAAATACAGTAATTGTGTTATTACCACCATTGCTTATAAAACCTTTATTGAATTCAGCAGCAATTGCTATTCCGTGCACTCCGCTTAAGTTATCAATAACACCAACAACTTTATCTGTTTGCAAATCAACGACATGTACTTTTGAACCATTTGATACATAAAGTTTATGAGATTGTTCGTCCAAAGAAAGGTAATCATATTTACCTTCATTACTCAATTCTATTTTGCTGATGATTTTATAGTTTGATGCCTGGGATAATCCTGTGTAAGACAGAATTAAAAAGCAAAGAAATAGTACCGGCAAAAATTTTAATATTTTCATATTTTTTCCTGAATTTTTATTTAATTATGTTATAACGTCTATAAAATTTGTTATTTTAAAAAACTTTGTGTAAACATCTGAAATTAATCAAAATTTTTAATAAATTAACATCAACTTTATGAATATTTACTTCTTTATCTCATATTTATAAAGTTCTTTACCGGTCTCATTTACAAAACTAAGTTTGAATATATTTTCGGATAATGAAACTACACCGAAACCTAAAGATGAAACACTGAATTTAGTGAAATCTGCTTTGCCAGCCGGTCGTACTTCTGATCCGCCGCCGCAGCCAAAATATTCTACATGTGAACCATCGGGGTGTGAATGCTGCAAATCATGGTCATGGCCTGAAAAACAAGCATCAACATGATATTTTTCAAACATAGGAACAAATATCTTTTGAATCTCCGGTGAGCTTCCGTGTTTTGAGGAAGCTGAATAAGCCGGATGGTGATAAATTACAAATTTCCATTTTGCGTTTGATGCATTTAGCACGCTATCGCACCATTTAACCTGAATTTCTGTATTCTGTCCTTTGATGTGATGCCCGTCTTTATCCTCTTTTTTATATTCTTCGATAAAAGGGGATGAATCAAGAATAACAAATAAAGCATCAGTATTACCATTAATTTTTTTATCAAATGAATAATATCTTCCAGGCTGCACCCATCTTTGGCTTGATTTTGCATATTCAAGTTCTGCATCCACGTTCCCGCCGTTATCATGATTGCCGAGAGTTACATACCATGGAATCATCAAAGATTTTGCATTATATACATCTTCAAAATTTTCTTTCCATAAAGGGTCTGATACACTTGGAACGCCTTTTCCATGAAAATTGTCACCGCAAGTAATCAGGAATAAAGCATTTATTTCCTTAGCTGTTTTTCCTAATTGCTTTGCTACTTTTAATTGTCCGGGAGTTTTTTTATCCTTATCATCAATACCATCACGTCCCCAATCGCTTAATACAAGAAAATTAATTGAACTTTTATCATTATTCAATTCCGAAGCATTAGCTTTTCTTGGGTGAATAAAATTAATATTAATAAATATCGCTGTACTGGCAATCAGAAAGCAAACTAAAAAAATTCTTTCAGCTAAAGGGTACTTTTTAAAATTTCTCATAATTGTTCTCCTAAAAAATGGGCTTCCTTAAAAATAAATTCAGAAATTAAGTAATCTCTATATCTCATTCAATTAGATGAATCTTTTTTGGGGTTTTAATGATTCTTCACATTTTAATAAACGATACTTTTGAGTCAGCCCTGATAAAAATTTATTAACTATTAGTTTAGTCCATACTTAAAACCACACCACCCCAACCCTCCCCTTGGGGAGGGTTGTGATGAGGTTGGTTTTAGAACCTACCTTAATTTATTTATGACTATTTGACGAACTTGTGAATGCACCCAGATCAGCATCACCGCTGAATAATACTATTGGATTTGACCATGTCCAGTTAGTAGGCATTGCTTGAAGCCCTTTTCCTTTTGCCGGTGAGGATGCCAGCAAGTGATAATCATTATTATCAGTTATACCGGTGAAATTAGGTGCGTAACTAACAAAAATCAAAGATGAACTATAACCTTTTGCCGGGCTTGACGAACGATCAACAACATCGTTTGACTGTAATTTACCCCAACCGTCAGCAGGATAAATATTTGTAAGCAGTTTAACTGTGTCGGCAGTTCCGAAAAACAAATTATAACCATAAGATACTTTTGCAGTATCACTACCGGAAGTGATTTCCAATTGCTGATAATTATCACCGAGAATATTATTATAAACCTGAGCACGTGATGATTTGTCAATAAGAATACCATAACCTAATTCAGTTATTCTACGTAAACCGGAAGCTACAAAGGTATTGTTATGAATACATACATCGGTTGGCCTTGAAGTTTTACCTGAGTTCATTTTTACACAGTTGCCGCCATCACTCCAAACAACATTATATGCAACTTCGCCCTGAACACCATTTTTGAGGTTGATAGCATCGCCATCAGGCTGTCCGACCTGTTTGAATGTATTACGTAATATTGAGATAACTCCTCCGCTTTGTTCAAAACCGTCATCTGCTGTCCCGTCAAATACACAGTCCATAATTTCAGTTCTTGATGTATTTGCAGCATTTGCTGTTACCTGAAGACTTCTGACTGAATGGCCTGACCAATCGGCTGCTCCTGTATTTTCAACATGTGTCCAGTATAATCCTACAAATGTTGTTGAATCACAAATAATTCCAGTCCATTTTCCGCTTCCGCCCTGTCTTGAAGGAATAGGCTGAATATAATTAGGTGCCGATTGTGTTCCCTGAGAAATTAATACACCACGAATATAAATTGACCCGGTGGATGGAATAACCTGTAGTTTAACACCTGACTGGAACAATAAAGTGTCGCCACCATTTACAATAATGGAATCTTTGAGGTAATAGGTTTTATTTGCAAGTAAAGTTCCTTTGATAATTCCGGATAATGTATCGGATGTTATTGGATGACTTGGCGGTATAACCGGTGCCGATACGCTGTTGCTGTTCCTGCTATTGCGGCGGATGACCGGTGCGCTTTGGCGCAGCGCTATGGTGGCCGCGTTGTTTGCGTTACATCCGCTGCATGTGGAGTCGGTGGCCTGGATTTCCGAGCGCAAAGACGTGCTGAGCGCGTTCTTCTTCCTGCTAACCCTCGGGGCCTTTGTTCGCTACGCGGAATGCAGAATGCAGGATGCAGAATGCAGAATGCGAAAGCCGGGGGCCGAGATCGCGCAACACGGATCACGCATCACGCATCACGCATCACGTTTCACTCCCGTCCCTGCCTCAGTCTGGTACATCACGGCACTGCTCTGCTTCAGCTTGGGACTGATGAGCAAGCCGATGCTGGTGACGTTGCCGTTTGTGCTCGTGCTGCTGGATTTTTGGCCCTTGCAGCGGTTCCGGCTCTCGGCCATCCAATCGCAACGCGCGACGCTTTTTTGGTTGGCAGCGGAGAAAACACCGTTCTTTTTGCTGGCAGTCGCGTCGAGCGTGATCACTTTCATCGTGCAACAAAAGGGCGGGGCTGTCTCAACCAGCTTGTCGATAGGGGCGCGGGCTGCAAACGCAGTGGTGTCCTACGTCCGGTATATCGGCAAAATGCTCTGGCCGAGGGATCTTTCTATTCTCTACCCGCACCCGGGGTATTGGCCGGTGTGGGAGGTGGCGGCCTCGGTGGTCTTGCTGCTGGTTATTACCGGGGCCGTTATCTTCCTGGCGAGGAGACGGCCTTACCTGGCGATGGGGTGGCTTTGGTTTTGCGGCACATTGGTGCCGGTCATTGGATTGGTGCAGGTCGGTATCCAATCCATGGCTGACCGCTATACCTATGTGCCGATAATCGGATTGTTCATCATGCTGGTGTGGGGAATTGCCGAATTGATAAAGGATCGGCCGGGGCGCGCGAGAGTATTGGCCGTGGGGGCAGTGTCGGTGTTGGCTGCCTGCGCGCTGTTGACCGAGCGGCAAGTCCGATTCTGGCGGGATAGCGCGGCGCTTTTCGGGCATGCCGTGCTCGTGACGCGCGATAACTACCTGGCCTACAACAATCTAGGGTTCTTCATGTCCGGCCATGGAAAGACGGCTGAAGCGATGGAGAACTACCGCATGTCCTTAAAGATCAACCCCGCGTACGAGGACGCGCTCAACAACATGGGGTACGCGCTGGCGGGCCAGAAGAAGTACCGGGAAGCCATTCCGTATTATGAAGCGGCGCTACGTATACGGCCTAGTCACGCCGAGGTTCATAATAACCTGGGCAATGCGCTATCGGAGACGGGCAAGATTGACGAGGCGATCCAGCACTATCTGATTGCGCTCAAACAAAACCCCGACCACGCGGACGCCCATAACAACCTGGCCATTGCATTGGCCATGAAGGGAAAGCTGGACGAGGCCATTCCTCATTTCCAGGCCGCTATCCGGTGCAACCCCAAGTACGCGAGCGCTCATAGCAACCTGGGCAACGCTTTCGCGGTCCAGCACAAGCTGGACGAAGCGACCAGGGAGTACCGCGAGGCTCTTCGGCTCAAGCCCGAGGATGCTCAGGCCCACAATAACCTCGGCAACGCATTGGCGGAGCAGGGGAAGACGGGAGAGGCGATTGAACATTATCGGGAAGCGCTGCGTTTAAATGCGGATAACCCCGAAGCCAACTTCAACCTGGGCATGGCCTTGTTGCGCGGGGGCAAGCAGGAGGAAGCCAGGGCTCGCCTTACCGAGGCGTTGCGGCTGAAACCGGATTATGCGGAGGCGCGAACGCGGCTGGAAATACTGAACCGGCAGCCTGGGTTGTAGGCCAGGTCATAGACGCGGCGGTTTACTCGGTCGTGGCCGTGGTCTGGGCTCAGCGGGCAGCGAGGAAGCGGGTTTTGACTTCGCCATCCTTGCCCAGTTCCGCGACTAAGCCGAAAAGATCGCACTGGAGGCAAAAAGGGACATCCGCGCACAACTCCGGGTGGGCCATCAGGCGGCGGCCGTTGCGGGAGCGCGAAACCGCACCCAGCAGATCAGCCTGTTCGAGGCGAAAGAGGCGGTGGGCAATGTGGGCGGAATCCGCCACGGTGCCGCCGCCGTACCTTGACCAAACCAGGTCGCATAATGCGCCAGCCCCGAGCAGGTCCTCGTAGGCAGCCTGATCGAGGGTGCCGCTGCACACTAACAACAGATGAGCAGGAGAGCGGTTTTCAATAAACTGCGCGGTGGCACGCAGATTCAGAAAAGAACCTAGGAGCACGGCCGAAGCCGGCGCGCAGGCTTTGAGCGCTCGGGTGCCGTTGGTAGTGGTCATGGCGATGGTCTTTCCCTTGACTCTCTCGGCTGTGAACTCCCGCGGAGAGTTGCCCAGGTCGAACCTCACGCCGCCCGACTGATTGCCCTCGATGCGCACGCCATCTCGCTCGCCTGCCAGGAGCACCTCTGGTCGGCGCTGGCGGATACTCAGGGCCTGCGGGATCTCTGCAACGGGCAAGATGGCCGCAGCGCCGTTGCCTAGCGCGGTTACCATGGTGCTGGTCGCTCGCAGGATGTCGAAGACGACACAGACGGTCTCGCGGAGGTCACGCTCCAGCATCAGCGTGTATTCAGCGGGGGCAATTAGGACTTCGATCGTCGTCGGCATCAGGTTGAGCGGCATTCGATTTTCATCGGAACAATCTATCCAGCCGCCTTGCGCCAACCAATGCTATTCATCCCGGGTTTGGCGCTGGTGGAGGGGACGGTTGGCAGGCATTCGGCTCTGGCATGGCATTATCGCCGCGAGACAACGTCAGATGGAGAGCACGCGCCGGAGCTTAGCGAGCTCAGCGCCAAGGAAGCCATACACCCAGGTGGCCTATACACGGGGAATACATTGGGAATACAGGGGACTTACAGGGGGAATACAAGGGGATTACAGGAGGTAGGCCACCCGTGAGCCACCCAATCGGGAGGGGCAGACCGCCTCAGAGCCAATCTCAACCGAAGTTGCCTGCGGCGTCAGGCTGACTTCGGAGAGCTGGTCGTCCTTACCGAACAGCGTGCCGTCGTCGGCGTTGAGATAGTAGGAGCCGGCTCCATTGAACGGCAGAAGCTCGCCGCTGGCTGGGGCAAAGCACGTGCCGCTGGATGTTCCTGGGGACGCGCAGGAGTTCAAATGCGGTTGTTCACATCTGATCTACGTCTCCCTATCCTGCATTGCATGAGGGCTGCCAAAATGATGGACACCATGGCTTGGAGTATATCGATTGCATTGCGGTCGCCTGGCATTCCACGGGAGCGATGCTTGGAGCAGGATCACGCTAAACCATTATCTCCTTGGGACTTCCAACTTGATGAACAGCCATTCTCTTCCATGGCGGGATGGATCTCAGAGCTCAGGCAGATTGTCGGGGCGACCGCTTCATCGGAAGGTTCTCATGCCGGGATGTCTCGAAAGAGGGAAAGGGACTCGGCAACAGCCCGGAGAGTCCACGGGAGGTTTGGAAGGAGGGGTCTCAGGTTCATCGAATGTCGGCTTCCGATTGACATCGCGAGCACTCCCCTAAATGCTTCGTGATATGTCCGAACTGAACTGGTTTGTCGCGCATACAAGGCCGCGAAGAGAGAAGAAGCTGGTCGAGCATTGCCGACGGCAGGGCATTGCCACGACGCTCCCCTGCTACAGCTCCGCACATAAATATCGCGGCAAGACCGTGGTTTTCCAGAAGCCGCTATTCCCCGGCTACGTCTTCCTTCAACTCGAGGCGGCACAGAAGGATTCGGTGCGTCAAAACGATCATGTAGCCAATCTCCTCGTGGTACTCGATCAGGAGACTTTTCAGCAACAGTTGCAGGATATTTTGCTGGCTTTGGAGTCGAAGGTGGGGGTGAAGCTTGCGCCTGCGATCGGCGAGGGCATGAGGGTGCGCATCAAGACCGGACCGCTGCAAGGCATCGAGGGCTGGGTTGAGCAGCGTCACGGCATGACTACTGTCTTGCTACGGCTCGACTTCATTAACCAGGCGGCGGCGGTTAAGATTGATGCCGATTCGCTTGAACTCATTTGAGCGAAGAATCTACCTGGCTTGGTTGCAAATCGAATTGCTGTGAGCATAGAGGCACGTGGAATGCTGTGGTTTGAGGCATGGCAATCATACTTATTTCCTGGGTTTGCACCTCGGTGGTATTGTGTTTGGCATTGTTGCGGGTTGCGGCGCGACCTGTCCCTCGCTTTGACGAGGTAATAGCCTCTGGGCCCAAGACCGGCTTACAGCGTAAGATTGTCGTTGTATCGCAGAAAGCCAAGTGGCCTCTTAACTTTTTGCAGGCACCCTTCCGCTTTCGTGCCAGTCTACCTAGTCCCGGCGTCGGGTCCAATACGCATGGTAGCTCTGTTGCCCGCCGTCAGCCTGTCCGTCACGGGACGCCAAAGCCCCGTGGGTGCTTACACGGATGACGGCGCCCTGATAAGCGGAGTTGCCGTTTTCTGCTGTATTCTGCTCGCGACGATGGATATCGCTTCCGATTTCGATGAGCTTTTCTGCTTGCAGCGGAGGATGGAGAGGTGTTAGCCTACGCACGGAGTTTCGGGATAATGCTGAAGAGACAATCTATGGACCGGCGGAGCACTTGCGTAGAGGCCCCGTCGAGTAAACAAGCGACCCGGCTTCCCATCTGGAAGCGCGTGCTCGATTTGGCGTTCATACTCGCAATCTCGCCGGTCTTGGTAATCCTTTGCGCCGTCATAGCGCTTTCGGTGAGGTGCGGTTCACGGGGGCCGATCTTCTTCCTCCAGCGGCGTGTCGGTCTCAAAGGGCGCGAGTTTACATGTTACAAATTCCGGACGATGCGTGTTGATGCCGAGGCCACCCCGCATCGTGACCACTTCCGGCAGTTAATGGAACGTGAAGTTCCCATGACCAAGCTGGACGCACGAAGCGATCCTCGCCTGGTTCCTTTGGGCTCCCTGATTCGCACGACCGGTCTGGATGAGCTTCCCCAAGTCATCAACATTTTTCGAGGGGAAATGAGCTTGGTGGGGCCGCGACCTTGCATTCCCTACGAATTCGAGCGCTACCAGCCATGGCAGCGGCGGCGGTTCGATGCCGTCCCGGGCTTGACCGGCTTGTGGCAGGTCAGCGGCAAGAACCGCACCACCTTCAACGAGATGATCCGGCTCGACATCGAGTATTCGGAGCGGATGAGCTTCTGGCTCGACTTGAAGATTATCCTGAAGACTCTGCCCGCCCTCTGGCAGCAGTGCCTTGACTCACGTGCGCTGAAGCGCAAACCGGCAGCCTCGCCTCCGGCGGGCATTGTAAAATCCGTAGGATTGTATCGCTTATGAAGGCTATGAAGGAACCAACCAGGGTTGGTGTTGTGGGGTGCGGTTACTGGGGACCAAATCTGGTTCGTAACTTGCGTCAACCGCCGGGGTGCGAGCTCAAGCTCCTATGCGATACCAATGAAGAACGGCTCGCGCACATGCGGCAACTATATCCCGCGGTCGCGACGACGCGGCGTTTCGAGGACCTTCTGAATGGCACGGACCTGGATGCGGTGTTCATTGCGACGCCGGTGCATTCACATTATCAAATGGCCAAGGCTTGTCTGAGCATGGGCAAGCACGTTTTCGTCGAGAAGCCCATGACGCGTACCTCGGCGGAGGGGGAGGAACTGGTGTCGTTGGCGGAGCGCAAGGGCCTGGTGCTGATGGTGGGCCACACCTTCCTGTTCTCGCCGGCGGTGCGGCGCATGAAGGCAATCGTGGATGCGGGTGATATTGGCGAAGTACAATACGTGGCGGCGCGCCGGCTCAATCTGGGGCTTTTTCAGAAGGACATTAACGTTGCCTGGGACCTGGCGCCGCACGACATCTCGATCCTCCTTCACCTGCTGGACGAGCGCCCTACCAGCGTCTCTTGCCAGGGCAGCAGCCATGTGACGCGCGGCATCGAAGACGTTACGATGATGCATCTGACCTTCGCCAGGAGTCGCTGCGCGTTCATCCATAACAGTTGGCTGGACCCCAAGAAGGTGCGCCAAATGACAGTGGTCGGCTCGAAGCGGATGATAGTATATGATGACACGGAGCCGTTGGAGAAACTGAAGGTTTACGACGCTCGGGTGGAAGTGCCACCGCATTACGACACCTTCGCCGAGTTCACGTATTCGTATCACTATGGCGATTCCTATGTGCCCTACATTAAGCAGGACGAGCCCTTGAAGCTGGAGTGCCAGCATTTCCTGGAGTGCATTCGCAAGGAATGCACACCAGTTGCCGACGGACGGTTTGGTCTCGAAGTGGTGCGGATTCTCGAAGCCGCCGGAGAATCGCTGCGGCAGCATGGCGCGTCAATTCCCTTGGACGGCATGAAGCGGTGGACCAAAGGCAACGGTCACGGCAACGGACATGGTGGGAGTGCCATCCCGACCGCCGGGAGAATCACCGTGGCCGGATGAGCAATAGCGAACAGCGAATCCAGCGAATTGCCCCGGATGTGAAACTTGGCCAACGGGTCAAGATATTCGAGTTCACAAACCTATACGGGTGCGAGATCGGTGATGACGTCAAGATTGGCACGTTTGTCGAGATTCAGAAGGGCGTACGGGTGGGCAATCGATGCAAGATTTCCAGCCACAGCTTTCTTTGTGAAGGGGTCACGCTTGAAGACGAGGTCTTTATTGGTCACGGCGTGATGTTTATTAACGATCGTTACCCGCGGGCGGCGAACGCGGATGGCCGTCCGCAGACGGAGGCTGACTGGCGGTGCATTCCCACCATCGTCAAACGCGGGGCCGCCATCGGCTCGGGCGCGACGATTCTGTGCGGGTTGGTTATTGGTGAACGGGCAACGGTCGGCGCCGGCAGTGTGGTGACAAAGGATGTTCCGGACGGGGCAACTGTCGCCGGCAACCCTGCGCGGCTGCTCCGTCCCGCGCTCGCTTGTGGATAATTCGACCCAGGGAGCAAGCAAAGGAATCTGCGAAGCTCAAGGCGCGCCCGCTTCACCCTCCCGCTCGGCGCGGACGATTCCCAGTTTCTCCATGAGTTCGTAAAGGGTGGGCCGGCTGATGCCTAGTTCGACGGCGGCAGGGGCAATCTTGCCTGAATGCTTGCTCAAAGCTCTCTGGATCACATCGCGTTCGGCTGATTCCCGGGCTTCTTTGAGGTTCAGATTGAGCGGAGCGGCGGTGGGGTTTTCCAATTCAAGGTCTTCAGCGGTTATGCGTTTACCCTCGGCCATGATCACGGCCCGCTTCACTCGGTTTTCCAATTCGCGAACGTTGCCCGGCCAGGAATGGGCATTGATTGCGCGAATTGCGTTCTCGCCGAACCTGATTTCCTCTTTTCCATTGGCTACTGAGTCGCGGCGCAGAAACTCCTGGGCCAGCAGGCGGACATCGCCCTCGCGATCCCGGAGGGGAGGCAGGTTAATAATGACGACCGCCAGGCGATAGTAAAGGTCCTCCCGGAATTTCTCTTCCGCTATGGCTTTCTTCAACTCGACGTTGGTGGCCGCGACGACCCGCGTATCAACCTGGATCTCTTGTCGGCCGCCGACCCGTTCGATGCGCTGTTCCTGGAGGAAACGGAGCAGTTTGACCTGGATTTGCAAGGGGATTTCGCCGACCTCGTCCAGGAAGAGCGTTCCGCCGCTGGCAGACTCGATCCGGCCCCTCCGCTGGACATGAGCGCCGGTGAAGGAGCCCTTTTCATGGCCGAACAATTCGCTCTCTAGCAAGGTTTCCGGTATGGCACTGCAGTTGATGGCGACGAAGGGTCCCTCTTTCCTCGGGCTGCGCCGATGGATGGCGAGCGCCGCCATTTCTTTACCGGTGCCGCTTTCGCCCAGTATAAGGACCGGGGCATTGGTGGTCGCCACCTTCCGCACGGAAGTGAACACCCTTTGCATTTGCGGACTGGCGCCAAGCAAGCCTTCAAAAGTTCCCTCCTGGAGTTGAGATTGCAACTCGCGGTAGTCACGCTCAAGACTGGCTACGTGGAATGTCCTTCGGAGGATGATCTTCAACTCCTCTAATTGCACGGGCTTGGTCAAGAAATCGAAAGCCCCCGCGCCGATGGCCTGGAGCGCAGTGGTCTTCTCGCCCTGGCCGGAGATGATGATGATTTTGGCGAGATGGTTTTGGGCGACCATTTCTGACAGCGCGGCCAAGCCCTCTTCGGGTGTGCCGGGATGGGGGGGCAGCCCGAGGTCCAGCAGGACCACCTGGGGGCGATGCTCCGTAAACGCATCAATAGCTCGAGCGCGGTCTTCGGCCAGGAAGACCTTGTATTCCTGGTTGAGCGCCCATTTCATCTGGGTGCGAATCTCTTCGTCGTCCTCTACGATTAGCAGTTGGGGAAGCATAATGGGAAGGGAGATCAATGTATACTTTAGGTCGGCAGCAGCACTCTAAACTTCGTCCCCTTTCCCGGCTGGCTCTCGACCTCGATCCGGCCTTGGTGGGCTTCAACGATCATCTTGCAGTGGAACATTCCAATGCCGATGCCTTTCTGTTTGGTGGTTTGGAAGGGGCGAAAGAGGGAGCGCTGAATGAAATCTGGAGTCATGCCGCATCCGTCGTCCGCAACGGCCAGAATGACCCAGCCATCGCTCTGGCTGGTCCCCAAGCGGATTTGACCTCCGGGGGGAACCGCGTCCCGCGCATTGAGCACGAGGTTGGTAATCACCTTTTGGATTTGGGCGGGATCAACACGGACTTTAGGGAGCGGCTGGAGTTCTCGAAGCAGAGTTATGCCAGAGGCCTGCTCCTGCCCCTTCAGGGTTTCCGTGACCAACTCGTTCAGGTCGCATTCAACGGACTGAATGGCAAGCTCGTGGCGCAGTTCCGTCAGCCGGCTGATGATTTCGTTGATATGCGTCACGGTCTTGGAGATCCCTCGCAGTGCATCCTCCCGGAACTCGGGGTCCTGGTAATGCACCGGCAAGTTCTGCAGCATGAGCGAAAGGGTCGAGGCAGTGTTTTTGAGGTCGTGGACGAAGAAGGCTGACATGGCCTGGAACGCCTCCAATTGCTTGGCCTGGGAAAGCCGCTGGGACAATTGGATGTTGAGGAGGCAGGCCGCGGCTTGTTCGCTGAGGGATTTGAGAAGGTCGAAATCCTGGACGGAGTACTGCGCGGCGCCGACGCGGTCGCCCAGGACCAGGAGACCGAGCATCTCGCCACCAGCGAACATCGGGACACAAACGCGGTTGCCCCCTTTGGGGAATTCGTCCGGGTGAGCGCGTCGCAGAGCGGCGGCCCAGATTGCCTTCGAGGAATCAATATCGACTGGGTCAGGATGGGTGCTGAAAGCAGCGATAACTTCGACCGCATCAGCGGGCTCCAGCGCAAGCCGCCGGCCTCTGTCTTGGGAAAGGGAGGTCGAGGCGGCGAAGGTCAGCGCATCTTTGCGGTCATTCACCAGCCAGATTGTGACAGAGAGGACCTGGAAAACATCGGAAACGAGCTTGACGACGGCACCGCACAATTCGTTCTGCTCAAGCCGCCGGGCAGTAGCTTCGGTAAAGGTCCGCCAGACGCTTCTATAATCGTAAACGGGCCTCTGGAAATGGCGGCTGACGAACCGGCGCGTGAAGAACCGCACGCGGTCGGAGAGCAGAAGGACGGTAAGAAGGACCAGGAACAGCAAGACCAGAAAGGCTTGGATCGGGAATGCCGCATCGCCACCGAGGTGGGTGACGATTTTAGCGAACACGCCCACGATCAGCAGGTAAATGCCGGCCAGAAGAACGGTGAACGAGTGGTGCAGCAGCGACTGCGAGGGATAAATGCTCACTTCGAAGTGGCCAGTGCGGAGGAGCCCGCGGAGCATCAGGAGACCGGCGAGCAGGAGGGCGCCGGAATTGACGACCTGCAGTGAGAGATCCCCGCCATGGAACAGCAGCGCCTGGCTGCTGGTGTAGGCGCGGACGGCAAACAGCACCCCCAGGCCCAGGACTACAAACTTGATGCGCCAACGCATAGTGCCGACGGCGGCACGGAAGGTGCGTTCGAGGTTCATCAGGACCAGCACGGCGCTGAGCAAGAATAGCAGATTAAGGGCCGTGCCGGCGAATCCGAGGCGGAGCATGAGGTGGCCGCCCGAGGGAGACGGGCCAATGGCGCTGATGATCTCGTCCGAGCAGAGTAACGCCAGAGCAGGGGGAGCGCCAAAGGCGACTACGAGCGCGATTGACCAGCGGGAGAGGAACTCGTGGGAGTTGCCGCGAGCGTAGATGAGGCTAAAGAGCAGCCAAAAGCCGGGCAGGAATGCCATCGCCACGAAGGCCAGATCCTGCCAGTGGCGGAGCCGGGCAAGTTCCTCAACGAGTTCAGTGGTTGGGGTGATGACTTCGCTGTGGGGAACGGTCTCGAGCAGTCTGGAATTGGCGGCGAGACTTGAGAACAGGGCTTCGGCCGCAAAGGCGAGCATCCCGGCAGAGAAGGCCCAGCGTGCGAGAGAGCGCCGCTGCGGCGAGAATAGCGTCAGCGCCAGCAACCCGGCGAAAAGAGCGCTGGCGAAGTGCAGAACAGCGGCGGCGGTCATTATCGCAGAGGGTGCCAGCAAAGAAGGTTAATAGAAATAAAAAAAGGCAGGAACGCTCTTCCTGCCTGCAAAGTAAAGAAAGCCTTCAACGCGGCTTCTGTTTAGGTATATCGGTCTTACGCAGATAATAGAGTAACAAGATGAAAGGGACCATGGAAATCAGAAAGAACACCGGCCCCCCGCGATGGTGAATGGGGGAATCGATAAAACCAGGGTCCACATGGATGCAGAGTTCACCGATGGTCACGATCCGAAAGGCATTGCGGAAAATGCCCAGCGGTACGATTGCAAAGGCGAACATGGCGCGTTTCCATGGGGAGCAAAGGAAGAGTTGGCCGGCGACGAGACTCGTGATGAACAGAACGAGGGTCGAACGGATACCGCTGCATTCGGGAGCCACTCGGAGACTAAAGCCAGGGAGTTGAAAGTCAACGCCGTGCCGGAGCAGAGGGGTGCCGACCAAACCGAAGAGCAATTCCGCCCCATCAGCTGAGCGGTGTTGCAGGAACGATTCGATCGCATCCCTGACGATGACAGGAAAAGGGACCAGGAAGATGAGAAATCCAATGGGAAAGGCGAGGACGCGAAGGGTTTGCCGACCGAGGCAGAGGAAACAGGCGCCCATGAACAAGAGGAAGAACGAGAACGTGTTCCAGGCCAACGAGTCCACCGGCGCAAGCTGCAAGCGGGAATGGAGAGCAAGGAATCCGAGACTGGAAAGCAAACCAGCCGCGAGTGGAAGCAGAGCGAGCTTGCGGTCCGGCTCGGAGTCGTGCAGGAACTCGTTCTTCTTTAGCCAGGCCAAGTAAACGCTGACAAAGGGGATCAGGAGGATGTGGGAATACAAGTCGCTGTGGATTGCGAAGCGAGCCAGGGCAAAGAGCGGCGCGGTAAAGCAGGCCGCGAGGAACAGGGTGCAGACGGCCAAGAGACGGAAT
>Ga0118677_10007905_pt1 | contig 17333 bp, 11 predicted proteins | sample AliMusrvi5mmetaG_FD_86154 | JGI IMG/M metagenome (GOLD analysis project Ga0118677, IMG submission 86154) | reverse complement strand
GTCCGGCCCGCCGCGCAGCATGTCGGCGATGATAGGGCCAATCCACGGAATCGCCGCCGGAATCTCCAGCCCCACTTTGGTCGCAAAGTAGCTCAGCTCATCCATGGGCAGCAGGTAGCCGGAGAAGCCGAAGACCGACGCCACGCCCAGCAGCGCCATGCCGCTCAGCCAGCCAAACTCCCGCGGCTTGCGGTAGGCCTTCATGAAGTAGACCGAGAACATGTGCACCAGGATGGCGAAGATCATCAGGTTCGCCGACCACGAGTGGGCCGAGCGGATGCTCTTCCGCGCCGCGCAATGCTGGTTCAAGGCTGATCAATTCGTGGAAGCAGGCAAGGACTTCGATATGCTGGTAGAAAACTACCCACGCGGCAAGTTCCGTCCCGATGCTATCTTCTGGGCAGGCGAATCCTACCGCAGCGCTCATCAGATGGACCTCGCCTTCCGCCGCTACAAGCGCGTCACCTGGGACTACCCTGAGAGCGACGCCGCAAAGTTCGCGCGGGGCAAACTCGTCCTTCCCGAAATGGTCAACATGGCCGATAAAGACGTACCGCAATAAGAAACCTCTTTCATAAACATGCAAACGCAACCTTCAACCGTTCGCGGCGAAGCCTCGCCGAAAATCCTCTGGAAATGGACCGGCGTCTCCGCCGTGTTGCACGCCCTGCTCATCGCCGCCCTGTGCGGCATAAGCTACCTGGGCTTCCACCAGCGGGAAGTCGCCACCAAAGCCAAAGCTGCTGCCGAGGAAGCCGCAGCGAAAAAAGCGGAAGCCTCCGAGGCTGCAAAAAGCCCTGCACCCACCGACACGCAAAGCGCAACTACGGATAAGTCCGCGCCAGTCGCCGCAACCCCGGCTCCCACAGCGGCCCCTACCGCCGCCGAGGAAAACAAGCCACCAGTGCAGGCAGAGAAAGTTCTCGGCATCGACAAAACCGCCAAACCGGAAGAGTTGCCATCCAGCCCCTTCTCTGCCAAGGGCGACGATCTCTTGAAAGACCTGAAGTAGGCGACCGCCTTTCCCGATCCCGTCCGAGATGACAAGCTCGACAACCGCTCTATCCGCTCCTCGCGTCTGGAATCCCTTCCGGCGCGACGCCCTTTATTGGGCAGGCCCGCACGGACGGTTGCGCCGTTGCCTCACCTACTCCTTCCTGGGGCACGCCCTCCTCCTGCTTGCCTCCGTGCTGCTGATGTTCGTCCCCGGCTGCAAAAAAACCTACGATCTCGTCAAGGGCTCCGGCAAACCGAAAGCGATGATCAAGCAAATGCGCGTCGAGGTAAAAAAAGTCCAGCGCAAGCACATCCTCGTCAATCCGAACAGCCCGATCATTTTTGAGACCCCGCCGCTCGAAATGACTCCGCTCAACCTTAAGGAAGTCACTGCTAACGAATACAAAATCGGCCAGGGAGAAGGCGACGGCCCGGCGGGATACGCCGCCGGACGCGAAGGCGCGCGCTTCGTCTTCATCCGCGTCCGCTACGATGGCGGTAACTGGGACATGAACCTGCGTAACGGCGCGGACGAAAACATGACCAAGGAATTTGGGAAACGCGCCCACATGCCCGTCTCCACGATCCCTCGCGATGTCACCCTTGCGGAGCTGGGTCATTACGTCCGAGGCAGCGCCCCGCCTGTCGTTTTCATGTGCGGCAGCTCCGGCATCCGCTTCGATCCACGCGACGCCAAATTTGTCCGCAGCTACCTCTTGGATAATCGCGGCATGATCTTCGGCGACAACGGTGGCAACGCCTTCCACCGTTCCTTCCTTCATCTCATGCAGCAAGCTCTGCCGGAAATCGCCCCTGTGGAAATCCCCGACGACGACCTCATCTACCGCGCGCCCTACCCGCTGAATGGCTGCCCGCCACTCTGGGCCCACAGCGGAACGCGCGCGCTCGGCTGGAAAAAGGATGGTCGTTGGGTCGCCTTCTACCACCAGGGCTCCATCTCCGATGCTTGGAAGGACACCCACGGCGGCACCAGCGCCGAGTCCGCGGAACAGGCTTACCAACTGGGCGTAAACATCCTCGCGCAAGCGATGGCGGGCTACAGCGAGTGGAAACTCTCACTCGATGGGAAACTCAAAAAATGAACGCACGCGCCCCATTTCATCACTCTAAAAACACGTCAACAGAAACCGTTAACCTAAAGAAATAATATTATGTTGTGGGATTGGATAATCGCCGGTGGTTTCACCATGGCCACCTTGATCTTGATGTCAGTCATCAGCATCGGAGTCGTGCTTGAACGACTCGACTTCTTCAAACAAATCCGGCTCGCCACCCAGGCGTTGCGCGCTGCGATTCAGGACGCCTTTGAAAAACAACAATACGGCGACATCCTCGGGCTTTGCCACAAAAGCGAATCCCCGCTCGCCGCGATGGTCATCGCCGAGGCCGCATCGAGTTGCGACGCGGAGAGCGCCGATGCCGAACGTGTCATGACGCTCGCCATGCGCGGCGAAATGGCCCGCCTCAAACGCTATCTACCCATCCTGGCCACCGTCTCCTCCATCGCGCCGTTCGTCGGCCTCTTTGGTACCTGCAAAGGCATCATCGGCGCTTTTTCCGACATCAGCACGCAAGGCATGGGCGGCCCGAACGTCATCGCCGCAGGCATCTCTGAAGCCCTCGTCTCAACAGCCACTGGCCTCCTCGTCGCCATCCCGGCTCTGATGTTCTACAACTACTTCACAAAATCCATCGCCAACCTCGCCTTGGAACTGGAATCCTCCGCCTTTCAAATCTACCGCGACCTTCGCAAGAAACAACCGGAGCCCGCCGCGCACAACTAGCCCTTCCCAACGCTTATGGACATCCAAGACGAATCCGACGAACCGATCGCGGCGATTAACTTCATCCCGATGATCGACATCTCGCTCGTGTTGCTCATCATCTTCATGGTGGCCACGACGTTTGTCACCGTCACCGGCATTGACCTCAAACTGCCCAAAGCCGCCACCAGCAAGAGCGCCGAAAACAAAAGCGTCACCGTGCAGCTCAATGTACAAAAGGACGTCTACCTCAACGGCGAAAAAACAACCTGGGATGCCATCAAAGGCGGCATCCAGGGCAAGCTCGCCGGGAGTAAAGACCGCGCCGTCGTTATCAATATCGACAAGGGGGTCGATTACGGCAGCGCCGTTAAAATGATGGACATCGTGAACCAATGCGACGCCGCCATCGTGCTCGCCACAGAGGTCGATAAATAAGGTTTATTCGCAGATTAAATCCAAACAAAGATACGCAATTCCCTTACTGAGTTCCAGATTGTTTTCATTCCCTGAGTTTTTACCATGAAAAAATGCCTCCTCCTCACCCTGGGCATCCTCGCTGCCCTCTGCCATCCCGCCCAAGCCAAACTGGCCGCGGAGCGTTGGACCCGCCTTACCGAAGAGGAACGTCACCAACTCAGCCGCGCCGAACACTACGTGGACCAAAAAGCCTACAAGAGCGCCCTCTCCGAATACGAACTCTTCCTCCAGCTTCATAACAAAAGCGAAGTCGCCTCCTACGCGCAATTCATGTTTGCCGAATGCACCCGGCAACTCGGCCAAGTAAACACCGCCATCAATGAATTCCGCAATGTCATCGACTACTTCCCGGACTCCATCGATGCCGCCGCCGCCCAATACTCCATCGGCGTCTGTCTAAATCAGGGAGGGGACGCCGAACAAGCCGCCAAAGCCTTCGAGAAAGTCGTCGAAAAATGGCCCAAGGAAGACTTTGGCGCGCTCGCCCGCAATGAACTTTGCGCCATCTACTTCCGGCTCGGCCAGATCGACAAATGGACGCCGCATATCCAATACCTGGCTTCCGGCGAATACAAGGACACGCAAAACCTCCGCAGCCTCGCTCAACGGCGACTCGTCATGCACTTGATTGAGGAGCACAAACCCGCCGAAGCCTACGAAGTTGTCAAGCCGTCCACGAAAAAGGCCCCTCTGATTACTTTTGCCACATGGGCCGCTGACTCCATGCGTCCGATGCAAGGCCCGCAAGCACAAAACATTCAGACACTTTACGGAGAAAAAGGAAAAAAAGCGCTTCCGGTGCTCGCCGCTGAAACCGTGGCATTTATCGAAAAACAGCCTACCACCGACCCCGCGCAGAAAAGCCTCGCGGATCATTGGTGCGCGCGCATTTTTGCCAACGCAGGCGTGACAGACAAAGCCACGGAACGATTTGCCGCACTCCTCAAAACCCATCCTGAAGACGACGTCCTGCGCTCCGAATACGCCTCCCACCTGCGCGATAGCCACAAATTTAGCGAAGCACGTCTCGTCTTTCACGAAATGAAAGACGCTTACACGGCTGACCGTGAAATTGCTGAAACCTACCTTGCAGAAAATGACGCAAAGAGTTGCATCGAAGCCTACCAGGCGATGCTAGGCAAACACGCGGATAAAGTTGGCGAAATCCAATGGCGACTCGGCGAAGTGCTGCAAAAGAACGGCAAATACCAAGAAGCCATCGCCGCCTACCAACAATCGCAGCGCGATCCGCAAGCCCTCTTCCAAGTCGCCGAGTGTCAGGGTCGACTCAAGCAAAACGACGCTGCCATCCAGACCTTGATGGGCATCGTCAACTTCTTCAAGAGCGACGCCCCGGAAGCGCAATACCGCATTGCCGCCCACTACGCCGCAAAGGGCGACAGAGAAGCGGCCATCCGTACTCTCAAAACGGTCTGCAAAGTCTATCTCAACACACCGCAAGCAGGCAGAGCTCATCAGGATTTGTCCATCAACTACGGCGTGGACGTGACTCTCGGCGGCGCGTCAAAAAAAGACGACAAATAACCCATCTCACCCCCTCCTCCCATGAAACTGCTCCCTCTCCTTGCCGGTCTTCTACTGCTTCTAAGCCTGACCTTCGGGATGGCGGTTCCACCGCCTGCCGCCGTGCCGTTCCCCAACGCCGTCAAGGAATCGGATGTGGACTTCGCATCCTGCCGGATCGTGAGCGGCAGTACACAGGAACCTGTGGATGCCGAGGTGCTCAAAACCCTCCTTGGCCTCTCAACAACTCCCGCAGACTCCTCCAAGCGACCCAGCCGTTCCACCAAGGAAAAAGAGGAAGAGCAATACCTGCTCGTCTTCAAACAGCCTGTTGCCATCGGCACCGTACTCGGCAGCGTGGGCGACATTAAAATCCTCAAACCTGGTGCGCCGCTCCCACCCAATCCAGCCAATCTCGACGACTGGCAACCTCTCGACGCCGCGCCCAATCAAGCTACCCCCCGTTTCATCCCGTTGCCCCCTGGCTCCACCGTCCGTGCGCTCCTCTTCTCCACCCCACTCCTCCGTTACGGCCCCGCCGATGTGCATCTCATCGCGACACGTCTCACAAATCATACTCCGTCTGCAACTGCCAACGCGCAGGCCGAATACACCTCCTCCCCCTACCTCAGCGCACCCACCACCTATGATGCAGGTCGCATCACGCGCGGACGCGGCGAGTGGATCAGCTCCGGAAAAAATGCAGGCGGGATCAACTCCACCGCGCCGATCACCGAACTCGCACCCACTTGGTTCATCCTCTCTTGGCCGGACAAGCGCCAGATCGATGGCGTGCTCCTTCAAGACAACTTCGAGCAATTCGACCTCCAAGTCTTCAACGGCCCGGCGGGCATTAATCCCGCCGCCGCTACGGATGAAGAATGGAAGACCATTCGCAAATTCAAGCAAACTCTCAACGCCGGACAACGCTGGCTCACTTTTGCCCCCGCGCAAACACGCGCCGTCCGCCTCCACATCACCAAAACCGCTGCCAGCGAAGAAGCCTCAGCTCGGCTCGCTGGGTTCCATGTCTTCGCTGACCTAGGCGAAAAACCCGTCCCCACCGCCCCCCTTCAGGTCCGTGAGGAAGCACCCGTCAAAATCCCCTATGACCTCCCGAAGGACGGACTGGTCACGCTCGCCATTGATGGTCCGGACGGCACGCGCATCCGTAACCTCATTGCCAACGTGCCGCAAAGCGCTGGAAAAAACACTGTCGCCTGGGACCTCAAAGACGAGAACGGTCTCTACGTGCCACCGGGTAAATACCATTGGAAAGCCATCACACATCCCCCGCTGGAATTGCGCTATGAAATGACGGCTTACCCAAACGTCAACACCTACTTTCCCGAACGCCCCGCGTGGCTTACCGGCGCCGACGGCTCTGGCGGTTGGCTGGCCGACCACACCCCACCGCGAGCCGTCTGCGCCGGAGGCGAGAGCGTCTTCATCGGCGCACCGTGCGCGGAAAGCGGCGTAGCGCTGATCGAGTGTGACCTCGAAGGTCGCAAACAATGGGGCCATTCCTCCTTTGCCGCCTGGACTGGCTGCAGCATGCTCGCCAGTGACGGCAAGACTCTCTTCAACACCAATACCGCCGGCGGATTCGCAAAAGCTGGGTTCGATAAATCCACCGACGGCATCTGGGCCGTGGATATCAAAACCAAGGACATCCGCACGGTAGCCATGCTAGAACCAAACGCCGAACGCAAACGCGGCGTACAGGGCTTCGCCGCGCGCGACAACAAAATCTACCTCGCCATCCACGCGCCCGACGACTGGTTCAACAACGCCGCCGCCGCCGCGGACGTCGATCCGCTCAACAGTCTGCCCGCCTACGGAACACCGCGCAAGGAACGCGCCCCGCACGAAGTCGTCTTCGATCCGCGCACGGATTTTTTGCGTCTCTTCCGCCTCAAAGACACGCCTCCAGGACAAGGAGGAGGATTGGGCCTAAGTTATCTTGAATCTACCAAAACACCCGACCGCCAGCAGCACATCCTCATCGCCTTCAACAAGCCTATCGCCATCGGCAGCCTCGTTTTCCCTCCGCCGCCCAAGGATGAGAAAGTACAATTCCAAATCAGCGTCCTAAAGCCCAACGCACCCTATCCGCCGCGTCCGCACGAAAAAGACGACTGGCAAGTCATCCCGCTCACCGACAAGAGCCCCTGGGCCGTTCAGGCGCTGCCCGCCGGTGTCACCACCCGCGCTCTGCGGCTCACCTTCCTGAAGGGCGGAGAGGGAGCGGCGGACGATATTCTCACCGAAGTGGAAGACAAAAAGGGTGGGCCGTCGCTCGATAAAATCGACTCTACACTGTCCAAAAAATCGAGTTTCGAAGGAGCTGATGCAGGCGCGTGGATGAAGCGCATTGAAGGCATGAAATTGCTGAGCCGCCGCTTTGAAAACCTCTACAGTTTTGCTACCGTCCGAGTCAACAGCGGCAAAGTCTCGCCCGACGGCACATGGGACGCCCAGCGCGCTGAACCGCTCAGCACCGCGCAACCCGCCGTGTATGCGATGGAGTGGAAACAGCCGCAATCCTTCCGTGGCCTCGCCATCAAGGAAATCGACGGTGAAATCACCGAAGTGGATGCCTACACCGGTCCCGCCAGTGGCCCTGTGGATATCGAGTCTGCCGAGGGTTGGGAAAAAGTCGCCACCTATACCCAACCACGGCGTGAATATTACCAACCCGACCCCTTCCACAACAGCCTGGCCCGCTACCTCGACGGCTATGTGGACTTTGGTCGCGAAGTCAATACACGCGCCTTGCGTCTGCGTGTCGTCAAACAATGGGATAGCCAACCGCATCACACAGCCGGCGTGCGAGCCGATCAAGGCGGGACAACGCTCGACCTCAAACGCTGCCATGTCTATGGCGTCGCACCGCTCAGATACCTCGGCGGCGAAGCCCCTGTCGATCTCCTCACAACCCAGCGCATCGAAGTTGTCGACGCCAGCACGGGGAAAATCGAAAAAGAAATCCCGCTGGCCGGAGCCGGAACCCCCGGCGGCGGCGCCCCTCGCGGCAACGGCCTGGCCGTCAACGCCAAGGGCGACCTCTTCGCCCTCGCCAACGACAAACTTGTATGGGTGGACCTCTCCGGTAGCGCGCATAAAGTCCTCGTCAGCGACCTCATCCAACCAACCGCGCTTGCTTGCGATGCCGAGGGAAATCCCCTCATCTTTGACGCCGCCAAGGATCGCAAAAACATCCGCGTCTACAGCCCCGAAGGAAAATTTCTGCGCACCATCGGCGCGCCCGGTGGCTATCAGCGAGGCTCATGGGACCAGAATCGCATGGATGGCGTCACCGCGCTCGCCGTGGATTCGCTCGGGCAGATCTGGGCAGCCTCCGAAACCTTTTGGCCAAAGCGTGTTGCCCTTTGGAGCCACGAGGGCAAGTTCCTGAAAGAATTCCTGGGACCGACCTGTTACGGCGGCGGCGGTTGCATCGATCCCGCTGACAAGCAACGGATGTTCTACGGCCCGCTGGAATTTGAACTCGACTGGAAATCTGGCAAAACGCGACTGAAAAATCTGACCTCGCTCGACGAGGGCGACACGGGCGACGTCCCCCGGCGCGTCAATGACCGCCTCTACCTCGTCAATACCACCCCCACCAATGTGAACATCCCGTGCGGACTCGTCTATCTGCATGAGGGCGACCACGCCCGGCTTGTCGCTGCCGTTGGCATCGCAGGCAACTGCAAGCAGATGCTCGATCCCAAGCTGGTCAAAGCGTTCGGTGGCAAAGTCCTTCTCGATTATATCTGCGTCTGGTCTGACCTCAACGGTGACGAAAAAGTGCAGCCTGAGGAAGTCCAACTCTGGCCCAAGCCGAAGGAAAGAACGCCCGTCACCTTCGACAACCAACTCGGCGCGCAAATTGGCCCCATCGGCTTCCGCGTCAAGCAATGGCTGCCCAATGGCGTGCCCGTCTATGAGCGTGTCGATTCCCCTGGCGTATGGGGCGGCAGAACAGTCCGGCTCGACAACGGGAACTTCTACCACTTCGAAGACGACAGCCATGAGAAATTCTGCGCCGCGTTGCAGCCCGATGGCAAGCCACTCTGGACCTACCGCACCGAAGGCTCCGGCGTCCATGCCCTCACCCACTCCAAGCCGCCCTACCCCGGACAGATCATGAGTGAACTCGGCCTTGCCGGGCATCTGACGCCCCATGCAGGCGACCTTGGCGAGTGTCTCGTCTTCAACACCAACGTTGGCACCTTCAATATCATGACGGCGGACGGACTCTTCGCCGGAGTCTTCTTCGGCGATCTGCGCGAATCGCGCACCTCGTGGAGCTCCCCGGATAACACGCGTGGCTTGCGTCTCGACAACGTCACACCGGGTCAGGAACACTTCAACGGCTACGTCTGCCGCACGGAGGACAACCGCTACTACGTTGTCGCCGGGCACAACCACGCCAGCGTCGTCGAAATCACCGGCATGGACCGCTTTAAACGTTTCAGCGGTGACATCACCATTGGTGCCAGTGAAGTGAACACCACCCAAACGTGGGAACGCGAAACCGCTACACAAAAAGTCTATGCCCGCGCTCCCGTCATCGACTGTTACCGCTTGGCCGCTCCACCCAAGCTCGACGGCAAGCTCAACGACTGGCCCGGCGTCAGCGCGCAAATCGACGACAACGTGAAGTTCCGGATCGGCTACGACGACGAAAATCTCTACCTCGCTTATGAGATCGACCAACGCGGCCCGCTCAAAAACCAAGGTAAACAGTGGGACCGCCTCTTCAAGACCGGCGCAAGCGTGGACCTGCAAATTGGCGTCGACCCCAATGCTCCAGAAGATCGGAAGGCTCCTGTGGCGGGCGACCTGCGATTGCTCCTCACCTTCATGGGAGACGATCCCGCCGCCGTGCTCTACCAATCCGTTGTCCCCGGTGCCCCGCCGGAGAAGGCATGGCAAGCCGTCAGCCCCATGGGTTCGGTGAGCTTTGACTGCGTCACGCGCTTGGAAAAACCCAAGTTCATTTCCATCGGCGACAACGACCACTATGTCGCCGAAGCTGCCATTCCGCTGGCCTCGCTGGGGTTGAAAATTACGCCTGAACTCCGACTCAAAATGGACTGGGGCATCCTCACCACTGGCCCCGAAGGCACGGAAGTCCTTCAACGTGAATACTGGGTCAATAAAGTCACCACACAAATCACAGCTGACGTTCCTAGCGAAGCCGCCATCCACCCCGAACTCTGGGGCCACATCCGCTTCCATGCGGAGACACCCAACACCCGCCCCGATCCTTCCACAAAAAAGCCGGACAAGGCCCTCGACGACCTCCTTAACGACCTGAAATAGAGCGTCTTAAGAACCTATTAGATCGTTACATCGGCAGGCCTTGACACAGGGTTTAACCGAGAGGGAATCCTGCGCCTCATTTCAAGTAAAAAGCGCTCCTTTGTGAAATTTCGCCTATTCTGCGGCGGACGGAGGAAAAACGCTTTCCATGTGCCTGCCCCTATTCCAAGCTAGGTTTGGACTAGGCGGTTCTGCTTTTCCTTAAAATCCTTTGCCACGAGAGTTCCCATGCCAAAAACCCGTTACATTCTCGATACTTGCGTCATTCTGGATGATCCCCAATCCATCTTTGCCTTTGGCGAACACGATGTGGTCATCCCGGTGGAAGTCCTCTCAGAAACCGACAAAAAGAAGACTGAGCGCACCGAGATCGGAGTCAATGCACGGGAATTTCACCGCCTGCTGGAATCGGTGCTCAACCCGACGCTATTTCCTGACTTTACCAGTAACCCCGAACAGGCCATCCCGACGCCCGGCGGCGGCAGTCTCTTCATCACCGGACTGACTTCCCCCAGCCAAAAAGGCAAGCGAGCAGAGGAAGCCGCGTTTGAAGCGTTTGGCGGTGGATCCATCCCCGACAACCGGATTCTGGGGGCTGCTTTGCGCCAGCGCGAGGCGCTCAAGGGGAAAAATTATCGGGTCGTCCTTGTCAGCAACGACATCGCTCTGCGCTTGAAGGCGCAGGCTTGCGGCATTATCGCGGAAAAATACCGACGCATCAGCGCCAGCCGCGAGGAAACCGCTCTCCTCTCCGAAGGCATTCCGACACTGCTACTGGAACCTACTCTCTTTCAACGGTTTGCCAGCAAAGGATCTCTCGATCTAGACCCCGAGCAACTTCCGAAAAATCGCTTTGCTTCTTACGTGCTCGTGAACGGTGGCATGGGACATCCTCTTCCCGCCAGAATCTGCGGCCAGACCCTGCGCCGTCTCAATATTCCGAAAAGCTATGGGGGGCGGCACGGTATGGAGATTCGCCCGCGCAATCTGGAGCAGACCTGCTTCTATGATGCGTTGTTAGACCCTCAAATTCAGATTGTTACAGCGGCTGCACGCGCAGGTACGGGCAAGACGCTTTTGAGTGTCAACAGTGGGTTGATGCATTTGGATGAGGGCAATTACCACAAGATATGCGCGGCGCGCGCGGCTGTCGGCATTGGCAAGGATTTGGGGGCGCTCCCTGGGGGGATTGAGGAGAAGCTATTTCCTTGGACGCGAATGATTTATGATGCGCTGGATAGGATTTTCACTCCGGCACAGCGGGAGGGGGCCAATGAAAAACGGCGGCGTCCGCAGCCTCAAAAGCAGGGCCAGCAATCCCAGTCCAAATCCCAGGTGGGACCCACTGGCGGGGCGGTGCGAAAACCGTACGATTATCTTCTGGAACAGGGACTTATGGAGATTGAGCCGCTCTATTATTTGCGGGGGCGGTCGATCCCGAATGCGTTTTTTATTGTGGATGAGGTGCAGAATATCAACTTGAGCGAGTTGAAGACGATTGCGACGCGGATGGGGGAAGGGTCGAAGTTGGTGTTGATCGGGGACCCGAGCCAGATCGATGCCCCGTATTTAAGTCCTGAGAATAATGGACTTGTGCATGCGGCGCGACGGTTCGCCGGGCAGCCGATTCATGCGCATATTGCTCTGCAAAAGGGGGAACGCAGTCCGCTGGCGGAACTGAGCGCGAAGTTGCTTTAAGGGGGCAGGACTTCGCAATAATTGACATTTTTTGGGGGCAAAAACGCGGTTTTTTGCCCTCTTTTTGGGTGGGAGGGGTATGGTTGTGGAAATGGGACCTATAGGGCTGATGGGACTTATGGAGGTGGTCCGGCCTTCCTCGGTTGCGAGGCGGGAGCCTCGGGGACATCTGCATTACCAAGCAGGAGCTTGGTAACGAGGGGAAAAGGAGAAGTCCGGCTGAAGCCGGTGGCAAAGCGGAGGAATGCCAGCTGAAGCCCGGCAGGGGGAGAAGAAAATATTGCTCGCTGCGCTCGATGGGTTTTGGAATCGCGCCCGGAGGTCGCGATCCACCTGCACTATTCCACCTAGGCTTTCCACCGGGGATGTTCCACCCACTTTCCCATCAACTTTGCTTCCGACTGTTCTCTCGAGCTATCCGCTGATGTTTGCGGAGGCGGTTATTGGGCGGCTAGCTTGTGGCGTAGCTGCTTTCGACGCGTTTGGCTACGTCTTCGTAGCCGTAGTCCACTTCGTAGATTTGTTTGTAGCAGTCGAGGGCTTTGTCTTTCTGGCCCATGCGCTCGTAGAGGAGTCCGAGTTGATACAGGATGTCTTTTTTGGTGGAGTCCATGGCGAGGATTTCGCCAGCGGCGTCGCTGAATTGTTTGACGGCGAGGTCGAGCATGCCTTTGCCGACGTAGCATCTGCCGAGCTGGCTCATGGCGCGGAGGCGGACGTTGGGATTGGTTTTCGCTTTTTGGAGTTCGGGGATGGCTTCGCTGTATTCGCCGATGGCCATGAGTTGTTCGCCGAGTTCGAAGCGGAAGAGGAGGTCGGTGGGGTTGCGTTCGACGCGTTTGCGGGCTTCGTCGAGGAGGGATTCGTTCTTTTGCTTGATGAGGGCTTCGAGTTCTTCGCGGACGCGCGGGCTTTCTTCGTGGGTGTCTCCGGCAGCAGCGAGCCATTCCTGGCGGGCGGTGATGGCGGCTTCGACCTGCTTGAGTTGCATGTCGGCAACTTTGCGGACGAGCCAGGCATCGGAGCCTTTGGCGAGTTCGCTGGCGTAGTTATACCAAGCCATGGCGTTGGCGAAGTCTTCTTTTTGTTCGTAGAGGGCGGCGATCTGGCGGGCGAGGTCGATGCTGTCGGGCTGAAGTTGGGCTTGGTCGTGGAGTTCGGCCAGCAGCGCGACGATGGAGGCATCGTCTTTAACGACGCGGTTTTTCTGCTCCATGGCGACGGCTTCCTCTTTGTTTTTGATGAGGTCGCGGTAGTCTTTGGCGGTATCCCAACCGCCGGCTTTCATGGTGTTGGCGGCGGCGGCGTCTTTGGCGCGTTTGTTGGCGATGAGGTCCTGGGGGTTGATTTCCAGGATTCTGTTGAAGATGGTGAGGGCTTTATCGGCGTCGCCGTGGGTGAAGTAGAGTTCGCCGAGTTCGCTGAGGACTTTGGTGTCTTTAGGGTCGCCCTCGATAAGGGTTTGGAGGGCGAAGACGGCGGTTTCAAACATGCCGAGGGCCATGGCTGCGTCTTTGAGGAGGTGGTTGGCGGCGCTGTTAAAGGGGTCTCCATCGAGGGCTTTTTCGGCCATTTCGAGGGCGGCCAAGGGGTCTTTTTTCAGAGTCTGCGAGCCCTGGCTCTTGATGGATAGGGAGGAAATGCCGCCGCCGAAGAAGCTCTTTTTGCCCTTGGTGAGGTTGACCTGGGCTTTGCGAAGGAGTTTGCGGCCATCCAGGAATTCGGGGGTTTCTTTGAGGACGTCTTGAAGGAGGGCGACGGCGTATCCAAAGTTGCGAATTTCCGCGGCGCTGACGGCTTTGAGCCAGTTGCTGCGGGCGTTGGCGGCGAGGTCTTGTTCGGTCTTTACTGGCATACGAGGGGAAAGAGAGTGAATTTAGCACTCGTTAGGTGGGCAATGCAATGGGGAACTCGGGTGGCGGAGCAGACGCTGCCTACCGCGCTACGGGAGGGGTACCGCCGCGGATTATTGCGATTTGTCGGGCTTGGCCGGGGAGACTTGGTCTTTGACGGCTTGGACGACCTCCTCCGCCTGTTTTTGCAGGTTGGGGAGAAAATTGTCCGGCCCTTTCTCGAACAGAACGACAAAGGAGAGCGTCGCGAGGAGGAAGAAGGCGAACCAGAAGAGTTTTCGGAGCACTGCCATGCGGGAGATTTTAGTTTAGGGGGCGGGGGCGTCAATAGAGCAGTTCTCAAAATTTCATAAGGCAACGTGACATGTATTTCTTGGATGGGTATGGGGCAAACTCCCCATAGACAGATTTAGGTAATGAGGTGAGAGTTTAATGCGCTGGGGCTCCCTCGCGAGATTACGTCTTTCGTAACGCCCTGCCGAAATCATGCCCAACGATATGAAACAAACGTCGATCCGATTGCGAAATGGAAGAAAAGGATGGGTTTGCAGAAGTGGAGTTGCAATATGAGCATAAAAAAACACCTCACAGAGACGAGCGAGGAAGCGCTGCATGCTTCAGAACTCCGGTATCGCCGACTTTTTGAGGCAGCTAAGGACGGCATTTTGATCCTCGATGCCAAAACGGGGATGATCGTGGATGTCAATCCATTTTTGATTCAGCTATTGGGGTTCACGCATGAGGCATTTCTCGGTAAAAAGATCTGGGAACTGGGTATTTTCAAGGACATCGCCGCCAACGAGGCAAAATTCGCGGAATTGCAGGCGCAGGAATACGTCCGCTATGAAGACCTGCCCTTGGAAACTGCGGATGGGCAGAAGATCGCGGTAGAATTTATCAGCAACGTCTATTTGGAGAACCGTCACAAGGTGGTTCAATGCAACATCCGTGACAACACCGATCACAAACGGGAGGAGGAGGCGCTGAACGAATCACGGCAGATCACCAAAGGGATCCTAAACGCGATGCCCGTAAGAGTATTCTGGAAGGACAAAGATCTTGTTTACCTGGGCTGTAATGTGGCATTCGCGAACGACGCGGGGTTTACCGATCCGAAGGAGATCATTGGGAAAGATGACTACCAGATGGGGTGGCGAGATCAGGCGGAATTGTATCGGAGAGATGACCGCCAAGTCATTGAGAGCGGATGCCCCAAGCTTCTCATCGAAGAACCCCAAACGACACCCGATGGGAACACCATCACGCTTCTCGCAAGCAAAATCCCATTGCGCAATTCCAATGGGGAGATTCGAGGGGTGCTTGGAACGTACATAGACATCACCGAGCGCAAGCGGGTTAATACGCAAATGAAGTTGCAAAGCGGGGCTCTCGAAGCTGCAGCGAACGCCATTGTCATCACCGACAACAAGGGAGTGATTGAATGGGCCAACCCCGCCTTCACCACCTACACTGGGTACAGTGCTGCGGAAGCCATTGGCAAAACGCCCAGTCTACTTAAGTCTGGCGAACACGACCAAGCGTTCTACCAAGCTTTGTGGGATACCATTCTCGCCGGGAAAGTCTGGCATGGGGAAGTGACTAACCGGCGTAAAGACGGTACTTTTTATACAGAGGAAATGACCATTACTCCCATTAAGGACGCTGATGGGAAGATTTCACACTTTATCGCCGTCAAGCAGGACATTACGGAGCGCAAGCGCGCGGATATTGTGCTGCAGGACAGCGAAACACGCTATCATTCTCTCTTCGAGAACATGCGGGAAGGATTTTCCTATTGCCGGATGATTTTAGAGCAGGGCAAGCCGCAGGACTTTATTTATCTGGAGGTCAACAAGGCATTTGAAGTATTGACGGGATTAAAAGATGTAGCTGGGAAAAAGCGCAGTGAGGTCGCCCCTCTCATTCAAATTTCCAATCCGGAATTGATTGAACTCTATGGACGCGTGGCATCGACCGGTGAACCGGAAGACTACGAGACCTATATCGAGCCACTCGATGCGTGGATCAGGAGTTCCGTTTATAGCCCCGAGGAAGGTTATTTTGCCGTTGTATCGGAAAATACCACTGAAAAAAAACGCGCAGAAATTCAACTGCGGCAGGTCCAGAAAATGGAGGCCGTGGGACAATTAGCAGGCGGCATTGCCCACGATTTCAACAATATTCTGGGAGCATTCATGCTACAAATCAGCCTGATGCAGAATGATACGGGGATGACGGCAGAAATGCGTTCAGCTCTGGAAGAATTGGAGAAAGGAGCCGGGCGGGCGGCCACTCTGACACGGCAATTGCTGATGTTCAGCCGTCAGCAGACGGTAAATATCAAGCGTTTGGATTTGAATGAAGTTGTGACGGATATGATGAAAATGCTGGGTCGTATTCTCGGTGAGCACATCGCATTGGAAGTTAAAAAAACTCCCAAACCTGCATGGATTAATGCGGATGAAGGGATGATGGAGCAAGTGATCATGAATCTTTGTGTGAACGCCCGTGATGCCATGCCAAACGGAGGGCACATTACCATCGCCACCAGATTCATGCAGATCAAAACCACTCCCCACGCGCCCACTAGCAGTGCATTTCCAGGAAGATTCCTCTGTTTATCGGTTACCGACACAGGCTGTGGCATTGCAGGAGAAAACCGGACTCGCATCTTTGAACCTTTCTTTACAACGAAGGAGGTTGGCAAGGGCACCGGCTTGGGACTGGCAACAGTCTATGGGATCGTGAAGCAGCACGAGGGCTGGGTGGAAGTGGAAAGCCAGATTGGAGAGGGCAGCACCTTCAACGTGTTTCTTCCGGTCGGCGATGCATCGCATTCGTTCAAGTCTGCAACCGCCACCAAACAGGCTCCACGCGGAGATGAAACCATCCTATTGGTAGAGGATGATGAAGCTTTGCGGAGTATTGTGAGTCTGGGACTGAAAAGTCTTGGATATCATGTGATGGAAACGGGTAGTGGGCCAGAGGCCTTGCAGCAGTGGAGCCTGCATAAAAACCAAATCGCCTTGCTTTTTACGGACATGGTGATGCCCGAAGGGATGACTGGGCTGGATTTAGCGAAGCGCCTCAAATCCATGAGCGCCAAGTTAAAAGTGATTGTTACCAGTGGCTACAGTTCTGAATTTAACCAACTGCAGGGGAACCCTGAACTGGGTATTACTTTTCTCAACAAGCCGTATGAAATGAGTACTCTCGCCACAACGGTGAGGGAATGTCTGGATCAGCCGTAAAGCGGATTTTGGAGGGAGAGAAAAAAGGTGCAACCGGTGCTTTAATCCGGGGTTGAATTCTGTGAGGGGGAGGTCCACTGTTAACCCATCCCCCCACCCAACCATGAAATCTCTCCTTTCGATTGGTTCCTGCTGTATCACAATTGCCTTGGCTTCAAGTGCTTGGGGGGAATTGCGCCCGCCTGATCCGCCACCGCTGGAGAGTCCGAAGCCGCCGCCCGCGCAGGTTTCGTCTTCAGAGGGGATGCCGCCGCTCCCCTACCCTGCGGTGTTTCAAAAACGGCAGGAGCGAAAGAATCCGCCGCAGCCGCCGGTGTTGCTGACGAAGATTTCGACGGGGGATGCCGAGGATTGGGCGCGGACGCCGAATGATTTGAAGGGGCTGCTGCAATGGATGAGCCAGGAGATGAAGG
>Ga0118677_10007904_pt1 | contig 17334 bp, 15 predicted proteins | sample AliMusrvi5mmetaG_FD_86154 | JGI IMG/M metagenome (GOLD analysis project Ga0118677, IMG submission 86154) | reverse complement strand
TCTATATGTATATCATACTTTTATTATTAAAACCCAGAAGATAAAACTAATTTAACAGATAATAAATTTAGTTATATTTGTTGGTACACGGTAGCTGCCAGTAGGCAAGTCTGTGGCTAAATCTTTATTTAGAAAAACCTCCTTACCGGAACCAAAATCCATTCAATGGTTTTTAATATCCATGGCCTTTTTTGCCACTGAGCATAATTAAAGGCTATACAATCGGCTTTGCTTTCTTCAATATGTTGGGCAATTCTGAATATTATAGCGTTGTCTTTCCCGACAAGGTTTATCTCGTGCTGAAACCTGAAGCTCCTGTAATCGAAATTGCTAGAACCAATAACAAATACTTCGTCATCAATAAGCATTAATTTAGAATGAAGATTTTGTGGTTGGTATAAAAGAATGCGAATATTGTTTTCGTAAAAATGCCCCAGGTACTTGTTTCTGAGCATGTCGAATAATGCCACATCAGAATGTTGAGGGGTGATGATACAAATTTTAACACCCCTTCTGGCTGCATCAATCAGGGCTTTTCTTACAATACTCCCAGGTAAAAAGTATGGCGATTCAATGATTATTTCTTCTCTGGCAGATTTTATTAATTTCAAATACTTTTTACGGGTCGCCTGAACAATAGTACTTGGTATGTCCTTTATTATTTCAAAGCCACTGACCCTTACCGAACGGGTATAATTAATCTTATTGGGAAATATTTTTTTGGAAAGGTTATAATCTTCGAGAAATATTTTTTTTAAACAGCCTGTAAGCCTGCTTTCAAATCGCAGAACGCTTTCGCGCCAGTTAATTGAATGATTGGTGATATTGGCAGATCCTATATACGAAATCTTGTCGTCAATTAAAAAAAGTTTGCGGTGATTGCGCCTGTGGTTTTGTGCAAAAATATCGAAGCTAAATTTAAGTTTTTTAAAAAACGTTACCTCCCCCCCTAAAAGAAGCAAATCTTTAAAGAATGTTTCATTTACAGCAGTACCCCACGAATCAATAAGAATTTTTATCTCGATACCCTGTTTGGCTTTTTTAATAAGTGCTGTTCTGAAACGTTCTCCTATAGGGTCGTTTCCATATCTATATGTTTCGAGATAAATATATTTCCGGGCATTTTTGATGTCCTCCAGCATTGCATTATAAAGCAACAAAGGGTCGTCAAAAAAAAGAAAATTCTGCTCACTTTCAGGATTCATTGTCTTTGAAGTAAAAGTCTTTTACAAATATAAGAATTTTGACAACATCCTTACTTGCTTTCCCTTTTAATTTCTTTACTTATAGTGCTAGCTTAAACGCAAATTTGTAGCAATATAATTTCGAATATCCGAGCTGCCTACCGGGCAGGCACCCAATATCGAATGATGAAGCATAACTTGGACGTTGGAAATTGGATATTCATCATTGGCTATTTAAATACGTCATTTAAATATTAACTTAGCACTATTCGAACTTATAACCAACGCCCTTTATAGTTTTGATGAATTCCTCGCCAATTTTTTCTCTTATTTTTCTTATATGAACATCAATAGTGCGATTCCCTGTATTTATATCGCCTTCCCAAACGACATTAAAAATTTCTCTTCTTGTAAAAACCCGTTTGGGTTTCTCGGCTAATAAATAAAGCAATTCGAATTCTTTTTTAGGGAGATTAAAGGTTGTATCTTCTTTGGTAACAGTGTATCTGTTTTTGTCTATGACAAGGTCATCTATGAATATTTTATTCTCATTATCATCATCATCAGGAACCCTTCTTAATATTGCTTTAATTCTTTCTACCAATATTCTTATGCGTATCGGCTTAACAATATAATCGTCTGCACCACTTTCAAGACCGGCTATCTGAGAATAATCTTCACCTCTGGCAGATAAAAAAATAATTATTGTTTTTCGCAGTGTCGGAATTTCTTTGATAATTTTACAAGTTTCTATACCATCCATTTCAGGCATCATCACATCAAGGATGATTAAATCAGGAATAATTCCCATCGCCATATTTAGTCCATCTACACCATTAGAAGCAATGTATGTATCATATCCTTCCTTGTTGAGATTATATTTCAGAAATTCCAGTATATCCGGTTCATCGTCAATAATTAATATTTTTTTCATTTTATTTTATTAAAAGGAGTAACGTAACCCAATTTGTGCCTGCCATCTGGAAGACAACTGGTCAATAGACCAAGGGGTATTTACAGGCGCATGAAAATTAAACGTTGTTTTCCCTGTTCCAGCATCAACCCCAACAGGAACCAACCCAGTGAAAACAGACTGATTAAGGGTATTGGGTACATAATAAACCCTTCCCCATTTCGAACTAATCAGATTGGTTAAATTAATAATATCAAGAGTAAACTGAAGCGTATGTTTTGTGCTTTTGGAGTTCATATTAATGTCCTGCATCAAGCGTAAATCTAAATTCGTGTTCCATGGCGTTCTGGCTCCATTTCTTTCTGTAAATTTTCCTTTTCTTGAATTCAGATATGAATCACTTGAAATATAGTTGTTGAGTTCCTGCCAAATCTGGTCTGTTGTGCGGGTGTCGTTGGCGTTGTCAGGCTTCAATATAATCTCGTTATTATCCTTGGGGATATAGCATAAAGAAACTTGCTGGCCCGAATTGGTAATGTCTTTTCCGTAGGTATATGTGTATGGGCTTCCTGATTGTGAAGTAAATAGCAAAGACACGTATGTTGTATAGCGGGTATTCCATTCCTTTTTAAATAATATGGATGAAATGACCCTATGACGGGTATCAAAGTTTGAATAAGACAATTGCGGATTATTCGGATTCAAAGCCTGATTTAACTGCCAGTTTGATTCGGGTGAATTTCTGATGCCATTCCAGATATCTTTTGATTCTCCATAGGTATAGGCTGCCATCACTTCCATACCAAAACTAAACATTTTCTTTATCTGTGCCGAAAGATTATAGCGGTATCCTTTATTGGTATTGGTTAGTTCATAAGCATTTGAAAAATCATTATTAATCCTGTTTCCGGCTGCTCCTCCAGATAGATAAATAGGCTGTTCGTGATTAACATCGTATGAATAATATTTGACTGAATCTTTCAGGTTAACCATTTTAAATTGCACATCATTAATCGTTTTGGTGAAAATAGCTTCAAGTGTTAAAATAAAATTTGCAGGCAGCTTAATGTCAGTAGCAAGAGAGGTTCTCCATACTTTAGGAAGTTTGAAATGGTTGTCAATTAAGTCAACTTCTCTTCTTCCATTAGGTTGATTTCCACCATTTGGGTCTGTTGCCCATTTCTGGAATGTAGTAGGATCTACAGGCAGGTTTACCGGAGCTGTGGGATTTTTAATGTCGAAGGCGCCATAAGAAACGCCATTATTATAATAGGCGTAGGCAAGCCATGCAAAAGGAATTCTACCTGCAAAGGCGCCAGTACCCCCTTTAATTATAATACTCTTGTCTCCTTTAACATCATAATTAAACCCAACTCTTGGGGAAAGTATAGGCTGGCCTAATATTTTGTTATTTATCTGATTTACAGGCGTGTAGTTATATGTTGTTCCGTAATTCGCATCCTGAGGTGACGCTTGTGTCATTGACGCCGTCTGTGGGCCTGCAGGGACTAAAGCCATATCCATTCTTAACCCTCCGGTAACTTTAAGCTTATCATTTAACTCTATTTCATCTTGTGAATAAACGCTCATCATATAAACATTAAAGGAAGCGACCGGTTTGTTCAGATTATTATCTCTGGAATTATCAGTAAGATTAAAGTAGGCACGCATCCTGGATGGGCTCATCTTATAAAAATCTGAAAGACTATTGAAATCAAAACGCCCGTTCCATGAATTAACAAATCCGTAATCGATATGATACAATTCATTATGCGTACCGAAAGTAAAGGTATGTTTTTTATAAAACCATGTCAGGTTATCGGTTAATTCGAGCGTTTTTTGTTTCATATTGAAAACAGCAGCCTCCCTGTCTGTGCCAAGATAAACCGTACCTCCATTTACATTATTTATTTGAATTTGTGGACAAATAGCACCGATAGGGGTTCTGAAATCGTGTATATTGGTATAGCCTGCAATAAAGTCATTTGCCACATTATTACTTAAGGTGCTTCTTAATTCTGCCACAGTAGTATTGATATTGTTATGCTGAATAAAATCCATTCCTGAAAATTTAAAGACATTACCAGCCCTGTCGAGATTACCAGCATCTGAATTAATGAAATTGTGCCTTATCATAAGCCTGTTTTTATCATTAATGATATAATCAATTTTACCAAAAACTTTATTGCTGTTGCTCTGAATGCTGTAATCTTTGTATGAGCCGGGATTATATCCTCCTGCCGGGTTGATTTCCGATGTAGGGAGGTTTTCCATAACATTAACAATATGCTGTGCCGTGGTATCGCTTATGACAGCCCCTTTGCCAACGCCATAAAAAACAGGTTCCTGTCTTCTGGTAATTTCCATATTGGTGAAAAAGAATACTTTGTTTTTAATGATAGGCAAACCAACACTAAAGCCACTTTGATAATCATAATATGTATTGGGCATTATGCTATGGTCGCCCACATTATCAGGGCCTGTAATATTTTGATTCCGGCCATAAGTATAAGCAGTACCCGTAACTTTATTTGTACCACTTCTTGTAACAGCATTTATAGAACCGCCAGTAAAATTCCCTAATTTAATGTCGAAAGGCGCAATTTGAACTTGCACTTCCTGTAGGGCATCCAAGCTTATAGGGCTTGTCCGTGTGCTGCTACCGGGCATATTCGACGTGCCGCTAATACCGCCCAAAGAGGGGCTGAATCCAATAGCATCATTATTTATTGCGCCATCAACGGACACATTATTATATCTGAAATTTGTTCCTGCAAAAGAATTATTTGAAGACTGAGGCACTAGCTTGGTGAATTCCGTAATGTTTCTTCCCAGGGTGGGCATGCGTTGAATCTGTTCTTTGCCGATGGTGTTTTCGGAATTAGGATTTTTATTTCCAACAATTACGGCTTCATTTAACTGCGTATTTTTTTCTTCCATAGAAAAATCCACAGTGGTTTTATTCCCCAGGCTCAGATAAATATCCGTTTTTTCAGTCCCGTCAAAGCCAATCATAGAAACACTTATTTTATAATCTTCTCCTGCAACCAGGTTTGGTATATTATACCGCCCATCAGTCCCTGTAGCAGTATAGTTCTTAGCTCCGGTGTTTTTGCTTATGGTTTCTACATAGGCCCCGGGAAGCGGCGCACCGGTTTTATCAACGATTTTTCCACCTATTGCAGCTGTGGTAATCTGCCCGTAACTATTTCTTTCAAAAAACAGAAAAAAACATGAAATACATAATACAAACAAAAGTGTTGTTGTGGTAATTTTTTTCATAAAAATTATTTTTGATTCTTATTACAAAGGAAAGACATCAATATTAACTCAATATAAATATTACATTAAATAATATTCAATTTTGTGTTAAGAGAATGTTAATGAGTAAACACTTATTTCAGGCTAATTCAACTTTTATATAAATTTGTGCTTTAATAAACAGAATATAAAAAGTTATCATTCATTAAAGTAAATATTCCAAAAATGTGTGTGTTTTTATCAAAAAGCATAGATAAATACGAAGGCTACGGCATTAATGACACAAGCCTATCAATTCTGCCAGGGAAAGTATGTGTAACATTTTTTGGCACAACGACCCTATTGTTCGACGATGGCGAGACGCAACTGCTGGTAGATTGCTTTTTTACAAGACCTTCAATATTTGAAGTTCTGACAAAAAAAATTAAAACCAAAACCAAAACAATAAATGATATTCTGTCAGCATATAAGATTAACAGGCTCAAAGGAATTTTTATAACGCACTCTCATTACGATCATGTACTTGATGCTGCTTATATGGCCAAGGTAACAAGCGCACAACTGTATGGGTCATCGTCCGTTTTAAATATAGGGCGTGGTGGTGGATTGAGCGAAAATCAAATGTACCTCTATGAGGCGGAAAATGAAATTACCATCGGAAAATTTACTGTAACAGCGCTTAAATCAATACATTCAACACGATCAAGAAAAATTGTAAATCTCGATGGAGCAATCAGCCAACCTTTAAAGCAGCCATCAAAAATGGCCGAATATAAAGAAGGGGGTGTTTATGATATTCTTATAAAACATCAGGGACGCTCTATTTTAATCAAGTCGAGTTGTAATTATATCGAAAATGCTTTAGACAGTGTAAAAGCAGATGTTGTTTTTTTATGTGTAGCCGACCTGGCCGAACAAGACAGTAGTTTTCAAATGAATTATTACGAACAAACCATTGGTAAAACAAAGCCATCTCTGGTTGTTCCTATTCACTGGGATAACTTTTTCATACCTTTGAGTGAGCATTTAAAAGCCTATCCGAAATTTATGTGTGATGTAAATAAAACCTTCAATTTTTTAATTAAAAAAACAGAAAAGGATAATATAGAATTCCGAATATTACAGGGTAAAAAACATTTTCTTATTTAATTTCATTAAATTTGGATTTTAATAATAGAAAATGAACTTCATTAATTTATGAATGATATTATGAATAATTCAAAGGTTACATACATTTTAAACAAATGGAATATCTCCCTGAAAATCTGTTTTTTAATGCTCTTTTTAATGAGCATTTCTTTTCACCTGTCAGCTCAGTATCCTTGTTTTTCTCATTTAAAAAATTATACGGTGCCACAGTATTTTGAAACGGGTTCTATGGGTGGATTTTATACCCCTGATGAAATTAACCGTCAGCTTGATTCGATGCAGCTTATGTTTCCCAACCTCATCACCATGAAAGCCAATATAGATACTTTTCACTCTATAGAAGGACGGCCGATGTACTGGGTTGAAATTACTAATTTACAAGATTCTGCCCATCACAAGCCCCAGGTGCTCTTCACTGCCGTACATCATGCCATGGAGCCAATGGGGATGCAACAGCTGATTTTTTTCATGGATTATCTGCTCGAAAACTACGGCACTGACCCTGAAATAACGTACCTTGTCAACAACCTTGAAATTTATTTTGTTCCTGTCGTAAACCCTGACGGCTACGCCTACAACTACTCAGTAGGCCCGAACGGTTCAGGCACCTGGCGAAAAAACAGAAGAGACAACAGTCTTTTCTCAGGCGTTGACCTGAACAGAAATTATGGTGTAGCCTGGGGATATGATGACCTTGGGTCCAGTTCAATTAAGGTGCATCCATGGTATCGAGGCACCGGCGCTTTCTCAGAGCCCGAAACACAAGCCATGAGATACTTTCTTCAACACCATGCTTTTCAATCTGCTATCAACTGGCATTCGTGGGGAAATTTTCTCATCTATCCCTGGAATTACAAAAATTATTACACACCGGACTCTACGACCTTTGAAGCTTTCTGCAAACTGATGGCCTATGAAAGCAATTATGTGTATGGTACTGTTTTCGAGACCTATGGCTACCAAAGCAATGGCGATGCCGACGACTGGGCTTATGGTGACACCCTGACTAAAAACCGTATTCTTTCTCTCACTGCTGAATCCGGAACTTCTACTGACGGCTTTTGGCCTCCGCTCACAAGAATCATCGACCTGTGTAAAGAAGCCCTTCCTAATGACCTTACTTTTTTGAGGTTGAATCTGCATTTTGCCAAAGTCCACGATTTATCTTCATCAGTGCTCACGCCAACTTCTGACCTCCTTCAATACAACGTTCAGAATCTGGGACTTGATACGCCCTCAACATTCGCGATACACTTTACATCTCTTACCCCAGGGTTTACCATTGATACCATACCTAAAATTTATTATAATCTTCATAAACTACAGGAAGTTAATGACTCCATAAATTATAATATCAGCCTTACATCTGCTGCTGAACTGCAATATATCATTTACACCGACAATGGTAATTATACCTATGCCGATACTATCACAAAATACTATGATCCTTTATCATTATATTTTGCAGATGATTGTTCAACAATGAATAATTTTTCCGGCACCGACTGGGGGCTGGCAACAAATCAATATTACAGTTTTCCGTCATCAATAACGGAATCTCCCAATGGAAATTACAATAACTCACAGCAGTCTGATCTGACTATAGATTCGCTCATCGACCTTACCAATGCTTATTATGCCACGGTAAACTTTCATGCGAAGTGGGATCTGGAAAACAATTACGACTATGTTCAATTGATGGCTTCTACCGATGGCGGCTCCACATGGACATCGCTTTGCGGGAAATACAGCGAAACAGGAAGTACCGGCACCATCTCCACAGAGCCAACCGGACAACCGGTGTGGGATGCTAGCCAGAAAAGCTGGATTCTCGAAGATGTTCCACTTACTGATTACCTGGGCACACAGGTAAAACTCAAATTTTCGTTTCATTCCAACTTAATTAATACACGCGATGGCTTTTATTTTGACGATTTGAAAATCTATGTTATGCACAACCCGTCATCGCAGGTTAATACGTATAGCCAGAACCTCAATATTACCATTAACCCTAATCCTGTTCATGATTTTGTTTATATCAACGCCGGGAACAAAGAACCTCTTGACGTCAGCATCACAGATATGTTTGGCAAGACGATTCTGCATAAAATAATTTATGCTGAAGGAGCGTTAAACCTTAAAGATTTACCTACAGGAATTTATATCATGACGACCACTGTAAAGAACAAAGTATATCAGAAAAAGCTGGTTAAAATCTAATTTAAATGGAAGAAAAAAATAAAATTTTAATCGAGATGTTTTATACGCTGACTTGTCCTAATTGTAGAATTTTAAAATCTATGCTTGATGAGGTTTTGCCACAGTTTGAAAACAAGTTTGTGTTGAAGAAACGCCTGGCAAGTGGTCCAATTGGTATGTATAGAACAATGAAACTGGGGATTCACGCTGTTCCTGCACTTCTTATTGATAATAAAATAGTTTTCAGGAATGTGCCCACAAAAGAAGAATTAATAAATAAATTAAATAGCTATTAATCATTAAATAAATAAAAAAATGAAAGAAAAGAAAAAACTCAGATGTCCGATAGGTGTTCCAGGAGGAATTATAGCAGCACTGATTGGTTTAATTGGGGTGGTTGTAAACATTGTAAATTTTAACTGGTTTGAGTTGATTACTTCGTTTGCATTATTAATTATTGCAATGCCTTTCGTTCGTGTAATAATGATGGTTCATTCTGCAAATGACCGTTTAGACGAATTAGAAAGCAAAATTCAGAAACAATAAATTAAAAATAAATTTGTTTCCCAATAAAGAAACTCGTATCTTTGTAAAAAGTTAATTAAGTGGCAGAAAAATTTAACGTTCAGTTTTTAGAAGAAGCAAAAGTGTTCCTTGACAACCTTGACGAAAAGACAAGAGAGAAAATAATCTACAACATTCGTAAGGCTCAGGTAACAAACGACAAAGACCTTTTCAAAAAGCTGACTGATGAAATCTGGGAGTTCAGAACGTTGTTTAATAAAACGTATTATCGACTTTTTGCATTCTGGGACAAGACAAGCAATACAGCAACAGTTGTAATTTCAACGCATGGACTTATAAAGAAAACAGACAAAATACCTCTAGGCGATATTAGTAAAGCAGAAAGATTAAAAGAACTTTATTTTGAACAAAAAACAAATAAGAAATGAAAAAGGAAGCTTTAAAAACATACAGTTTAGACGAAATTACCGACAAACATATCGGTAAACGCGGAACTCCAAAACGTGAAGCATTTGAGTATGAATTACGTCTTGACCTGCTTGGCGAAGCCATTAAACAAGCCCGTAAAGAGCGCCACCTGACACAAGGAGAACTTGGAGAACTTGTGGGCGTTAAAAAATCACAAATTTCAAAACTTGAAAATAGTTTAACTGACGCAAGGTTCGAAACGATAATCAAAGTCTTCAGAGCTTTGAATGCAAAGATTAATTTTAATGTTGAATTGCTAAATCAGTCAGTTAAACTTGCCTGACAGTAAAGAGAACCTGCCCATAACATGCTGTAAATCTAATTGGCCTTAGTATCATTTCATCTAAACGGGAAGTGAGTATTTTAACATCGTAAAAACTTTCGTTTTCAAAAAATAAGTTTTATATTTGTGAAACAGCAGTGGTTTATTACGCCAACGAAATTTTACAGTCACTCGTTACGCCACATAAATGACCTGAACCCAGAAGTATTTTCTTTACAATTATTCTTATAAGATACAATGGATAATTTATTTCATCTTGATCACATATTAATTTGGGTTGACAAAGATGCACCTGAGATTGAGTTATTTAAAGAAAATGGCTTTACCAGTATAATCTCTGGAAGTCATTCTCAGCAAGGAACATCAGGAAAATACCTTTTCTTTTTGAATTTTTAAAATCCTGAAGCTGAAACATCCAAAATGATCAATTATTTAAATACGCGTGGAATCAATATTTTAAACGGTGATGAAAATTGTATTGAACTTATTTTCGATAGTGCGATTAACAATAGAGCGATTGATTTTAGACCAAGACTCCCATTGATAATAAAATACTAAAGGGACAATTCATAAAAAAAAGAGTTAGAGAAAGGATATAAACCCATAGGAGGAAAAAGGTGAAAAGAACCTCCTTTCACTTGGGTTTTGTCAGAAATTTTGGCGGCAACACTTTATAAATTTCACTCGGTTTTACTATCTTTGTTTCTTACTAAAAAAGAAATTTTATGTTGATGCTTGCAATGAATTTTATTTTTTGCGCCTGTGTTTTATACACAATCGGCGTTTGGGCTGAGAAGCTTCAAGGGAGATTAAAGGTTTGGCATATGGTAGTATTCTGGCTTGGTTTGACCTGCGATACGATAGGAACCGGCGCAATGAGTAAAATGGCTGGTTCTTTATTCCAATTTAATTTTCATGGTATTACCGGAATGGCAGCAATAGTACTCATGCTCTTTCATGCAGCATGGGCTTCTATCGTCTTATACAAAAAGGATGAAAAAAAAATATTGCAATTTCATAAGTTCAGTATGGTAGTTTGGATAATATGGCTTATTCCTATGGTTACTGGAATGATATACGGTGCGTCAAAATAACAAAAACGCCAGCAGGTAACACGCATGTGTATAAGCAAGATGGCGGGGTTTTCATTTTTGAAAAATCTCTGGCTTTATAGACAGACTCTAATTATTGGCGGCCTGGAGAACAACCTGACTGTAAAGATTTCTTATTAATCCATCAGCCAATCCGAATTTCGGAACATAGATTTCATTAATATTGGCCCACCGCATTACGCTGTTGTAAATTTGCAATGCCGGCAACATAACATCAGCCCTGTCTTCACGCAAATTATATTTTATCATCCTTTCTTCAACGCTTATTTTGCATAGGGTATCATAATAATCTTTTAACACATCGCCCGAAAGTGGTTTGCCTTCTTTAAGCTTTGAAAGACTGGAAATTTTATTGATATTGCCGCCGGAACCTATCCCTACCAATTTTTTGTGATTATTGGTTGATTTTTTCACAAACTCCTTTAAACGCTGCCATTCCTGGTCGTGTACTTTGTTTTTCAACATTCTTACGGTCCCGACATTAAATGATTCTTCGAACAAGAGTTCGTTGTTATCAAATAAGGTAAGCTCTGTACTCCCTCCCCCTACATCAATATACAGATAAGAATGTTCCTTGTCGAGATATTTTTCAATATGGTTTTCAAAAATAGAGGCTGCTTCTTCCTTCCCACTTATAACTTTAATATCAATACCCGTTGATTTTTTAACTTTTTCAAGTATTTCTGCGGAATTTATAGCATCTCTCATTGCAGATGTGGCACAGGCTACAAAATGATGCACATTATGCACCTTCATTAAATATTTATAGGCTTGTAGTGTGTCTATAATATCATTTTCCTTTTTTGGAGAAATATATCCATTTTCAAAAACATCAAATCCCAGGCGCAAAGGCACTCTTACCAGATTCAATTTAATGAATTCAGGACTCCCGTTCTTCATTTCCAGGACATAACATATAAGTAATCTTGCAGCATTGCTTCCTATATCAATTGCGGCTAATCGTAAATTGGGTGTATCGCTGAACATTATAAGTATTAAATAAAAAATTAGTATAAATATGATTATTGAATTCTAAAGATACTTTTTACTTGAAAGATAATTCATAATCTCAATTTGAGACCGTAGTTTTTCTTCCCCAACGTTAGATTTATATTGATTGCTCAATTTATCATCAAGCACCCTGGCTTTTACATTATCTTGCCATTGCAGATTAAGTATCTCTTTTAATTCTTTCTTTAATTTTGCATTATTTATAGGACATGTGGCTTCCACACGGTGATCTAAGTTTCTTACCATCCAATCGGCTGATGAAATAAATATTTTTTCATTTCCGCCATGATAAAATACAAACGCCCGTGCATGTTCTAAATATTCATCCACAATGCTTATAGCTTTTATATGATTTTTGAACTTTGGCAAATTTGTTAACATACAAAAGATTCCCCTGATAATAAGCTTTATTTTAACACCCTGTTTGGCCGCGTCAAACAAATGTTCTATTAATATTTCATCTGAAAGTGAATTCATTTTCAAAATCATTTCAGCATGTTTCCCTCTCTTAGCTTGTTTTATTTCATAATCAATAAGTTTTGCCATTTCTAGGCGCAAATTCTTTGGACATAATATTAACTTGCTGCACTTATCAATAAAGCTATCATTTTCTTTTGGCTTATCCAGATATTGAAAAACATTTTCAATGTCAGCCATGATAGCGGCATTAGAAGTAAAAAGACAAAAGTCGGTATAAGTTTTTGCAGTTCGTTCATTTAAATTTCCTGTACTTACAAATCCATATTTTCTACTTTGGACACCTACTTTTTTCACTATGACACATACTTTAGCATGTACTTTTTTATCTGGAATTCCGACTAATACCTTCACCCTTTCTTCTTCAAGTATTGTTTTCCAGTAAATATTGGCTTCTTCATCAAATCTTGCTCTTAATTCGAGCATTACAGTAACCTGCTTGCCATTTCTGGCTGCATTAATAAGGGCATTCATCACTTTTGAATTAGTGGTGAGACGATAAGCTGCAATCTGAATGCTCTTCACATCAATATCCATGGCTGCTTCCCTGAGTAAATCTATAACTGAATCGAACGAATGATAAGGAAAAGTCAGGAGCACGTCTTTTCTTAAAATCACATCTGTAACCCTGGGAGAGTCATTAAAAGCAGCATGAGTTATTATTTTGCGTTGGGAGACCTGCTTTGGAAAAACATTGGGAAAGTCCATAAAATCCCTGAAATTATGAATCCTGCTTCCCGGAATCATATTGTCTTTTAAGGTCAGATTTAACCTCTTCATCAAATAGTTGAGCAACAACGGATCTATTTCTTTATCATAAACCAACCTCACAGCTTTACCGCGTTTTCTTTTTTTTATGCCTGCTTCAATTTTTTGCATCATATTGGTGCTCACATCATTATCCAAATCAATTTCGGCATCCCTGGTCATTTTAAATATCCATGCATCATACTGGTCGAAATCCATGTGGGCAAAAATATATTTTAGATTAAAGCGGATGATGTCTTCCAGCAAAATCAGATGTGTTTTATTTGTCGGTGAGGGAAGCAAAACAAAACGATTCATCACCCTGGTAGGCACTTCAATAACAGCATATTTGTGCAAATAGGCATTACCGGATGTCCACATTTTAATAGCGAGATAAATAGACTTATCGCGAAGATTAGGAAACACGGGAATGCCTTCAATCATCAGAGGGATTATATTCCCACGAACTTCGTTGTCGAAATATTGCTGCGCAAATCTTTTTTGTGTTATAGATAATTGCTTTTCGGTTTTAATGAATATATTGTTGAGTTTCATCTCAACAATTATTTCATCCCATATCCTGTTAAATTCGGCTTGCTGCAATAAAACTATATCATATATTTCTTCCATGATGCGTTTTGGATTTTTCTCCAGGTGCATTTTCAAATAAGACTTGCTTTCATATTCAATCATTCGGGTTAAAGTGGCCACACGAACCCTGAAAAATTCATCCAGATTATTGGAAAATATACCGAGAAAACGAATACGCTCTTTCAGCGGAACACTTTTATCGGCTGCCTCTTGCAATACCCTGGCATTAAAAGACAACCAACTAATATCCCGAACGATAAATTTTTTTTTCATAGATATTAAAACATGCAATGAAAAGAAAGCATTGCTTTTGAAAATCTCAACATTCTGGCTTTTCTATTATCAGAAATACTACATTCTTCTCCTGTTACAGAATCGAATTCGCTCGTATTCAAATAACTGATATATAAAACAGCCTTGTCGTTTGTTTTATCAGGTTGAGCCTGGCTTAAGTGCAAATTTTCGTTGGTAATGAATTTTATTTCTTTGGGGTTTTCTGTTGTCATGGTTTTTAATTTTCAAAGTGTATAAAAATTCCGAAAGTTATATTCCTGCCTATATTGTATATATCAAGAACTTTGAACCGGTTAAGGTGATCGAAATATTTAACATTTGTAACATTTTCTCCGTTTACAAATAGGGTAAGTTTTTGTTTCCCGATTTTAATATCAGAATTCACTGAAAAGTTATATAGGGTATAGCTTCCTGTTAAGGTTTCGAAGCTATCAAAGCGGTTTTGTTTCCAGGTATGTGTGAGACCTGCCTTTAAACAGATATTTGTAAATAGTGACTTTTTATTACTGATAACAGCCCATTTTAAAGCGTGCGTTGAATGCGTGGCAGGAATAAATGGCAAAGGAATTTTTGTTGATATATTGGTGCCATTCACGTAAGCTATACTGTTTTCAAAAATCAATGCTTTTAGTAGATGAATGTTTGCACCGCACTCAAAGCCTTTCAGCAACGATTTGCCCTGTACAAAACGATAAACAGGCACTTGCTGATTCTCGAAAAGTTTAGTTTCGTTGTTAATATTTCTCTGATAAATATAGTTGTCGATAGTATTATAAAATGCGCTTACAGCGGCATCAATATATTTGAAATTTGCTGTTATTTCACCGTCAATCTGTAAGCTTGTTTCTGGTTTCAGATTATAATTGCCGGCATTAAAGCTGAATGTTCCGGGGTCAGGAGCAGCGCCATTGGCCGATGTGGCCAGCTCATAAATATTGGGTGCCCTGTAGCCTCTGCCAATATTTATTTTAGCATTTATCTCATGGCTCAAACTATACGTAGCGCCAATAGCTCCTGATACTGCTTTAAAATTATCATGAAATTTCTTAAAAATAGTATCTCCCGTTTCTGCAGGTAAAAACATTGAATCAAAGAAAAGGGGTTTCCCTGAAATAGATCTGTAGTCGTACCGCACCCCGGCATTTATTGTGAGCTTATTTATTGATTTCTTTACAAATCCAAAGCCCCCAAAATCTTGAGAAAAATAATCAGGAACAACAAATTCGTTGCCCTTGTTCGTATTCATCTGTGTCATGCCTGAGGCGCCTAAAGCGATTTCAAAACCATTACGGGCTGGCAGAATATATTTGGCATCATAAGTAAATGTATGAAGTAAAAAATAAACATTCGGCGTTTCAATATTGTCGCCAAATTCCTTGCGATGATTTGATTGGTATCCCAAATTGACTTTGAGCTGACTTTTATTGATGATGATATTAGAAATGGACGAAATCTTATTGTGCTGAACGTTATTGAAGGGCAATTCTAATTTACGGCTGTTCAGCTTATTGGAAGGAATAATATGACCGTCACCATCAATAAACCGGTGCGTAACAGAATCTCTGGCGCCTTCAATAGCTCCTACGAAAGCATTAAACCGGCTGATATGCAAATGCGTAAACCCCCATCTTTTATGAAAACCGAGCATTAAACTGTAGTTGTTTTCGTTGAATCCCGAGTTGTAAATACATTCTGTTGGTGTTTTATAGGAGGCTGCATTTTTATAAGTAGCTCTTGCGCCAAACACAAATCCGTTTTTATTTCCTTCAAGCATCAAACTATTGGCAGAAAGCATATTATTTGTTGAATAAAAAGATGATAATTCTCCCTTTATAGCGCCCGTTGCAGGCACTGATGTTTCAAGAATATTTATAACGCCTCCTAAAGCATCAGAGCCATAGAAAAGGCTTGCAGGACCTTTTAATACCTCTATTCTTTCAGCTGCAAACTGGTCAATTTCCATCCCATGTTCAGGCCCCCATTGATTGCCTTCCTGCCTTACGCCCTCATTAAGAACAACCACATGATTGTAGGCAAGGCCTCTTATAACGGGTTTTGAAACCTCTCCGCCTGTTGTAATCTGAGAAACGCCGGGCACATTGGCTAAACAGCTGATAATATTTGATGCCCCGGAAGTCATCAATTCATTTTTCGCTAAAGCCACAACCGAAACACTGGTTCTGTTAATGTCACTGGATACCGCGCTGCCTGTTATAACAACTTCCTGCGTTACAATTGCAGAGGGTTCAAGCGCGAAATCAAAAGTGGTTTTATCCGAAAGGTCTATAACCTGAGTTATTTGTGCATATCCTATAAATTTTACCTGTATAAGAAATTTGCTTCGGGGCAGGTTTTTGATTTTATAAAAGAGACAGAAAAAGTTGTCGCTGGTGGTGGTAGAGTTATTGCTACAACCCTGACCAAAAAAATGGCCGAAGATTTATCTGAATATTTAAAAGAGCAAAATATTAAGGCTGAATATCTACACAGTGAAATCCTAACTATCGATCGTATAACGATTTTGACTGACTTTAGAAAAGGGAAGTTTGATTGTCTAGTCGGAGTCAACTTACTTAGAGAAGGTTTGGATTTGCCGGAAGTAGAATTTATCGGAATTCTTGATGCAGACAAAGAAGGTTTTTTGCGTTCTGATACTTCGCTTATTCAGACCATTGGACGTGCGGCGATGGCAGCCCGCAACCCCGGCGGCGAAGACTCGTACCATATGACTGTCAAGCGGATCATTGGAATATCTGAGTGGAAGTCCAGGGCCTTGCATATCACTGCGAATGATTGCTACACGGGTGAACGCATCGTCGTTTCCAAAGATAGCAATATCCCTGTTGATGTAGCGTGCGGTGCATCGAGCTCGCTGCCCGGTGGCGCTGGCCCAACATTCCTCAAAGATAGGCTCTGCATGGATGGCGGCATCTGTGAAACATCCACCCACAGCGATGTGATCCGTGGCGTAAAGAAGGCATTGGTTTTCTCGCTTGGCGATGGCACGGTCAATGAAGTCCTTAATGGACTGGGTGACGCCCCGGATGGTTTTCAACGCGCGCGATTGGCCGTGCTTCCCCTTGGCACCATTAACGTGCTCGCCCGTGAGTTGCGCATCCC
>Ga0118677_10004825_pt1 | contig 17341 bp, 8 predicted proteins | sample AliMusrvi5mmetaG_FD_86154 | JGI IMG/M metagenome (GOLD analysis project Ga0118677, IMG submission 86154) | reverse complement strand
TCCCGAAACCGGTTGCTTTCCCGCGCCAGCAGAACGCATCTGGCACTACTGCGCAGTCGATCCGTTGACCGAAAAGGAAAAGCTGCTGCCGCGGGAAAGCAACCGGTTTCGGGATATCACGTTGCCCCCGGGGATGGCCAACTGGTTTGACCCCGGGTTTGACGACAGCAAATGGAAGAGTGGGCGCACCCCGATCGGGGTGGGCGTGTTCAAGGCGCACAGTCACGGTCTGATGTGGACGGCCACCCCCGACCACAGCTTCAAAAACAACTCCGACTGGGGAAACGGCGAGTTTCTCCTGATGCGTACGACCTTCGATGTGACGGATCTAACCAATGACTACTATCGTCTCAACATTTTGGCAGACCAAGGGTATCACATCTACCTGAACGGCCACAATATCCATTCATTTCCCTGGCTCGAACACTTCCCGAAGTATATCCAGATCATGCTCGGCAAGAATGAGATCAGTCATTTGAAGAAAGGTGCCAACACGTTGGCCGTTTACTGCAACGTGCGCTACGAAAAGGAAGGCCAGACCATGACGTATCACCCTGTCGGACAGATCGACCTCTTTCTCGAAGGCCTCAAAAAGAAAGAACTCGGCCTCACCCGCTAGATCAAAATGAGAAACATAAGACAGAATATGAAAGTTGAGACTATGAAAAATATGAAGTCACCCATGCCATTATCGATGTATTCCACGGTTGCCGGACTATCGCAAGCTGTTAGACCACTTTCCAATGCGGCGCTTGTGCTCGCCATTCTAACGCTCAGCTGCGTGGCCACGGTGAGCGCCGCTGGGTCGGCACCCGTTCCACCGGATCTCACCCAAGGTGGCAAAAAGGATGCCAATCACGACTGGACGCTGGGGCCCACCGGAGCTCACGGCTGGATCTACGGTGCCAACGGCCAGACCGCCGCGGCCCGGCAGATTCTAGTGACCGCGGTTGACCCGGGATCACCGGTCGATGGCGTTCTGCGCGTCAATGACGTGATCCTCGGCGTGAACGGCAAGCCGTTTGCGGACGATGCCCGCATCAGTCTGGCCCGTGCCATTACCGCGGCCGAGGAAAAATCCGGCGTGCTGCGGCTGAGTTGCTGGCGCGATGGGCAGAGCGCCAGCGTGGAGCTGAAGTTGCCGGTGTTAGGTGCCTATGGCGAGACCGCGCCCTACAACTGCCCGAAGTCGCAGGCGATCTTCGAACAAGGCTGCCGACTCATCGCGAAGAAAGGTCTGAAGCGCGCCGATATCCCGATCGACCTCAATGCGTTGGCGCTGCTGGCCAGCGGCAACAAGGAGTATCACCCGATGCTCGCCGACTATGCCAAAAAAGTGGCGGCATCGCTGCGTCCGGGCACCTGGACGTGGTATTACGGCTACGGGAACCTATATCTGGCTGAGTATGTCCTGGCAACCGGCGACAAGTCGATTCTGCCGGAACTGACTCGCACCGCGAAGGAATCCATCATGGGACAGAGTGCCGTTGGTACCTGGGGTCACGAGTTCTATGCCACGCCGAGCGGCAACCTGAACGGTTATGGTTGCATGAACCTGCCGGGACTCGTGCTTACCACCGGACTGGTGTTGGCGCGGCAGGCGGGCGTGAACGATCCTGCAGTGGACCGGGCGATCGACAAGTCAGCCAAGTTCCTGCGCTACTATGTCAATAAGGGCGCCATTCCCTATGGCGATCATCAACCGTGGCCCGGACATGAGGACAATGGGAAGTGTTCGGTCGCGGCGGTGCTTTTCGACCTGTTAGGCGACCGTGAGGCGGCGGAGTATTTCGCCCGGATGTCCACGGCCGCCTACTCCGAGCGGGAACGCGGACACACGGGAAACTTTTTCAATGTCCAGTGGGCTCTGCCCGGCGTGTCCCGCTGCGGATCACTGGCCACCGGCGCCTATCTCAAGGAGCAGAGCTGGTACTACGATTTGGCCCGCAACTGGAAAGGCGGTTTTGGTTATCAGGGGTCGCCGGTTGGTGAGGAGGAACATAACAAGTACACAGACTGGGATTGCACGGGTGCCTATCTTCTGTCTTATGCGTTGCCACTCAAGAGCCTCTATCTAACCGGCAAGAGGCCGTGTTCGGTGCCCCCTCTGAATCCCATGGAAGTGGCGGATGCCATTGCCGCCGGAAGGGATTACTTCTCCGCTACCGGCAAAAACGGTTTCTCTTACGATGGGCGTACGACCGAGGAGTTGCTGGCCGGCCTGTCGAGTTGGTCGCCGGCCGTGCGCAAGCGTTCCTCCCAAACGCTGGGTAAGCGCGAGGGTGATTTTCTGCCGCAATTGATGAGTTTGTTAGCCGGTCCCGACCGCTATGCGCGCTACGGTGCCTGCGAGGCGCTGGGCTGTTTGGGATTGCGGGCCGACACGGCCGCGCCGCCGTTGCGTGGGTTGCTCAAGGATCCGGATCCGTGGATGGAATGCCTGGCATGCAATGCCATTGCACGTCTCGGCCCGGAGGCCCGCAAGGCTGCGGCAAGCGATCTGCTGGCGCTGGCGGCACGCAAGAATGCGGACGATCCGCGTGGGATGAGCCAGCGTGCCGTGGCCAACGCGCTGTTCGAGCCGTATCCTGGTTCTGGCGGTCCGAAGGGCATCTTGGCCGACTCTCTGGCGGATGCTGACCGCAGCCTGCTCTATCCAGCCATACTCGCGGTGTTAGAGAATGATGACGGCGCGGCCCGTTTGACGCTCGCGCCGTATTATGGCAAACTGAGCGATCGCGATCTGGCTGCGCTGATGTCGGGTATCATCAAGGCGATCGAGAAAATGGCGCCAAGCGACGAGATGTTTGCCGACGTCATCCGCCTGGCCGGGCTCGATCTTCTTTCGCGCCTGCACATTCGCGAAGGCATGGATCTGTGCGTCTCGACCATCGAATGGCGCTGGGGCAATGACTACAAGAAGCGGCTGGAATATCTCATGCGCTACGGCACCCATGCCAAGGCGGTGCTGCCGCAGTTGCGCAACAAGCGCCCAGCGCGAGATGCGGAAGGGGTGAAGAACATCGACAAGGCCATCGCCGACATCGAAGCGAGCGAAGAGGCTCCAACGTTGGTGAGTCTGAAGGATATGATTGCGAAGGCCGCCGCGAGTGGGAATCCTTCTAAAAACCCAAAGAAAGCAACGCCATGAGAAACATCGGACAGAGTATTTCCGCCAAGGTCATGACGCCGATCGGCAAGGCGTTTGCCGAGGCAATGGTGAATATGCGGAAGAACCCTTGAAACAAATCATCGCCCGCTGATCACCGAGTGGCGTCATCAACACGGCGTGATGTCGCGGGGGCACATGGAGATTTGATGGTATGAAAATGCCCACCCCAGGAGGTATCATCCTGTTGATGACGGCCTTGACGTCTGCAGGCGCCTGTGCGGCGGAATCCGCCTCCGCATCGGCGGACTCCACCGGCCCTTCGCCCTCGACGGCCCCCTCGACCGACTCGGGCTGGGTCAGCCGCACGTGGCAGACCGACGATGGATTGCCAGGAAATGTGGTGGTGGGTGTTGCCCAGACGGCCGATGGGTTTCTGTGGGTGGCCACGGAAAACGGCTTGGCGCGTTTTGACGGGCTGCGGTTCCAGGAAGCCGCGTCGGGTGCTCCCGCCCCCCCCGGCAGCAAGACCGTGACCCTTCTAGCGGATAGTCGTGGCCGCCTCTGGCTGGGCGAAGAGACCAGCACCCTTGGAGGGGCGGTGGTTTGCCTGGAGGCGGGCCGAACCCGGGTGTTCCCGCAGGATGACGGATCGTCTGACCGTCCGGTGGACGGGATGGTGGAAGACGGCGAGGGCGCGGTATGGACCACCTCCAACGGCTTGGTCCGCCGCATCCACGAAGGGCGGGTCCGCTCTTTGACCGACAAGGAGGGGTTGGTCGGCAGCGGGCGTGTCCGCCTGGCCAGGGACGGTCGCGGCCACTTATGGTTCGCCAAGGAGTTTCAGGTGGGCGTGTATCGCGAAGGCATGTTTCGTACGCTCCTGACCTTGAGCCAGCCGCACTGGGTGCTGAGCGGTGCCAAATCCGGCGGCGTCTGGATTGGCGAGGGCACGCGGGTGTTGAAATACACCGGGGAGGGCGAACCGCAGAACCTCGGCGAGCTGGCGGTCAGCCGGCCCGAGGTGGTGCCCACCGTCATTTTCGAAGACCGGCGGGGTCGGTTGTGGGTGGGAACGGAGAAGGCCGGGCTGTTCCTCTACAACGGCTCGGGTTTCGACGAGGTGGCCAGGCCGTCTCACGGGATTCTTCAGTTGGCGGATGACCGGGAGGGCAATCTGTGGGCAGGCACCCGGGGCGGCGGGTTGGTCCGCGTGAGACCCCGCGCCTACGAATTGGAGGTGCTGGGTTCCGGCCACTCGTCGGAGGGGATGCGGTCGGTGTGTCAGGACGCCGACGGGACGCTATGGGCCGTTACGCTCAGCGGACGGCTGGCGCGGAAGGAAGGCCCGAGCTGGCGCTTCCTGTCCGCCGAGGACGGCTGGTTCGCTCCGGAGGCCACCTGTGTGACGGCGGCACCAGAGGGCGGTATCTGGGTGGGCACGTTCAATGGTATGCACGGCTGGCGCGCGGGGGAGGAGCGCTTGATCACCCAAGCGGACGGTCTGGCCAGCGGAGTTGTGAACGCCCTGCTGACCACCCCCTCGGGGGATGTCTGGATCGGGACAGTTTCCCCGAACGCAGTGCAACGGCTGCGGGCCGGCCGGTTCCAGACCTTCACGCTGCCACAGATTCTTGGCCCTTACAGCAGCCTGGCGGTGGATGCCGCAGGCCGTGTCTGGGCCGCCACTCAGGGTGGTGTGTTGGCGCGGGTGGACCATGAGACGCTGGTGGACGAAACCCCCATGACTTTAGGCGTCACGCACCCCATCGGCTCGCTCTGTGCCACGCCCGACGGCAGTCTGTGGATCGGCTACTGCGGTCGGGGAGTGGGGCGGCTCATGCAGGGGCGCTTCACCCGCTTCGACCGCCAGCAAGGGCTGCCGGACGACTTTGTCAATTATGTTCTGGAGGACGGACATGGCCGGCTTTGGTTTGCGGCGAACCGCGGGCTTTTCTCCGTGGCGGAGAAGGAATTCGAATCGGTGGCGGAGGGGCGGCAGGAGCGGATGCACCCGGCGGTCTATGGGCGGGAAGAAGGTTCGCCGGCCTTGCAGGGTTCCACCTTTTATTGGCCGGCTGTGTTGCGGAGCGCCGACGGTCGCTTGTGGATGCCCGCGGGGAGCGGATTGGTGGTGGTGGACACGGACCCGTTGATGGCAAATCGGGAGCCGCCACCCGTGGTGATCGAGCGGGTGGTGGTGGATGGGCGGACGGTGGCGGCTTATGACGCCGGCGAGGGGACGGAGGGGACGAACTCAATCGCGCCGCTCGAGTTGCACCAGCCTGGCGCGTGCCTGCGCTTGCCGCCCGGTGCCGGCCAGATCGACTTGGAATACACGGGTTTGAGTTTCATGGCGTCGCGCAACGTGGCGTTCAAGTACCGTCTGGACGGGTTGGACCAGACGTGGGTGGAGGCCGGCTCCCGGCGGGTCGCGTATTACAGCCACCTGCCACCGGGGGGCTACCGCTTCAAGGTGATGGCTTGCAGCAATGACGGGGTCTGGAACGAGGAAGGGAAAACGCTGGCGATCACCGTGCTGCCGTATTTCTGGCAGACGGCGTGGTTCCTTTGGCTGAGCCTGGCGGGCTTCGCGGCAGGCGTCGGGGGGGTGACGTGGTTTGTCGCCCGGCAACGAGACCGCCGCCGCATCGAACGGATGGAGCGACTCCATGCGCTGGAGCGGGAGCGCTCGCGCATTGCGCGGGACATCCATGACGATCTGGGTTCAAATCTCACCCGCATCGCCTGGCTGAGCGAATTGGCCCGCGCTGACAAGACCCTGCCCGACAAGGTCGAGATCCATTCCCGCAAGATTGGCGGCTATGCCCGCCAGATGGTTACGTCACTGGATGAGATTGTCTGGGCGGTCAATCCTTGCAATGATACGCTCCAAAACTTGGCGCAGTACCTCACCCACATGGCGCACGAATCCCTCGGCCCCACCTCCGTCAGTTGCCGGCTGGAGATTCCATCGAACTTGCCCGTCGCCGTACTGCCCGCTGAAATACGGCACGACTTGTTCCTCGCCGCCAAAGAAGCCCTCCACAACATCCTCAAACACGCCGCCGCCAGCGAGGCGCGCATCCGTCTGGCGCTTGCCGACGGGGTGCTGACCCTCGCGATCGAGGACGACGGCCGGGGCTTTGACCCCGCAGCTCCATCCTCGGGCCGCCACGGGCTGCGGAACTTGCGGCAGCGGATCGAGAACCTCGGCGGGCGGTTCCAGTGCGAGAGCGCTGCGGGCTGCGGAACACGGCTGACCTTCACCCTGAAACTGCCTGACGGGGACTGAAGCGGGAGAACACAAACATGCGCTTCCCCGAGGGGGCCTTGTTATGAGAATATGAAACTCCGACAGCACAACGACAGCAATCCCCAACGACAGATCATATTTCTACCGCGCCACCTATTCTATCCGCATCCGGAACTAACAAACAAAAAACACCATGAATTCAGAGTCCACTCCCCATGATTCGTTGGAAAAACGGATCTTCTCACCCTTCGCACGCGGTGCCTCCCTGCTGGGGGTAATGGCCATGTTGGGAGGGGGCAACGCGCAGGCTGCCACAGCCATAGGCGTGGACACCGCCGCAGGCACCAATTGGCGGACCGCCGCCGCGCTTGGCCTCAACGGAGGCACCAAGTACGGAGCGGATGGTTCCATCATCTACGGGCTCAATGATGCCGACGGCAAGGTCCGTAACCCATACGACGGCTCATACGACCAGACACATCTTCCGGCCGCTATCACTGGGGTCACGCGTGCAACCAGCTATTACTTGTGGTCCGGCACCGGCAATTTCGGATGGATGCAGGATCCCGAAAACGGCAACGCGCTGACGAGTGTCCCGCTGCTGGCCGGAGGAACAAACCCGGGCACCTTCACGATCCATCGTACCGCCACCGGGTCCTTCCGGCTGACGATCCTGGTCGCGAGCGGCGACAACGCCAATGCGACCTACACCACCACGGTCGACGACGGCGTGAGCGCGACTCAGAACGCCGCGCATACCGCGAACGGCCTATACTACCACGTCTATGACGTAGAGGCGGGTAGCGGAGATGTCACGGTCACCGTGCTCTGCTCGAAAGGTTATAGCGCCACCGGATTTGCATTCGACATGGTGCCGTTGCCGGCGGAGATCAAGACCTTTAATTTACCAGGCTATGGTTCAGGCGTCATCAACCAAACGGCCAAGACCATCGCCATGACGGTGCCTGCCGGGACGCCAGAGACGAGCCTCGCGCCCACCTACACGCTGTCCTCCGGGGCGTGCGTTCCAGCCAGCGGCTCCAGCCAGGATTTCACCAGCCCGGTGACCTACACCGTCATAGACGGGGATACCACTAACATCTATACCGCGACAGTCACCGAGGTTGACCCATCCACATACACCTGGAGCAACAGCGCGGGGAACGGGCAATGGAACATAAGCAGTCTGAACTGGCTCAACGGCGGCACCTCCGTGCCATGGACGAATTACAACCTCGCCGGATTTGGCGCGACGGGCGTCGGCACGGTAACCCTCACCGGAGACATTTCGGCCAGCGGCATCAACTTCGACGTGGATGGTTACACCGTTGTTGGCAGCAGCGTGACATTTTATGGCGCTGCCGCGGAGCTGAGCCGCCGCGAGCAGGAGATCCTCGAGTTGCTGGCTCAGGGCTACGTGAACAAGGAGATCGGCGAACGCCTCTCCATCGGCGTCGAAACGGTCCGCACCCACCTCAAGCATATTTACGACAAGCTCCATGTGAGTTCCCGCACCGAAGCCGTGACCAAACACCTGGGCATCGGTCTGGACCGGATGAGCATGGGGTGACATCGCTTCTGATCCCTTACCTTGGTTTCTGATTTCATGCTTGGGATTTAATGCTTTCTCTTCCTCCGACCTCCTCCCTCCAAAATCACCCGATCGGGGGATGCCGCCCGAGAGCGGGGGTGGCTAGGACTTTCCCGCAGTGCCGATGTCTGACCGGACCCCTGCGAAATCCGTCGACCAACAACCCCTAACGATCCAGCATCCGAATCCAACTAACCAAAAACATGAATCCACAATCAACAGTCCACAATCCGAAATCCACCCCCCATGATCCGTTCGGAAAACGGATCCTCGCACCCTTCGCCCTCGGTTTAGCCGCGGCGGTGGTATTGGGTGTGGGATTGGCATCCCAAGCTCAGGCCCAATGGACCTACAGTCCGTGGACGGGCGACGCGGATTCGGGAATCACCAATGCTTCCCCATACACCGTGGCCGTGAACTGTGCCGGAACTGCGGCAACCGTGAACGGGGTAGCCTTCCAGGCCAGCGCCCTCTCCGGGTCCAACTTCTTGATTGGGGGAGACGTTGCAACGCACGGCCCCGACGGCAACAACGTCACCGGTGACAGCCATACCCTGGCTCAAAACTTTATTTTTAACGGGACTCCGCGCACCGTCACCCTCAACAACCTTACGCCGGGAGTGTCGTATGAGACGTCGTTCTTCTCGTTCGGCTGGGACGCTGCGGGGCGCACACAAACTTTCGCTTCCGGAAGCGATAGTCTCGTGGTGGACCAGGATGCCTATGGCCAAGGCAACGGCATCCGGATTTCGTACTTGTTCACTGCTGATGCAACCGGCTCCCGGGCATTCACGATCACACCCGTCCCGGGTGGCCAGGGCACTTTCCACATGTCCGCCTTTGCCAATCGGCAGTTGGGTGCCCCTCAGGCACCGACTGGGCTGATCGCCATCTCATTGCACCACAGTGTCCGTTTGGACTGGACGGCATCGATCGGGGCGACGGGCTATAAAGTGGAACGTTTGGATGGATCGGGCGGTTCGGTTCTTTTCACCTATGACGCATCAGGAACCTCCTACACGGACACGACTGTGACATCAGGCGGCCCCTACTACTATGTGGTCAGGGCCACAAACTCTACAAACACCGGGCTTCCCTCGGCTGAGGCTTCCGCATCACCGTCGGCGGATCCGGTAGATCAGACCCTCACCTTTGCCTTGGGCACGGCGGTGACCAAGACCGCCGCCGATGCGCCGTTTGCGGATACGGCAAGCGCATTCCCGTCCGGCTTGGCGGTCACGTATTCCGTGCCTGGCGGCGAGCAAGCCGTGGCGACGGTGGATGCCAGCACCGGCCTGGTCACCCTTACCGGGACTCCGGGTACGGCCCATATTCTGGCCGATCAAGCCGGCAATGGTGACTTCAACGCGGCGACTCAAGTCTCGCAAACCCTCACGGTGAACCAGGCGACGACGGTGCTCACCTGGGCCACGCCCGTACCGATCCCGGTCGGCACGGCGCTCAGCGGCACGCAGTTGAATGCGTCAAGCGGCGTGGTGGCGGGAGAGTTCGTGTATGATCCGCCCAGTGGCACTGTGCTCCCTCTGGGCACGCACTCCTTGAGCGTGCAGTTCACGCCAACTAACACGGTCAAATACAGCACCCCGGCACCCATGACCGTCACGATTCTCGTCACCCCGGCGAATTCCAACATCGCGTTCATCAGCGGCAACTGGAGCAATTCCGGTATATGGAATCTGGGTCATGTCCCGCTGTCCGCCGAAGATGCATTAATCCTGACAGGCAGTACGGTCGCAAAAGATAACAGCCAAGCGGTCAATTCCGTCACGGTCAACTCCGGTGGCAAGTTGACTGCCTTCAACGTGCAGAACGCATACGCCGGAAACACGATTAACCTCAACGGCGGCACGGTCCGGTTCGGCCGCGACACCAATGACAATCCCTACCTTGCCGGCGGCAACTTCGTGGTCCAGGCCAACAGCACGTTCGACTCGTACAACCCAATCTATGCCGGCAGCTACAACTTGGCCAACCAGTACGGCTCCCTCGACTTTGCCGCAGCCAACCCGGGCACCTATCCCAACGGCTATTTGCTCAATCTAACTGACAACGGGGTTTCATATAATTACAATCCGAGCGGCGTGCGCAGCCGGTTCACCGGTTCCATCATCAGCCACAGCGGCGCGATCCAGTTCACCGTGAACGCGAGGGTCTTGGCTGACGGCCGCGGATTGCCTACGCTTGAGTTTCAAGACACATCCATCCGTGCGGGTCAGTCGGTCACCGTTACGGCGGCCTTTACTGCCGACGGCAGCGCGGCCGCCAGTCTCATCGGTTCGCTGGGAGTCGCCACGCTGGGCGGGGCCGAGCTGCTGACCAGCGACACCTTTACCATGTTCACGTTCTCGCCGTTGGGATATCAATACGGCATACAGTTGACGGACACTTCGACCTTCGACACGACCGGCGGGCTGTGGAGCAAGTCCGGCACGACCACCATCACCGCCACGCTGGCTGCTAGCCCCAAGGGCTCGATCGGGGATGGCCAGACCGCCTCATTCGCCTTGGCCAACGCCGGTTACGTCAGCCTGACCGGCCTGACTCCCGGCAACACCTATTCGCTCACCCTTGGGCTGGCCAGCTCTGCGGATCAGGCAACGGTCATGGCTCAGCTCGCCAAGAACGCGGCATTTGCCAACATCACGGCGGTCGGCCCGAACAAGGTCACGCTACAGTTCACGGCCCCCGCCGCAACCAGCTACTTCGCTTGGGACAACGTCCACACGTCGTCCGCCGACTGGCATCTCGGCGGCAATCTGACCGCCGTCGCGCTCGCCACCGACTTGATTGTCTCCGGCTACGCCTCGTGGCAGTCGATCAACGGTGCTTCCGGCCAGACGCTCAGTCAAGACCATGACAATGATGGTGTACCCAACGGCATCGAGTACTTCCTCGGCGGACCCAACGGCAACACCACCGGCCCCACGACCCTGCCTGGTGTCACCAAAACCGGCGATACCCTCAGCGTCACCTGGACCATGGGCCCCGGCTACACGGGTGTCTATAACACCGATTTCCTCGTGGAAACGTCCGACACTCTAACAGGTATTTGGAACCCCGAGAGCGAAGGCGGCACCGTGACCATCAGCGGCAGCAACGTGACCTACACCTTCCCGGCACCGCTTGGCTCGAAGAGATTTGTTCGCCTTATGGTTACCGGCCCGTGAGCGGAAAAACGGTAGGGCGTGGCGGTCTCGCCGCGCCCTAACTGCCCCCTGAGGGCGAGATGTCATTGACAGTCCGGGTGCGGCATCATCACCGCGTCACGGCGGACAAGTCGGCGGCCCGGGGCCGAGCCGTCCCACCTTGTAACAAATAACACATAACAAATAACCTCATCTCATGCACCCTTTCCGGAGTTAATGGGTTTTCTCCGGGATCCCCAGGGGCCGCCGGTGCGCACCGGCGGCCCCGCATTTTCTGAAAAGCTGATACGTTGAAATGACAAAATGAAAAAATCCAAACTGTAATGAATTGAACAGAAGAAAGGGACAGAGAGAACGGAGGACCTGAGGGCTTCTCATCTCCTCACTTTCAAAAACCTCTGTTTCCTCCCGTTGAAAAGAAATCCAGATACTTCTAACAACACAATGAAAGCAACGCAATGAGAAACAACCTACCACACGAAGATATGAGAAACATTAGACAGAGTATGAAGTTGATGATGATTGCAGTTGCGGCAGGCCTCATATCAGGGCTTGCCAGTCAGGCGGCAGCCAAGCCGCTTAAAGTTTTCATCCTGGCCGGGCAGTCGAACATGCAGGGGCATGCGAACATATCGACGTTCGATTCGATGGCCGCTGATCCGAAGACGGCGCCGATCCTCAAGGAGATGCGCAATGCCGACGGCACACCACGGGTGTTGGATAAGGTTTGGATCTCGCAGATCGGCTGTCTCGGCGATCGCTATTCGGATTTGAACGAGCAGACCGGCAAACTGAAGGCAGGTTTCGGAGCCTCAAAAGAGCAGTTTGGTCCGGAATTCACGTTTGGCATATACATGGAGAAGGCGCTCAATGAGCCGATCCTGATTATCAAGACTGCTTGGGGCGGCAGGGATCTAAGCTCTGACTTCCGTCCACCCAGCGCCGAACCTTACGTGGCCAGCAAAAAATCCCTCGACTGGGCCAAACAGCACAACGAGGATCTGAACGAGCTCCAGCAGAGGGTGGCCAAGACGCCGCACGGCGCGACCTACCGCCAGATAATCGATCATGTACACAAGGTCCTGGGGGACATCAAGCGGGTGGTCCCGGATTACGATCAGAAGCAGGGCTATGAACTGGCGGGTTTCGTCTGGTTCCAGGGCTTCAACGATTATATCAATGAATGGTATTATGATGACCGGGACCAGCCCGGCGGATACGCCATGTACTCGAAGCTGCTGACGCACTTCATCAGGGATATACGCAAGGATCTGAACGCGCCAAAGATGCCCTTTGTGATCGGCGTCATGGGGATTGATGGCATGAAGGATGTCAAACCGATCATGGCGAACTTCCGCGCGGCCATGGCTGCGCCTGCGGCGCTTCCTGAATTCAAGGGCAACGTGGCGGCGGTGCAGACGGCTCCCTTCTGGGACGACGATCTGGGAGCGCTGCAGGCGCGCGCGGAAAAGGGTGAGAAACTCACGCCGGAGGAGGACAAACGTCTGAAGGCCGGCGTTTCCAACGGGGGCTACCACTATCTTGGTGCCGCCAAAATCATGGCACCCATCGGCAAGGCCTTTGCCGAGGCCATCATCAATCTCAGGAAGGCACAGGGACAGAAGTAACCCGGTAGATGAAAATTGAACCACAGATGAACCCGGATGGCCGCAGATCATAAGAGAGTCATGTCGATTCATTCACTTCGGGTGAGACCAACCATTGGCATCACATCCTGAAAGTCTGCGTAGATCCTGTTCATCTATGGTTCCAATTCTCTTTCCAAGCTGATGGATTGGGTGAATGAAAATCAAAATGAAAAAACAGAACACTCGCCATCTTGCAATCTGTCTGATTGCCGGCATCATCATGCTGTTCCGCATTCCGGTCACTTCCGCCGCCGAGGTGACGAAACTGCGCTGTGAATATCTTGCCGATCCCCTCGGTATCGATGTGCCAATGCCTCGCTTGAGCTGGATCATCGAATCCGAGCGTCGTGGCGATCGGCAGACGGCGTACCAGGTTCTGGTGGCGAGTTCTGAGGGATTGCTGAACCATGACAAAGGCGATGTGTGGGACAGCGGCAAAGTGGCATCGGACCAGAGCATTCAGGTCGAGTACGCCGGATCGCCGCTGAAATCACGCATGCGGTGTTATTGGAAAGTGAGAGTCTGGACAATGGCGGGTGATTCGTGGAGCAAGCCGGCGGCGTGGACCATGGGCTTGTTGAAGCCGGAGGATTGGCAGGCGAAATGGATCGGGTTGGAGCCGCCGAAAGACCCCAGTCTGATCAAAGGAGCGAAATGGATATGGTTTCCCGAAGGCGAACCCGTGGCCAGCGCGCCGGTGGGGATACGCTATTTCCGTCGGAATCTGACTTTGCCGGATGACCGCATCATCTCCAATGCGGTTTGTCAGATTACGGCGGACAACGCTTTTGAATTATTCGTCAACGGCACGAAAGTCGGACAAGGCGCGGACTTTCATGACCTCCCTCTGCTGGATGTGACGAAGCTGCTGAAGCGTGGAGTCAATAGCATTGCGGTCATGGCAGCCAACACAGGCGATACTCCAACTCCCGCGGGATTGATCGCTGCGCTGCGCGTGACGTTCGCACAAGGGGAACCACTCGTGATCCAAACGGACGAACAGTGGAAGGTTTCGCAGGAGCGGAAGGATGGATGGGAAAAAGAAGGGTTCGATGATTCGCCTTGGACCGGCGCGAAAGTTCTGGGTGATTATGGGATGAACCCGTGGGGTGTGTTGGGCGCTCCACCTGACCGGCAGACGTTGCCGGCGCGTTATCTGCGGCGGGAATTTCCGGTAGGGAACAAGGTGGCACGGGCGACGGCCTATGTCTGCGGCTTGGGTTTTTTTAATGTCTATCTGAATGGAAAAAAGGTTTCCGATCATGCGATGGATCCGGTTTTGTCGGATTACCGGAAGGCGGCGCATTATGTGACATTTGACATTACGCCGTATCTTCAACAAGGGAACAATGCGATGGGCGTCGTGCTGGGTAACGGACGGTTTTTCGCTCCTCGTCTGCATTCTCCCGCGGAAACGATGAACTACGGCTACCCAAAATTATTCTTGCAGACGGAGATTGTTTACGAAGATGGCACAAGCGTGCGCATCGTCAGTGATGATAACTGGAAGCTGACCCAGCAGGGACCGATTCGCGCCAATAACGAATACGACGGCGAGCAATACGACGCACGGATGGAGATGGAGGGTTGGAATCGGATCGGATTCAACGATGCGAAGTGGGAAAACGTCCAACGTGTCAATGCTCCCGGCGGCGTTTTTCGAGCTCAGATGATGGAGCCGATGCGCGTGACGCAGACGATCAAGCCGGTGGCGGTTACCCAACCGAAGCCTGGCGTTTACATTGTCGACATGGGCCAGAATTTCTACGGTACGTTCCGGATGAAGGCACGCGGTCCGCGAGGAACCGAGGTTCATTTGGTCAGCGCGTACAGTCTTTTGCCTGATGGAACGCTCAAGACGGCGGATAACCGGGGCGCCAGTGCTAGCGATGTTTACACTTTGAAGGGTGAAGGTGAAGAGGTTTGGAATCCGCAATTCAAAGGACAGGGTTATCGGCATATTCAGGTGACGGGATTTCCTGGCACGCCGACGGCTGAGAACTTTGAGGGATGGGTGATCCACACCGATTTCACACCTGTAGGCGGATTCTGGTGTTCCAATAAACTCGTCAATCGCATTCACGACAATATACGCTGGACTCAGCGTGCCTATATCCGTAGCGCACCTTTGGAGCCGGACCGCGACGAACGGCAACCGTGGCTAGGCGATCCTGCTAAAGATGCCGAAAGCGAAGCCTTTAATTATCATGTCGCTGCATTCTATACGAAATGGATGGCGGATCTGCGGCGCTCGCAACGTCCAGACGGGAGCATTCCTGACTTGTCGATGAATTGGGAATGGGGCACTGGCGTGCTGTGGCCAAGCGTGGTTACCATTATTCCCGAATGGCTGTACGATTTCTATGGTGACAGGACAGCGCTGGAAGAAAACTATGAAACCATCAGAAAATGGATGATGTTTCATCAGAAACACCTTGAACCGGATTATACGGTGAGCCAGGACCAGTACGGTGACTGGTGTGACGCATCGACCATGGATAAAGGAGGGATTTCTGATGGCATTACGCCCCGGCCCGTGTTGTCCACGGCTTATTATTATAATAACTGCCGTATCGCAGCACGGCTGGCGAATCAACTGGGCAAGCCGGATGACGAGAAGTTGTTTATGGAGCTCGGCGAAAAGGTAAAGGCGGGATTCAATACTCGGTTCATGAAAGCCGACGGCACCTGCACGAGTGACACGCAGTGCGCGTATGTGCTGGTGCTGAAGTTCGGGCTGGTTTCCCCGGAAAAGAAGGACGCTATGGTCGCACGCCTGGTTGATGATATCATGGTGAAAAACAAGGGCCATCTGACCGTTGGATTGATCGGTATGCAGTGGCTGATGCAGGTGCTGACGGAAATCGGTCGGCCCGATGTGGGTTATACCATTGCCACCCAGACCACGCGTCCGAGCTGGGGCTACATGATTGAACAGGGTGCCACCACGATCTGGGAACGCTGGGATTGCGATACCCAGGGCTCTGGAATGAACAGCGAGGCGCTGTTGATCCTGGCCGGCAATCTCGATGCCTGGTTTTATCAGACTTTGGGTGGCATCAACAATGATCCCGCCCAACCGGCTTTTAAGCAAATCATCATCAAGCCGATGCCCGTTGGCGACCTGACATGGGTCAAGGCACACCATGACTCGTTGTACGGCCGCATCGTCAGCAATTGGAAACGCGAAGGCCGGAAGCTCACGATGGAAGTGACGATCCCCGCCAATACCACGGCGACCGTGTTTGTCCCGGCAAAGGATGCAACGGGTGTCACCGAGTCTGGCAAACCGGCTGATAAGGTCGAAGGCGTGAAATTCCTACGCATGGAAAATAGTGCTGCCGTTTATGGCGTGGGTGCCGGAACTTACCGGTTCGAATCCACACCCCCGTAAATCCTCCGATTCCGTGCGGCAATGTAGCGAGAATCCTCACCTAACCTCAAAACTGAAATGAATTGAACATAAGCGATCCCATCGGGTCGTTCGTGTCAATTGGCAAAAACAAAAAATGACAACTCTACACAACCCGACAGCAATCGCAATTAGCCTGATTTTACCGGCTTTATCAGTCGCTCGTGCCGGCGAACCACTGATGACCACTGTGGAACAGCAGTTCCGCGAATTGCCGCTTGAGGCGCGGCGGGACATGTCACCGTTTCTGTGGTTGCACGGCGACGATACGAAAGAACGCCTGGAGATGTACATCGGCAAAGTGCCCGAAGGCGGCAACGGCAGTTTCACGGTCGAATCGCGGCCGCACACCGACTGGCTCGGGCCGACATGGTTCCGCGACCTCGGCATCTGCCTCGACGCGGCCAAGAAGCACAACCTGACGATGTGGATCCTCGACGAGAAATGGTGGCCGAGCCAGAGTGTTGGCAACAACGTGCCGACGCAGTACGCGGCGAAGAAGCTGGTTGCGATTGCGGCGGACACGGAAGGGCCGAAGGAATTCACCGCGGATGGCTATGGCGGCGAACGTTACATCGCGACGGTCGCGGGACGCCTGACGGACGACGGCAAAATCGACGCTGACAGCCTGCTCGATCTGAAACCATTCATCCACGACGGGGCTCTGCGTTGGACCGCGCCGGCAGGGAAGTGGCGGATCATGAAGTTCACCCACGAGCAGGCCCCCCCCCTGACCCAATTCAAGCAACTCAGCGTTGACGGCGCGAGCGGGGATTGTGTCGATTGGTACATCAGGACCGTCTATCAGCCGCACTTCGACCATTTCAAGGACGATTTTGGCAAGACCATCGCCGGGTTTTTCTACGACGAGCCGGAAACGCAAGGCGATTGGGGTACGGAGCTTGACCGTACGCTTGCAGAATGGGGCGTGGACTGGAAAAAGGCATACGTCGCCTACAAATTCGATTTGGCCGGTGAGTCACAAGCCGCGGCACGCTTCCAGTATCTCGATGCCTTCGCTGAAACGTGGGGACGAACGATGTTCGGCGGGATCACAGAGTGGTGCCATCAGCATGGCGTGATGTCGAGGGGCCACATGATGGAGCACAATAATCTGTACTGGCGTCCGGAGTATTGTGCGGGGGACATGTTCCGGT
>Ga0118677_10007902_pt1 | contig 17350 bp, 14 predicted proteins | sample AliMusrvi5mmetaG_FD_86154 | JGI IMG/M metagenome (GOLD analysis project Ga0118677, IMG submission 86154) | reverse complement strand
GTCCCACCGCGAACTCCCTGACTGCCTCTTCGATCTGGTCCCTGACCTGCCTGACCTCGGCCATGATTATCTCGTCGGTTCCCGTGAAGGATGAGGGGTCGGCGAAGGGCCAGTGGAGCTTCTTCGACAACCCGGGGAACACCGGGCATCTCTCGGCCGCCTCGGCGGAGCACACGGTGACGACGACCTGGAAAACCCTTTTCGCCGCAAAGAGGTCGAATACGCTCTTGGTTGGGTTCTTTGAAATGTCGATGCCCTTTTCCGCCATGGCGCGCACCACAAAGGGGTTGAGCTTGCCCGGCTCGAGACCGGCGCTCTCCGCCTCGAACCTGCCTTCGCCGTGTTTTTTCAGGAAGGCCTCCGCCATCTGGCTGCGGGCCGAGTTGTGGACACAGAGAAAAAGAACCTTGGTCATGTTGTGCCTCCCAGAAGGTCGATCCGGGCGAAGACGTAATCCAGGTCCGCCCGCTTTAGGGTGTAGCGCGAGAAGGGCGTCCCTTCCAACCTGTCCTTCTGCATGGCTTCCTCGAGTAGGTAGGGACGGGCCCTTCCTTCCCTGGCCCAATGGACCAAGGAGATGTTGCCGTCCTCGATCTCGATGGCGGTCATCCCGTGCTTCCCCGTCGCACAGCCTGAATTGAAGACGCAGGGAATCATGAGTGCCTTCTCTTCGTAAAGGCTTCTGGAGAGTCCCCAGCGGAGCTCGTCCTTGCGCAGGCGTGAGCACTCGGAACTGTAAATGTCCACCAACTCGGCTATCCGCAGCCTGCGATCGGACTCGCTCAAGGGGTACTCGCGCAGGAGTTCCTCGATCGACCAGCGGAGGCTGTCGTACTTGGACAGCGACTCGAAGAGTGGCCGGTGCGTGTGGCCGCAGATCGAAACCAGGCCGAGCTTCCTGGACGCGCGGTAGATCCGGCGCTCAGCCTTGAAGCGCTGACGCGAATCGCCCGAGATGCTCGTGTTCTTGAATTTGAAGGGCTTCGCGATGTAACGGACGACAAAGTCGCTGATGTAAAGGTACTTGGCGAAAAGCCTCGACGCCTGGTGCCCATGAAAGCAGAAAAGCGATCGTCCGTTCCACGTGAGGGTGAGCCCGTGGTGAAGAGGATAACGATGCTCCTTTTCGCGCAGGAGCTTCAGGTCGTGGTTGCCCACCAGTTTCCACAGCGCGCCGCGCGCGGCGAATGCGTCGAAACTCTCGTAGAGCTCGGGCCATGCCTTTCGTATCGCCCCGGCCTTGAACTTCTGCAGGTCCTCGATGTCGCCACCCAGGATGAGGGTGTAGCCACGTTCGAGATACCAGCGCGCGACGACGGTCGTCACCAGTTCGCGGTTGGCGCGCAGATCGTCGCTCTTGCCGCCGTCGCCCATGTGGAGGTCGCTCAGGAAGACGCAGCGCGAGTGAGCGTCGATGGGGAGGCTGGGACTCGAGTCGAGCAATTCCCTGAAGCCATGGAGGAAATCGGAGAACTTCATCGTTGGTCTCCCGCATTGAACAGATTGACGCGCGCGAAAAGATCGTGGAGTTGGGCGGAGCGCGCCTCGAAGCGAGCGAAGGGCGTGCCTTCTAGGAATTGTGGCGAAGCAACCTGCGAGGCGATGTGGGGAGGGTTCGGCCTTCGGCGCTCTGTCCTTCTCCCCTCTGTTCGGCCCCAGAGAACCTGCCGTATCGAATCGCCATCGAGTTCGAGGAAACGCAGGCCACGGGCGCCCACCACCCGTCCAGGGCTGAAAAGCCAAGGGGAGACGCCTTCCCTGTCGCCGGACAGGACACCGGGCGTGTCATCCACACCAAGAAGTAGTTCCGCCTCGGCGCGGGAGGCATCACGGTTTGTCAGGGATTCGAAGAGGGGCCGCCTGGTATGTCCCTGGATCGCAACGACCCCCAGACGCCTCGCCGCCCGGTGAAGGCGCTTCTCCATCTTGACGCGTTCGCGCCGACCATCATCCGGGTTTTCGCGCTTGGATCCCTTGGCGGAACCAAACCAATTCTGAAGATAGTCGGAGAGGTAATTCCGCCCCGCGTAGGGAGGTGAGACCTGATGCCCGTGCAGGACAAGCAGCGAGTTCGTCTCTCCGGTCAGCCTCAATCCATGCGTGAGTTTGTAAGGATGGGATCCAAGGCGCAGGAGGCCGAGGTCACGATCACCAACGATCTTGTGCAAGCGCCCATTTTCCGCGAAGGCGTCGAAAAGGGCGTACATTTGAGGCCAGGCCGCCAGAATGTCCTTGAGCCAGAAGCCGCGCAGGTCCTCTACGTCACCGTTGAGCACGAGCGTGTAGCCACGCGGAAGGTACCAGCGGCCCAGCACCGCGAAAAGGGCTTTCCGTGCGATCACGGCCTCGTCCTTCTTCCCGCCGTCGCCCATTCGCAAGTCCGCGATGATCACATATCGCGACTCGGACGTGAGAGGCTCGAAGGGGCAGCGTTCGGCGATTTCCGCCATAGACGAGGCCAATCTGGTGGTTTTCATTCCCATGCTTCCGCGAAGAGGATGCCTGAAGCCCATGAAGCCACGGTTAGTTTAGGGTTAGCTCTGTGTTAAAAGAAAGGCGGCATGTTGCTGCTACGGCAGTTCATCCAACAGGCGCGGCAATTGTCCGGCCAGATACAGGGGCAGCGACAGCAGGCGGAATTCCCGGCGTTCCTTGGTCGCGACGCTGGTGAACACGTCGAGCAGGGAAGGCACATCGGCGTTGAAGCGCACCGCGACCGGGACATTCCTGTCGCAGACGAACATGTGCAGGGACTTAAGCCGCCCCGTTTTCCCGGCCTTGACCTCCACGGGCAGGATGTCGACGCCATGCTGGAGGAGATAGTCGACCTCAGAGGTTGAGCCTTTTTCCGGCCGGCTCCAGAAGAACAATTCCGGGTCTTCGTACGGCGCCGCAAGAAAGAGGAGGCACTGCCCGATGAATTGCTCCGCCACGGCTCCTGAGTTTATGGAGATGAAGTCGTCGTCCTGGACGAACTGGGTCAGCTTGAGCCCGAGGAAGGAATTGAGCAATCCGACGTCCAGGAAAAGGAGCTTGAACCGTGATTCGCTCACCTCGGCGCCCAAAGGCGCTCCATTGCCGTCGCTGTGGAACACCCGGTACACGAGACGGGCCTTTTCCAGAAGTTCCAGACTTTCCTTGACCTTCGCCGATTTCGCGTCCTTGTCCAGCGAGACGTACTTTGCCGTTCGTCCGACCTGCGTCGGCACGTTCCGGAAAATCCGCTGGAGAAGGCCGACATCGACCCTGTTGCCGTATCTGGCGAAATCCACGTAATAGGTCTGAAGGATGCTCCGTTGCTCCCGGGCGACTGTGGCCCAGTCCTTTCCGGAAAGAAAATATGCCTTCAAGACGCCCGGCATACCGCCGACCAGCAGGTACTCCTTCAATTGCCCGAGCAGTTTCTCATGGATGGCCTGCGGAATGTCATTCCGCGGATCGTAGGATCCCAGAAAGGAACAAAGGTTTTCCTGATCGTTCGCGAGTAGGAACTCCTCAAAACTCATCGGCCCCAGGAACATGAATTCCACACGGCCCACCGGCATGGAAAAGCGATGGTCGGCCAGCGCGAAGTCCAGCAAGGAGCCCGCGCAGATGACGTGGAGTTGCGGCAGTTTTTCGAAAAAATAGCGCAGCTTCGCGAGCAGCTCCGGGAAGACCTGGATTTCGTCCAGGAACAGCAGGCAGTTGCCGGGATCGACCTTCACATTCAGGTCGACCTCTATCAGCCTGAGCGTCTCGCGCACGTCATCGCCCTGAAACAGGCTGGCCTTGTTCGGGGTTTCGTCAAAATTGATCTCCACGATAGTGTCGAAATCGTTCGCGGCAAACATCCTGACCAATTCGGTCTTGCCGACTTGTCGCGCACCACGGATAACCAAGGGCTTCCGATCCGGCCTACGCTTCCATTCGCTCAAATAGTCCATCGCAAAACGTCTCATGGATTTATTATACTATGAAATAAACCAGTATTCGACATTTTAATAGGTAATTTGTTCTATCGAGGCTCTCACAGTTACATTTGTAGCCATGATATCGGATGGATGCCCTAACGATTTTCTATCAATCAAAGTGAAAATCCTAACATGATCAGCATTAAAACCGAATGTGCGCCTGTCATCCTGCCTTCGATTCGCAATCTTCACATGACAGAACAGGAGGAACACATGAAGCTTTCACTTTCCCGCACTCTCGCCGAGCCGAGGCTCGCACGAGTAACAAGAAGGACCATGGTGGCTATGGCCTTGATCGCACTCGCAGGTTTCGGCTTTGCCCAGGCAGCCGCCCCTGCCCCGCAGAACCAGATCGACCTGGGCGGTGGCTTCTACGGCACCGACATCACCGCTGTCTACGGCAGTTTCCAAACCATCGCCGCGTCTGGTCAGACCGCCAAATACTCGCCCTCCGCCAACTGGAACGGCAAGTACACCTTCACCCTTCCGCTGGACAAGGCCAACACCCTGAAGTTCGCGCTGGCCGACGACGGATGGTACGGCTTCTACACAGGCACAGCTGCAACGGCCGCTGGGTCGGGGCAGAACGCCGGCGTCATCACCCCCCTTGTGGAATATCTGGGATTCGGCGCCGACATCACCCTTACGGCCCCGATCTACTACTACAACCCGGCCGATGCTAGCGGCTACAACGAACTCAAATACGCCTACAAGGAATCCAGCTATCTGCCTCTCGGTCCCAGCACCGCCGCTTCCAACAACTACCCCTTGGGCAGCGGCAACAGCATGATTCCCACGATCAACCTCAAGGCTTTCTACAAATACAGCTTTGACAAGACCACCTGGGTGTCCGGCGGTGTCGGCATCCTCTACGCGGTGAGCCCCACGCCCTGGCTCACCTACGTCCTGCCCAAGGTATCGGTCGGCGCCTACGGTGCCCAACTGGATCTCCAGTACGACTACTTCAACGCTTACAATAACAACAACGCCTACTACGACACCTACCTCGAGCCCAAGCTGACCTACGACCTTGGCTTCACAAAGCTCGTCCCCGGCCTGAAGGTCTACGGCCAGGGTCGTGTCTCCCTTTCCACCACCAACACTGCTTACAACACCATCGCCGTTCCGAACCAGGCCTTCCACGACAGCTACTTCCAGCCCGGCCTCAACTACAGCTTCGCCGTTCCCAAGGTCGGCAATTTCGCGATTGACGCCGGATGGCGCTTCGCCAAGATCGACAACGTTGGCACAGTCAGTGGAACCGGATATACCGGCATCGCTTCCAATCCGAAAGATGTCGCTCCCTATTCCGAACTCCGTGTCGCCGTTTCCTACAGCTACAAGTTTTAAGCACTTCATTCCTTCCAGGCTTGTTCAAACCAGGACCAAAATGTTGATGGGGGGCGGGGCCGAAAGGCTCCGCCTTCTTCGCATTCCCTGCAAATCGCGCTTTCCAGCGGATGCGTCTAACCAAATCCTAACACCACCCTCACCAAAGCCTCATTTCCTTCCTGTATTGTCACCGCGATGTCCCACTTAAAGGGATCGAATCAAACTGGATGGAGGAAAGAGATGAAAAGGCTGATGAAGCAGATTGTACTGACAGCATTTGTCCTCGGAGTTGTGATAACCAGCGTAGCCGCGCAGGGCATACCCGGAAGCGGCCTGGTGAAGGGCGGCGTGGCCGGAGAGGCGAAGAGCCTCACCGGGGCAGGGGCGACCTTCCCCGCCGTGCTCTATTCGAAATGGTTCAGTGAGTACGCCAAGCTGACCACCGTCGAGGTCAACTACCAGTCGATCGGTTCGGGCGGCGGCATCAAGAGCATCAGCGACCAGACCGTCGACTTTGGCGCGACGGACGGCCCCATGACGGACGAGCAACTCGCCACGGCCAAGGGTGGGAAAGTCCTTCACATCCCCATGGCGTTGGGCGCCGTAGTCCCGACCTCCAACATCCCGGAACTGGCCAGCTCGGCCGACGGTCTGCGCTTCACTCCGGAAACCCTCTCCTCCATCTATCTGGGGGACATAATCAAATGGAACGATGCGAAGCTCGTCGCGGACAACCCGAGCCTTGCCGGCATCGACAAGTACATCGTCGTGGTGCACCGCTCCGATGGATCGGGGACGTCCAACATCTGGACCAGCTACCTCACTGCGGTGAGCGAAAAATGGGCCAAGCAGGTGGGCGCAGCCAATGCCGTGCAGTGGCCGGTGGGATTGGGCGGAAAGGGCAACGAAGGAGTCGCGGGAAACGTCAAGCAGACTCCCTACTCCATCGGCTATGTCGAGGAAGCCTACGCCGTGCAGAACAAGCTGTCCGTCGGATTGGTGAAAAACAAGGCGGGCAAGTTCATCGCGCCCACGACGAAGGCTGTCACGATGGCCGCCCAGGGTGTCGCGCTTCCGGATGACCTTCGCATCAAGCTGGTCAACAGTGACAACGCGGAGGCCTTCCCCGTCGTCGGATTCACCTGGATCCTCGCCTATGCGCAGCAGACCGACGCGCCCAAGGCACTCGCCCTGTCGCGCCTGCTGTGGTGGGCAACGCACGACGCGCAGAGCTACAACGCAGGCCTGGAATACGCGCCCCTGCCCCTCGATGCGGTGAAGAAGGCCGAAGTCCTCATCAAGTCCATCACGATCAACGGCAAGCCGGCCCTTCCGGCATCGATCGCGAAATAACCGCACGCGGCCAGGCCACACGTGGCTTGGCCGCAAAAGGGCCTTATGACCATCAAGAATCTGATTGTGCGACCCACGACGAAGGCAGTGGATTCGGGCGACCGACTATTCACGACCCTGGTCGGCGCCGCCTCGTCCATCGTCGTCATCCTGCTGCTGGGCTTCATCATCCTCCTCGTGGTCGACTCCCGTGAATCGATCCGCAGCTTTGGAATGGGCTTCCTTACTGGATCGAAATGGAACCCGGTCGCAACCGAGGTCAACCACATCCAGTTCGGGGCCTTGCCTTATATTTTCGGGACCGTCGTCACCTCCCTGATAGCCCTGGCCCTGGCCACCCCACTCGCCCTCGGGTCGGCGATCTTCGTCTCCGAATACGCCCCCTCCTGGCTCGGGAAGCCGGTCGCCTTCATCATCGAGCTCCTTGTCGCCATCCCGAGCGTCGCCTACGGCATCTGGGGCCTCTTCGTCCTGGTCCCCATCATGAGGAACGTCGTCGAACCCTTCCTCCAATCCACGATCGGTAAGGTCCCGGTCATCGGCGCACTGGTGGCAGGCCCACCCTTCGGGCAGGACCTCCTCACCGGAGGGGTGGTCCTGGCGATCATGATCCTCCCGACAATCCTCTCGCTGTCACGGGAGATCATCGCCCATGTGCCCCGCCTCCAGAAGGAGGGCATGCTGGCCCTGGGCGCCACGAGGTGGGAAGTGCTCTCCAAGGCGGTGCTCCCCTACGCCCGCGGTGGCATCGTCGGGGCCGCCATGCTCGGACTCGCGCGGGCCATCGGCGAAACGATGGCGGTGACCATGGTGATCGGGAACAGCTCGACCAAGATCGGCGCCTCCCTGCTCACTCCCGGCTACACCATCGCGAGCGCGATCGCGAACCAGTTCACGGAAGCCGATTCCCCCATTTATTTCAGCGCCATCGTCGAACTGGGCCTCGTGCTCCTCATCGTGGCATCGGTCTTCAACATCGGCTCGCGATTGCTCATCCGTCGCCTGGCCAGAAGGGAGGGAGGTTCCCATGCGTAGCCGCAGTGAAGATCGGAAGTTCGCCCAAAGGCGCGTCCGAGGCGTCGTGAACGCGGGGATCGCCGTCGCGCTCACCGTCCTTGCGGTCTCGGCCCTTTTCGTCATCGTGGGACACATCTTCGTGAATGGCGTCGGCTCCCTGAACCTGGACTTCTTCACAAAGATACCCAAGCCCTACGGTGAGACCGGCGGAGGGATAGCCCAGGCCATACTCGGCACACTGGCGATGCTCTGCCTGGCCGCCATCATCGCGGTGCCCATCGGCGTCGGCACAGCGATCTACATCGCCGAGATAGGAAGGGGCCGTTTCGCGCAGATGGTGCGTTTCGCCATAGAGCTCCTGGCCGAACTTCCTTCGATCGTTGTGGGCGTCTTCATCTGGGCGCTGCTGGTCCGCAACATCACGGGCTATTCGGGCATCGCCGGCGCCTGCGCGCTCGCAGTCATCATGATCCCCATCATCGCCAGGAGTGTCGAAGAGATACTCAAACTCGTGCCGGACAGCCTGAGGGAGGCCGCACTGGCGCTCGGGACTCCGCGATGGAAGGTCGTGCTGTTCATCGTCATCCCGACCGTCCTGCCGGGGATGTTCACGGGCATCATGCTGGCGGTCGCCCGCGCCGCGGGGGAGACGGCCCCTCTTCTCCTCACGTCGCTGGGCAACGCCTTCTTCAATTTCGACATGCGCAAGCCGATGGCTGCCATGCCACTGCAAATCTACAGCTACGCCGTCTCGCCCTACGACGACTGGCATAAAAAAGCCTGGGCGTCGACCCTCGTCCTCATCGCGCTTGTTGCGGTGTTGAGCGGGGCAGTCAAGTTCTTTACCCGAAGGTGGAAGCATGAATCCCATTAGGCCCTTGGCCGACATAGTCCGCAACCGGACCGCCCCCGAAAACCCGAGCGCCAATGCGGGCAGGAGCATCACCGTCAGGTCCCTGAGCGCGTTCTACGGGAAGCACAAGGCGATCGAAGACATAGACTTAGACATCCACCCCGGTGTCGTCACGGCGATCATCGGTCCGTCGGGTTGCGGGAAATCCACGATGATCCGTTGCATAAACCGCATGCACGAGGTGATAGCGGGTGCCTACGCCACGGGGTCGGTCCTGCTCGACGGCGAGGACATCTACGCCCCCGACGCCAACCCGGTCAGGATGCGACGGCGGATCGGGATGGTCTTCCAGAAACCCAACCCCTTCCCGACGAAAACGGTCTACGAGAACGTCATAGCAGGGATCCGCTTGAACCTCCCCAAAATGACCAAGGCTGGATACGACGAGGCTGTCGAAAAATCGCTGCGCTCCGTGGCCCTGTGGGACGAGGTCAAGGACAAATTGCACTCCTCGGGCGCCTCGCTTTCGGGGGGGCAGCAACAGCGCCTTTGCATCGCCCGGGCGATAGCGATCGAACCCGAAGTGCTCCTCCTGGACGAGCCTTGTTCCGCCCTCGACCCCACCGCGACCCTGAAGATCGAGGACCTGCTGTTCGAACTCAAGGAGGCGTACACGATCGTCCTCGTCACACACAACATGCAGCAGGCCGCCCGCGCCTCCGACACGACGGCCTTCTTCCTGGCCGACGAACGGCATGCGGGACACCTGATAGAACAGGGGCCCACCCAGGACATGTTCATGCATCCGAAGGACCAACGGACGGAGGACTACATATCCGGCCGTCTGGGATGAGGGAATGGGCGGAGGCCAGGCTGGAAGCCCTGCCAGGCCGGTCCAAAAAGCGCTATACTTATTTCATGCCACGGCGACATCGGAGGACGGGATGCAGACTCGCGTACATTTCATAGAGGAGCTTTCGAGGCTCAACCACGACGTGCTGGCCATGGGCACGCGGGTGGAGGAGAGCCTCCGCAAGGCCCTCGAGGCGTTGCGGACCCAGAACGTCGAGCTTGCCCGCGAGGTCAAGGCCTCCGACGAGATCATCAACGCCCTGCAGCTAAAGATAGAGGACCAGGCGGCCATCCTCATCGCGACACAGCAGCCCGTCGCCCGCGACCTGCGCGAGCTCGTGACCGTGTTCAAGGTCACCGACAACCTCGAGCGGGCGGGCGACCACGCCGTCCACCTCGCCAAGGCCGCCATCAAGCTCGCGGGCGAAGCGCCCTTCCGCGAAACCGAAAGGCTCATCAAGATGGCGGAGATCGAGTGCGGCATGATCCGTGGCGCGGTCGACGCCTACTTAAACCAGGACGCCGACGCGGCGAGGCGGGTGGCGGCCGAGGACGACGCGGTCGACGCCGAGCACAAGCTGATGGTCAAGGAGGTCCTCGGGCTCATGCGTGAGCGGCCCGAGCAGATCGAGCGCGCATCGCGCCTACTCGCGTCCTCGGGCTTCCTCGAACGGCTCGGTGACCACATGACCAACATCTGCGAGGCGGTCGTGTTCATGGTCGAAGGCCGCCACGTGGAGCTCAACGACTAACGGCATGGGAAAAGCGACGATCCTGGTGATCGAGGACGATCCCGACATCCGGGAGCTTCTCTCCTTCTCACTATCCAAGGAAGGCTGGAGCCTCGTGATGGCGGAGGACGGCGAAAAGGGGCTGCTCGCCCTTCCCTCGGCCAATCCCGACTGCATCGTCCTGGACATCCTGCTCCCCGGGATGGACGGCCTCGAGATTCTCAGGAAACTCAAGTCCGACCCGCTCAGCAAGAAGATACCGGTCATCATGACGACGGCCAAGGGCGACGAGTCCGACGTGGTGGCGGGGCTGGAGCTCGGGGCGGACGATTATGTCGTGAAACCCTACAGCCCCAAGGTCCTCACCGCCCGCATCCGCGCGGCCCTGCGCAGGACGGTGGACATGCCGAACCATCCCTTCGGCGCCGAGACGATGCTGGCCAAGGGCGACATCAGGCTTGATTCGGGCAGGCACGATGTGCGGGTGAAGGAACGGAAGGTCGACCTTTCGGCCACCGAGTTCGCCATCCTCGAGTTCTTCCTGAGAAATCCCGGCTGGGTCTTCTCCCGCAGCCAGATCATCGACGCGGTCAAGGGAAGGGACTATCCCGTCACCGACAGGGCTGTCGATGTGCAGATACTTTCGCTGCGGCGAAAGCTCGGCGAAGGTGGGGATGAGATCGAGACCGTGCGGGGCGTCGGCTACCGCATTCGGGACTGACAGCCGTGGCGTCCAGCCTCTTCAGGCGAAGCCTGGCCATCCTTTCGGCCATCGTGCTGGTCGCCGCGCTCGCCTTCGCGGCCGTTGGGCTTTCGGTGCTTGGGGCCGCCTACTCCGACGCCAACGTGAGTTCGCTGGCCAGGGCCTCCGCCGCCCTGGCCGACGCCGGAGCGGCCGACGTGTTCGCGAAAACGGCCTCTTCGAGCGGCTACCGTGTCACGCTGGTGGCCCCTGACGGCGCCGTCCTCGCCGACAGCGAGGCCGACCCCCGGACGATGGAAAACCACGCCTCGCGGCCAGAGGTGGCAGCGGCGCTGATCGGCAGGAGCGCGGGCTCCCGCAGGAAGTCGGCGACCGTCGGCGAGGAGCTGCTGTACGCGGCGGCGCCGCTGTGGGACAGCGAAAAGACGAAGGACAGCGGCGACCCGAGGGTCGCCAGTGGCCGAAGGGTCACAGGAGTCCTCAGGCTCGCCCTCCACCAAGCGGGACTGGGTCAGGCCCTCGCGCCGGCCCGCTGGACCTTCGCGCTGGCAACCATCGTTTTCGCGGCGGCGGCGATCGCGGCCGCCTTGTCCTTCAGCCGCATGCTGGCGCGGCCCCTCGCCTCGCTTGCCCTGGTGGCGCGGGCCTACGGTTCGGGTGAGGCGACCACCACGACCGCCGCGGGACGGGCGATCCGTGACGGTGACCCGGAGGAAATAAGGCTTCTGGCGGCGACCCTCGATTCCATGGCGGCGGAGATCGGAAAGCGAATGATCGCCGCCCAGTCGCAGGGCAGGGAACTCGAAGCCATACTCGACGCCATGGGTGAGGCGGTTCTTGCCCTCGATTTAAGACTGCGGATCACGATAGCCAACCACGCGGCGGCGGCCTTGTTCAGCCTGCGGGTGGACGCTTCGGAAACCATGCGGGGTTCCACTATGCGGGAGGGGGGCGGCCTCCTCGAATCGACCCGCTCGGTCGAACTTGAGAACGCCGCGGCGGAGAGCCTCGCCTCGGGGTCGGAGCGGAAGATCGAGATTTCCCTCTACCTTCCCCTTGAGCGCATTTTCCAGGCATTCCTGTCCCTGGTGAGGGGGCCGGGCACAGGCCCGACAGGCCTCGTGATCGTCCTCAACGACATCACCGAACTGCGTCGCCTCGAGCGGGTTCGCAGGGATTTTGTGGCCAATGTCTCCCATGAACTGCGGACTCCGGTCCAGTTGGTCAAAGGCTTCGCCGAAACCCTGAGCGAGGGCGCGTTGGGCGATCCCGACCAGGCCAGGCGCTTCGTCGGCATCATCGGAAGAAACGCATCGAGGATGGAGAACCTGATCAATGACCTGCTCTCCCTGGCTTCGCTCGAACGTGAAGGCGGAGACCGGATCCGGCCTGAGCGATGCCTCATCGGCCCCATGCTCGAGGCCGCACGCGAGGCGATCGGCCCCAAGGCCGAGGCGCGCGGAACCGAAGTGCGCATCACCTGTGGTGAAGCCCTGGTGGCGAAGGTCGACGGTGGCCTCCTCGAGCAGGCTGTGATCAACCTCATTGACAACGCCGTCAAGTATTCACCACCCGCCACAGTGGTGAGCGTGGGCGCCCACGAGGCAAACGGCTTCCTCGTCATCGAGGTGCGCGACCAGGGTTTCGGCATCCCCGCGAGGGACCTGCCCCGGATCTTCGAACGCTTCTACCGAGTGGACAAGGCGCGCTCGCGGGAACTCGGCGGCACCGGCCTTGGATTGGCCATCGTGAGGCACATAGCCTTGGCCCACGGCGGCGAGGTGTCGGTCGAAAGCTGGGAGGGCGAAGGCTCGACCTTCAGCATGAAGCTGCCCCTCTCACTCCCGCTGTAGGATCAGCGTCGCACGAATGCCATGCCGCCATCGGCATCCACGGAGACCAGCAACTCCCCATCACCACCGAGGAAGCGCCACAGGCCCTCCGGCAAAAGGGCGACAAGGGATTGCGGGGCAGCCGCGAAGGGACTCTCGGGCGCCCAGGGTCCCGGACCGGGAAGGTTCACCGCATGGCGTGGCGGGATGGTGAAGGCGTCAATCCTGAAATCAAGGTCCACGAGTCGCCGCGCGGCCTCCAGTGCTGGAATCAGCCAGGGATCGCCGCTGCGGGTCAGGGCCCCTTCAGCCAGCCTCGAGAGATCATAGCCCCACGGGTCCACTCCCCCTCCCACGAGTGCCAAGGCGACGCTCGCGGCGTAGCCTCCTTTCCAGTCAAGGACAAGCTCGTCACAATCCTTGCCGGCCAAGGCTTCCGGATAGAGGGCACCAGCGGGCATGAGCCCCCTTCCTGAGACAGCGGGCAAGGCGAGGATGGCCTGTGGGATCCCACGATCCACCTCGATTCGCAGTGTGGTTCCGGGAAGGGCGAGGGCCGAACGCATGCGTCCTCCCGGATCCCTCCATGTCAGGGCCATGCGCAGATCACCCAAAAAAGTCCATGCGGGGGGTGACGCTGGCAGGATGATGAGAACTTCATGGCAGCCCATCCCTCCAAAGGGCGATTCCTCGCCGATGGCATCGGTCAGGACGGAACAGGAGGCCAGAACGACCATCAACAGGGAAACCAAAGCCGGAGTGAATTGCATTCTGAGGTTGTCCATGTGGATGTATCGCACATGAAATGGCCCCATGCATGAGGCGGAGACCGGAATTCGCCCAAGCGAGCCGAAGAATCGGCACGCTTGCCTTGCAGGGTAATTTAAACGATACTCTTATCATTATGGAAGATTCGCAGGCCTTCTCGCGCCAGCTCGAGGAGCGGCTCGACGCGAGACGGGAAAAGTTGAACAACGTCGACCTGCTCAGGCTCAAGGACTCATTCAAGAATTTCCAATCGGCCTTTGTTGGAATGAGCGCGATCCTGCACAAGAAGGGCGTGCTCCACGACGACCCCTACAAATATGACCTGAAAATATCCGAAGTGACCACACCATCCGAGAGTCCATTTTCCGAGTCGGAAAAAGTCGACCAGATGAGTGTGCGTGTTTCCCAGCTCGAGGCCTACCTGGATTTCCTCAATAATTACTACGAGTTCAGCAGCGATTTCCTCACGATGGGCCGCCTCAAGCGCGTTCTTGGCCTTGTCAAATACTTCAATTTCACCCAGTTCACGGAAACCAGCACCCAACTCAACACGAGGGCCCTGTGCGAGATTTCGGGTCTGGTCAAAAAGGGAAGCGATCCGCTCTCAGCGGGTCTGGTCACCGACGCGGTGGCGCAGCTCGAAAAGGCAAGCCGTGACATCCTGGGCTCCATCAAGGATCTGACCGAATACCATAAGGCACGATACAAGCTCGAGCTTCGACAGATAATCCTGCCCGGGCTTCCGATAGACACTGACCTTGCCAATGGCCGACGCGAGGAAGCGATCAAGTTGATCAAGGGCAAATTCGCTGAAGTCGCCAGCGAGCGGCCATTCTATCCCGAGCTCGTGGCAGAAGTCCTGCTCGAGGATTTCTCCTCGGACGGTCCTTCACTCCGTGAGGACATGCTGCGCCGCTTCGCACCGGCGGAAGAAAAAAAGACCGACGATCCCAAGGCAAAGTCCTTCAAGAACATGATCCTCGATGGCGTCCGCGCGCTTTCCAGTGCGTCGTTCGCGCTCGAGGGGGCGATCTCCAAACTGGAGGAGAACAAGGTTCTCATCTCCTCCTTCGACCAGGGCATGGGTGCGCGGCTTCGGCGCATGCTCCACAAGCTCTTCTCGCCCGAGGAAAAGGGACTGGTCTATGAACTTCGGTTTGTCGACCCGGTGACGCGGGGGAGCACGAAGGAGGACCTCGACTTCGGGGCCTTCGTCGAGGAGACAGGCAAGAAGGCGCGGTTCCTCGCCTCGCTCGCGCAACGTGGCGGAGCCTCCGCCAGGCGCCTGGAGGGAATGACGGACGAGCAGGCGTTCAAATTCCTGCAACGCAACATAGAGGAACTCCAGAGGGTGCTCCGCATCCTCGCCGCCCTGGAGGACTATTTCAAGGCCGAAGCCCCAGCGGATGCGAAGGCGCGCGTGCGGATGGTCCGGGGCGAAATCACCACGATAAAGGCGGCCATCATCAAGGCCAACCAGAAAAAACACGAGTACGTCGCACAGTGCGAGGAACTCGAGCAGATGAAACGCCTCGGCATCAAGGATCCAGTGCCCTGACCAAAGGAGACAGCATGAATGAAAATATTCGAGTGACGAAGCCCTTCCACGCGCCCCTTGGGCTCGCGTTTGTAGCACTCATCCTCTCGTTGGCCCTGGTTCCACTGGCTGCGCAGGCTTCCGGGGACGAATCACCCAAACCCGAGGAATTTGTCGTCGCCTTCAATGTCCTCGACCTGCAACTCGACCCCCATCACTCAATCTATTCCGCAGAGGCCCAGATATTCACGGCCGTCTACGAGGGGCTCTTCGCCTACGATCCCAACAGCCTCGATCCGGTCAAGGCCGCCTGCCGCTCCTACAGCCGCTCGCAGGACGGCAAGACCTACACCTTCTACAGCCGCGACGATGCGAAATGGTCCGACGGCTCACCCCTCCTCGCCCGCGATTTCCGCGACGCATGGCTGCGCGCCCTCGACCCAAAGGCCAAGGCCGACTACGGGGAGTTCTTCGATGTGATCGCTGGTGCGCACGACTTCCGCACGGGCAAAGGCAGGGATCCTTCAACCATCGGGATATCGGTGATAGCGGACAAGATCCTCCAGGTTAAGCTCGAGTCCAAGGCCGACTACTTCACGCGGCTTTTGTGCCACCACTCCTTCTCGCCGATACACCCCTCCATGCTCACCACCAAGGATTGGCGCGCCGCCCTGCCCTTCCCCGTCGACGGCCCCTACACCATCAAGTCCTTCGACTCGGCGGGCCTCCTCATGGTCAGGAACGAGAAGTACTGGGACGCGGCCAGCGTGAAGATACCACGCATCCGGGCGATCTTCACCGACGACGAGGCCGATGCCACGAGGCGATTCGACGACGGCACGATTCATTGGCTCGCCGGCCCCATGGACTTCAAGGCGCTCCTCGCACAGGGCTCGATCCAGGTTGGCCTCATGTTCAGCACGCATTACTGGTTCTTCGATTGTGGCAAGAGTCCCTGGAACGACAGGGACCTTCGCCGCGCGCTCGCACTTCTCCTGCCCTGGGAGGACCTTCGCTCCAAGGACAAGTACATGGCTCCCGCCAAGACCCTCGTCCTTCCCTTCGCGAGCTATCAGTCCGCGAAGGGCATTGTCGCCGCCGACCAGGAGGAGGCCATGCGCCTGCTGGAAAAATCGGGGCACAAGAACGGCGCCGGCCTGCCGCCGATAGTCCTCCTCGTCCCCGAGGGAAGCGACGATGCCGTCCGAGTCACGACCCTCATCAAGGACGCCTGGGACAAGTTGCCCGATCTCACCGTTGAGCTCAAGACGGTGCCAGCCTCCTCCTACTTCTCCGTCGTCCGCTCGGGTCCCGAGGCGGGAGGATGGACCCTGGCCTCCACCAGCTGGATCGGTGACTTTTCCGATCCCCTTGCCTTCCTCCAGATGTGGGCCGCCGATTCCAACCTCAACGACGCGAGCCTCACCGATCCGGAGTACGACCGCCTGCTCGCTTCCGCCGCGGCGAAATCCGGCACCGAGCGCCTCGACGCCCTGGGCCTCGCCGAGACGCGGCTGCTTTCAGGGGCCGCCGTCCTTCCGATGTACCATAGCCTGGCGGCCAATGTCGTCGATCCCGACTTCATCTCCGGCTGGTATCCGAACGCCCTCGACATTCATCCCTTCAAGTACCTGGCCTTCGGCGAGCACAGGCTCAGGTCCAACGTCGCGGCGCTGACCCAGCCCGGATCCGGGGACAGGGAGTAGATGGCCGGAACCTCCGACGGCGGGATGGGGGAAGCATCAAGCCTGCTGCGCAACCTGGGCTTTCCCCTCCTCCAGGTGCATCATCCCTTCAACCACTTCGACTTCACCAGGCCCGGCCGACGCATTCTGGTGATCGGCCCAATGGGCTCCGGAAAGACCGAGTTCTCCGCGCGGATGTGGCGCGACAGCATGATCGCCAAATCCAAGACTGGGGCGGCCCGCGCGGCCACGCGCTCGGAGGGAGCGGACAGGCGCGACATCTTCGTGCTGCGCTCAAGCCTCGACGCCCTGCGTTTTCCCGACTACCCGGCCGACGCCCTCGCCTACCGGGGCGGCTACGAACGATGCGGCGACAGGATCGGGCAGGCCCGTGATTCCTTCGAGCTGGAAAACCTGCTCGTGGAGAACCCTGAGGTGGGCACCTGGATAATCGACGAGGCGGCATTCTTCGACGAACGCCTGGCCTACCTCATGAAGGACGAGTCGAGCCGCCGCGGTTTGGTGTTCGTCTGCCCGACCCTCGTCCTCAATTTCCGCAGGGAGATATTCAACCAGACCGCCCGCCTCCTCCTCGAGATCGCGACGGACGTGTTTCCGCTCAGCGCCTACTGCGAGCAGTCCGAGTGCCTCACCGACTCGCTGTACACCTACCGCTACTATCTCGTGGACGGCGTGGAGTGTCCGGCGCCCTACTTCGACCCACTGATAATCAT
>Ga0118677_10007901_pt1 | contig 17350 bp, 6 predicted proteins | sample AliMusrvi5mmetaG_FD_86154 | JGI IMG/M metagenome (GOLD analysis project Ga0118677, IMG submission 86154) | reverse complement strand
GTAGAATACTCGACCTTAGCGCCCGGGGTCGCGCAGCTCAGCGAGACTTGGCTCTTGGCCGTGCGCCAGCCGAAGACCGGCTTGACGCGGTTTTGTGGCGCGGCCAGACGTCCTATGGCCGGCAGCTCTTTCGGGCCGGTCGGCAATAGGCGCAGCGCATACGAGAAGGTGGCTGGCTCAGACCAGACGATATATTGATCGAGAGGGCGCGGACCGCAGCCGGCGGAACCGACACCCAGCGTGCGGGCTGCGAGGATGAGCACGGTGTTGGTGCTCTTGGGGAGGTCAATAGTGTATTCGATCGGCGTCATGGCCTCGTCTGTGTAAGGCAGCGCTGAGACCTGCAGACTGCCGCCCTCGGCTTGCGCCATTAAGGTCGGCAATCCCTTGCCGGAGAGGGAAGCCCAACTGACATCTTCGTGGTTGCCGCATTCCATCGGCTTGGCGTAGGGCGTCATTTGCTCGCGAACGCTGCTGCGGTAGAGCCCGATGTCGAAGCCGCGCTTGCGATCGGCATAATTCTCCATTGGCCCACGGCCAAGGTAGGCGAATTGATCGAGGCCCTTGTCCAGCAGCAACCGCACTCCCAGACGAGCCAGCGGGATGCGACGGCCTTCGGGCACCACGGCATTATCAACGGCTATCGAGCCATCGCCGAATACGGTATAGATCGCCGAATGCCTGACGCTGAAACCGCGCTTGCCCTCCGCCTTGATGACCGCTTCAACCCGCACCGTGGCGGGGCCGGCTTGCACGGCGTTGAGGCTCACTGCGTGGAAAGCCAGGTCTTCCAGGCCGCTGTTCTGCCAGTCTTTGTAGGCCCACATGTCGTCGTTGCGGTGAGGCGCGCGCCACAGGTGCAGCTTGGGGCCACCGCCGGGAGTGAGCAGGTTGAGCTGGTTGCGCGCGAGCTGGGACATGGCGCCCGTGGCTTTGTCGAACGCTACCGAGAAGCCGTCACCGGTGACGACGATTTGTGAGCTGTTGTCATCGAGTTTGAGGGGCTTCATGCTGGCAGGGACGGAAGCGACAGAAGGGACGTAAAGGGGTAACTTGAACTGCGCTGCCGCCACTTCGTAACCGGCCTTGGCCCACAGCGCGTCCTTTGCGAGAGTGAAGGAGACGCGGAGGAAATATTCCGCGCCCGGTTTAGGCGTGAGATGTTTGAAGGGAGTAATGAGGATGTTTTCGGCGCCCGGAGCGAGATGCAGCGTTCCCCACGAGCCTTTGTCGAGTGTCTCACCGTCTGCACTCAAAGTCCACTGGGCCTTGAACTTGTCGAGGTTGGTGAAGGCGTATTTGTTGCGGATTCTGACTTTGCCGGCAGCCAGGTCTTCGGGCTCGATGCCGATCCACTGATAGGCGCGCTTCATTTCGGGGTAATGAGGCTTAGGCGAACGGTCGGAGAAGATGACGCCCTTGTGGATGAAGTAATGGTCGTTAGGGAATTCGCCGAAGCCGCCGCCGTAGGCCATGAATTGGTGATTCTTGTCGCGGCCGTTCCAAATGCCCTGGTCTTCCCACTCCCAAATCGCGCCGCCCATCAGGCTGGGATACTTGTCGAAGATATCGTTATACTCGCAGATCGAACCCATGGAGTTGAACATCGCGTGGGCGTATTCACACATGTAGAACGGCTTGGTCAGATTGGTCCTGGTGGCGATGCTCGCCACCTCTTTCGGGTTGGTGTACATCTGGCTGTCAACATCGGCGGGGTTCCGGCTACCGATGCCGAAAGGCTCGTAATGAGTGGGCCGGCTAGTATCAAGGGCCTTGATGGCGTTGAGGGCCGTGACGAAGTTCTTGCCGCCGCCGTTCTCGTTGCCCAGCGACCACATGACGACTGAGGCGTGGTTCTTGAAGTTCTGCACATTGGCGACGTTGCGGTCAACGATCGCCTTTTCATACTTGGGTTCGCGATCGAGCACGCCGTAGTAGCCATGGCACTCGACGTTGGCCTCGGCGTTGAGGTAGATACCCCACTCGTCACACAGCTCGTACCAGCGCGGGTCATCCGAGTAATGGCAGGTACGGACGTGATTGCAATTACCCTGCTTGAGCACTTCCAGGTCGCGGATCATTCGCTCTTCGGTGATGTAGTGACCGGTATCGGGCCAGTTCTCGTGGCGGTTGGCGCCTTTGAGTTTCACTGGCACGCCGTTGATCGTGAACACGCGGCCATTGATCTCGATCTTGCGGAAACCTGTGCGGGTGGAAATGATCTCGCCTTCCTTCCCGCCGGCTAAGGTCAGGACCGTGTTATAGAGAATGGGCGTTTCGGCGGTCCACTTCGCTGGCTTGGTGACCGGGATGTCCGCCGTCACGGATTTTTCCTCCCCTGGATTCAGGGCGGGGACACTCACTTCTGCCTCAGCGCGAGCAACGGGTTTGCCGTCGGTGCTATACAGCGCGACTACTAGCTTGCGGGCAGGGGCGGATTGGTCGCTGTAGTTGCGGACCGTGGCGCTTACTTGCAACGTGGCGTTCTGATACTGCGCATCCAGGTCGGTCTTGACGAAGAAGTCCCGGATATGCACCTGGGGAGCGCTCCAGAGGGTCACATTGCGGAAAATGCCGCTCAAGCGCCACATGTCCTGGTCTTCCAGATAGCTCCCGGCGCTGTAGCGGTAAACTTCCAAGGCCACGAGGTTCTTGCCCGGCTTCAGGTATTTGGTGAGGTCGAATTCCGCGGCGTTACGGCTGTTGACGCTGTAGCCGACTTTCTCGCCGTTGAGCCACAGGAAGAACGACGAGTCCACGCCATCGAAGGTGATGAAAATGCGGCGTCCGGCCCAGCTTGCGGGGAGTTCAAACTCGCGGCGATAGCTGCCCACTGGGTTGCGTTCGTTGTAAGAGGTGAAGTTCTTTGGCGGCTCGCTGAGGACATGCGGCCAATCCTTCTGGAAGGTGTAACCCAGGTTGCGGTAGTAAGGCGTGCCGTAACCCAGCAATTGCCAGCAGGAAGGGACCGGAATCTCCTTCCATTCGCGGACATTGAATTCGGGCTTGTAGAAGTCAACCGGCCGCTGAGCGGGGTGGGAGACCCAGTTGAACTTCCACATGCCGTTCAGGCTTTGGGAGAAAGAGGAGGCATGGCGTTTGGCGGCGAGCGCTTCCTTGAGGTTGCCGTAAGGCATAAGCGTCGCGTGGGCGGGTTCCTTGTTTATTCCCAGACACTCGGGGTCTTCAACCTCCGGCGGTAGGGGGGCTTGTGCCCATGATTGGCCGAACATTAGGCCCATGGCCAAGAACACTGGCGCGCTGTGAATTAGTTTCATGTTGAGTTCTGCTACGTTTTAGGGCGTCGGCTGGGAGGGTGCAATCATTATTAGCGGTAGGGAGGTTCACAGGGAGAGGGGGAAATCCGAAGGCCGAAATCCGAAGCTCGAAAGAAGGCCGAAACCCGAAGTCCGAAGGTTCCGAAGCATGGTGTTGATGCTGGGTATCCTGGGGATTGCCATGGGAGCAACGGAGGTGCTGCGAGGTAGGAGGATTAGGGAATGGGTAAGGCGATTGTCTATATGCACCTATGTGGACCATAGAATGATTTTAGAAGGACTATACAAGGACCATAGAATGATTGTGCCAGCAGGTGGGGAGTAAGTGGCTTAGAGATGTGGGGTTATGCGCGAAGCAGCAGGATAGGCCAATTGGAGTTAGGGCCTGGTAAGGTGGGGCATGGTGTTGGAGGGGAGTTAGGGAGCGTTCCGTGGTACTGGATTTTTGTGTGTTTCTGCAGCCTGAAGGCTGCGCTCCTAGGGCATGGCTGGTCTTCGTGCGCGGGGAGGCTGTTCAGATGGATCCGGCATTTGCAGAGGTGGGGCGGTTTCAGGAAGCGGTGGAGACTATGCAACGAGACGTCGGACTGGCTACACCGCAACCGCACTGAAAAGGGCCTATCGGCGGAATTGTCTGGCGTGATAATTGGCTTTGCTGTAGCCGTGCTCGTGAGCGACTGGCTGGGTGGTTTGGGGCCGTTTTGGCTTGTCCCGGCATAGGCTTCAAGAACGGCCGGGACTGAATGTGCAGCTATTCGACGTCATGAAAGGCAATGCCATAAGAACTTCTCGCAAGTGGATCTTCGCAGGCGCGCTGGGCGCAAGCATCTTGTTGTCGGCTGCTCATTGGGCGGGCGCGGCGCTCACGGACTACGCCAAGCCGATGATCGGGACCGCTGATCACGGCCATGTTTTCCCGGGAGCCACCGTGCCGTTTGGCATGGTCCAGGTCTCCCCGGACACGCGCGACGGCAGCGCGGACGATGCCTATCAGGACGGCTCTGCCGGTTACCACTACTCCGACACCTCGATCATGGGGTTCTCGCACAACCACCTGACAGGCACCGGCATCGGCGACCTGGGCAACGTGCTGCTCATGCCAACAGTGGGCGAATTGAAACTGGTCGCCGGGAAGGAAGCCGGGCAAGGCTACCGCGCCCGTTTTTCGCACGAAGAGGAGGAGGCACGGCCCGGCTACTACCGCGTGTTCCTGCCGGACTCCAAGATCAACGTCGAGCTTACGGCCACGGCCCGTGTCGGGGTGCATCGCTATACTTTCCCGGAGGCTACGAATAGCCATGTCATTCTCGACCTCTGGCACGGCATCGGGCGGGCCAATCGTTCACGGCCGACCGATTCGGCGCTCACCATCGAAGATGAACGGACGGTCAGCGGATTCCGCCGGAGCCGGGGCTGGGGCGGGGACAAGGTGTATTTCTTCGTGCTGGAGTTTTCGCGCCCATTCGACGCGGCGGGGCTGGTTTCAGGCCAAAAGGAGGTCGAGGGCAAGCTGGCGCGGGGGACGAATTTGCAGGGCCACTTTGAGTTCAAGACCAAGGCCGGGGAGAAAATCGTGACGCGGGTGGCGCTCTCCGCGGTCAGCGTCGAAGGCGCTCGCAAAAATCTCCGGGCCGAGGTCACGACGTGGGATTTCGACGCCATCGCCGCCGCGGCCAACGCCCAGTGGGAGCAGGCTCTCGGCACCATCCGGATGCAATCTGGCGACAAGGGCTTCCTGGAGACATTCTACTCGGCGTTTTACCACGTCTTCCTCGCGCCGACGCTTTTGAGCGACGTAGATGGCCAACTCCGTGGTCCCGACACCAACGTGCACCAGGTCGTGGGATTCGAGTACTACTCGGAGCTGTCGCTGTGGGACACGTTCCGCGCCGAGCACCCGCTGCTGACGCTGGTCCAGCCGAACCGAGTCAACGACATGGTGAGCACGATGCTCGCGCACTACACCTTCTTCGGGCAACAGGCCCTGCCGGTCTGGGTGGAGTCGGGCAAAGAGAACTGGTGCATGATTGGAAACCATTCGATCCCGGTGATCGTGGACGCGTATCTCAAAGGCTTCCGCAAGTGGGATGCTTCGGAGGCGCTGGCGGACATGATCGCTACGACCGAAGGCAGCCGGGCCCAAATGCCCGAATACCGGACCAACGGCTGCGTCGCCAGTCGGAAGAACGCCGAGGGGGTCTCGAAAACCCTCGAATACGCCTATGACGATGCCTGCATTGCCCGGTTCGCCAAGGCCCTGGGGCGGGAGGATGTCGCCGACCGTTACGCCAAGTGCGCGAATAACTGGCAGAACGTCTTCGACTCGGACACCGGCTTCATGCGCGGCAAGACCGGGGAGGGTGGCTGGGTCACGCCGTTCAACCCTAACGCCATTGTCACCGATTCCTATACCGAGGAGAACGCGTGGCAATCCTACTTCGTGCCCCACGACGTGCCGCATTTGATCGCGAAGATGCGGGGGGACGAGAAGTTCGTGGCGCGGCTGGATCAGATTTTCGAGAGCAAGGAGGCCATCGTCAATTTCTCGGAAGATGTGGTTGGCCTCATCGGCATGTACGCCCACGGAAACGAACCGTGTCACCATTACGCTTACCTCTACGCCTACGCGGGGCAGCCGTGGAAGACCCAGGCGCGTATCCGCCAGATATGCAAGGCCCTGTACAACAACACTAATGCCGGGATGTGCGGGAACGATGATTGCGGCCAGATGTCCGCGTGGTATGTCTTCAGCGCGCTGGGGTTTTATCCTGCCGATCCGTGCGGTGGTGTTTATGTGCTGGGCAGCCCGCTGGCGGAGCAGGCGACGATCGAGCTCGCGCCTCCCTATTACAAGGGTGGGCAGTTCACCGTCATCGCCAAGGACAATTCTCCTGAGAATATGTATATCCAGTCGGCGAGTCTCAACGGCAAGCCGTTGACGCGCACCTGGATCACCCACGACCAGATCGCAAACGGCGGCACGCTTGTCTTACAGATGGGGCCGACTCCAAACCGGACTTGGGGGGTTGCATCCGCCGACCGGCCGAGGTAGGCGCGGCCAGTGATAAGCTGGAGCCTAAGGACATCGATCTGAAGCTGTAGGAGACGACGTAAGAAATCTCTAATCAGGACGTTCCGAACAGGCCCAGGTTTGTAGCCATTCGGCAAACTCGCGGGGTATACGAGCGCGGCCTAAAGACCGCGCTCCTATGGCATCGCTGGCCTTCCTACGCGGTGGTATTGATCAGATGCAAACATCAGCGCGGCACCCAACGTGTTGAAAGCCCTGGATAAGAATCACGCCGAATAAGTGACCTCTGACGAGGTGCACCTGCTGCCTGGCCGGGGCCGGGGCCGAGGTTGTCTCCCGGCACAAGCCCTATTCCAGTGAATGCGAAAGAGCTGCTTGCAGCGGCTGAACAAAGTGAGGCCGCGCGAGAAGGGCAGCACATGTCCTGCTCGCCCGACTCGGCCCATCGCTCATTCCTTCCGCGCCAGGTCCACGCAGATGATCTCCTTGTCATTGCGCGCATAGACATGGCGGTTGGCAAAGGCCGGCTGCGACCAGACCACGGGACGGCCGCAATCCTTGTTCGTCGGTTCGAGCAAGTGGGCGCGGCCGATTTCCTCGTAGCCGCGGGGGCTCAGTTTTGCGATGATCAGATCGCCAGTCTCATTGAAGAGAAAGAAGCGGTCTCCGTTCTTCACAATAAAGGCATTGGCCCAGCGGACGGGTTCGCCGGAGGTCGCCGCCTGCAGCGTCTCCCAAATACGCTCGCCCGTTTCCATTTTCAAGCACCGCAATTGGCCGTAGCTGCACACGCCGTAGATGTAGCCGTCTTCGAGGAACGGCGTGCACATGACGGCGTTGAGGTGCGTCGTGTTCTTCTCGTCCACCTTGAGTGTCCGCCAGATGGTGGTCGCGGTGGGTTTGGCCGAATCGAGCCGCAGCATCAGCGAACCGCTGTAGAATGCGGTGAAGAAGAGCAGGTCCCCGAGCTTGCGCGGCGTGGCGAGAGTCATGCCGGCGCGCGATTTGAAGGGCACCGACCAATAGACCTCGCCGGTTTCCGGGTCGAGCGAGTTGGCCGCCTCAGGATGCCAGAGAATGAGCTGCCTTTTGCCGCCAGCCTCGTAGATGACCGGCGAACAGTAGCCCGGCTCTTCGGCGCTCAAGGCGCGCCAGATCTCTTTGCCGGTGTCTTTGTCGAAGGCGACAGCGATGCTGCCCGCGCCGCCCACCAGGCAAATCAGCCGGTTGCCGTCGAGCAACGGATGCCCAGCGAAACCCCACATCGGAGCTTTGATGCCGAACTCCTTCTTGAAATCGTGTGACCAGAGGACTTTGCCGCCGGTCGCATCCAGGCAGAGGAGATTACCCTCGGCGCCGAGGGTATAGACCTTGCCTTCGCTAACCGTCGGCGCGACGCGCGGCCCCGCCGGATAGCTGATCGTATAAGGGCATTCGTATTCGTATTTCCAAAGCACCTCGCCGTTCGCTTCGTTCAGGCAAAGCACGCGCTCGAAACCGCGAATCGCTTTGCGGTCAAACGGGTCGGCCGGGTTGCTGGCCCCTTGGCCAAGCTGGCGGTCAGAGACATAGACACGCCCCTTGGCGACGCTTGGTCCGGCATAGCCTCCGCCGACGCTCGCGCGCCAGAGGAATGGCGGGCCATTGGTGGGGAATTTCTCGACGATGCCGGATTCGCGCCAGACGGAATCACGCGTGGGACCGAGCCATTGCGGCCAGTCGTCGGCGAACAGCGTATTGCCGACAAGTAACCAGGCGCAAAACACGCCCAGCCGAAAGCTCCAGATCTGGTACATGGGAGCAACCTACACGAACAGCCGATATTCGGCGACGCGAAAAGGTTAACGGGGCGGTTCACGAGCGAATCTTGTCAGAAACATCAGCACATAGGAGCGCAGCCATTAGGCTGCAGAACATCCTATTGGAGAGGGCTAAACCGCAATCATGCAGTTGGAAATGGGGAGCACGCCCGCCTCGGGCGTTGTGACTGGCGCCCTCGCCAGTCACCTTCGCAGTTCCCCAAACGGACTCATTGCTCAGTGACTCGGCGAGCGGCCCAGCCATCCGGCGAGGGCGCCGGATGGCCACGCCCGGGGCGGGCGCGCTCCCCCACTACACCAGATTTGCAGCTAAGGAGCGTTCCGATGCTACTGGATTTCGTGTGTTCCTGCAGCCTGAAGGCTGCGCTCCTCTGGCATCGCTGGTCTTCGGGCGCGGTGGTAATGTGTTGGTTTCCTCTGGATAGACACCGCTCAAGGCCCGGCTTCGCTAAGGCAGGGGCCGAGCGAATGGGACCGGGCCGTTGCGAAGGGACGCGCGGCCGCAAAGCAAGGCCCGAGAATCAGCGTTGACCCGGGCACCGGCCGGAGGCAGGTTTCCTCCTCACCATGATAAAGCGACTAATCCGATTGGGCCTGCTTACGGCCGGTGGCATGGTCGCCGCCGCTGAGGTTATGGCCGCAACTTCGATCGCGTCCACGAATCCTGCCCTGACGTCACAACCCGCTCAGGACTTCGGATCGTTGGTGGGTACATCGGCTGATATATACTCTATGCGGGCATAGGTTGAGCTTCTTCGAATCTCTGGAATCTCAGGGCTAGCAGCGTGTCCAAGTCAGTTTTGTAGCGCTGGTGGGTTTGCGCCAGACAATGGAGGATGGCCGTTTTGAAGGCGGCGAAGTCGGCGTAGTATTCGGAGTAGAGACACTGCTTTTTCACGAACTTCCACAGTCGCTCGATCAAGTTCAGATTCGGCGAGTAGGTCGGCAAGAACGCCAATTCGAGATTTAACTCGAGGGCCAAGCTTTCCACCAACGCACAGTGCTGGTAGCGCGCATTATCCAAGAAGATGGTCACGGGGCGTCCCGCTGCTTCCGCCGCGATCAAGCGTAGCAACTCGCACACACTGATCGCGGTGATATAGGACTCATTGCTGACCGTGATTAAGCGGTGACTCACCGCCTCCAGGGCTCCCAAGACGTTCAAGCGCTGTCGCCCACTGGGCGCTTTGATGAACACCCGCTTCACCGACCACAGAAACCCCAAAAACGGCTGCAAAACAAAGTGCGCCGCATCGACAAAGTAAACCAGCCGTTGCCCCGCTTGTGCCTCTTGCAGACGAGGTTCCAGCTTCTCGGCCAGATAAGCCGCCTGCTTCTTGGGGTCGGCTTTGGCCGGAACCATTCCCACCTTGCGCCGCTTCACTCGACACCGGCCCAGCCACGCTCGCACTTGGGTCAATCCCCGTTTGAGCCCGGTCAGCTCGAAGATCCGGTTCCGGGCTTGCTTGATCGTCGCTACCGGATGCAACGCCAATTCCGACTGGACCAACTCCCGGTGTTCCTCCAACTGACTGACCGGTCGGTAAAAAGGCAGTTCTTGGAGCTTCGCCACCCCCCCTGATTGGTATTCAGCCAGATAGCTCCGGAGGGTGTTACCGCAAATCCCGCAGAGCTGACAAATCGTCTGATGTCGCAGACGCACGGCCTTCAAAAGCACGGCTTCCATCTTGCAGCGAACAAACGGGTGTGGATGCGTAAAGCGCCCTTGGACCAAGGCCTCGATTTCCTGAAAGCTGAAGGTCATCTGAATCACGGTCTGCCTCCTGTGGTTTACCCAAAGCTAATCCACCAACGACCTTACGGCCAGTCGTGTCAAAGCTCAATCTGTGAGCGCGCACGGTATAGCGCCAAGCGCCTATCAATACCGTGCGGATCGGGCGGCTGGGGATAACCCACCGGAGAGTTGGCTGGCCCTGATGTGGTATGCCCACCAGGCGATGAACCAACCGGTGGACGTGAATGCTCCTGCGATCAAGCAGGTCTTGTGCGGCTTGCTGTGGGAGGAAATCCGCCCGGTGCAACGCATCGAGTTGACGTGGTCCGCCGACCTCAAGCGCCGGCCGGCACCCGATGAGGTGGTGATCACAATCCTGCAGAACAAAGGCAGTTCTAGTTCCTGGTGGAACAACCTGGAGGCGGTACCAAAATTAGTCAAACCAACGCTGTCCGGCGATGGCAGGTCGTATCTCTATGAAATGCCCACCGACACCTGCGGCATCGTGGTGAGCGTGGCAGGGGCCAGGAGCGCCTCGGACTTTGATGTGCCGGCGGTGAAGGTGCTGGTGGCGGACCTCTGGAAGAAGATGGACCTGGAGATCGAATGGGGCTTCGACCCCGCCACCCTGGACAAGGATTACAGCGGACGGATCGAGGCTTACGATGGGCGCGTGGGCGGGCTCCGCCCGCTGGACGGGGATGCGACTACCACCGTCACCGAATCCAGTTCCTGGCGTTCGGTCGGAACAGGACCTGCCCGTCGGGGCCTGAAGGCCAGCCTGCTCTACATGGGCACGGCTAAATGGCGGCGAGTGCAACCATATACCAGTCAGCCGGACGACGTGGCGCGCACTATCGTGACCTTGTGGACGAAGGCCGGTAACTTCTCTTTCCTGGCGGCGGACCTGGAGAACGGGCCGATTCTGGCCCCCGAGTATGGATTCTTCGTCCGTCGCACAACGCCCCTGTCCCCACCCCCGGCCAAACCAGCGCAGGACTTGCGAGTCCCACGGATGCTGCTGACGAGTAAGATGAATGCCATCGCCGGCAGCACGGAATTGATGGGATGGGGGAGTGACAGCACACCTTGGTTCGGCGGCAATCCAAGCGGAAAGCCGGTTTCCGTGCAAGGCATCACCATGCCGGCGAGCAGCCTGGCCATGCACCCGGGTCCGGCGCAGAGTGTGGCCGCAGGTTGGCGCAGTCCTATCACGGGGTTGGTGAAAGTCGAAGCCCGCGTGGCGCATGGTCAAAGTGGCAGTGACGGGATCGAATGGTGGATCGCGCGCGAGACCAAGACCCAGCGGCAGCACTTGGCTCATGGAGCCACGGACGGGAGCGGAGCTCAGTCCATTCCCGCCGAGGGCAAAGCGAAGGCCTTAGGCACTGTGGTGGTTGAATCGGGCGACATGATCTCCCTGGTCGTTGGCCCCAAGGGCACGCACTATTGCGATACCACTCTGATCGAACTGGTCATTACCGAGGTCGGCGGAGGCGAGCGGGTCTGGAACCTCACGCCTGAGGTGATCTCCACATTGCTGGCAGGCAATCCCCACGCTGATGGCCAGGGCCATGCCGACGTGTGGCAGTTTTACGCTGAGAAGACGGCGTCCATTCCCAGGCTTATCCCCTCGGAACCTCCCTTGGCGTTGGCGTCAGGAGCGGCCAGTGCTCGGGCGTTTGTTCAGGAACTTAAGGGCCGGAAACTGAACACCATCCGCCAGCAGACCCGTGCTCACGAAGAACAGACCTGGGAGCGCGCCGTCACAGCGACGCGCGGCACCAACCTGCCCCCTCACCCTGCGCCGCCAAAGGAATTCGTTCCGTCCATGCAGGTGCAGGTCCCGTCGGAACGGCTCACCGCCCAATGGAACCTGGGCGTCTGGCATCTCGTTCGACATTGCGAGAAGAACCCAAAGAACGGCCGGTTTTGGTTTAACGACTATCCCTACGGCATTCTCGGGGCCGAAACTTATATGATCCTCGCGGTGCTGGACTTGATGGGCGCGCACCAAGCAGCCGCTGACGGGTTTGATCAATGGGTCTCCCTGCCGATGGACCCTAACTCGACCGGTCATCACGAATGGGCACTGCCGGATCGGCCCAACGGGCTGTTCACCGAGGGGCACGGTTGTCTGACCCATGCCGTTGGTCCGCCAGGAGCGGGCGGTCACATGGATGGAGTCCATGCCTTTGGCCCGGGCTCGATCGGCTGGGCGCTGACCGAGCACTATTGGCTGACTGGCGACACCGAGTGGTTGAGAGCCGTCGCGCCCCGGATCAAGGCCAACGCCGAATGGATGCTGCGTCAACGACGGGTGATTTCGAGTCTGGTTCCTGGTGGCGACCGCCTCTGGTGCAAGGGCCTGCAACCGGCGCTCCAGGTGACCCCGGACAGCGGCGGGCTGTGGATGCAGTTCTATGAGTGCGAGGCGTACTACTGGACCTCGGTCTCGCGGTTCGCGGCGGTGCTGGAAGTGATCGATCCCGACGGTGGGGCCAAACTCCGTGCTGAAGCGGAAGCCTATGGCCGAGATCTGCGAGCGGCGGTAGATCGGTCCATCGCGCTCTCGCCGGTGGTTCCGGTGCGGGACGGCACTTTTCATTCGGTAATTCCCTTCGCCTGTTATGTGCGCGGGTTGGGAACCGGGGCGTGGGGTTGGGAGCGCGACGGGTCCGGTGATCATGTCGGACCTTTGTACTGGGAAACGGTCCAATCGGCAGCCGCCCTCATCAGCCCCGCAGGGCTGTTATCCCCCCGGGACGTGAGGATCCAGGGGTATCTCGACGTGCTGGAAGACCGATTGCTGCTAGAGAATCCGAGGGCGGGCCAACACGATTGGTTCATGGCCGGCTGGCAATACCAGGCCGGGCTCGAGCGCACCGCCAACCTGCACCTGGCGGGCGATGATGTCCCATGCTTCCTCCGCTCCTTCCTGAACGGCTATGCGGTTGATATCCTGCCGGAGCAAGGCTACGCCTTCAACGAGCATGCCGTCCATGGGCCCCCGGACAAGATCTTCGAAGAAGCCGCGTTTCTGGAACGGCTCCGCGGCTTGCTGGTGCGGGAGGACGGCCCGAGTCTCTGGCTGGCCCGCGCCACCCCGCGCGCCTGGCTGGAACAGGGCCAGAAGATTTCGGTGAAGAATGCCCCGACTCACTTTGGTAATGTCGCATTCGAGATCACTTCCGACGTGGACCATGGCCGGATCAATGCCACAGTAAACCTGCCCTCGCTCCATCCGACTAAGGAAGTGTGGTTGCGTCTGCGGCATCCCAGGGCCGCCCCGATCCAAGGCGTGACGGTCAATGGCAAGGATTCCCCGGACTTTGACCCGGCCAGGGAAGTTGTGAAGTTGCATGATCTCGCGGGAGAAGTAAGGGTCGAGGTCAGATACTGAGGTCCGGATTTAATCATGACACCAACTCTGTTCTCGGTGAGCTACGCCGGGCTGTGGGGCCAGCACACGCTGGATATTGAATCGTTCATCCGGAAAGCGGCGAAACTTGGCTATCCGGCGGTCGAGTTGATGGCCAAGCGGCCACATCTGTCTCCCCTGGACCTGGACAGCGAGAAGCTGCAGCGAATCAACCAGTGCGCAAAAGAGAACCGCATCCAGATAGCGACCGTGGCCGGATATACCGACTTCACCGGCGGCGAACGAGCGCCCGAAGTGCCATTTGTTGAGATGCAGATCGCCTACATTCGCGAGCTTGCCAGAATCGCCCAGGGTCTCGAAGCCAGGATCGTGCGGGTTTTTACCGGCTACTCAACCGCAGAAGAGGAGTGCCAACGGGATTGGGGCAGGTGTGTTCTGGCCGTGCGTGAGTGCGCCACGCTGGCCGCTGGCTATGGGGTTTATCTTGGCGTGCAGAATCATCACGACACCGCCATATCAACCGAGGCGTATATCGAGTTCCTGAACGAAGTGGATCATCCCAACTGCAAAGCGATGTTTGACCCGTGGGTTCCAGCGCTGCAAGGGGAGGATCTCCTGGTCTGCGGCAAGACGTTGGCGTCGCGGATGGTGCAGACGACCGTGGCGGACTATGTGCGATTGAAGCGCTGGAAGTACATGAACGGACTGGTGAACTACCGGAGCCTGCCCGACATGGTGCGCGCCGTGCCCATGGGAGAGGGATTCATTGATCTGAAATCGTTCTTCAGGGGTCTGCAGGCCGGCGGGTTCGAAGGATTCGTCGCGTATGAAATGTGTTCACCTCTGCGCGGCGGCGGAAGTGAAGCCAACCTGGACCGCACGGCGGCGGCAAGCCTGCGCCAAATCCGGAGCCTCATCGAAGGGGTGAAGGCAGAAGGCTGAATGCAGAATGTAGAAAAGCCGGGCGAAGCCACCCCGAGGCCAACCTCAAGCCATCTTGTGGCCAACCGGTAGGCACGCCGAGTGGGGGCGGGCAGTTACCAGCCCGCCCCCCCCCTCTAAGAACCGTACTTGAAAGTTCCCTTCATTCCGGCTCAAGCCTTTCACAACCGGTGCGCCTGGCGTGGGCACGCGGCGGCAATCCGGCCACGAAACGAATAACCGCGAGCGTATCGCGGGCAGCGAGGCTGCCCTCAGCGAACGCGCCAGGCAAAGCACCGGCGCTGCTCGAAGTATTTTACGTTCGTAGTGACCCGATGCACGGCCAATAACTTGGCCGCGCGCGAGTGAGTCAGGAGCCACTGCAAAGCTTGGGCCTTGCGATGGCGTCCGGCTTGGGTTGCCTTGGCAATACGCATTTGCAGCCGCCCAACCACCTGCCGCACCTGGAGCCAGTTAATGGCTTTCCATTAGCGCGACGCTGGGGTCAAAGACGCATCAGTTGATAGCTCAACCGTCATTTGCTTTCTTTGTTTTCGAGGGTTCTGCAAGTTCTCTTGCCAGGATTGACCAGACCGACGTGGGCATATCCAGCGCATTGCCACTGGCCTTGGCTTCTTCGGTCCTCCCAATGCTGCGCCTCCTGACCCGCCTTGCGGTGAGGTCTGCCCGGTCGCGAGGCCGGGCGGGGCTGGCAGCGTTTCCATGTTCTGCCAAGTTCACCGGATGATTTAGGTTCGCTCTGTACACCGGCAGCGCGTGAGTCCGCGTCGGGCCACTCAGGAGAACCCGAGCCTGGCTGCTTGCCTTTTGGCTCAAGCCTTTCAGTCTCTTTGGCTTGTTAGGTGTAACGGTGCTTACGAGCATTCATTTAGTTTTAACCATGTCATCCGATTCTAGCGCGCCCCCGGCTTGAGACTGCCAGGTTAGCTACGTTGTCCGGGAGGCTTCGGACCCCGAGACGCAGCGCGTCCGGCGCCCGCTCCCGTGGGATACCTGCGGCGAAACGCAGGGCTTAATCACGAACTGTCCATATTAAGCAGTAAATTTTGCAACTTCATGTCGCGACCTGAAGCCTGCCCTGAGGCTCTCGAGCCCGCTGATAGCCAGGAGATTGGGCTTCCCCAAAGCCGCCCGGGGGGTTTTACTCATGGCTCCTTTAAAGCCATCCCATAGTGGGCTTGGGAACCTCCGCTGCGGCGGTTCAAGATACGTCACCGGATTTGTGACTGGGACCACTTAATAGGCAAAGAAACAACCTCTTAGTCAGTCCAGTCGCCGTGCGATGCCAGGACCTGACGTGAAAGCCTCAAGCCCTTTGCCCCTGGAAGGCCCCGAAGGGTCAAACGCACCACGGACGAGGCCGGTTCTTACCTTTCTCAATGGCATCCCGCGCGAAAGTCGCATCTTCTTGGATCTGGAAATCGAACATCCCGGCGCACACGAAATCGGCGCCGTTGTAGAACGCGTAGCGAAAGCCTTCTCGAGGGTGGATGGCGCCGGCGCCAAGCACTTTGTATGCAATCCACGGGCGGTTCATTTTTTCCATGAAGGCTTTGGTTTCCTCCGGCGTTTCTTCCCAAACGCTGTCATTGCGCGGCAGGGGTCCCGCCGACCAGTAGCGCTTGCTGTTGAACGTCTTCATGTAAAAGTCCGGCTTGATTCCCGCTGCCTCACAGCTCTTGGCGACTTCCAGCGAATGTCCCGCAATGCCCGCGATGAGGCCTCGCGCCTTGATCACCTGCACCGCCTCCCCCAACAGGCCCACTTTGCCTTGCTGCGCATACTCGTCTCCTACATTGCCATGAGTGAAGGCGCCGATGGCCCCGTTATCAGCGGCCTGCTTGACTGCGGTTTCCGTATCCTTGCCCCGAATGTCGATTTGGGCGAGCCACTGAATCTTGCCGCCACGATCCTTCCAGTATGTACGCAGGATACGCAGGGTGTTGTCGTCCAGCCGCAAGATTGCCGTGTTGATGCCCTCGGCCTCGCATAGGGCCAAGGTTCTGAAGACTTTCTCGTCGGTGAAATACTCTTTGAGCCAGCGCGACACATAGATCAGGTCTCGACTGTGCGCGAAACCGGAGATGAGATTACCTCCGCAAATGAGGCGGCTGATGACTACCGAGCCGATCTTCGATTGCGGAAAATCATTCGGTCTGACCACAGGAAGCGCGGGCGTTTCGGGAGAGGGTTGATCATTGGCGAGCAATGCCTTTTCCTCGAACCTAAATGCCGCAGCCGTGGTTGCCGCGACCATGGACCTTCTCAGGAACCTGCGCCGGCTAAGATTGTTTTTCATGGTTGCTGTTCCAATCTCGGTTCTCAGTAGAGGGGCCCGGCGTGCATCGTGACCGGCTGCACCGTCTCGGAGCACTTGTTGCCCGCGGCGTCCAACAGGATCAGCCGCAGCGTGCAAGCGCCAGGCTCCGCAGCCGACAGTGACAGCGTGACCCGGTGCGGGTCCGCCAGGTCTTGCCGGGCCTGGGCGCGCACCGCCCCGGTGCCTGTTTCCAGTGTGGCGACGACGGTGTAGTTTCCCTTAGTGACGGAGCCGACCCCAATCACGTCGAACCCGAAAGCGAGCGTCTTGCCTGGCAGCAGCACGTGGCGGGGCGCGTCCATCCCGGCGAGCACTGGCGCCGTGAGCCGCAAAAGCGAAACCTCGCCTAAATCGAAGACAAGCCGCGCCCCGTGCCGGTAGTCGTGCTCGGAGATGTAAAGTTGGATGCGGCTGATCGACTTCCAGGGCTCTGCCCCCGCTTCCGCCGCCGCCATCATTGGTTTTACGGGAAAGCGCAAGGGTACCCACACGCGCTGCTCACCGCCCAGATCCAGCGTCTTCTCGTAGAGTGCCTTCTTTCGCCCGTGCGACGATATGACCAGCCCGACCGGCGTGTGGTCATCGGCCACCTCATCCCGATTGGAATCGATGCGTATCCAGAATTCGAGCGTGTCGGACTGGCTTATGTCCAGCTCGCCCGGTTTGAAATCCCTGCCCAAGCGGGGCCAGCCGACCGGGTAATTGCCGCCCTCGCCGCCGTCGTGCTCGTGATCGACCACGACCGTCCAGCGCAGTCCGGCCTTGCCCAGGTGACGTGCCGCCTCCGTGATCTCGGTGTGCCCCTCCGCGGTCCCGTTCTTCCATCCGGCGAAGCCGCCAGC